>Ga0114129_10012569_pt1 | contig 12055 bp, 8 predicted proteins | sample RhiMetdeltSRZDD1_FD_80071 | JGI IMG/M metagenome (GOLD analysis project Ga0114129, IMG submission 80071) | Populus rhizosphere microbial communities from Tennessee, USA - Rhizosphere MetaG P. deltoides SRZDD1 (version 2) (version 2) | ecosystem: Host-associated > Plants > Roots > Rhizosphere >... | reverse complement strand
TCACATCAAGATTGATGTTCCTGACGGCATTCAAACTACCGAAACGCTTACACAAATCTTCCGCTTTGATCGCCAAAGCATCCTCAGCTCGTTCGCGAAACTTTCGACGTGAAGGAAACGGGATCGTCTTGAGTTCGCCACCAAACTCACGCAGCTTCGCGACAAACGCGTTTTCAAGAGTTGGTTCGCCCGCTTTGAAGTCGCGCGTTTGAATGCCTGCATTGTTCAATGCTTCGCGAGTGATCAGTTCGCCGTGGTTCGTGTCTGCCACCATCAGGTCGAGTCGATCGCCAAACCTCTGCACGTCTTTGATCGCCGGAATTGCGTGAAGAACATCTTCGGCTTTTCCCAGTTGACTCAAATCGGTGGCGCGCACCTCGAGGCGCTGCAATCCAAGCTGTTCACGCATCTCCGCCGGTGTACCAGTCTCATGAATCTCGCCGTCGTACATCAACGCGACGCGGTGACATCTCTCTGCTTCGTCCAGATAAGGTGTCGCAACTACCATTGTCATACCGTTGCTCGCCAAACCCGCAAGAGCATCCCAAAACTCGCGACGTGACACCGGATCGACACCGGTTGTTGGCTCGTCCAACAAAAGAATTCTTGGTTCAGCAATCAATGCACAAGCAAGGGCAAGTTTTTGCTTCATGCCACCACTCAAACTTCCTGCTAACCGATCAGTGAACCGTTCCATATTGAACATCTCGAGATAATGCAATCCGCGCTCTTCGATTTGTTTCCGTGTCAACATCCGCAGCTGACCGATGTACCGAAGGTTCTCTGCAACGCTCAGGTCCTGATACAGACTGAATGTCTGTGTCAGATAACCGACAAAGGAACGAGCAGCGATGGTTGGTTTGCCGTACATCTCTGCGGTACCCGAAGTCTGTTGCATCACACCACCGAGAATCTGGAACACTGATGTCTTACCCGCACCATCCGGACCTATGAACCCGAAGATCTCACCAGCAGCGATGTCCAGATCGATTCCCTTGACTGCTTCAAAAGCACCGTACGTCTTCGTGAGCCCCCGAACCTTGATCGCCGTCTCGACTTGATTCACGTGCAGTTCGGTGTTCACCATCACCGGCATCGTTTGTTCTGTGATTGTGGTTTGAACTGCACTCATGATCTTCCTCTGGTTTTCTCTGCGTCTCTGCGTTCTTTGCGTCTCTGCGGTTTTTCTTTGGGCCACGTCTCTAATAACCGCTGAGACGCAGAGAACGCAGAGACGCAGAGAAGAGTTACTCAGTAACAACCTCGCCATCCGCCGGCATCCCGGGTTTCGCGTAACCTTCAGCTTTCTTCAGCAATAACTTCACACCAACAACCTGCTTCACACGATCATCTTTGAAGTACGTGTTTTCCGGCGTGAACGAAGCTTCCGGATCGATTCGCGATACAACCGCTTCGAGTGGCTTGCTCGGCGCTGAATCCAAATAGACGCGCGCCGTCTGCCCGGTTCGCACTCGGCCAATCTCACCTTCTGGAATGAACCCGCGCAGATACACCGCATTCAAATCAACCACAGTCACCAACGGCGTTCCAGCCGCCACTACTTCACCTGGTTCAGCCGATCTCGTTGCCACGGTTCCTTCAATTGGCGCGACAATCTGCAAGTCAGCTCGATCAGCCTGAACTTCTTTTAATTTCGCCTTCGCATGTTCTTCTTCAGCCTGTGCGGCGGAGATCTCCGACTGTGCTTGCACAATTTGTTGACGGATCGCAGTCGCCTGTGACGTTCTCATCGCAGCGTTTGACAGATTCGCTTTGGCCATCAGCAATGAACCACGCGCCACGTCCACTTGTCGCTTCGCTGCTCGTACTGCTGCTGCATGTGCTTCGGCAGACGTTCGCGCTTGTCGTCCAGTTCGTTCCGGCACATCGCCATCGTTCGCAAGAGTCGAGTATCGCTCTTCGTCGTAATGCGCCTGGCTGTAGTCCGCTTCCGCTTTGGCGAGTTCGGCTTCAGCCTGCGCTACCTGTGCTTCCGCCTGGCTGACGCGTCCTTGAGCATCAACCTTTGCCTGGTCCACGCCAATGTTGCTCTCCTCGAGTTGCGCCTGAAGAACAGCAATCTGTTGTTGGGCACCCAACAAGCGGGCCTCGGACTGTTGCACTTTCGACTGTTCCTGTTCTTCCCGGGCGTTCACTTGTTCGTCGTCAATCACCGCGATCAGTTGTCCAACTTTCACATGATCACCTTCACGAACAGTGATTTCGCGAATGCGTCCGGCGATCTTGGTAGAAACAGTTGCATCGTCTCCTTCAATGCGACCGCTGAGTTTGATCAGGTTCTTCGGCCCAGCAGGCTTTCGAATCAGGAAGTACCAAGCGGCACCGCCGGCTAATGAAAGAACTACTAAGGCAATCACTGCCTTCTTTAGTTTTGCTGTTCGTTTTGCTTCTGGCATATTGCTCTCCTGTTCTTCTTTGTGCTTCCTCTGTGTAGCAGCGGTGCAGTAGCCCGACTGTCAAGGAGGGCTCACGGTGGAGTCCTCGGTCCGCATATCAAGCCCTCCTTGACAGTCGGGCTACTGCACCGCTGAAGCACAAAGCACGAAACTAACGCTCCCCCGCACTGATTTCAGTCTGTTCTAATCGCAAGCCATCTGAAATAACTGCGACATTCCGATATCGAAACGTATTTCCAATCGCTCGCTGAAAATCTGCAATTGCTTTGTTCAGGTCGGTCTGTGCCTGCAACTCTTTGCCACGCGCAACGACCAGGTCTGTTTGTCGCTGCAACACCAAATAGACCGTTGACATTCCTGCTTTAAACTTTCGCTGTTCACTCGTGTACTGCTGATCAGATGCCAACCGTTGTGCAGCCGCCGCGGCGAGTCGCGCCTCAACTGAGCGGACAGACTGCATTGCATTACGCACGTCTGCTTCGATCATCTGTTCTGTCTGCGCGCGTTGCGTTTCAATTTGACGACCCTCAGCCAATGAGTGTCCCAGCTGTGCCTTCGCTGTTCTGTTTTTCAAAGGCAAAGAAATCTTTACACCAACTCGCACTGTCGGATTGTCCTGGCCCAACATGTTCGCGAGCGACTGTCCGTAACCACCCTGCATGCTTGCTGGAACCGTCGGGTTCAAAGTGTTCGTTTGCACTGGCGGTAAACCGGCGATTGAAGACAGCTCGGCAATCCGGTTCTGCAAAGCAGTCAGATCGTTAGTCAACGGATTCGTGTTATCAGTGACCGTGCCCGCATAACCGTTCGAGCTATAGCTGAGTTCCAGGTCGACTTGTGGTTTCGTTTGATCTCGATAGAACTTTTGATCGATCTGATTAATTTCGGCGCTCGTTCTTAACTGGGCGAGCTCCATTCGATTCTCCAACGCGGTGTTGATTGCTTCACTTAACAACACTCGTGGCGCTTCAAGCGTGACCGGCGTAATCGGCAACAAAGCACGTGACCATAAATCGGCTTTGCGATTCGGCAGCATCAACGTCTTCAGTGCGTTCTCAGCCCTGGTCACTTGTTCCTGCGCCGAGTAGACGTTTTGTTCGAAGCTCTTTACCTGTGCTTCAGCTTCAACTACATCGATAGGCGCCAGCACTCCTTGTGCAACCTGACGCTTGTTTGTTTCTACCAGCGCACGACTCTGTTTGACTGCTTCGATTTGAACTTGCAGGGTCTTCAGCGCATTCACTAACTCCCAGTAAGCTTGTTCTACATTCGTGATTATCTCGGTTGCTTTCTGACGAAACTGAACATCAGTTAACGTCAGATTCTTCTTCGCAATCTCAATGCGTCGGCGAGCATCGTCCGTGTGCAGCCCCCGTACGAGAGGCTGGGTATATGTGAACGTCAACTGCGACGACACGGCAGGGTTAAGAGTGTTGAAGAAGTTGTTACTTGAATAGCGTGTGGAAGACATGCTGAGTTCATAAGAACCACCGTACTTCGGCGCCAGACCGCTCAACCCAATCTGACTGGTTGCGTTGTTAACCTTCAATGAATTGCCGTTGCTGCCTCCGAAGAAAGAAGCGACGGGAATTGAAGTCCGTTCGAAATAACTTTCTGAGAACAACTTCGGGTCATAAGCACCGTGTGATGCTGTCAGATCGTGTTCGGCCATTTCGACGGTAATGCGCGATGAACGAATGTCGTTGTTGTTCTCCAGCGCCAGACGGATTGCTTCGTTAAGGCTCAGCGGCAGGGCGTCGCCGTCGTTGACTCCGACTCTTTCGAGTGAAGGCGGTTCCTTCTCTGGCGCAACGTAATCCGGAGCAACCATAGGTAAACGTTTTGGCAGGGCTGGTTGCTCCGTACTTGAAGATGTAGTGACTGCGTTAACTTGTGCTCTAACACTCAAGGAACTGGCTGATAACAAGACCAACGCGAGCAGAACCTAATGGAGTAGCGGAAACATGGATTCGTGGTCGTTCCTCCAATGGCTTTCAGCGATTCTGCGGGCTTGACGGCGTGCAGTCGCTCGAACTCTGGCGCGGCACAATTCAACTCTCGCCTGCAGCCTGGTCGATGTTCTTGATGACATCTTGCGTGACATGATCTTGCGCTCCTTGCGTGCTCGTTCGGCTACTGCCGCTCAGCGGCTTCAATCAGCCGTTGAATGAAAAAATGGAGTCCTAACAATTGCGCTCCCTGCTCCTGAAGGCGGCAGAGAATCGAAGCACTGTCGCTATCGAGGAAGCTGGTGTTGGAAAGGTCGATACCTATGAGACCGTTATGTTTCTGGCGCAGTTCATGGAATGCGTCTTCCAAAACTTCGGCTTCGGCCACTCGCAGAGTTCCTTCAACCCGAAGCAGCGCTAGTGCACCGTATTTGTCGTCAATCTTTGTGATTCGGCTCGTCATTGCTTTTCCTTCTCTCTCGCTCGCTGTTCCGTTTGGTCGAGCGGTCGCATGGTGCTAGTGCAACGCCGGGGCCAGAGGTTTTGGACTACAGTCTGGATGTCTTAAGTATTGAAATAATTAGAGAAGACCGAATGGCGAGAGCCTGGATGAGCGAGAAATGGAGAGGCTGCCGGATGCCGGATTTGGCATCGGATGCCTAATGTGGCAGTGGGAGTTTTTGATGAACTAATAGATGAATCCGCTGATTACGCAGATTACGCAGATTCTATTAAGGTAGGGAAACTTCAATAAATTTAAGAAGAAATCTGCGTAATCTGTGGATTGTTTCTGCTGGTTTACTTCAATCCCAGCTTCTTCATGCGGTTTCGAAGGGTCGAGATAGGTAGGCCAAGAATCTCCGCCGCACCGCCTTTGCCGCCGATGACGCCTTTCGTCTGTTCGAGCACTTCCAGGATATGCCTGCGTTCGTTTTCTTCCAGCGACACAGGTGCCGACGGCGCAGCAATGGATCCTGCTCCATTGCCTTCCGCAGTCCCATGCTGTGCTCTCAATTCACTAAGTGGTGCTTGCAGCTCCGAACCAGCTGACAGAATTACTGACCGTTCAATAAAGTTCTCCAACTCGCGGACATTCCCTGGCCACGAGTATTCGCACAGCGCATCAACTGTCTCTTTCGGAATCGCGTCGATCCGCTTGTTCATTCTCAGTGAATGCTTCTGAACAAAGTAACCAACCAACAAAGGAATATCACCGGCTCGATCGCGCAACGGCGGGATGGTGATTGGGAAAACATTCAAACGGTAGAAGAGATCGCTGCGGAACTTCTTCTCGGCGACCATTTCCGGTAAGTTTACATTCGTGGCGGCAATCAAACGCGCGTCAGTTTTAATCGTGCGTGAACTTCCTAATCTTTCGAACTCGTGCTCCTGCAAAACTCGCAATAGCTTCGGCTGCAAGTCCAATGGAATTTCTCCGATTTCATCCAGCAGGAGACTTCCTTTATTGGCCAATTCAAAGCGACCAATACGCTGGGCTATTGCTCCAGTGAAAGCACCTTTTTCATGGCCAAACAACTCACTCTCTAACAACCCGGTCGGTATGGCCGCACAGTTAAGTTTCACCAATGTCCGCTCTTTGCGACCACTCAAATTGTGAATCGCGCGCGCAATCAATTCCTTGCCTGTTCCAGTTTCACCGCACAGCAGCACTACAGAGTCAGTAGGCGCCACTGTCGCCACTTGCTGCAGAATCTTTTTGAGTGCCGCGCTCTGTCCGATGATTTCTTCGAAGTTGTAATGCGTCTGAATCTCTTCTTCGAGATACAACTTCTCGCTGACCACCTTGTTCTTCAGCAGTTCCACTTCCCTGTAGTTCAGAGCATTTTCGACGGCGATTGCGAGCTGTTTGGCGATGTGACCCAACATCTCCGCATCTTCTTCCGTGAAAGCCGCTTCTCTGCGACTGACAAGCACAACCGCCCCCAGAACCCGATCGTGAGCGACTAGCGGGACATTGACACTCGAACGAAAGCCTGCAGCAATCGCGCGTTCCATCAAGGGATGAGGGTAACGAGCGTAGTCGAGCTTCTCCAAAATGACCGGCTTGCGCGCCGCCATTGCTTCTCCCGCTGGACTTTTGAGGTCGATGGGAATTCCCGCTTCAAGGTATTCGTCGCCGCCTCTTACATCTTCCAGCGCATGTAGCCTCAGTTGGTTCTTTGAGTCGACAAGGGCCATGCCGGTAACGTCGTTCTTAAAATAATTCCGCAAACTCTCCGAGATCGCACGAACGAGTTGCGGCAACTCTAAGTGCGTTGTGATGGCATTGTTGATTTGAAGCAGCGTTTCGGCGCGCGCTTTCTCTTTTCTGGCGGCTTCGAAATTCAACGCATTTTCGACAGCGATCGAGAGTTGTTTCGCGATGTTATTCAACATCTCGGCGTCATCCTCAGTGAAAGCCGCTTCACGACGACTGCCGATTACAACCGAGCCCAGCGCTCGATCATGCGCAATCAGAGGAACACTACAGGTCGCTCGCATTCCAGCCGCAACTGCCTGCTCCACTGCGGGCGACGACCATTCTTCCACCTTCAGATTCTTCACAAGAACCGGCTGTCGAGTAGTGAAGGATCTCCCGCTGGGACTATTGTCCAAGTCAGTCAGATAACCTTCCCTGAAATAGGGGGCCCAGGAGTCATCCACATCCACGGCATGCATTCTCAGTTTGTGGCTTACTGAATCGTAGAGCGCCATGCCTGTCGCGTCGTTCTTAAAATACTCGCGAAGACATTCCGACGTTGCTAAAAGGAGTTCGTGCAAGTCGAGGTGGTTGATTACGGCATTATTGATGCGAAGTAGCATCTCCGCGCGAGCTCTTTGCTGCTCTGCCTGTTCGAAGTTCAACGAGTTCTCAACCGCAATTGCGATCTGGCTGGCGATCTCTTCGAGTAGTTCCTGCTCTTCCTGAGTGAAATTCGCTTCTCGGGTGCTTCCGACGTTAATCGATCCCAGCACTTTGTCGTGCGAGATAAGACAAACAGACATACCGCTGCGCACGCCAGCCGCGTAAGCGAGTCGGACCATCGGATGATAGAACTCTTCAAAATTAAGCGTTTCGCGGCGAACGGTTGTGCGGGTCTTTATTGCGAGGCCTGCAGGCGTTCCGTCGATAGGTAATATGCTGCCTTCTTGCGCGAGCGCACCTGGCACTGGCTGGTCGAGAGCATGGATTCGCAATTGGCCGGACTCTTTGTCCAAAAGCACAACACTAGCGAAGTCATGCTTGATAAATTTGCGAAGCCAGCCGGAAATGGAGGTTAACAGATCGTGCAAACTCAGATTCGAGACTACGGCGTTATTAACTTCGAGCAATAACTGCCGGCGATCTCGCTCCCACTGAGCTCGTTGAAAGTTGACGGCGTTCTCGACGGCGATGGCCAACTGATCCGCAATCTGCTCGAGTAGTTCTGCGTGCTCTTCGCTGAACGCAGCTTCAGTACGACTAGTCAAACCTACAATCCCGATGGCCCGGTCTCGAGCGATAAGAGGCACTACGCATCCAGACTGGATATTTAATGTCTCAACCATGCTTTTGAAGACCGGCGCATCAAACTCATTTAAGTCGATTCGATCACGACGTACCGTTTGCCTGGTTGTAAACGCTAATCCAGCAGTCGTTCCTTCCATCGGAATCGTCTCGCCCTCGGCTAGTATGCCTGGTATATCCGTAGCCTCAACACGATGTATTCGGAGCTTACCGATCTTCTCATCGTAGATCGCCAACCCCGTGTAGTCGTGTGGAACAACTTCGCGAAGAGAAGTGGAAATCGCCTGCACTAATTCATGAAGGTTGAGGTTCGAGGCAACTGCGTTGTTGATTTCGAGGAGTAGCTTTCTTCGATCGCTTTCTCTCTTTGCTTCTCTAAAGTTGACAGCGTTTTCAACCGCTATCGCGAGTTGACCTGCAATCTCTTCCAAGAGCTCTGCATCGTTTTCATTGAAAGCTGACTCATGCACACTCGACACTGTTATTGCGCCGACAGCACGTTCCTGCAGTAGCAAAGGGACTGATATGCCTGATTTCAATCCCATTACATCGCAGAATTCCTGAAACTTTGCGGCGGGATATTCAGAATGATCGACTCGATATCTAATAACTGGCTTACGCGTCGTTATGGCGAGTCCAATCGGATTGCCTTCCAAGGGCATTAATTGTCCGGTTGGAAAGATCTGGTCAGGTCCAAACGATGATTCCAACGCCTGGACTTTCATCTCCAAAGTCTTGCCATCATAAATTGCCAAACCGGTTAGATCGTGAGGAACGACTTTGCGCAGGCTAGTGGCGACTGCTGTCAGCAGTTCTTGAAGGTCTAATTTGGAGGAGACGGCATTGGTTACTTCGAGCAGTAACCGTAGACGGTCCCGCTCGCGGGAGAGTTCCTGCTTGGAGAGTTCAGGCTTCATTGCAGGGGGCTGAATCAGGGGATTTCGAACAGGTGTGAGATTAGCTTATCAGGATAAAAAGCGTCTAGCCTCTTAGGAGCCACGGCATGCGTTTGTTCAAGTTCCATCTCAACAATGGATCTGGCCTGAACAAATCACCGCACAGCAGAGACCGTGTCAAAAACTCGAGGCTGGCTTTGTAGTTTGTTGGTGTTAATTCGTGTGAATTCGTGGATCGCTCTTCTCGGCGATCTAACAGCCGATCCACAAATTCACACGAATAAACCGAGACTACAACTTCTTTACTGTTTGTCCCACGCGGATCGTTCCCCCCTGAACAACCTTCGCGTTGATACCCCGCAGACACATCGCTCTACCCACTTCTGAGTTGACGAACTTCATTGCGTCAAGTCCAAAGCGCGCAAGGAACTTCTTGCATCCAGTGTGCGGTGGAGCAGTTACTTCGAGCACGGCCGTTCCGATTGATATGCGCGAGCCCGCGGGCAGGTTCGCCTTGCTCAAATCCATATCGACGAACAGCTGATCTCCGGCAAGGGGCCAACGTTCGCGGTCCTGCGCAACGAGCGCAACGGCGCGAGAGTTCATAATATTGATTTGCATCTCGGGGTTTGGTGAGCCATCGGGCGTGCTCGAGCTTCTGCGAAGCGGCCACGAGTCTCCGATTAAGCCATCGGCCGTGCTGAACTCCGCTTCCTCCAGAACCTCGCGACCCTCAACGTTCGGACGTCGCACAATCAACGCCACGACTCCTTCGTCCTTGGGAGAGAGACGAATGTGGTCCAGCCCAGCTTCGAGGTCTTCCATCGTTAAGTGGATAATGGTGGTTTCCATGGCCCCAAATATAACAGTCAGTCCATGAGTGTTTGCAATAGGTTGAATCGGTCCTATGCCCTCACGAGCTCGGTACCGTTCCTTTCAACTCAACAATCTGTCCGCCGCGCAAAACTTTCAGCGTTACAGTATCTCCAGCGCGCAACTTACTGAAATAGTCAAACATCTTCGCCGTGCAATCAGCGCCGGTTGTAATCTCAATTCCACTAACTGCAAGAATCACATCTCCACCTACCAAAAACTCCGCGCCCGCAATGTTCGCTGATTGGGTACCTCCAATCAGTCCAATGCGCGAAGCTGGTGAATTATCTGCAATTCGCTGCACGAGAAAGCCGGCCCGCTGTGGAATATTGAAGATCCGCACCCATTCATCTTGAAGCAGAAGCCCGTCAATGCCGGTCCAGAATCCCTTGTTGTTTACTACCAACTTCTCCGCCACATTGGAAGAAACAGCGAACCCCAATCCTTCAAAGCCACCAGACTGCGAGAAGATGTGGCTGACCACGCCGATCACTTCTCCAGACATATTGAAGACAGGCCCGCCGGAATTGCCTTTGTTGATTGCCGCATCGGTTTGAATCAGTTCTAGTTTCACAGCAGCCCCAAAGGAAACATTCGAACCTCGTCGTGCACTAACGTGGCCGACCGACAAACTATGACTAATCCCGTAGGGCGCACCAATCACAAACACCTCATCGCCTACTTGCATATTGTCTGAGTTGCCGAGCTTCGCTGGAACGGCGTTGTACGGAACCCAGTCGAGCTTGAGTAGTGCCACGTCCGCGGGCGGCACCGAGGCGATTACTTTTGCAGGTACTGTCTGCCCATCCACAAACTCAACCTCAATCTTGTCCGCCGCTTGCACAACGTGCGCGGCCGTCAGAATTTTCCCCTCACCGATAAAGATGCCAGATCCAAGTCCCGGTGAACTCACGAAGATTGGTTGCGGCGCACGCAAGACATTCTTTTCGACCGTCTTCACAACAACGACTGCCGGATCAACCTTGCGAACGACTTCGCGCATCGACTGTGCGTTGGCCTGCGTTGCTGCGACTAACGCGTGCATTGTTATCAATGTTAAGAAAATTATGCGTTTCATATCGATCACCCAATAGGTGTTTGCTCTACTCTTAATGGCGTATTTCGTTATCAGATTGGGCCAGCCCTGTCGAATCGCACTCTGCCGGACTACAACTCTTGGTTTCTTCCAGTTCAACTCTGCGCGCGATGTTGTTCCTTTGCCACTCTCGAAGACCGTTGGCCAACACCCCGGCAAGAAGCAGCGCAAAGCCAGGCTCGCGCCCCCCGCTTGAAACCTGGCTTTTGCGTCGATGATTCATTATCGATTTACCGCTGCACTTTCCGATTGTCTCGCCAACGTGTAATCAAAGTTCTGAGTGATTATCACTAACGAAGTTCCGCTGTAGTTCACTTGATTTCGCGCCATGTACGTTGGTCCAGTTGGTGCGAAGTCCTGAAATTCCGAAACGATTTGTACTGGCTTCTCATCCATTGCCGTTTGAATCTCAATGCGCCTTTGTCTCTTTGAAGTCGCATCGATCCAAATTGTCATTGAATCGCCCGACTGGAGCAGGTCGAATCCTGTCAGTCGAACAAGGTTTTGCTCCGGCGTTACTTTGGCAGTCGCCATGAATCGCTGCATCATTTCCGGCGGAAGCTCACTGTAGGATTTCACCAGATACCGCAAATCCTCGATCTTCTTCATAAAATCCTTCTTCTTGTTCTTCGCGATAAGCCCGCGCAAACCCCTGGTCGGTAGATCTGGCTCAGGACTGCTCGCAATGACCGCCTGCTGAAGTTCGCCATTGCTGTCGTAACGCATTAGGACGAGCTGATCTTTTTTGGTCTCGCCGTCTTTTTGAATCTCCGTGCGCGACTTCCATTCGTATTGCATTAACGCTCGCGCATTCTCTTTCTGTGCCTGTGCAAATTTCTGATTTGTTTGGGCCGCGATCGTGGCCGTTAATAGGCCAACGATCGCGACAGCGAAGGTACTCTTCTTCATTTTTTGCCTTCCTGGTTCTTCTTGAATTTCTGGACGAGCTTGGTGACTCCTTTGTTGACGTCCTTATCAAGATCCTTTGGATTGATAGTGCCGGAAACATAACCGCGCCAAACTTCCTGATTCGTGGCACTGTCAACAAAAACCACCACGATAGTTCCTTCAGTGATCTGGTTAACGTTAATGCTGCCACCCATTCGCTGGAAGAAACCGAGTCGGTTGTCCTGAATGTCGAAGTTCTTTTTGGTAGTCACGAAATAGCTGATCATAAAGTCGGGCTGTGAACCCTGGGCCAGACCGTTTGCGCTCAGCTGCGAATCCAACGCGTCGTGGATGCGTCGATCGTTGATTGGACTTGCGGCCAGTGGATCACCAGCTTTGCGAAGCTGCTGAGCAAACGCGTAAGTCTT
>Ga0114129_10012568_pt1 | contig 12055 bp, 13 predicted proteins | sample RhiMetdeltSRZDD1_FD_80071 | JGI IMG/M metagenome (GOLD analysis project Ga0114129, IMG submission 80071) | Populus rhizosphere microbial communities from Tennessee, USA - Rhizosphere MetaG P. deltoides SRZDD1 (version 2) (version 2) | ecosystem: Host-associated > Plants > Roots > Rhizosphere >... | reverse complement strand
GCATTACCTGCTCGGCCTCTGCCAGCGGGACGCGCAGCGATTCACCGCCGCCCCGGCCTCGCTGAACAAGGCGGTCGACCTGGCCCCGACGATGGTGCAGGCGCGCGAGGAGCTGGCGGACCTCTACGACAAGCTCGGTCGCAACGAGGACGCGATCGAGCAGCGCGAGGCCCTCGGCGTCCTGGACCCGAGCACTTCGCGCGACGTCACGCTCGGCCTTGCCTACGCGGCCGATGCCGGGTTGCCGGCGCCATTCGGCCGCGGCATGTTCGTGGGCCAGCACGGATCGTGGAACCGCACGCCACGCGCCGGATACAAAGTCATCTTCGTGCCGTTCGCGGACGGCAAGCCCTCCGGCATGCCGATCGACGTGCTCACCGGCTTTGTCACCGAAGACGGCGACGGCATGGGCCGCCCGGTCGGCGTCGCGATTGACAAGAGCGGCGGTCTGCTCGTCGCCGACGATGTGGGCAATACCGTATGGCGGGTCACGGCCGCCGACGACGAGGATCGCTAGCACCGCGCGTAGGCGTACGTAGTGTCCGCCTTCAGGCGGACCCGGCGCGAGTCCGGCTGAAGCCGGACACTCCGTACTGCTGCTAGCGCCGACTCCAGACGCGCGCCGAGGACGGCAACACGATCAACATGAGCGCCATGTCGCAGGCATTAGCGATCGACGCCGCGCGGGCGCGGGCTGTATCCGTCGCCATCTGCTGAATCGCTGAGGCGCGCAACGGTTCAGCGAGGCCGGTCAGGTAAGCGAGGACGAGCACCATCGGAACCGCAGCCGTTGCGCACAACATCGACACGCCGAAGCAGCCGGCGCCCAGGACGCACAGGATCGTGAGTCCGCCGGCGCCGGTCCGCGCCACCCAAACGGCCGTCATTGATCCTGCCGCCTCGGCGAGAGTGAACATCGCGACCAGCCACGTCAACGTCTCGGCGTCGCGAATGCCGCTGGTTTGAGCGAGAAACGAGGCGGCCGAGGCGATCGCGACGAGGAGGCCCGTTGGCAGGACGAGCATCGCTATCGCCAGTGAGGGGCCGCGCGCAGGACCGTTGGCGCCCCGCGGCTCGGCGGGTTCTGCAGCCGGCGGCGGTTCGATCATGGCCATCGCGATGAGCAGGCCGACCCCGCACAACGCCGTCTCGGCGATCCACCCGGCGGCAAAGCCCCACGTGGTGACGATGAAGCCGCCGGTCAGCACGAGGGAGACGAGGGCGCCGAGCTCCACCGCGTTGGCGCGCGCTTCGATTGCCTGGAACTCGTCTTCGCGGTTCAGGGCCCGACAGGTGCGGTAGACCAGCGCCGCATCGGCGCCGGATCGAAATGCGTCGCCGAGCGCGACCAGGACGGTCGCAGTCACGAGGCCGGGCACCCCTTCGCCGATCCAGCACCAGATGATGCCGATGACCTGGACGGCAGACCCTCCGATCAGGCTGGCGCGGTGGCCGACACGATCGGCGAACCAGCCGGTCGGCAGCTCGAGACACAGAAGTGCGAGATCGCCTGCCGCAAGAATCGCGGCAACCGTGGAGGGCGGGACCTGTTTCTCCTGCACCCACCAGAGCAGATACAGGCCGTGCATCACCCCCTCGACGGCGGCGATCCGGTACGGCAGGTAGAGAAGAAGGTTTCGTCGGAGACGGGATCAGTTAGGAGGCATTGGAGTCAGTCTACCGCGGCTGGCGTTCCTGGTGAAACGGCAGGAAGGACGCTGACCACCGTCGGAGCCATCAACGGCGGTCAGCGTGGCGGCAGCCCGTCCTTCAGGGGGATGGCAGCCAGGCACATCGAACAAAGGCAAGCTGCATTCCAACCCCAGGAACCAAATAACCGGCGCCGATTCGACCAGTCTCCGGACTGGCTTTGCGGAAAAGTCTACGGCAGCGAGAGTTTTTGTTTACTCGGCGGCCGTAATCGACACCACCTTGATCGTCATCGTCTTGGCGTCGAGCGTGCCGGCGACCTTCACTTTCCTGGCGGCGAATTTCTCCGGTGTCTTCTGGTCGCTCAGCATGTAGACATTCTTGCCGTCGCTCAGCACATAGTGGGCGCCGTGTGCGATTACGCACGCGACCGTGCATTCGGCGTCGGTGGGACCCATGCGCATTTGCGCATGCCCGGCCTTGGCGCACATCTCGTCCGTAATCGTACCGGTGAACGTCTCCGGTGACTGGGCGCCCGACAGCGACGCTGCCGCGAACAGGCCGACAATCAGATACTTCATGTCGCTCCTATTCTCCCGGCACCATGAGGTGGGCGGTCGACGTGCCCGCGTTCATGATCCACACACCGCCCAGCTTGGGGTTGTCTGGCAGGCCAAGTGACTGGGTGGTGGCGCCGGGCACAGCAATCGTCATGTGCGGCCGCGCCGTCGCCTGGTCGGGCCCTTCCAGGTGGTACCAGACCGAGCCGAACTCGGGCTTCACGCGGGTGCCGTCCTTTTCCGCGGCGTCAAGCAGTGCGTTGGCCTTGGCGCGATCGCCCACGGCCTCGAGCTTCAGGTTCTGGGCGGCGCGCTCCAGATTGCCGATGCTGGTGCACTCAATCGAGAACGCCGGATGCAGCGGACGGCCGGAGCGGTCGTAGCACACCATCCGGTTCGTGCCCTTCCGCAGCGTGTCGTACGTGAAGTCGGACTTCCATTTGATGACCGTCGCCTGGTCGCGCAGATTCGCCGGCGCGGCAAGCACCGCGCGGTCGACCTCGGCCTGCGACGCGCCCGGCTCGAGCGGCGGTGGCGGGGCCGCGGCGCCTCGGCCGCCCTGCGCGAATGCGCTGATTGAAAGCGCCAGCATCCCGACAGCGAGTGGAACTATGCGTGTCATCGTCTACCTCCAGCTACGTTTTTCGCGCGTCGAATACCGATTCATCGAGTCTTGGAAACAGTGTACCTCCGCGACCGCTCCGACAAGCGCCGTCAAGGCTGCTTCGGGAAGCGCTGGGGACCCGAGATGTGAATCTCAATAAGGGCCGTCGCCACTCCGTTGTCGCCAACGACGAACTGATAGACGATGCCCACCCCGTCGAATGTCGTCTGGGATTGCGGGATCAACGGCCGTATCACGCCGCCGTCGACCTCGGCGCGGCCGGTGACTTTGGCGATCAGCTGATTGCCTGAAAGCGTCACATCGATAACGCGTTTGGCTCCGCCGTACACGCCATGGTAGACGCCGACGTACCGTGCCAGCACCTCGGGAGCGACGGTCACAGCGGTGTCGGCGGCAACCGCGCCGCCCTGCCATTGGTCGCTGGAACGTTCGCAGATCGACTCGAGCATTTCCGTATCGGCCTCCAGCTCCATCCTGGCCGTAGAGCCCCACGGCTTCGTGTAGGCACCCGGATCGGTGACGCTCACATCCACCTCGAGATGGCCGAAGTCCCGGCGCCGGAACACTTCCTTCACTCGAAGCGCCTGCGTATGCGACTGGCCATATCGGCTCAGCCAGGTTTTCTCGTTGTACCCGTTACTCTCGACGATCAGCGCGTCGCCCTCCCACCGCCCCACGGAGTACCCCGTCCAGCTTGGCGCCGGGTTCGCCTCCAGCTCGCGGCCATCCATGTGGATCACGCGATAACTGAGGTCGTCGTTCAGGATGGCGATGACGGCCGGCGTCTGGAGTATGCGCTTCCATCCGGCGGATGAATCGGCTTCAGGCCCGTTCGGCAGGCAGTTATATAAGGGACGTCCCTTGTGGTACTCGCGCTGACGCTGCCGGATGAGTGCATTGACCGCCGGCTGCGCGTTGGCAGGATCGAATTGAATTTCCGGAACAGGACCGTTCCACGAGCCGGTGAGATCCGGATGGCCGTCAGGCCCGTGCGGCGCAGGCGCAGAAAGGTTCGGCTTTCCGTCGGCGGTGCGCGGAATGCCGGGCCAGGGACGGTCCAGCCACTGGGCGGTCGCGGGGGTCGTGCCCAGGATCAGCGCGAGCGCCGCGAACAACAGCCTCATGCATCCCTCCGATTGAGCGGCGTCACTTCACGCGTTTATATGTGTAAGGGCCAGAGATGTGAATCACAACAAGGGCCGTTGCGGGACCACCCTTGTCGTCGACGACGAATCGGTACCCGAGTCCCAGGCCTTCGAACACCGTCTGCGACTGCGGCACGAGCGGGCGCGGCACGCTGTCATCGAGGCCAGCAGCCCCGAGGCCTCCTTCGATGGGCGGGCCAAGGAGCTTGGCGAACAATTTGCCATCGGAGGCGGTCACTTCGTAGGTTCGTTCACCCCCTCCGTAGATCCCGGTGTAGACGCCGACGTAGCGAGCGAGCACGTCGGGCGCCACCGATACTCCCTGATTTGCGGCGTCCGAGAGGCTTCCCGCCCAGGCGTCACTGCTCTTTTCACAGATCGCCTCGAGCATGTCCGTGTCGGCGGCCAGCGTCATGTCCACTGTAAAGCCCCAGGGCTTGGCGAACGCGCCCGGGTCGGTGAAGGTCACCTCCAGCTGCATGTGGCCGAAGTCGCGGCGGCGGTAGCGTTCCGTCATTCGCAGCGACTCCGTATGAGAAACGCCGTAGCGACTCACCCACGTCTTGTCGTTGAATCCGGCACTCTCGACCACCAGCGTGTCGCCATCCCAGCGACCCACTGAGTACCCCATCCAGCTCGGCGCAGGGTTGGGTTCGAGCTCGCGGCCGTCGGTGTGGATAAACCGATGGGTCTGGTCATCGTTCAGAATCGCGATAGCCGCCGGCGTCTGGATGATGCGCTTCCACCCGCCGAACCGCTCGGCCTCCGGTCCGCTCGGCCGGCACTGATACATGGGACGCCCCTTGTAGTACTCGAGCTGACGCTCGCGGGAGAGCTCCAGCACCCACGGTTGCAGGTTGGCGGGATCGGGTCGGCCGAGGACATTGTCCGCTTCCCACACGCCTGTCAAATCCGGCTTCCCGCCGGGCCCGCGCGGCGCCGGTGCCGTGAGGTCCGGCTTGCCGTCAGCCGTGCGCGGAATGCCAGGGGTCTTACGATCCAGCCACTGTGCCCCCGCCGGGATCGTCCCGACCACCAGAAGAAGCGCCGCGAAAAACAGCCTCATACAAACCCTCCGACTTCGTTGTGATCGCTAGTCGACGACCTCACCCGGACGCTGGCCCCAGCCGAAGTTGTCCTTCGGACGCCGGAGGCTGACCATGCGCACGCGATGCTCCGCCGGGTTGCGGCCTGGACTGCCGCTAATCACGACGACGTCACCCGGCTTCAGGGTCTCTCTGGTCACGCCCTGGCCGCCTAACTGCCCGGCGCCACCCCATTCCACGGCATACCGCACTTTCGAGCCATCCTTCTCCGTCACCATGACATGGACGAAGGAGTGGGGGTTGCGAAATATGAACTGCACCAGCTCACCTTCGATGGTGATCGACTGGTCTTCCAGGTAGGTCGCCGAGAAAGAGTGATGTGCGAACACCCGGGGCCCGGCCAGGCTGGCGAGGGCGACGATAACGATTGCGAGATACCGCACGGAGTTCCTCCTATCTGGCTTGACGAATTATTCCTTCAGGACCCTCATTGCAGCAACGTGTATCGAGGATCGAGCGTGTCCTCGAAGAGGGGCATATAGCGGCCGAGCACAATCACGGCTACCCACAGCGCGATCGAGCCGGCAGCGAGGACTTTGGCGCCCAGCGGCGCATCCTGGCCGGCCTCGAGCCGTTCGCAGTCGCTGAACAGGTTCGTGCAGTGCAGCAGCAGGCTCGCGCCGGCGAGTACGACGGCCCCGATCTTCACCAGGAAATCGGCGTTGTAGACGTAAAAGAACGGCATCCCCAGGAAGAACAGCATGCCCGTGACCACGTTGAGGCCGAGGCCCGCGGCACCCCACGGGATGAAGCGATGCAGGGGGCCCGCCGGCAGCTGTTTGTAGAAGCCAAGCAGCCGCAGGTTCAGGATGCCGGTGGTTCCGAGCAGCAGCGCCAGCCCGACAAAGTGCAATACCTCCAGCACCGGCCATACCCACCGGGTGGAGCCGGTGACGGCGTACTCGATCGACGCGTTCGCGCGCGAGCCGATCGTGGCGACCATCGAGGTCGCGGGCTCGGCCGACAGGATCTCCGGATGACGAATGGCGCCGCCGGTGTTACCCGTCACGACCATGAGGCTGATGGTCAGCAGCGAGCACGCGAGCACCGCCGCGACGGTCCAGCCCGAGAGCCGCGACGCGCGGCGGTACTGCCACAGCCCCGCCCAGGCGAACATCCCCGTGAACGTGAGCGCGACGAGCGCCAGGAGCGCCGCGCCCTGATGCGCGGTAATCAGCGATTCGGAGACGCCCGGCTCGTTCTGCAGACGGTCCTGCGCGATGTGTCCGGTCAGGTAGGCGGGAATCGCCATGAGCGCCATCAGGGCGAAGAGGGCAAGCGTGGCCTGCTTCAGGTCGTCGCTCCTGGCCACCAGGGCGACGAGGAACATGCCGACGGCGATGAACGTGCCGATGATCGGCCAGTGGTTGAGCAGCAAATGGAGGTGTGCGAGATTCATTGGCTACCGCATCACGGATAGATGCTGTAGGCGGCCGTGTAGGTGATCAACCGGCCTGCGGCAATGGCGCCAGACCACAGGACGAGCGACCAGAGCGCCAGCGGCCTGCCGCCGGGGAACAGCGGCGCCTCGCCATCGCCGGATGGCAGCCGCCGTTCGAGCCTGACCATCACCACCATGGCCGCGGCGATCAACGCAAGCTTGATGTAGAACGCCGGCGAGGTGAGGGACTTCGTCGGGTAGGCGACGAGCAGCACGAGGCCGGAGAAGGCCTGTAACCAGAAGCCTGTCCAGATGGTCGGATACAGCCGCTTCAGCGTTGAGAGCGGCAGTTCTTTGGCCACGCCGAGCAGCCTCAGGTCGATCACGGTGCTGGTGCCGGCGAGGAGCGCCATGCCGATCGCATGGATCGAGAGGATGAACCAGAAAGCGAACAGCGACGGCGAATCGCGGAGCCAGACGCTGACGGCGGACTGCTCGATCGTCTGCAGGAAGGCTGGCGGCAGCGCGCTCTCCTTCGGACATTTCGCGAGTTACCTCGCTGCCGCGGCGGTCACCGCGGCCGGCGGAGGCGTCGCCGACAACCCCTTGAACACAAACTTCTGCACCCGGTTGCCCGGTTCGACCTCGGCGACGTAGAGATTCCCCTTCGAGTCCACGGCCAGCTCGTGCGGGCCGCGGAAGTTCCCCGGCGCGTCGCTGCGCGTGCCGAACTGGTAGAGGACCGCCAGCGTCTGGCGATCGAGCACGGCAACGCGCGAGGGGCCGAACTGCGCGATGTAGAGGAAGCGCTGCTGCGGATCCGACGAGATCGCGAACCCCGAGGGCGACTCGATGCGCACCTGTTTCACGTACTTGCCATCCACCGTGAACACCTGCAGGCGATTGCCGCCGCGATCGGCCACGTAGACGAGCCCGTCGTTCGACACCTTGGCCGAGTGCACCGGCCCGACGTACTGCGGCGGGCCATCTCCGGACAGATCGGGGCCCGCAGCAGCGGCCGGTGCCGCGCCGGTGCCGCGCGGGCGCGGCGGCGTCCGCGCGTTCTGGAGCATGTTCGGCGGATCCATCGGCGGGTTGCCAAAGGCGCCCCACATCCGCTTGAACGCGCCGGTATTTGCATCGAAGACGATGACGCGGCGGTTGATGTAGCCGTCGGCGACGAACACTTCGTTGGTCCTGGACGCGACCGAGAGATCGGTGGCGGAATACACGTTCTGCGTGTCGTTGTTGCCGGCGCTCTGATCGCGATGGCCGATCTGCAGCAGGAGCTTCCCCTGGCTGGTGAACTTGAGCAGCATGTTGTCGGAGCGCAGGACGCGGTCGCCCGGTCCCGCCAGCGCGGGGCGTGCGCTGCCGGTGAGCCAGACGTTGTCCTTGTCATCGACGTAAATCCCGTGCTCCTGATCGAACCACTCGTATCCTGCGGCCGGTCCTCCCCAACCCTGAACGAATCTGCCGTTGGCGTCGAACTCAAGCACCGGGGGCGCGGCTTTCTTGCCGGCCGGCACATAACGCGGGCGATGGAACACCCACACGTGATCGGATCTGTCGACCGCGACCGCGGACCCTTGCCCGGTCACCCAGTCGTTGGGCAGTGGCTTGAAGAAGGTGGAGTCCACCTCGAAGACGGGCATCTGTCGTGCCCCTTGCGCGGCGACGGAGACGACCAGCGCGAGAGCCGCCAGCGCGACGGCGATCGGTCGTTTCATGACCCTGCTCCTTCCCGACCTATTGCCCCCGTTTCACCTCGGCCAGCGGCAGGTCGTTCGGCTGCACGACCTTCACCACATCCTTGTCGAAGAAGACGTAGAGCGGGTTGCCGTCGGTGGCGAAGTAGACCCACCGCGTATTGACGATACTCGCGGGCTCGCCGAGCCTCGCGCGGACCTGCGCCTGCGTGCGCCCGACGAGCGCGGACGAGTGATTCGGGTTCGGACCGCGCCGCGCCGCCTGGGCGCGCTGCGCCTCGAGCATCCGCTCGCCGCGGAGCGCGTTCTCGATGCTCAGATCGCCTTCATGGCACGCGTACTCGTAAATCACGTACTCCGGATCCTTGTGCCACGGCAGATGGAACGTCCACGGTCGCGTCCAGACGGCTGGCGCGTCGATCGTAGCGTAGTAGTTGATCTGCGTCGCGCTGACCGGCACGAACCGCTCGACCAGATGCACGCGATCGAACGGCACGCCGGCCGGCAGCGTCGAGCCGACGCCAGCCATGATCTGCTTCGCGGTGTAGTTTGTGGTATCGACGACGAGCGTGCTCCCCTCCCACTTGCCGACGGAATGGCCATGCCACAGCTTGATGTTCTCGTCGAGATGCGGGCGGCCGTCGAGCGCGATGTAGCGCGTGTCGAGGCGCTCGCGAATCAGCATCACCCAGCCGGGCGACTGCATGATCATCGTGCCGCTGTTGTACATCTGCGGCCCGTTCGGGGTCTGCTCCGAGATGCACCGCGTCACCGTCCCGAAGTCCTCCCACGAATCGAGCGGCCCGCGCGCGCGGCGCGCCGCCTGCCACGCCGCGAGCTCGGCCTGGAACGCCGCCACGTACGGCGGCCGCACGCCGTTGTCGGGATCGACGATGAGCGAGCTCCGGTTGTCGGGCACCCACTTCCGGTTGTCCCAGAACTCGTTGTAGTCGCCGACCTGCGCATCCTGCTCGGGAGTGCAGACTTCACCCTCGCGCGAGCCGGTCCCGCACGCGTCCTCGTTCGGCGCGTACTTCTTGAAGTACTCCTTCAACTCTTCCGCAGAGAGCGTCTTCTTGTCTCCATACTCGGCCGGCCGTTCCATGCGGATGAACGTCATGAAGTCGTAAATGCCCGAGATGTCTGGATCGCCCCACGCCGTCTTCGGCGCCGAATACGAAGGCGGCTCCGGCGGGCTGTAGGTCGGTGTATACGTGGGCATCTTTCCCACCGAGGCGGTCGCCGCGAGCGCGGATGCCTGCGCTGATGGACGAAGGAGCAACGGGGAAAGGAGCGCTCCGATCACCACCAGCACGCCGGCGATCACGAGCCATCGATACTTCATGGCCTCAGCTCCAGTTCTAGTTGGTCGCGACCGCCGGCTCGGGGATGCCCAAATACCGCGCCGGGTTGCGCTTCGTCATGATGTCCGTGTCGGCGCGTGAGATGCCGCGCGCCCACATCGCCCGGACGAACGACACGATCCCATCCCCGTGGTATTCGTTGTTGGCCTGGCCGAGATCGGTCTCGACGATGATGTTGTTGGCGCCGACCTGCTTGATGATGTCGGCAATGCGATCGTCGCGGGCGGCCAGCGCCTTCTCCGCTTCAGGGGTCAGCGCCCGCTGCGACTGGGTGCAGACCTCGACGAACGCGCCCATCTTGGCCACTTCCTGCATCTGCGCGATCGTCAGACCCGGCGGATCGATATTGGCGTGGGTGACGCCGATCCGCTGTGCCGAGATCCCTTGAGCGATCGCTTCTCGCACGATGATCACCGACTCAGCGCCGTTGTGGTGGCCGGTCGAGAGCGTGAAGTCGTATTTCTTGATCAACTGCATGATGGCTTTGGCCTGTGCCGTGACCTGGCCATTCTGGACGACGACGACCGGCGGCGTCGTGGTGTTCTTGCCGACCTGCAGCTGGTACGGCGTGTCGTCTGACGCCAGCATGACGACGCGGCCGTAACCCTGCGGCGGCGCGCCCGGCATCGTCACGCTGGCAAACTGTTCGATCGCAAAGGGGTTCAGCCCGCCGACGTTCTGGTTGAGGTCGATTAGACCAAAGACCTCGAGTCCGGGTACTTCCTTGCGCGCGAGATAGGCGTAGCCGGCGGTCGGATCGCGATGATGCTTCAGCACCAGGCCGCGCATGCCCTTCAGCTTCGCGTAGCGCGCCGCGTCGAGGAAATCGATTGAGCGAGGCCGGCTGTCGGGACCGGAGTGGGCGTGCACGTCGATCACGCCGACGAGAATGGGATCGAAGCTGCCCGCCGCGGCGCCGCGGCCGCCGGCTGGCGCCTGTCCGCCGCCGCCGCCACGGGCGCCTCCGCCCTGCGCCTGCTGATCAGCGGTCACGCCCATTGACAGCGAGAGCATCGCCACGACCGCAACGAACGCGAGCTTCTTCATACGGAACCTCCTGATCGCGCGCGAGTCGAAGATGATTACCGTGCCTGGCACTTCAGGCCACTAGCCTGGATGTTGAGCCCGCCCGCACCGCAGCAGTAGCGCGTGCACGCAGCCGGCGGCCGATACGTCGTCATCAGCCGCTTCCGGAACTCGGGATAAATCGTCTGCGCCCCGCCGTGGGCCGCCTCGAGCGGCAGACCGTAGGTCTTCGCGAACGTCTCCGCGAAGGGGTTCGTGCCCGGCAGCAGGTGCGGCACCTTTCCCGCCTCGTCGTACACCGGAATCTCGGTGAACGGGAAGCACGTTGGGTTGGTCGCCGGCGCGTTGCCGCGCGGGTTCAGGCGGTAGCTGCCCGTCAGCACGAGCTTCTCCTCGAGATAAATCGGGTCCTCGATGATCCCCATGATCGTCAGGATGTCCGCGTGCCGCACCAGATGCAGCGTCATCGTCGCCTGATCGCTGAGCGGCACGCCGTTGCGCCGCATGATGCCGCGCTTCATGTGCGTCATCCGCGCGACCAGCCGGTCGCCCTGCCACTGTCCCGTCGTGAACCCCGAGAAGGCGCGCGGCGCGTTCGGCGACGGATGCGGTCGGCCGTCCATCCAGATGGTGATCGGCGCGCGGTCGCTGCCGCCCGCACTGATCCGCCAGGCCAGGATGTCGCCCGTGACCGGATCGTTGACCCGCTCAATCATGATGTTGTGCGGCGCGAACAGCAGATAGTCCTCGGTATAGAACAGGCATCCGCGCTCGGTCATTCCGAGCACCGCGGCGGTGTAGCTGAGCGACGCATGGCGGGCCTCGTCGTTGATCGGCAGCCCCGTGTAGTCCGCCAGATCAGGTCCGGCACCGCGCGCCATGTTGTCCTGATGGTTGATCGCTCCCCACTGCCCCTGCAGATCGACCTGGGCGAGGGCTGAACTCGCCGTCATCATGACGGTGAACAGGACGGCGCCGGCGATTTGAAGACGGGTCCGCACGGTCATGCGTGTGCTCCTTGTCACGATCTCAGAACGTCGCGCTGCAAGGTGTCGGGTCCCACTTCGAACCGTTCGGCTCTTTCTTGAAGTGCACCGGCACCGTCCACGGCTGCTGCAGGTACTGCGGATCCTCGACGATGAGCAGCATCAGCAGACGCTGCTCGCCGGTCGGCTCGGTGATGAGGTCCCAGTACTCCGTCATCGTCGCCTGGGCGCCGTAGGGGACGCCGTTCTTCCGCAGGTAGCCGGGACGGAGGTTGGTCGTGCGGATGAAGAGCGAGCCGCTGCCCTCGCCGCCGCGGCCGACGCCCTGCCACTGTGCCATCGACTCGCCCTGCGCGCTCGGCGCCCCGCCTGACGGCTTGGAGCCGCCGAAGTGCAGGAGCCGCGTCTGCATGCCGTAGTCGCTCTCGACCTTCAGCGTGTTGTCGTCGAGCCACGAGATGTTCAGGCGCGTCGGTGCGCGCATCAGCCCGGGCGCGCCGTAT
>Ga0114129_10012566_pt1 | contig 12056 bp, 9 predicted proteins | sample RhiMetdeltSRZDD1_FD_80071 | JGI IMG/M metagenome (GOLD analysis project Ga0114129, IMG submission 80071) | Populus rhizosphere microbial communities from Tennessee, USA - Rhizosphere MetaG P. deltoides SRZDD1 (version 2) (version 2) | ecosystem: Host-associated > Plants > Roots > Rhizosphere >... | reverse complement strand
GTTTCCATGAAATCACGATCTGCAAATCACGATCTGCAAATCACGATCCACGAACTGCAAATCACGATCCACGAAATCACGCGAACGAACACGAAGAATTGTTCTTAAATGACAAATGACGAATGTCCAATCTCCAATGTCAAATTGGTTTTTTATTTACCGTTTCCCTCTTCTCTCCTTCCCTCGCAGCTATTAGTTCATCCCCGGATCCGGTTCCAGTACGACCTTCGTCGTATATTCTTTTCCGCCAACTGACAACTTAACGACGTAAGTGCCGGGATCGAGAGCGGGCCCCTGGTTGAAAAAGCCACCGAAGCCGCCGCCTCCACCACCTCCTTGGCCTCCCCCGCCAAAGCCCTGGAAATTCGGCGGTCGGGGCGGCACGTCACCACGAAGATTCCACTGCACGCGGTTGATGCCGAGTTCTCTCGTTCCCACAAGGTTCCGAACAATCTTTCCCGCGTAATCCGAGACTGTGATCTTCACATCGCCTTGCGGAGCCGATTTTAAGTAGTAGCTGATCGCGGTGCCCGGCGCCGGGTTGGCTCCGCGGAACCACTTCGATCCGCCGGTGTAGCGACTGAGGCGCATATCGTTCATCCAGTTAGTTCCAGGTCGCACATCAAACAGATGAACATCAGCATCTGTGACCTTCGCACTCAGTTGTTGAAGTGGAGTTATGTCGTCGAGGATGTAGATCCCACGACCATGCGTGCCAACAATCAGATCGTTGTCGCGAGTGTGAACGAGGATGTCATCGATTCGCACTCTCGGGAGACCTGACATGAACGGCTTCCATTGCGAACCACCATTTAACGAAACAAACAAACCAATCTCAGTTCCTACATAAAGTAGATCCTTGTTCTTTGGATCTTCACGGACCACATTGACGGTACCGACCGACGGAAGATTGTTGACAATCGATGTCCAGGTTTGGCCGTAATCGCGGGTCACAAACAAATACGGTTTCAGATCATCTGTGCGATGGCCATCGACCGCGAGGTAACATGTGGCCGCGTCATAGTGAGACGGCTCTACACGGGAAATGTGGTACGTCTCTCCTATACCCGGCACGTTTTTCGCGACATTGGTCCAAGTCGCTCCTCCGTCGCGACTGAGTTGCACGTTCCCATCGTCCGTGCCAACCCATAACACTCCGGGAAGCTTTGGCGACTCGGCGATCGTCACGATGTATCCATAGCCTGTGTAACCATCGTTCTTTGAGGCCATCGGATCTTTGCCTGAAACACCCATGATGGAGAGCGTGTTTCGGTCCAGGTGCTTCGTCAAATCCTGACTGGCAATCCACGTATCCCCTCGATCCAACGACCTAAAGAATCGATCGCCTCCAACATACAGAATGCGGGGATTGTGCGGCGACATTATTAACGGGGTATTCCAATAAAACCGGAACTGCTCGTTCGCAGGAGGTGTCGGTACCACATTCGACGCTAACAACGCAGCAGCTGGTCCAAAGCCTTGTGCCGCGGCGAATGCAGCTAACGAGTTCGTCTGGTCCTGCGGCGATGCGTCAGGCGAGGCGTTTGGAGACGCAGCGGGTTGAGCCTGCCTGCCTTGGCCACCACCCTGGTTTCCGCCTCGACGAGGCACACCGCGCGGCCGGATACTGACTCCCCTTCCGGTCCTCAAGTCAATTCGGGTCATCGCGCCGTTTTGCGATTCCGAGTAGACCGTGTAGGGATCAGTCGGATCGGCCTGAGCGTAGAAGCCATCACCACCACCGACGCGATACCAGTCAGCGTTTGTTATGCCGTTGGCGTTGCGTGTCTGGCTCGGTCCGCCCCACGATCCGTTATCCTGAAGTCCCCCGTAAACGTAATACGGCTTACGCATGTCCGCAGCGATCGCGTAAAACTGGGCAGCGGGAATGGTATTGACGAATTCCCAAGTCGCGCCTTCGTCATAACTCACATCCAACCCACCGTCATTTCCGATCATGATGTGGTTGCCATTGTTCGGATCGATCCAGATCGCGTGATGATCGCTGTGTGCAATCCCGGGTTGTAAAGACTTGAATGTCTTTCCACCATCAGTTGATTTACTAAAATTGAGCCCACCCACATAGACATAATCCGGATTCTTCGCGTCAACCCGGATCTGGCTGTAATACATCGGGCGGTTGTTCTCGTTGCTCACAACTCGCCATGTTCGTCCCTTGTCGTCCGAACGCCACACGCCCGCTTTCTTCGGGTCAGGAGGGGAAGGTCTCGGAGACGCGGCTGGACTTGCAGCTGGCGAGGCACCCGGCGACGGTGATGCAGACGGACTTGGACTAGGGCTCGGGTTTGCTGCGCCACCAACAACAACAGGTTCCTCGCCGCCGGTGCCGGTGCTCGCGCCAACTTCTATTTGGGCGTACACAACGTTGGGATTTGATCTTGAAACGTCCAAGCCGATGCGGCCTAAGAATCCCCCCGGCAAGCCGGCACCTTCGAGTTTTGTCCAGCTCTTGCCCGCATCCGTGGTCTTCCAGATGCCGCTGCCTGGCCCACCGCCATTGAATCCGAATGAAGTTCTACGGCGCTGGTAAGAGGCGCCGTACAGCGTTTTGTTATCGCGCGCGTCCATTACGAGATCCGTGAAACCTGTGTCTTCGTCAATGAACTTCACGTTGTTCCAAGTCGTGCCACCATCTGTTGTCTTGTAAACTCCGCGCTCTTTGTTTGGACCAAAAAGGTGGCCTAGAACTGCGACATAAACAATGTTGGGATCCTTGGGATCGATCAGGATCCGCGAAATCGACTGTGAGTCGCGCAGTCCCATATTGACGAAGGTCTTTCCGGCATCAGTTGATTTGTATATTCCGTCGCCGAAGCTCGAGCTTTGCCGGTTGTTAGCTTCTCCTGTTCCAACCCAAACAACGTCCGGATTTGATTGGGACACCGCAATGTCTCCGATTGAACCCGTTGAATAAGTATCGAAGATGGGTTGCCAGGTCGTGCCGTTGTTAGTCGACTTCCAGACGCCTCCAGTCGCAAAGCCGACATAAATAATGTAGGTATTGCTTTCAACGACAGCGATGTCATCTATGCGCCCGCCCATGCTTGCTGGGCCAATCCCACGGAACACGAATCTCCTCAACATCGGATCTTCGGACCAATTGATCGGCGTGGGGGTCGGGCTTGGAGAAGGAGTCGGCGACGGGCTTGCGGTCGGTGTCGGACTCTGCGTTTGCTCAGCAGTGGGATTCTGCGCATGGCTGGCAATGGTCGCCAGCGCCATGACAGAGATGGCCAGCATTAGGGCGATCAAGACATAGATAGCACGAGCCTTCTCTTTCATCAGAAAAAGATCCTTTCAATTGAGTTATTTCACTGCGCGGGATTACATGACGGCCATGGAACGGCCTGGCAGACGAACGTTCTTACGCACCAACCAGCCAATTGTTTCGCGGCTAATCGGAGTCTTACTAACAATTCCACTTGAGAGGCGACTTCGCAACTTAGAGGCGGTGTAGCCACGTCTCGTACTTCAGCTTCTCACTGAGCAGCCATGCCTGGAAGTCCTCGAGTCGGCGCTCCGGATGCTGCGTTTCAAATGCACTAAGATTGTCGAGCAAGGTCTTTCGGATATCATGCGTGACTACCTCAACTCCCGCTCTCAGGTCTTTCTGTTGCGCCACAGTGAAGTTAGGAAATTCGCTTAACACCTGAGCAAACGCAGCTTCGTTGACGCCGGCGTTTCTGAGAGAGAAGTGCGTCCTGAGCTCCTCAATGGCTGACGTCACAATTAAATCTGTATTTGAAGAAACGCGGTCGAAATTCTTTAGGACATCGGAGATTTGATATTTACGACCCGCAACGAATGCACGAAAAGTTGCCGCCCGAGTGTCTTTACCCTCCCACGTGCCATCGTCAAATACCACGGCTCCGAGCACAACATCCTGCGACTCGAGCGGCCGCGCAACATAGCCTCCGCCAACTTCGAGTGCTCGCGTGACTCCGAAAGGGCGAGTCTCATATGTGTCACCTGCACCAATTAAAGGCTTGCCATCGGGATTGTGTAGAAGAGAGGAAATTCTAAGTTTCCCATCTGCTTGCACGCCCAGCCACAGCGCGCTGATTGCCTTTTTGGAGAGATTACGCAGAGTCAGCTGATACTGAGGCAGGGTCGAATTCGCAGCCTTGATTGTGATCACTTCAAGTGATTGGGTGTCGTTGATGACATTATTCGGGACAACAACAGTTGGGGAAATCCTGATGACTTTGATTTCAAACGGTTCAATGCCGAATGATTTCAACTCATTGACAACCCTTGTTTCATTTTCACCGAGATGGTAGGTGGCTACCGACTCCTCGCGTTCGTGCAAGCGGCCTTTGAAAACGGAGACGTAAATGTCGACTGTTTCACCGTTGAATTGTGACACAATCTTTACCGCCGCGACAGGCAGGGAGCCTTTGGGTAACTGCCAACCTGGTGTGCTGGAGAATCTGGCATACCAAGCACCAGCCCGTCTCGATTCGCTGCCAGGCACAGTCAGGTAATCCGGTGGTGTACCAGGAATATAAACCACCTCCAAGGCCAGCCGACTTGGATTGGCAACGGCTATTGGCGGCGCCTGGCTCTTGGAAGCAGTAGAGGGTTGCTGACCTGTCGTAACGACGGAACAAACAATCAGGACCATCGTTGCCAGGGTGAGCAGCGTTCTCATCGGGGTGAGTCTCTTAGCTCCGTGAAGTGACACTCCGCGCGCTTTCAGCCAGGCGTTTGGCATCTGGCAACGCCTCAACAGCGCGTAGAACCTGAGGATCGCTGTCCAACAGAATGCGGGCTCCGGCGTCATTCGAAAATGCTGCGGTGATTATCTCCTCCCGCAGTCGTAGCTTCGCAAATTCGAGCTCTTCGTCCAGCTGTGCTGAAGTAAATCCCGCGAGGCTATCTGAGCGCACGAATTCTTTAAATGCTTCAATCACTCGATCAGTGATTGGGTAGTCACCTGCTTTCACAGAGCGTCCGTAAAGCACTTTTTCGACTTTATAGCTTTCCAGCCCGCTCACCACACCGGCAGCAAGTTGGCGCGTGAAATAGAAAGCACTCTCGGCGATCCTCTGCCGCAATGGCGTCGCGTTTAACGGCTTAATTTCAACATCGGGAGTGATACCACCGCCGCCATAAAAAACTCGGCCGGCGGCAGTTGTTACAGCCGGACCTGTTCGCGGGTGCGGCGTAGGCGACGCAAGGGCCAGCGGCGCCTCGAGGTTTCTTACCCCAGGTGTGGGTGACGCCTGAGGTTTAGCATCATCGGTTTCATGCCTGGTGTAATAATCATAAAGCGAACCGCTCGAGTAATCGCGCTGCAATGATCGACCATATGGCGTGTAATAACGTGCGGTTGTTAAAGTAAGGCCAGTATTAAATGGAAGTTGAAAGACTCGCTGTACAAGTCCCTTGCCGAAACTCGTTTCGCCGACAATTAAGCCGCGCCCATGATCCTGTATAGCGCCTGCGACAATCTCAGATGCTGATGCAGTGTTACGATTGATGAGAACTACTAGCGGCAGATCTTCCGGATCGTTACCGCTGGATTTGTAGACCATGGGTTCGCTGTACTCGCTGCGACCTTTAACGGAGACTACGACCTGTCCACGCGAAAGAAACTCGCTCGAGACATCTATCGCTTGATCCAACAGTCCTCCCGGGTTGCCGCGCAAATCAAGGACCAGTTGACGCATTCCCTGCTCTTTAAGTCGCTTCAGTGCTTCTCGCAGTTCGTCATCCGTCGTATGTTGGAACCCACCAGTCAAACCAATATAGCCTGTCCCCGGTTTTATAATGTATTCATTGCGAATCGACGGAAGCGGCACCGCATCACGTACGATAGTGAAATTCATTGGCCCTTCGGCGCCGGCCCGCTCGACCTTGATTGTGACCGGTTCGTTTTTGCCGCCACGAACATTTTTCGACACTTGCTCACTGGTCCAGTCACGAGCATCCTTGCCATCAACCTCGAGAATGCGATCGCCATACCTCAGTCCGAGGCGCGCCGCCGGGGTTCCTTCAACAGCTGATTGAACGTACACCCCATCCCGATGCTGAACGATCGTTACGCCGATTCCAAAGAACCGGGAATCCTGATCCTCTTTAAGCTTCTTGAACTCGAGGTAAGGGAAATAAACCGAGTGAGGATCCAAGGTTGACAGCATGCCCTGAATGGCCGCCTGCGTCGCCTTTTCGTAATCGATTTCGCCTGCGTAGTTTGAAGATAAGGCTGAAATTGCCTCGTTGTAGTCCTTCTCAATGTCTTCTGCGGCGCGATAGGCCCCGCCTGGGCCGGCTGACGATGGGCGGCGAAACATCCGGGATTGCCCAATCGTTCCGCCGAACAAGGCAGCCATCAGAATCACAGCGACAGCAATGAGCAGAAACTTCTTATTGCGCAGTATTCCGCTGTAGTTTGGAGAGTCACTGCCGAAATGATTGGCTACTTCCATCGCCCAAAATATAGCACAACGATCCCTCTGTTTCCGAAAGTAACGCATGGCCTCGCGACCCATGCCGAATCAGAGGTGCGGCACTATGGTATATTCGCGACGTAACCGATGCCTGCACTTCTTTCAGTTATCATTCCCGCATACAACGAATCCGCCCGTCTTCGCAAGACATTGCCGCGCGTCATCGAATATCTAAACGACAACTTTCCAAACTCAGAGCTAATCGTTGTTGATGACGGTTCCACTGACAGTACATCCACCGTCGCTCATGAGGGCATGGCGCAATCCGGTAGCGTTCACGGGTCAGTAATCAGTTACCAGTCAAATTTAGGAAAGGGTCGAGCAGTTAGACTTGGCCTTCTTGCAGCCCGGGGGAAAATCGCATTGTTTTCTGATGCTGATCTCTCAACGCCTATCACAGAAACACAAAAGCTGGTTACACCTATTGCAAATGGTGAGTGTGATGTGACATTTGGCTCTCGAGCCTTGGATAGGAGCCTTATTGGGGTTCACCAAACATGGCGACGCGAACAGGGTGGCCGTGTGTTCAACCTGGCGGTGCGGCTGGCGACGGGCCTTCCCTTCTGGGACACGCAGTGCGGGTTCAAGGCATTCCGTATGAGTGTTTGCCGGCCGATTATAGAGGCCGCGACTATTGATCGTTTTGGCTTCGATGTCGAGTTACTGTATGTCTGTTACAGCGCCGGTTTGCGGTTGAGGGAAATTCCTGTGCGATGGGATCACTCTGAAGGCAGCAAGGTAAGTCTTGCTGGGGACAGTTTGAAAATGCTGGGGGAGGTGGCGCTTATTCGACGCCAGGCACGTCGAGGTGTTTACGATCGAGCGATTAAAGCCATTGAGGCAGACCGCCGCGCAGGATAGTTTTCCCCTGTCAGAACCTCGCTGAGAACGGCCACTTCTCGTATACTTCTTCGTTACCTTGTCAATGACTGCGCGACTTAACGTCAACATCGATCATGTAGCAACCGTGAGGCAGGCTCGGCGCGCTCCTGAGCCAAGCGTGGTTGCAGCGGCGATAGCCTGCGAACAGGCCGGCGCGGATGGAATCACCATTCATCTCCGCGGTGATCGCCGGCATATTCAGGACGAGGACGTTCGGCTGCTGCGCCAATCGATCAGTACGTACCTGAATCTGGAAATGGCTGCGACTGAAGAGATGTTGAAGGTGGCCATCGACACTCGCCCCAACGCCGTCAGTCTGGTGGCTGAGAATCCGGGTGAGATAACCACCGAAGGGGGACTTAACGTAAAAGCAAACATCGCAATTGTTCGTGCGACTGTCAATAAGCTACGGCAACAAAACATCCTCGTCAGCTCGTTTATCGATCCCGATCCGCAACAAATCGAAAGCGCTCATGCTATCGGTGCACAGCAAGTTGAATTGTGCACAGCAGCCTATGCTGACGCGACGCTCGGGGCGGCAGGCATTCATGGAGAGGGGGCGGCGAAAGCCGCTCACGAGTTAAGGCGCTTACGGGAAGGTGCAGCGCTTGCAGCGCAATACGGTCTGCTCGTAGCCGCTGGTCACGGACTGACTTTCAGGAATGTTGGGGCGGTAGCTACGATATCAGAGATTACTGAATTCAATATCGGCCACAACATTGTGGCACGTGCGCTATTCTGCGGTTTGGGACAAGCGGTTAGAGAAATGCGTGAGGCAATCAGATTAGGCAGCGCGCAGAAATCATTTTAGCCGCGTTAGTCTGCGGCTAGCTACTTCCCGACGCGAGTTTCAAACGAACCATGGAGCGCTCGAGCCGAGCGCGCGCCGTTTCAAAATCCTCCTCAGTTCCAGTCCAGGAGCTAAGTTGCTTCTCTACGTGTTCGCGGGCCAGACGTGCGCGCGCGGCATCGATCTCTTCGGGTCGTTCAGCAATTTCTGCCAACACCGAAACATGATCATCTTTGATCTCGAGAAATCCTCCTGAAACGTGCAGTTGAAAAGTCTTGCCATCCTGCACATACGAGAGCACGCCGGTTTGCAGTTGTGAAATGAGCGGAGTGTGACCGGGCAGGATGCCGAGCTCTCCACCCAGACCAGGGACAGTTACCATAGAGACCGCCTCTGCCAGCACCCGGCGTTCAGGCGTGATCACTTCTAATTGTAATTCAGCCATTTCAGTTCAATAGGGAAAAAGGGTAACAAGGGTAAAAGGATAATGGTGTCTCAATGTCCCCGCGTCTCCGCGTCCTCGTGTCTCCCATTCTCCGTGTCCCCCGCGTCTCCGCGTCCCCTACTGCGCAATCGTCTTTGCCTTCTCGATCGCTTCTTCGATCGGGCCAACCATCAGAAAAGCCTGCTCGGGAAGATCATCGTACTTGCCATCGACAATTCCGCGGAAGCCTTTGACTGTGTCTTCGAGTTTTACGTACTTGCCTTGCAATCCCGTGAACTGCTCGGCTACGTGGAAAGGTTGCGAAAAGAACTTCTGGATCTTTCTGGCCCGGGACACAATCAGCTTGTCGTCGTCGGAAAGCTCGTCCAGCCCGAGAATCGCAATGATGTCCTGCAAGTCTTTGTATCGTTGCAAGACTCGCTTTACATCTTGCGCAGTGTTGTAGTGATCGGCACCAAGAATGCGCGGATCCAAAATTCGCGATGAAGACGCCAGTGGATCAACTGCCGGATAGATACCCAACTCAACGATCTGTCGGGATAGCGCTGTGACGGCGTCAAGGTGAGCAAATGTGGTTGCCGGAGCCGGATCCGTGTAGTCATCCGCCGGTACGTAGACAGCCTGAATCGAGGTGATTGAGCCAGTCTTGGTTGACGTAATGCGCTCCTGCATTTCGCCCATTTCTGTTGCCAGGTTGGGCTGATATCCGACGGCAGAAGGCATTCGACCAAGCAGAGCCGATACTTCCGAACCTGCCTGCGTAAAGCGAAAGATGTTGTCGATGAATAGCAGCACGTCCATTCGCTGATCGCGGAAATACTCGGCGACCGTGAGTCCGGATAATGCAACGCGCAATCGAGCGCCAGGCGGCTCAGTCATCTGACCATAGATCAAAGCGACCTTTGACTTTTCCAAAGCCTTAAGGTCAACCTTGGTCATGTCAAAGATGCCTGTTTCTTCAAGATTCTTGTAGAACGACTCGCCAAAGTCGATGACCTTGGACTCGACCATTTCACGGAGGAGGTCGTTCCCTTCGCGCGTACGCTCACCTACACCAGCAAACACTGAAAAACCAGACCTTGCCTTCGCGATGTTGTTGATCAGCTCCATCACGATTACGGTCTTGCCAACGCCTGCACCGCCAAACAAGCCGATCTTTCCCCCGCGTAAGAATGGTTGAATCAAGTCGATGACTTTGATCCCCGTTTCGAACATCTGCAATTCAGTAGACTGCTCTTCAAAGCTCGGAGCGTGGCGGTGAATTGGATAACGCTCTTTGTACTTGACCTCGCCGAGGTTGTCTACGGGGTTGCCAATAACGTTGAGAACACGACCGAGTGTTCCCTCACCCACAGGCATTGTGATTGGACCACCAGTATCGATGGCCGTCATGCCGCGCACCATTCCGTCGGTTGGTTGCATTGAGACGGTGCGGACACGACCTTCACCCAGGTGCTGTTCGACTTCCGCGATGACATCGATTGGAGTGGGTACATCGAATCCATCAGATACAATGCGAAGCGCCTCGTAAATCGGCGGCAGGTATTGATCGTCGAACTCAACATCGACCACAGGGCCAATAATCTGAACGACTTTACCGGTTCGGTGACTATCGGTCGCGTTTGCATTAGGCGTAGCCATACTTACTTTTTTAACTCCTCCACAGAGGCCTGAGTAGGCGAACAAATCGGATGGTTTTAAAGCCAGACAAGATAACATAGGCATTTTAATCGGACAAACACGCTTTTCGTGTTTCTTTCGCATGATTTCGTTGAAAGATTTGGTTACATCACCGAAAAGGCTATCGGCGAAATCGCAGCAAAATACTCGAAACTTTTAGTTGTACTAGTTTCGTAGTACAAGGTAGAATGAGTCAGATGTTCCCAATAAACCCGGCTGATCCAATGCCACTTTACGCCCAGTTAACAAGGGCGATTCGTTTTGCCGTGACGACCGGCCGCCTCAGAGTCGGAGAACAGCTCCCGACGGTGAGGCAGTTAGCTGTGGATCTCCGTATCAACGCGAATACCGTCGCGAAGGTCTACGCAGAATTGGAGCGCAGCGGAATTGTAGAAACACATCGAGGAGTCGGGACCTTTGTGTGCGAACAAAATTTCGACGCGCGACAGACTCAGCAACACGAGCAGCAGTTTCACGAGTTAACCAACCGCTTCATTACCGAAGTAGGAGCGCTTGGGTTTACTCTTGACGATGTGCTTGATTACCTGCAAAGCAGGCGCAAGAAGGAGAAGAAAAATGGCTGAGATGACTAGTTTGATCCAGACGAAGAGCAATGTGCCGTCGCAGAACACTCCTCGAATCAATGTGATTTCGGCGGTCGCCTTTCTGGCCCCACTCGCGCTGGGTGTGTTGACGTTCCTGACAACCGGCAACCCCGCTGGGCTGATTGTTGGAATACTGCTCGGCATTCTGCTGGCTCAGGCTCCGAAAATCGCTCGACAGTGGGAGCGCGCCGTGGTGTTGCGACTCGGAAAGTACGTTGGTCTACGCGGTCCCGGCTTGTTTTGGATTGTGCCGTTTGTGGATTCGATTCCAGCATGGATAGATCAGCGCGTGATTACCACCAGTTTTGCGGCGGAAGAAACGCTGACATCTGATACTGTGCCGGTCAACGTTGACGCGGTGCTATTTTGGATGGTCTACGATCCAGAGAAAGCTGCGCTTGAGGTGCAAAACTATCCGCAGGCAGTGAGTTGGGCAGCACAGACTGCGCTTCGCGACATCATCGGCCGCACCTCGCTCACCGATCTTTTACGAGGACGAGAGCGCATTGAGGAAGAATTGCAACAACTAATTGATCAACGCTCGAATCCCTGGGGCGTTACAGTTCAGTCGGTAGAGATGCGCGACGTTGTTATTCCGACTGCGCTACAGGATGCGATGTCCCGCGAAGCGCAGGCCGCCCGTGAGAAACAGGCGCGCATAATCCTGGGCCAGGCGGAAGTTGAAATCGCCCACTCCTTCGAGAAGGCAGCGGAATCCTACCAAGAGAATCCGACGGCTCTACATTTAAGAGCTATGAACATGCTGTATGAAGGCTTGAAGGAAAAAGGAGCCCTGATGCTGGTGCCAAGTACGGCTGTGGAATCGATGGGTATGGGTGGGCTGTTGGGTGCTGCTGCGCTACGTCAAAAGAAGTTGACCGAAGGTGAAGAAGATACCGAATAGGTGGAACGGTACCCTGAAGTTTGAAGATACTAAGGATACTGATTACGCAGTAGTTGCGGGGACCTCTTCAGGGTCGCGATTGATCAATCTGAAGTCGGCAATTGGCAATCGGAAATGTCACTGCTCTGGATCGATTCGGATCTTCATGCGTTGCAGGACCTGGACGTCCTCGTCCGTTAGATCCAGAGTGGCGTCACCATCTTCGTCATCACCCGCATGCGGCCGCAAACCGATTTCGAGTCTGAGTGTCAGTTCCATTTCATAACCGGCATCACGC
>Ga0114129_10012564_pt1 | contig 12057 bp, 10 predicted proteins | sample RhiMetdeltSRZDD1_FD_80071 | JGI IMG/M metagenome (GOLD analysis project Ga0114129, IMG submission 80071) | Populus rhizosphere microbial communities from Tennessee, USA - Rhizosphere MetaG P. deltoides SRZDD1 (version 2) (version 2) | ecosystem: Host-associated > Plants > Roots > Rhizosphere >... | reverse complement strand
GTTGACGGTGACGGTCGTCGGCGGCGGTGGGCCGGTGAGCAACGGCAGCGTTACGTTCAAAGAGGGGGCAACGGTCCTGGCCGGGCCGATCGCGGTCAACGCGAGCGGCCAGGCGAGCTTGAGCACGTCGGTCTTGTCTGCGGGCACGCACACCATCACAGCGGAATACAGCGGGGGTCCGAGCTTCAATCCGAGCATCGGGTCCATCGCGCAGACCGTGAACAAGGCAGACACGACTGCCACGCTCACCTCGTCGCTGAATCCATCGACGTTCGGGCAGTCGACGACGTTGACGGTAACGGTCGTCGGCGGCGGCGCGCCGGTGAGCGACGGCAGCGTGACGTTCAAGGAAGGGACGACAGTCCTGGCCGGCCCGATGGCGGTCAACACGAGCGGCCAGGCGAGCTTCAACACGTCGGTCTTGTCCGCGGGCACGCACACCATCACGGCGGAACACAGCGGCGGGTCGAGCTTCAATCCGAGCGTCGGGTCCGTCGCGCAGATCGTCAACAAGGCGACGGCGACGGTGACGCTCAGCAACCTGACGCAGACGTTCACCGGCAGCGCGTTGTCGCCGACGGCGACGACGACGCCTGCCGGGCTCGCGATCATCTGGACGGGTGCACCGCAGACCAATGCCGGGACTTATCCGGTGACAGCCACGGTGAACGATGCCAACTACCAGGGCTCGGCCAGTGGCACGTTCGTGATCACCGCGACGGCGGCCACCGCCACGTCGACCCTGACCGTATCCAGCCTGACGCCGCAGTACGGCGACCAGGACACGTTCACGGTGACAGTCACCTCCAGCGCTCCCGGCCAGCCGGCGGCAGGCGTAGCCTTCTCTGTGGGCACACAGCAGGTCGGTAGTCCGACTCCAGTGACCGTGCCGTTGACGCCCGTCGGGGATCCGGCAACCACCACTACCTATCAGGCCGTCTGGACCGGACAACTCCTCGAGCCGACACCGTTTGGCTCGACACCGACCGGCCAGATGAAGCCCGGGCTGCACCTCGTGAGCGCCTCGTTCGTCAACCCGAATTTCTCGATCACGAAGCCGACGAACAAATCGGTGAACATCACGCGCGAGGACGCACGCATCGCAGGCCTGGACCGCACGTCCTACTCGCTTGGTGGATCGGCGACCGGCACCGTTCCGTTGACGGTGACGGTGAAAGACATCACCGCGATGCTCGGCGATCCGGCGTATGACGCGTATCCGGGCGAAATCCGCAACGCCCAGGTCCAGTTCATCGACCGGGCGACCAATACCGTGCTCGGCACGGCGAATGTGGCATCGCTCATCGGATCAGGCACCACGACGGGGACTGCGACGTTCAATTGGTCCGTAAACCTGGGGACGGCAACGTCCAAGAGCTACACGATTGGCTTCGCGGTGCTGAACTACTACACGCGGAACAGCACGGCGGATAACGTGGTCGTCACCGTTTCGAAGTAGTCGGACGAAGAAGGGGGAAGGGTTGCCCCTTCCCTCCTCAGGGGACCAGCACAGCGATCGGTTGCGGCTCCCGGACGATGGTCGTGGGCGTGTAATTGATCGCCGCACCGTAATTGCGCACCCGCCAGGTGTAAGTGCCGGCCGGCGGCAGCAGCACCTGGGCCACCGCGATCCCGAGTGCCGGCACCGATCTCGCTACCAACAGTCCCGCCGGGTTGTAGATGTCGATACCGATCTGCGCGAGCGGATTGTCCGCCTCGGCGATCGCGATCAGCGCGAGCGTCGTCGGCGACGCGACCATCGACTGATCGGCGGTCGCTCCGACCGCGAGTGGAGCGGGGTCGCCAGCCGCGACGTTTTCACGCGCTGACGGGTCGTCGTACTTGTTCGAGATGCCGTCATCGTCGTCATCGCCGGCGTTGGCGTGGTCATGCCAGTCGTGCCAGTGGTCCTCGCACGCACACCCATCATCACGGTCGTCGTCATCGCGCGGATTCCTGATTCGCTCTTTCACGGGCAGCCGGACGAACCCGACGCGGTTGATATCCGGAGTGGTGGTGTCACCGACGGCATAGAAAAAGGTGCCTTGCGACTTGGCTTTGGCCGGGGTGATTCCGAACGGGATCTGCGACGGAGGCTTCGTCGAGTCTTGGGGCATGCCGATCAGGGCTTCGATGTAGGTGTCATCACCTTTTTTCGTAATCTGGGCCGGGACGGTCTTTCCGTCCGGAGCGACGGTGCTGCTGAAGACGAGCGCGGCCTGGACGGAGGCGTCAAGCGAAAAGGGCGGCGGGACAACAGGAGTTGCCGGGTCCGCCGGGATCAAAAACTCCTGTCCGTGCGGAATCAACATGCCCACCTTGTCCGCCACGGAATTCGTGTAACCGACGACGTCGTCGTCAGGCGCGACCCCGAATGGGTCTGCCCCACCGACGTTTGGCATCTCATGGCTCGTCATCTTGCTGGTGGAGGGATCCAGACTCACAAGATGGCCGCTTCCCGTGATTCCCCATACTTTCCCCTGCCGATTGATGTTGAGCTGTCGCGGGAAGGCGATTGGAGTGCACGTCGTCGCGGGCGGACATGACGCGGCGCTCAGCTTCGCCAAAGACCACCTTCGAACATTGTTCGTCATGGTGTTCAGCTCGGCGATGTCGTTGGTGCTCTGTTCCGCGAAGTAGACCAGATTTCGATTGGTCGGATGAACGGTCACTCCAGACACGCACGGGCTGGTTACCGTACCGCCCGTGCACAAGCCGGCCCCGCCACCCGGGAGGAACCATCGCGTGATCGTCGCAGGCGCGTTGCTCGGTGTCCCTGGAGTCAACCTCTCGACGTAGCTCTTGGCTGGATCATCCATAGGCGCGTGAGTCGTAAACACGTTGTTGCGATCGTCCACCGCGACGTCGGACATGTTGAATCCGCCGTCCGCCTGATCGGTCCATACGGTCCGCTCGCAGGTCTGCGGCGAGCCGCCACAGTTCTGCGTATCGATGCGCTCCAGCGTCTCGACGGTGCGCGCGAAGACGAACCGGCGATCCCTGGACGTACGGATTTTCCTGAGGCCGCCAGTGACCGAGGCCTCGCTCAAGTCCCATCGTGTCCACCGTGCGTTTCCTCGCATCAACGATGACGGGAAGTCCATCCTGTAAACATGAGGCGGACCTCCAACGCGGGTGACGAACCAGATGCGATGCTGGTCCTCTCCCTGAGAGTCGACCACCATCGCTCCGGGACTGGCGTCGACCTGAGCCGGCAGGTCCCATTCGATGATGCGTGCTTGAGGCATCGCGCCGGCGAGTATCGATGTCTGGGCGTGGGCAGGTGCCGTGATAGCGACGCATCCCGCCGCCAGGATCATCATCGCGCCGTATGAACGGTTCTGTTGTCGGCCGGTCGGGGCAGTCGACCGGGTAGTGCAATGTGTGGGGGGGATCCACATTGCGATCGCCTCCTCTTGATCAGCTGTGTAACCGCGCCGTGTAACTACCGAAGGTAGTGTCGGCGAACACTCCAGAATCCAAGGTCATTTAGGGATGGAGCAACTTGAATGCCGGTAAATTACTGATCGCTAAGGCATATGGATGCGGTGCAAACGGGCGTCGAGCCGCTCATGCGTGCTCGTAAATACTTATGCTTGAGCGCACAGGCTTGGTCGCGCGGCGGTGGTTGCTCACTGGTGGGTAGAGCGCGCGTCAATTGTGCAACCCGTTCCACTTTCTCGCCGACCGCGCGGGAGGACGAACGCTCTCGTACTCTGGCGGTACGCTCGGGCGCTCTTCCGCACACGACGGCCGCAATCACGTCTTCTTCGAAGACAATCCGTACTTTCCAACCGCGCACACACGTCTGAACAACTTCGACGTCACGTCGATTCCGCAGGGCCAGCTGCTGAGTGTGTCGCTCGCCACGCCTGGCAAAATCTTTGCGACCGCACCTGCCCATCTCCTAGGTCTGTACAAGGTGCGCATCAGCAACAAAGGTCTCGCACCGATCGATTACGCGGCAAAGGTCACCAGCACGCTGTGGTGAGCTCTCCCCCCGGCGGCGTCCCTTTGCGCGCAGCTCGTCTGCGCGCAAAGGACGTTTGCGTCAGCTTGCGTATCGCTCCATGAACGCGTCTTCGGAGAGCACTGACCAGTCGAACGAGACACGGTGGGCCTCGCGCTCCAGCGCGGAAAGGCTGGCCTTGCGCGCATCGGCCGCCAGCGTCAGCAGGCCCGCGAGCTCGCCGTCGACGCCTGGCCGAACGACGCCGATCACGCCGAGTGCCGAGAGCTGCTCCGCGGTCCCACTCCATTCGTTCTCGAGCACCGCGAGGAGCTGCTTCCGATCGATGCCGGGCGGAGGATCGGCCGCCGCGGAGATGAGCAGGACCTGACCCTGCATCCACCATGGATGCGCCGCATCGTCGAACGCGTGCACCACGATCTGGGGATCGGTTGTCGACGTCAGGTCCGCGGGACCGGGAGCGCGCTTCGACGAAACCCATCCGCCACCGGCCGGGGCGTGCACCGCGGATGACAGAAAACTGACGCGACCCAGCGACGTGAACGAGCGCGCGAGAACATGCCCCACGTCGTCCGGAACGCCGCCGTCAACAGGTTCCGGATCCTTCTTCCAGCCAATCAGCATCATCTGGCCAGTCGGAGCGGGGAGCGCGCCGAGCTGCCATTCGGAGCGGCGAGGCTCGAGGCACGCAAAGAGCGATGTCCGGGTCATGGCGCGGCGGCTTCGGGCAGCGGCGTGAAGAACGTTCCCTCGGCCCAGTCGTACACTTCGCCCGCGAGCAATGATCCGCCGGCATAGCCTGCGATGCCGCCGATGATGCACCCGCCCACGCCCACGGCGGCCATCCCGAGCGGAGTCGTCGGCGTGGCCAGCGCGGCGCCGCCGGCTCCCACAAGCTTGCAGCCGGCCCACGCGGCCGCCCATCCGGCGACAACCTGCGATGCGCGCCTCAGCGGCTTGCTGGCCTGGACGATCGAGATCGCGTCGATGACGACGCCGGCGACAATCAGCACACGTCCGGCGTACTTGAAATACTTCGCGGCCTGATACGCGACACGACCCGCCGTTCCGGCAGGCGTGTGATCCGGGATGCCGAACTCGCCGAACGTCCGCTTCTGGTTCCAGTGATAGTCGATCGTCTTCGTCCGGACGTTGTATCCGTAGTCGAGACGCAGATGACGATTGCCAGTTGGGTCCTGGAAGAAGAGCGTCGACGTCGAGCCGGTCTTCGGCACCCATCCTCTCGGATTGAACTCGATGGCGAGGCCGCTCGTGCCAGGAATCGGGATGCGAACGACGCTGGCCTGGCCGAGGGCATACGGGATGCCACCGGACAGCGGAATCTCGATCGTCTGCCTCGCCCCGGCAACCGGCGCGCGCGAACCCGCCGGCGCCGGCGTGGCCATCAGCGCGGACGTTCCCGTGTCGAGCGGCTCGTGCTCCTGCGCCGCGCCAGCGTGACCTTGAATTGCTCTGCCGGCCATTGGTCGTCGCCTCTTTCTAACGGTTGTAGAACAGCCACGCGCTCACGCCGGTGAAGATCGCGGCGAGCAGCAGCCAGCTTCGCACCTGCGGATGCCGCCACCCGCGTCCCCCCGTCGCACGCAACGCGGCCGACACGAAGAAGACGGCCGCAAGCACCGCGAGAATGTACTTCGTGAGCATGACCGTGGAAAGTATCTCTCACGTACGGGCGTACGGGCCGGCTTAAGCCGGCCCCCACGAATTTCACGCCGCCGGCCCCCACGAATTTCACGCCGCTTGCCCCTACGAATTACACGGCACCGGCCCCATGAGTTCACTCATCGTAGGGGCCGGCTTAAGCCGGCCCCCACGACCAAACTTGGCCCCTGCTACCAAACTTGTAACGACGGATCACCCGCTTCCAAACACGTTGTGCGGCAACGGCCGCGCAGACGTTGATCCCCGTAAAGGAGATCCGACATGCCCCGGTTCCGCTGCCTGCTGTGCGACGCCGCCTTCGACCGCGAGACGCGCCACCTGTGCGCTCGCGAGTGCCGGCCGTCCGCCGGCCAGCACGTCGACTTCTGCAGGAGCTGCAGAATTGCGTGCCTGAGGGCGTTAGCGGCACAAATGGCCGAATCCCGCGTCCACGAGCGGCGCGACGATCGGACCAACCCGTAGCCGCCCTCCCCGATACACTTTTTCCTGTCGTTCTCCGCAAGAGGTTTTCGTGGCGAGGCTGCCCGAGCGGATCGGCAAGTACGACATCCTTCGCGTCCTCGGAAAGGGCGGCATGGGCACCGTGTACCTCGGGCGCGATGCCGACCTCGACCGCTCCGTCGCCATCAAGGTCCTGCGCAACCCACTCTCGGACGAAGAGCTGCTCCAGCGCTTCCTGCGTGAAGCGCGCGCGGCCGCCAACCTGCGCCACGAGAACATCATCACGATCTACGAGGTCGGGCAGCACGATCGCCAGCCGTTCATGGCGATGGAGTACGTCGACGGTCCGTCGCTCGGGCAGGTGATCACCGCGCGTGATCCGCTGCCGCTCGAACGCCGTCTTGCCTACCTCGAGCAGATCTGCGCCGGGTTGCACCACGCGCATCGCGAAGGGATTGTCCACCGCGACATCAAGCCGCCGAACCTGATGGTCGACCGCGGCAACGTGATCCGCATCGTCGACTTCGGCATCGCCCGTGTCGAGGGATCGGGCATGACGATGGACGGGACGCTGATCGGGTCGCTGAACTACATGTCGCCCGAGCAGATGCTCGGCCGCACGGTAGACCTTCGAAGCGACATCTTTGCCGTTGGCGCCGTCGCCTACGAGCTGCTCTCCTATCAGCAGGCGTTTCCGGGAAGCCTGGATGACGGCCTGCTCCACCGGCTTCCGAACGAACACCCCGCCGCGCTCTCGTCGCTCTGCGCCGACCTGCCGGAGGACATCGAGCGCATCGTGATGCGGGCCCTCGCCAAAAATCCTGCCGATCGCTTCGCCGACGTCGAGCAGATGCGAATTGCGGTGCGCGAAGCGCGGCGCGGCGTCGATCCCGGCCAGCGCATCGAATCGCTCGTGCCGCCGACGCTGCTGCGGCCGGCCGACGCGAAGTCCACACCGCCGCCTTCATCTTCGGCCCGGCGTCCGTCCACGCAGACGACGATCGTGATCACGGGCGGCCAGATGGCCGCCGCAGCGGCGCTGCTCGCCGCCGCAGGCGTCGCCGGGGTCGTGTGGATCGGATCCGGCGGCCGTGCATCGACAGTCCAGTCGGCTCGTCCGGCGGCAGCGATGACCGTCGCGACGCCAGCTCCCCCACCTGCGGCCACCGTTGTTCCGGCGCCCGTTGCCGCACCGGTACGAGAGCCTGTCGCGTCGCCACCCGTCGTCAACAGGCCCGTAGCGGAACGCGAAGCGCTGCGACCCGGCGCCACGGCATCTGCGCCGCCAATCGTCCCTGCGGCCACAGCCCCCAATCGCTCGGCAGCGGAGCGTGCACCCGTCGAAGTACCGCCTCCGCCCGCTGCGACATCAGTTGTCGCCCCCGTCGCACCGTCCGCGCCTGTCGCACCGATCGCCACGCCGCAGCCGGCAGTCGAGCCCGAGGCGCCGCGCGTGAACGCAACCGCGGCTGCGCCGGTCGCGGCGCCGCCCGCTCCGCTCGAGCGCGAGCGGCCGGGCATTCTCCAGACGCTGACCCGTTATCAGGATGCGTATCGCGATCGGAACGTGAAGTCGCTCGTCGCGGTGTACCCGGGGCTGCCGCGCGAATCGCGGCAGGCGCTCGAACGCGCGTTCGGCCGGGACTGCCGCGACTACGACGTGACGTTCGGCAACCTGCAGCTCGCGCTGAACGCGGAGGATCCGACCTACGCGACCGTCACCGTGCGATCGGTGTACACCTGCCAGCCGAAGACCGCACAGGCGGCACAGCCGCAAGCCGTTCAGGATGTTTTCGTGCTGCGCAAGCTCGGTGATGGGTGGCTGATCGACAGCATCGGCACCATGGACGCTGGCCGACGCTAGAGACGCACAAGGCGGACCTGAAGGTCCGCCTCTACGATCATCTCCGCCTCCAGGATCCTCTCCGCCTCTACGACCTCTTGTTTGTGCTACGGAGCGAGCGTGATGACCGGGCTCGCCACACGAACCCGGTTGCCCCTGGCGTCGGTGCCGCTGAAGAACGCCTGGTAGGTTCCCGCGACAGGGCTGCACGCCGCATAGGTGCGCCGCGTCCCGCCGTTGATGCTGCCGAACGGCATGTCGAGCTCGGTTGACGAGACGGCACCGGAGCCGCGGCGCTCCTCGATGCGGAACTGCGAGTCGAACGAAATGTTCACGCCCGCCGTCTCGGACATCTCCACGGTGAAGGGAAATCCCGCGATGCCGGCCGGGCACGTGCCCCGCCGCACCGTCGCTCCGCCGAGCACGGTGATGACGAGATTCGCGCGTGCCGGCGACAGGTCGGGGATCGGACTCACGGCCACCGCCTGCGCCTGCGAGCTGATCGTCAGCCCCGGACAGTTGTCGTAGGCAATCGAACCGCCGGTCCACGTCAGGTTCAGGCCGGAGAGGATGCCGGTGATCTGCCCGCGTCCTTCGCAGCTGCTCGTCGCACCACCCTGGCGCGCGGCCGTCACGATGAGGACCGTCGCATCGAAGGAGCCGTTCGACATGTCGCCGGTGAGCACGCCCTGCACGGTGCCGCTGCTCTCGCCGCTGTCGAAACGGCCGATGATCTGGTTGACGTCGCGGAGCGCGAGCGACAGCGTGAGCGACTGCGCCGCTTCCGTGATGGCGTAGTTGCCGCCGAGACGCCGATACGTGATGGATCCGTTGTATTTGCCGCCACCACCACCCACGAGGATCGGGCTTGGCGAACCGGGCAGCGTGCCCGGGCTGCAGGCGGCCGCCGCAGCGGCCATCACGACGAACGCGATGCGAGCAAGCATGATGCGCATGACTACTTGTCCTGTCCGAGCAGATACGAGAACGACAGGCTCACCACCTGGAAGCCCGGCATGTTGAAGCCGCCACTCACACGGACCTTGAGACGTTCGCCGACCAGTGTCGCGGCGGCGAGCTCCGCGCGTCCGACCGGTATCCAGTCGATCTCACGGCCGGTGACGGCAAGCGCGTCGGGAAACGGCAGCGTGAAGTTGGTGGACGTCGTGCCAACGTAGGTGCCGCTGACGAAGCCGCGCAGCTGTGCGATGCCGCCGCCAAGGTTGACGCCGACCTGCACCCTGTTCATCCGCGCGAACGGGATGAAGCGGTGCGCCTCCACGCCGAGCATCTCCGCGTCGCTGGCGACGACGGTCAGCACGTCGTTGCGGCCCGCAACGGCGACCGTCGACTGCTTCGACAGCCGCTTGTGAACGAGCGACACGCCCCACTCGCCGCCCATCGTCGTTCCGCGGACGATGCCGAGGCGGAACTCGGGGCCTTTGACGTCGATTGTCTTCGCATCGAAGAGGCCGGCGAGCCAGTCGCCGGGCACGGCCCACTGCGGGCTGAGTCCGCCGGTGACGCCCCACGAGGGATCGTCGATCTGCGCCGACGCGGGCTTCGGGGCGAGGAGCGCGCAGGCGAGCGCGAGCATCGCGACGATTCGGTTGGTCATGATCAGAACCCCCAATCCAGCCCGAAGACGGGCGTCAGGTGATCGACGAGGCCGGCGTCGGTCACCGGGATCAGGACGTTCGCGGTCAGCAGGGCGGTGCCCGCGATGTTCCACTTGATGCCACCGGCGACCGACGCGCGATCGAGCCCGCGCGGATCGATCGACGCGACCGACGCGGACGTGAGGCCGAAGGGATTGGCCGGCAGCGGCACGGCCTTGTACGTGAGCCGGGCGCCATTGCGAATGGTGCGCTGCATGAACTCGCCGTTCACGGTCAGGCGGTTCGTGGCGGCCCACTCCACGCCGCCCTGGAGCAGCGTGCCGTTCTTTCCGGCATCGATGGGCGCCTGCTGCAGCGGATCGAAGGCGCGGAACGGATCGCTCCAGAACTCGTAGCCGAACGACGCATGGGGGACCACCGGTCCGAGGGTGCCCGACCAGATGCCGCTGACGAGCGTGCGCGTCACGCCCGCGCCGAGCATCGCTTCCGGATCGCCGGTGGGAAGACGCAGATCGACGCCGAGCGCGACGCCGCCCTGCCGCTGTTCATACAGGCGGATCTTTCCGCGCAGCGCCACGTCGCCGAGCCCCTGCGCGGTTGCGGTGCCGATCGCCTGCTGGCCCGCGATCGCGTGCGCGCCATTCAGGCGCAGCGTCACCCACGGCGCGGCCAGCGAGGCGTCGAACCACCGGTTGAGCGACAGGTTCGCAAACATCACGACGGTATCGCTGGTGATCGTGAGCGTCGCGGCGCCGGTGGGCGCGGAGGAGCCGCCGTAGAACACCACCGTGCGCAGCGACCCGTCATCGATGCGGATGCCGTCGAGCGCGTCGTACGTCGAGTGGATGAAGTTGACGCCCATGCCGGCGCGTCCCTGTCCCGCGGTGATGGCGCGGTCGCCGAACATCGGCCCGAATGACGGCGCGGCGCGCCTGAACGATCGCGTCACGGGATCGAAGGTGAACGTGAAGCCGCCGGCCGACGACCCGATGGGCGCGGTCGAGACTTCGAGGCCGACCAGATCAGCGATGGCCTCGCCGATGTTCGAGACGCCGCTGCCTGCGCCGGCGGCGCTCGTGAGCTTGATGAGGACCTGCCGCGGCGAAAGACCCGTGTCGGTGGCGGTGGTCTGAGCGCCGGCGATGCCTGGCAACAGCGCCACGATCAAGGGCGTCAGGACGCGCCGCGCGAAGCCGTGAAACAGCATGAGTGCTCCCTCGACGATGCCGCCCCATGGGGCGGCCCTGTTGGAGTAACGTCGCGCGGCGGCGGTTCGAACGCCCCGCGCGCGAGGAGAACCACGAAGGTCGCGAAGGCGCGACGTCACCGGGTGAGACCGGTCTGCGTGACGGTGAACGCTTGTCCGTTGATGACGATCGCGTCGGAGCGCGTTGGGCCGATGTTCTTCTCCACGGCGAACCCGAAATCGGCGGGGCCCGTTCCGGACTTGAGCCGCAAGGCCACCCACGCGGGTGATCGCTCGACAGCCCATGGACACCCGGTCGCGACGCTCACCTTGAACACGAACGAACCACCGTCGGCCGGGAACGACGCCGACGTGGGGCTCAGCGTCAGCGCGCACTTCGTGTCCACCGCGGCATCCTGGGAGACGGAGATGGTCACTTTGTTGACGTTCACAGCACCGGATCTCGCGGGGCCGTCATTCGTCTTGACGACGAAGGCGCCGCGAGTGGACCCGGCGCCGGAGCCGGTCTCGATGGCGATCCACGGCGTGCCTGTGGACACCGACCACTTACAGTCGGCGGATGCGGACACCGAGAAGATGACCGTTTCTCCAGCGGCCTTCACGCGAACGCTGGACGGCCCGACCGACTCGGGACATGGCGCCGGAGGAGCGGGCGTCGGCGAGGGCGTAGGTGCCGGCGTCGGAGTTGGCGCCGGTGTCGGTGCGGGCGTTGGCGTTGGTGTCGGTGTCGGTGTTGGAGTCGGCGTCGGTGTTGGCGTTGGCACAGGCGCCGGAACCGGCGTTGGTGCTGGCGTCGGTGCTGGCGCCGGTGTCGGACTCGGCGCAGGCAGCGGAGCCGGTGTGGGTCGCGGCGTTGGCGATGGCGGAGGAACGGGCGAAGGCGTCGGCGCTGGGATCGGAACCGTCGGCGTCGGGATAACCGGCGTCGGCTCACCAGCGGCCTGTGTCACCATGAGGCTCAGCTGTCCAATCCGCACCCGTCCCTGGCGAGCGAGGGCATCGGTATTCGGCCGAACGGTGTACGCGACGGATCCGTCGCCGTTGCCGCGCCCGGCCTCAACCGCGATCCACGAATCCTCTGCCGTCGCCGTCCACGCGCACGCGCTCGTGACGGTCGCGCCGAAGCTGCCGCCGGACGGCGGTGCGGCTTGCGAGCCGGGATCGATCGTCAGGTCACACGAGGCGGATGACGGTGGAACACCGAGCGCGCCGCATGCGGTGAGCAGAAAGAAGACGCCGGCCAGGAGAACGCCGGCGGACGTGCGATTCATGAAACGCTCCAATTACCAGCGGT
>Ga0114129_10012562_pt1 | contig 12060 bp, 6 predicted proteins | sample RhiMetdeltSRZDD1_FD_80071 | JGI IMG/M metagenome (GOLD analysis project Ga0114129, IMG submission 80071) | Populus rhizosphere microbial communities from Tennessee, USA - Rhizosphere MetaG P. deltoides SRZDD1 (version 2) (version 2) | ecosystem: Host-associated > Plants > Roots > Rhizosphere >... | reverse complement strand
TACGAGCGATCGAGCAGGACGACGACCTCCCTCGCCCCCTCCGCCGCCGCGGTCACGGTGTTGCGCCGCAGGAACGGGCGCGCGAACGCCAGCACGACGAGCGAGAGCGCCGCCAGCCGCATCGCAAGGAGAAGCCAGTGCCTGATGCGTCGGCGCCGCACGGATTGATATGGAATCCGCCTCAGGAACATCAGCGATGGGAACTGCACCACGTTGCGCCGCTCGCGCTGTATCAGGTGCAGCAGCACTGGAATCGCCATCGCGGCCAGGCCCGCCAGGAAGAGAGGAGTGAGGAATGACATGTTCCGTTAGTTCCACCGCTGGCGTCGGAGGAGGCGGAGATCACGGAAAAGGCTGATCACCACAGAGGCACGAAGCACACGGAGAAAGAATACTTGCTCCGTGCCCTTCGTGGCTCCGCGGTGAAGCCTTGTCCGTGTGCTCCGTCCACTTCGTTGCCTCAGCGGATGCGCGTCAACCGCTCGCGCGCACTCAGGTAATTGAAGAGCGCGTGGTCGAGCGGCGCCGATGTGTTCACCAGCGTGTAGTCCACGCGGTTTGCCGAGAACCGTTCCGTCAGCGCTGTGACGTGCTCTCGGACCAGCTTGCGATACTGCTGAGCGAGCGCGTCGGGCACGATCGGCAATTGCTCACCGCTCTCGAGGTCTTCGAAAGCGGAGGGATCGGTAAAGCCGAAGTTCAGCTCGGCATCATCGAGGAGGTGAAAGACGATGATGTCGTTGCCGCGGAACCTGAGTGGTCCGACCGCGTCGAGCACGGCATCAGGTTCTTCGTACAAATCCGACACCAGCACGAGGACGCTGCGCCGGCCGAAGTGCTCCGCCATCTTGTGCAAGGGCGCCCGCAGACTGCCCGGCTTCGAGGGCTTCAGCCGATCCAGCACGTGCAACACGACGTCCATGTGCTTCGCTGACGGCGGCACGTGCTCGACGATGTCGTCGTCAAAGGCGACAAAGCCGACGCGATCGCGCTGGCGGTGGACGAGATACGTCAGGCAGCCCGCCAGGATTTTTCCGTATTCCAGCTTCGTGATGCCGCGGGTTCCAAAGCCCATCGACTTCGAGACGTCGAGCAGAACGGCAAAGTTGGAGTTCGTGTCGGCCTCGTACTCCTTTATGTAATAACGGTCGGTGCGCGCGTACAAACGCCAGTCGACCCGGCGGATGTCGTCGCCGGGCACATAGCCCCGGTGCTCGGCGAAATCGACCGACGCGCCGAAGTAGGGCGATCGATGGATGCCGTTGATGAAGCCGTCAACGACCGACCGCGCCACGAGCTCCAGATTCCCGATGCGCGCGAGTACCGTCGGATCGACGAATTGAGCGCCGGGGATCGCTGTGGGACCGATCATGAATCCCTAATCCCTAATCGTGAATCCCAAATCCTCGAATCGTTGAATCGTTGAATCGTTGAATCGTTGCATCCTCGTATCTTCGAATCCGAACCGCGAATCCCGAATCCGAATCCCACCAGGCAAGCGAGCTAGCGAGCCACCGAACTACCGAGCTAACGGCGCCAGTTTTCCGAGCAGCTACCGACGCTCGATTCACATCCCAGATCGCGGCACCGCGACGCCCTCGAGGAGCCGATCGATGAGCGTGTCGCTGGTGACGCCCTCCGACTGCGCGTGGAAGTTGGTCAGCAGCCGGTGACGGAGCACGGGATGCGCCAGCGCGCGGATGTCGTCGAAGCTCACGTGATAGCGGCCGCTCGTCAGCGCGCGCGCCTTTGCGCCGAGCACGAGATACTGCGCGGCGCGGACGCTCGCACCGAACGAGAGCCACTTCCTGATCTGGTCCGGCGCGGTTGGTGACTTCGGCCGGCTCGCCCGGACGAGGTTCAGCGCATATCGCATCACGGGTTCGGCAACCGGGACTCGGCGGACCAGCCGCTGAAACGCCACGAGATCGGGCCCGCTCACCGGACGTTCGAACTTCGGATCCAGAATCGCCGTCGTCGTCCGCACGACCTCGAACTCCTCGTCTTCGGGCGGATGATCGATGACGATGTGGAACATGAAGCGATCGAGCTGAGCCTCGGGCAGCGGGTAGGTGCCCTCGAGCTCGATGGGGTTCTGCGTCGCGAAGACGTAGAACGGCTCCTCGAGCTGATAGGTGCGTCCCTGGATCGTGACGCGATGCTCCTGCATCGCCTCGAGCAGTGCCGACTGTGTCTTGGGCGGCGTCCGGTTGATCTCGTCTGCGAGCACGATGTTCGCGAAGATCGGCCCCGGCGCGAACACCATCTGGCGCCTTCCGGTGCCCGTGTCCTCCTGGATGATGTCGGTGCCGGTAATATCGGAAGGCATCAGGTCGGGCGTGAACTGGATGCGCGAGAACTTCAGGTCCAGCACGCGCGCGAGCGTGTGGATGAGCAGCGTCTTCGCGAGGCCCGGCACGCCGACGATCAAGCTGTTGCCGCCGACGAACAGCGTCAGCAGGACCTCGTTGACCGTATCCGCCTGACCGATGATCAGCTTCCGCAGCTCGCTGACGATCTGGTCGCGCCCGACCTTCATCTTGTCGGCCAGGGCCACATCATCCGGCGACTCGAGATCAACGACATCCTGCTGCACCGTGCGATTCAATGGGACCTCCCTCTGCCTCTGTAACTTTGCTGCTGTAGGCCCCGGGCTTCAGCCCGGGGCATGGTTGTTCGGCGTCTATCCCTCATTTCGACGTTCGTCGCATATCCGCCCGGGGAGTGGCGGGGGCTGAAGCCCCGCCCTATAGGCGTCTGCGTCAGTCCCGTTAGTGAGTCATTCCATACATCACGTAATTGATACCGAATTTGTACGCTTCGTTGTCTAGATCGACCGGGAAGAATCCCGTCCCGGAGAACTCCCAGTACTCGCTGATGTCGTTGTTCACATTCGCGATCACCATCAGCCGCTTCTTGGGATCGTTCGCCTCGAAAATTCCCCAGTACGTTGGGATCAGGCTCTGATCGTAGATCGACGGTATCTTCAGCGCTTCGGGGTGATCGATCTCGAAGAACGAATGGAACACCGCGCTCGTGCCATTGAGCTCGATCCAGCGCGCGTCGGGCAGGACCCGCCGCATCTGGTCCTGAAGGTTGTCCCAGTCCGGCCCGCGGAAATCATCGAAAATCGCAAAGCCTCCCTTGAGGAGGTACTGCCGGAAGTTCGCGGCTTCGGCGTCCGAAACACCCCAGAATCCTGGTTCCGCCATGTACGCGATCGGATAATTGAACAACTCGGGATCGTCGAGCGAGAGCACATTCGATCCGTCGGTCCGAGTGCGCAGGAGCGAAATCTCTTCGAGAATCTTCGTGAAATGCACTTCCCCCTCGGGATAGTCGTGCGACCAGGGCGCACCGCGCCTGCCGTAGCCTCCGAATCCCGTCGCGTACCGCAGTCGAACGAACACGAAACGGCCGTCGTATTCCGTGTTTCCCTGCACGTCGTACTGCGGACCGGATCGCCGGCTGCGGCCGTAACTCTGCGCGAGGACGCCAACGGTGGCGAGCGCGAGGACCACGCCGATCGCGAGAACGACGCGCACCCGTCTCACGGAGTCTCGCTCTCCCTCGACGTTTTTCCCGCTTCCAGTTCCTTGATCTGGCGGGTCTTGAGCGCGAGCTCCGTGGCGAGCTTCTCGAGCTCGCCCGTATAACGCGCCGGTTCCATGCTCTCCTTCAGCAGCTTCAGCGCTTCGATCCGCCGCTCGATGTCGCGGCGCTCGAGATACAGGGCGCGAAGCTTCGGATCCGTTGGCAGCGCATCGCCGGCCTCAGCGGTGCCGAGCGAGACGACCGCGGCAACGCGACCCTGCTTGCCGTCGGCTGACGGCGTCTGCGTCCCCTCGCGCTCGCCGTCGTCGCTGAGGATCGGATGCTCCGTCAGCATGATGCCTTCGTGCTCGTACGCGAGCCCGACCTCGCGCTTGGCGTAGTTGAACGCCTCGAGCACGGAGATCCGGCGGTTCTTGTCGGCATCGGCTTCGTTCCCCGCCAGCGCGTCGACGAAGTACCCACCGAACAGCGTGGCGAACCGCTCGCTGCCGTTTCGTGTTGCGGCAACAATCGTCCGGCCCGGTGCCGCGAGCGCCTCGACGAACGGACCGCTCGCGCTTGACGCGTTGACGAAGACGATGTGCTTCGAGCGGAGACGCTTGAGCAGCGGCTCGAAATCGGCCGGCGTCATGTCGGGACCAGGCAGATTGAACTTCGCGACCTTCCCGTCGAAGCTCCCGTGGCCGATCAGCATGACGAACACGACGTCCTCTTCCGACGCCTTCGCCAGCGCATCGAACGCCTTCGTGATGGCGTCCTTCGTCGACTTGCCCGTGACGCCCTTTTCGCTCCCGGTTTCGGAGAGAAACGTCATGTGGTCGCTCCCGACCCCCAGCCGTCCCGACGCCTCCACGAGCGTCGATGCCCAGCGCTGGAACAACTCCGCGTGCTCCGGATCGCCCGACAACCCGACGATCACCGTCAGGTACGTCGACTGCGCGATTGCAGGAGACGCGGCAAACAACAGCACGGCCGCGATAATGAATGCTGCAATGAGCTTCATCGTAACGTTCCGCCTGCATTTATCAGTGCTCGCGGGGCCCCACCCCCGCTCGCGCTTTTCCCTTTTGCCTTTTCCCTTTTGCCTTTTTTTTTGTCTAGGACATTCCCACTGCGCGTCGATACGTCCACTCGCCGGCCATCAGGGCGAGAATCAGCATCATCACGATCGGCATGTGCCAGAGATCGCGTTCTTCGGTGGTCGTCACCCCGCGGCCCGAGTACTTCAGATCTTCGGGAAGCGCCGACGCGGTGTCGGTCGTATAGAACCGTCCGCCGGTCTCTTCCGAAATCCGCCGCAGCCGGGCGGCGTGCATCGTCGCATCGAAGTACTCGGCATCGCCTGGCGCGGCGCGGACGTGCGCAACGCCCTTTCCGATCGCCGTCGACTCGCGCGAGGCCTCGACCTGGGTCGTGTACAGCCCCTCTGTGGCGGCCACGAACGTGCCCCGGTACTCGCCGTTGCGTTCGCCGGTCCACTGCAGCGGCACGTCGACGGTCGTGCCGTTGGGATCCTTGACGTGCGCGATTACTCGCGCATCGTTCAGCTCGACGAACGCCTTGTCGACCACCTCCGCCACGACGGTCACCGGTTCCCCGGCCTCGACACGCTCCGTTGTCGTATGCACTTCGACCGCGTTTGGCACGCCGTCCACAACCCAGCGAAGCAGCTGCCGCCAGAAGTTCTCGTGGGTCATGTCTTCGAGCGGCATGCTCGCGTGCATCTGCCAGACCCACGAATCCTGCGCCGTGAGCGCCAGCGCCTTGCCGCGTCCGTAGCGCTGGAACGCCAGCACCGGGTGCGACCGGCGACGCTCGTCGGTACCGTTGAGCAGCACGGTGGCGCCAGGCTTGATCGCCTGCACGGCATTGACGCTCGTCAGCACCGGCAGCTCGTTCCATCGTTTGCTCGATGCTTCTTCCGTCGACGCAATCTGCGTGATCGCGTGCGCTTCGCCGGCTCGCGTTGGTCGAACCTTCATGCGCGCGACCGGCAAGGGATCCTGCTGACGCGCGATGCGCTCGACCACGACCGGCAGCGCGTCGGCGACCGGCGTGCCGGCGTATCCACCTTCGGCGAACGAGCGAGGGCCACCGAGCGCAAGCAGCCCACCGCCGCGGCGCTCGACGAACTCCGAGATCATCCGCAGCTGATCGCCGGTGAACGCGCCGGCTTCGACCGTCCCGAGGATGATTCCGCTGTACGCGAACAGCTCTTCGCGCGTCTTGGGGAAACCCGCTGCGAGCTCCTCGGGATTGTCCAGCTCCGTGCGCCAGTATTTGTTGTCCGCCGTGCGCAGCAACGACGCGGCCTGCAGGTTGTGGTCCTCCTTGATTGCCCGATGAATGAACTTGAACTCGAAGCGAGGCTCACCTTCGAAGTACAGGAGCTTCTCGCGCCGATCGAGCACGTCGATGAGCGTGTCGCGCTGATTGTTCTGTGTCACCAGCTCGCCAGGACGCGGCGCAATACGGAATCGGAAGACGCGCGCGCCCGGATCCGAAGCGGTGAAACGCACGCGTACCGCCGCCGGCTCGCCGTCGATGGGCAGCTTCACTTGCTGCGATCCGACAATCCGTCCCTCGTCTTCGACGTCGAGCGTGACGGTCTCTCCTGCAAATCCGGTCTGCGTGACGACGACGTCGACCATGAGCGACGTGCCTTTGAGCGCGGTGCGCGGCGCGGAGACGCGATCGACCTGCACGTCGCGATCGAGGCGTTCCCGACCGACACCGACGGTGAACACGGGTACGGTCGCCGCTTTGAGCGCGAGAATCGCATCGGTGATCGACGCGTCGGTCGTGTCGGCGCCGTCGCTCACGACGACGAGGCCAGCGAGAGGCAGACCCGCAAGCTCCTGCCGCGCGCCGTCGAGCGCCGAGGCAATCCGCGTCTGTGGGCCGGCAAACGTCAGATCGGTTGGCGAGGCCACGCGCGTCGCGGCCGAAGAGAAGCGGAACGTCTTGACCACGAATCGGTCCGACAGCGCCTTGTAGAGCGCTGCGTTGGGATCGGCAAACTGCTGACGCGCATAGAGACCGCGCGCGTTGCCGTTCCAGTCCGCGATCTGCATGCTGCGCGAGTCGTCGATCAGAACGCCAAGGAAGTTCTGCTGCGGAACTGCCGCCTTGACGACGAGCACGGGACGGAACAGACACACGAGCATCAGGATGAGCGTCGCGGTGCGGATCGCGACGAGCACGGCTCGGTGACGGCCACCGCTCTTCGCAGGCGCCGAGCGGTACGTCAGGAGCGCGACGCCAATCGCGACTGCGACCACGAGTGCGGCGATGTATGCGCCGCTCGACGGCAGAAATCGCACTTCGGCCTGCTGAAAGACGACCGGCCGGTAATTGAAGAGAAACCGAAAGAAAGAGTCGATCAACGTCGGTCCCCTGTGAATGTTGAGCGGTGCGATCCTTCGACTCGCGTCGTTGGCGGATCGTTCAGGACTGGCCCCGTGAGGCGATTGTATCTAACGGCAACTCGTTATTTACAGCTAAAGACGACAGGTGAGGCCGTTCAGCTTCAATCAGGAGACAGGAAACAGGAACAGGAACAGGAGGCAGGAGACATAAGTCAGAATCGAGAAGCTAGAGCGAGCCGGGGGCTTCGCCTCCGGCGTGATTCTGCCGAATTTCGTCCCCGATCCGGTCCCTGTCGCCGACGCTCTCACTTCTAACTTCTAACTTCTGATTTCTGTCTCCGTCCGAGATCACCTCGGCAGTGGAACCACCATGAACGTCTGCGGCTGCCCGATTGGTGTCACAGTTTCGCCACTGATTTTTGCGATTGTTGCTCTGTATCGGCCGGCAGGCATGGGCGGGCCCTGCTGTTGTCCGCCACGGCCGAAGAACTGCGGCGGCTGCTCCTGATCGTCTCCTCCCGGCTCGCCGCCACGCCCGCCGCCAACGGTCCCGCCGCGACCACCACGTCCACCGGCCGCGTCGGTGGTCTCGCGCGCGGGTGGCTCGCCGCGCAAGTCCCACGCGATGCGATGCACGCCAGTTGCCTTCGAGAGATTCAGCCGCCTGACCTGCTTGCCGGCGTCGTCGCTAATGTTGAGCACCAGGCTCGAGTCGCCGCCGGCGGCAGGCCCCACGGTGTAGGTGAACACTGCGCCGTACGGCGGGTTCGGCGTCGATACATTGCCCCACGCCGCTACATGCTGATTGAGTTGGTCGAACATGTACGCGTCGCGCAACGGCAGCAGCGTCGCTTCTTCGGTGAGCGCCTGCGGCGTGAGCTCGCGCAGCGGCGTGTAGTCGTCGAGGACGAACACGCCTCGGCCGAACGTGCCGACGACGAGATCGTTCTCGCGGCGTTGGATCGTGAGATCTCGCGCCTGCGACGTCGGGATGCCGCCGCTCAGCTGCGTCCAGTGCCCGCCGCCGTCGACACTGAACCAGACGCCGAATTCCATCCCGATGAAGACCAGGTTGCCGTTGACGTGATCCTGGACGATGCTCCACGCGCCGGAGCGCTCAGGGAGATTGCCCGCGATCGACGTCCAGCTCTTTCCGCGATCCGTACTCCTCATCACGTAGGGCCGAAAGTCGCCGCGCTGATAATTGTTCAGCGTCACGAATATGGTGTTCGCATCGCGCGGCGACGGACAGACGTCGGTGACATAGGTGTGCTCGGGCACGTTCGGGAACTGCTCGATCTTTCTCCAGTTCTTTCCGCCGTCTTCAGTGACCTGCACGAGACCGTCATCGGTGCCGACGTAAATCAGCCCTTCGAGCAGCGGCGATTCGTTGAGCGCCGTGATCGTGCTGAGCCTCGTCGTCGCCTGGTTGAACGCCACCGAATCCCGCGGCCACACTTTCCCCATGATTGGAACAGTGGCCGGATCGAGGTTGCGTGTGAGATCCGGACTGATCGCCGTCCACGAGTCACCGCGGTCGTCGCTCCGATACACACGCTCGCCCGCGAAGTAGAGCCGACGGGCGGAATGCTGGCTGACGATCACCGGCGAGTCCCAGTGCCATCGGCCGAGCACTTGACCTCGACCGCCGCCGCGACCGGCCTGCCCTCCCCGGCCAGCCTGCCCGCCGCGTCCGGCTTCGTTCTCAGCCGGGGGCGCGGGACCCTCGACACCCGCCGTGTTCTGCGCGGTCGGCCTGATCTGCCTCGATTGCCCGGTGCGTAAATCCAGCCGCAACAGGTTTCCTTCCTGCGACTGCGCGTAGACGATGTTGGGATCCTCGGGATCGACGCGGCCTTGAAATCCGTCGCCACCGCCGACGTTGTACCAGTCACTGGTGCGGATCCCTGCGCGGCCGTTCAACGTTCGCGATGGACCGCATATCGAGCCGTTGTCCTGCGCGCCGCCGCACACGTGATAGAACGGCCGCGCGTTGTCGGTCGAGATGCGATAGAACTGCGAGAGCGGCAGGTTCGTGAAGTGGCGCCACGTCTTCATCCCGTCGTACGTTTCATAGAGCCCGCCGTCGTTCCCGATGATCAGGTGGTTCTTGTCGGTCGGATCGAACACGATTTCGTGGTGATCGACGTGCACGCCTTGCATGGGAACGATGGACCAGGTCTTCCCGCCGTCAGTGCTGCGGGAGACGTTCGTCCACGGTGACCAGATTGTTTCCGGATCGTGCGCATCGACGAAGATCTCGTTGTAGTAGCCAGGATCGCCGCCACGATAGCAGTCGTCGTTTGGCGTGCCGCCGCGGCCACCTTGCGGGGTCTCACCCTCTTGCGGCGGTGTCGGTGGCGTTGCGCCGAGCGGACCACAGGGTGCAGGCGGAGGCGGCGGCGTGCCGCCCTGCGCACCGCCGCGCCCGAACTCTCCGCTGCCCCGTCCACCACCGACGCTCCGACCGATCCTCGTCCACGACGCGCCCGCGTCGTCCGAACGGAAGAACCCGCCCTGACCACGCTGCGCCGTGACGAGCGCGTAGACTGTGTTCGTGTTGTGCCAGTTGATGCCGAGACCGATGCGCCCGATGTCCACCGTCGGCAGCCCTTTCGTCAGCTTCGTCCAGCTCTGACCGGCGTTGGTTGATTTGTAGAGCCCACTCTCCGGTCCGCCGCCGATCAGCTGTCCAACGGCCCGACGTCGCTGATACGCGGCCGCATAGAGCACGTCCGGCTTCTTCGGATCCATGATCACGTCCGTGACGCCGGTGTCGGGGCTGATCGTGAGCACGGCCTTCCACGTCTTTCCGCCGTCGACCGTTTTGTAGAGGCCGCGATCTCCGCCTGCCGACCACAACGGACCAATCGCCGCGACGTAAGCCGTATTGGAGTTGCGCGGATCGATGAGGATTTTTCCAATGTGTTCTGAATTCTCGAGGCCCACCCGCGTCCACGTCTTTCCCGCATCGGTCGATTTGTAGACACCGTCGCCGAAGCTGACGCTGCGCTGGTTGTTGTTCTCGCCGGTGCCGAGCCAGACGATGTTCGAATCCTTCGGATCGACGACGACGACAGCGAGCGAATAGGAACCGTACGTGTCGAAGATCGGCGTCCAGGTATTGCCGCGGTTCTCTGTCTTCCACAGATTACCCGCTGAAGCGGCGACGTACCACACACTCGGGTTTTTGGGATCGACCTCCACGTCTGAGATACGGCCTGTCGTCAGGCTCGGGCCGATGCTCCTGAAGGCGACGTCTTTCAGCAGATCCACGCTCGGCGCGGAAGGTCCCTGCGCGATGCCCGACACGGTCACGAGCACCGTGAACGCGAGCCACGCTCCTATCCGTCTCATGATTCCTCCCTCACACCTCGACCGGTCGATCCCCCAATCTGAAATCCGCAATCCGTAAATCTGCAGTCAGCAATCCGCAATCTGCACTCTTTACCTGCGCGTTGTTTCGATAGGACTCAGACGGTACGAGTACGAGTAAGGCCTGTCCGAAGGAATGCGATACGGCTCCAGGGGATAGGCGTCGGCGCTCCAACTGTTGATGCCGCCGACGCCCATCTGCTTGAGATCCAGATTCAAGTACGTCTCGCGATGCCGCGAGAGCTGGAACGAATACTCCGCACGCTCGATCTCGTCCTTCGACGAGTGCGATGCGCCGACGCTCAGCAACGGCAGGCCCGTCGCGAGCAGGCCGATGCCTTGCGCATTGGTCACGGAGACCCAGCGAACGTCCGTTTTGTTGCCGTTTTCCTGCGGCCGCGAGTAGTCGACCCATTGCTCGGCGATCGTCGAGCTGTAGATGCCCACCGGCTCGAATTCCCGATCGACGTACGTTTCTCCGGGCCCGCGCCCGTACCACGCGATCCGCTCCAGACCGGGGCTGACGATGAGCTCGGTGCCGAACCGGGGCATCATCGCGAGATGGGACGTGCCGGGCTCATACGAAGCCGAGACGGTAATGCGTCCGGCGCCGTCGATCGTGTACCCCATCATGTACCTCGCTCGGACGGTCGGTAGCTCACCCTGTACTGTGATCTGTGCAGTCGATTCGCTGACGCGCTCGACCTGGACATCCGTGACGCGCCATGATGCGCCCGCTGTCTTCCAGACCGTGATGTCAGCCGACGGGTCGGTCCGTGCGAGGGTGATCAGTGATTTCCACGCGCCCCAGTCGTTGTCGGTGACGGCGCGCCAGAAATCCGGCCGTGGACCGCGTTCCAGAAGGCTGACGCCTTTGAACGCGTAGCTCGTGATGACGCCCTGTACGCGATCGAAGACCAGCGCGAAGTTCTCGCCCCGGATGCTGACCTGATCGCCAGCCGTACTGAGGCTCAGCGGCGGGGCTCCTTCCGTCGGCGGCGGAGAAGGCCGAACGGGCAGCTTCCATTGTTCCCATCCGAGCTCGTCGCCACGCCTGCCCCAGGACGTATCGCCCTTGAGGGTGAAGCGTACGTTCAGCCAGTACTCGGCGCCGGGCTGATTTCCGATCTGCGGCAGCGGGAGCGTGAACCCCTTCTCCACTCGTGGCCCGAGGTCCAATGGTCTCAGAGTTCCGGACGCAACCGGCCGCCCGTCTTGTGTGACCGACCACGCGCCTTCCGCGACGTCACTCGCATTGACGAAATCGAACCAGTTCTGGATCGAGATACGACCGTTCGCGAGATCGACGGGAGTTGCGTGGAGATATCGATACACGTACTTGATCGCGTTCAGTCCCGGGTGCGGTTGTCGTGCGGCATTCACCAGCCCGTTCATACAGAAGTTGCCGTCGTTCCGCACGCCGGCCCTGTTCTCCCACCAGCCGCCGTAGGCGAGAAACGTCGGTCGGTCCGGTGTCCGGTACTCGGCCGGCACCGGCTGATGAATCCCCTGATCGACCCAGTCCCACACGAACGCGCCGCGGGCGTTCGTGTCCGTGTAAAAGACGTCCCAGTACTCCTTCAAGCCGCCGCTGCTGTTTCCCATTGCGTGGCTGTACTCGCAGAGCAGCAGGGGGGACGACGGATTTGCCGCCGCACGCGTCGTCACGGCTGCCGGTGTGGCGTACATCAAGGAGGTCACGTCAGCGTTCGTCCCGCCATGATTGCTCGAGCCCTCGTAGTGCACGGGCCGCGACGGATCG
>Ga0114129_10012559_pt1 | contig 12061 bp, 9 predicted proteins | sample RhiMetdeltSRZDD1_FD_80071 | JGI IMG/M metagenome (GOLD analysis project Ga0114129, IMG submission 80071) | Populus rhizosphere microbial communities from Tennessee, USA - Rhizosphere MetaG P. deltoides SRZDD1 (version 2) (version 2) | ecosystem: Host-associated > Plants > Roots > Rhizosphere >... | reverse complement strand
CGCAATCCAGGGGACTCCGGGTTGAAAGTAGCTTTGAGTCATCTGCCCGGTCATTTTGAACGGGAGGAGCACCAGCTGTTTCATGGCCTCGGCGGCAAGGTTGAGCGCAAGGCGACCCAAGGTGAACAGCCAGCCGGCCACGACCATGAGAAATCGCGCCAGGCCGACCCAATACATCCAGATGGCAAAGGCGGTGTCCCACCAGGCCAACAACAACATCCTCAGGAGTTCAATACGGCCGGAACGAAACGGTAACGTATAGATGGTCAGATGCGTGCACCACACGGCTCCGATCCACAATAAGACCGGAAATAACAGGAGGAGATAATAGAGGCCAGCCAACCAGCCAGTGGCCGAAGACAGCACAAAGTCCATCAAACTCTTCTGCATGTCCGGAATCCACGAGAGCGGGATCGTGAGAATCTGGAAGAGACTTTGCCAGGGATCCGGGACCATCTGTGTCAGTTTCTCATTCATGGGACCCTCTTCTGTTTAAGCCAGCCATGTCAGGGCTTCGCAGGGTCTGAATGAGCAAGAAATAGGCTGGAGAGACGATGGTGGAATCTTTCAGAAATATCGATACTTAGGATCGGATCTCTTGGCCAGAATTGTTCATGCTGTGCAGGGTCAGGGATACGAAGAGGAACAAACGTGATCAAGTGTCCGTAAGCGACTGCTGCGTAGGTTGGAGGCCGACAGCCCAGGCGAGTTTCGCAGTGAAGAGGGCCAGGCTCAACAGGAGCAATCCCGCCGTGATCCAGACGGCACCCTGGACGTAGAGCGAACCTAGCGACAAGCTCCAAGTCAGTGTGGCAAGAACCGACAGTCCCATCGTGCCGAAACTCATCGCGCCCAGCTGTACCGTCCTCCATCGGTTCATAATCGCTTCGAGCTGTGCCCGGTATGGCTCTCGCTTTTTGCTGTTGGGTACACGGCTCAACGCTAAGACGATCGGTAGGCTGTACGACAGAGCGCCGCAGGTGCTCTGCACCATGAATCCGATGAAGGTGAGGTGGGTGTAAGCCACCAGGTGCAGGGAACCGATTGGCAAGAACGGTGGATTCTGTAGATAGTTCGCACCCATGGCCAGACCAGTGAACGTCGCCAACAGGAGAAAAAAAACGCCGATCAAGAGATGATCGGACGCAGCGTTTCCAGGCAAACCGGACCGGACCCACGTGATAATCAGATTGAACGTGCAGATGCCGACTCCCAACAGCAGCACGCTGCCCACGGCTATCTCAAACGACACGGATGACGTGACGAATCCGGCGAGCAGCACGGCGAATCCGATTGGGAGAGACCAGATGGCCAACCGGGCGATCTGGAGATTGGCCAACTCCTTCTGCACGACAGCCGGAATGAGTTGATGCAAGGCGACAACAAACGTCACCGTCAGGAATCCCAGCACGATCAGATGGATGTGTAAAAGCCGCGCATGGCCGTAGTACGTCTGAGACAGGCGGAAAGCCATGGCGACTCCGATGGCCAATCCGATGAGCAGGGCGATCAGGGCGGCTCGATAGATCCAGCCGGCGCCAGCCGGCCGGTTGAGGTCTTCTTGCACATGAGGCCACAGCGTTTGCAGGAGAGACAGCACGACGCCAATCAGGACTAATCCTGCCAAACCGACTAACATCATCTGTCCCAACCAAAAACCGACAAGAAGGGCAACCGCAGCGACGTTCAACGTCAGGAAGAGGCGGGGACGGGATTCCGAGTAAGGGTCCTTCAATTCTGAACTGCGGGCCAGCGAGAGAAAGAACCCGCCGATGACCAGCTGAAGGAGTCCGCCGACCAGTGCACCGTGCACATGGATCGTTTTCCACCAGGACGGGAGCGGCGTGCCTTTGACCATGCCGATCAGGGTGGCGATGGCGAGCAAGGCAGACAGCAGGAGCCAGGCAAAACCGGTGAGAAGAAAGGTCAAGGGTGTACAGCGTAGGCTGATCATAGAGCGTTACCCTCCAAGGAGGTCGTGGGGAACCAATGCCGCGGCTGAATGGAGGCTGCGCGGACAGGTGTCGACAAGGATGTTCATCATTCGGGTAAAAAATAGAAATGGTTGGTCGGGCCCGATCCATGACCGATCGCTAAACCATGGCGAATCGCCTCCGTCAAGTACGTCTTGGCGATCTGCACGGCATCGTTGACGGATTTGCCACGTGCAAGATGGGCTGCGATGGCGGAGGCGAAGGTGCACCCTGTGCCGTGCGTGTGAGGCGTATCAATAAATTCACCTTTGAAGACATGGAAGAAACGGCCGTCGTAAAGGAGATCGGTGGCCCGTTCAGCGATCAAGTGCCCGCCCTTGATCAAGACATACTTGCAACCGAATCCATAGATTACCTTGGCCGCGCGCCGCGCGTCGGCGAGTGACTTTATTTCGATGCCGGAAAGCTGCTGCGCTTCATGAACATTCGGGGTCACGAGAAGTGCGAGAGGAAACAGCTGTTTTTTCAGCGCCTCGATCGCGTCCGGTTTCAAAAGGGGGTGCCCGTTTTTTGAGATCATGACAGGGTCGACGACTAGATTCACGACCGCTTGAGGCTTCAGCATCTTGGCCACCGTCTCGACAATTTTGATGGACGACAGCATGCCTGTTTTCACTGCGGCCACGTCAAAGTCATCGAAGACCGCATCGAGTTGAGCTGCGATGACGGAGGTCGGGAGTTCGAACACTTCCGACACCTCTTCCGTATTCTGTGCGGTGACGGCTGTGATCACCGACATGGCATAGACGCCGTTAGCCGACATGGCCTTGATATCGGCTTGAATGCCTGCGCCTCCGCCCGAGTCCGAGCCGGCGATCGTCAGCACCTGTTTGAGAGTCTGGCTCATTGTGGAGTGTGTCGCTGGTGACGTGAAAAATCAGCCGAATATATATACTTTGCACCAGAAGTCTGTCCAGCGTCAGCGGAAGATCAGCGTGCCCACACCGCGTCCGATGGCGTAGCCGATCGGCATGAGTCCCATCAGCAGAACAGGAAGGAATAGAAAAGCGAGGGCACCTTGGGCGTCCGGATACCAGAGTGTCATGACGTGGGTCCAAGCGGTCAATCCAATCAACCCGATCGCTGCTACCAACACGCCGGCACCGCGACGACCGCACAGCGCTCGGTCTTCAGGTGGAGCGAGGCCCAGGTGGAACAGGGTAAACACCGCGAAGAGGATGAACGGCACCGCGTTGAAGATCGCGATCAAAAATAGGTTGTAGCCGGGGGCAAACAGATGCAACTGCAACTGGTGTGTTGCCTGGACGAGCGATTGATCATGCTTCAAGATATCCACGGCGATGGTGGCGAACCACGGGATGCCGAGGCCGAGCAGAATGCAGCCCCAGTAGACGATCACTGTGAATGTGGTCAGCCGACTGCTTGACTCCTGGCCGTTCATAATGCGCGACCCTTTATGTTCTCAATCGCTTCTAACGCCTCTGCCACCGCTTCACGCACAACCGGATCAGCGTCTTCCAGGCTCCGTTGTAACGCCGGGGCAGCATCCTTAGCCACCGGTCCCATGGTTTCCAGAGCACAAGCAGCGAGGTACCTCTCGAGCGGTTTGTCCGCAGCGAGGATCGACGACAATTTAGGTACGGCTTCCACTGCACCTGGGCCAATTCTGGCCAACTGTACTAGGGGATAGGTATGATCGGTGAGTTGATCCAGTGTGAGGAGATGGACCGAGACCGAAATCGGACGTGATCCCGAGTCCACAGCTGACTGGGCTAATCGAGCCACGGTTTGGTTCGGGTCTTGGGTCAATTCCCTTAGGATGGCCAGCGACTCAGGGCTCGAGGCTCCGTTGTAGGAGAATTGGGTGACTGCCGCGTAGCGAACCGTCCATTCAGGATCACGCAGGGCCTGCGTCAGCCCGCGCATGACGATGTCGCTTGGCAGCGCGATGGCACCAAGCGCCCGCACCACACGGTCACGTACGACGGTATTCGGATCGTTAACAACTCCCAACAACGAATGCACTGCCGGTTTTGCAACCGGACCCAGCGCGCCTAACACCGCAGCTGCATCGCGCCTGACCTGCGGATCCGGATCCTGGAGCTTTGGGAGCCACCCAAGCATCACCTTTCGTGCGGCGCTCAGATCGATCGAAGGCAACGCTCCCGCTGCTTCACTGTGAAGTAAAGATCGGCCATCCGCCGTTGCCAACTCAAGCAACAGCGGCACCGCGGCCTGGGCCTGAACGCCGATGTCTTTCAATCCCTGCGCCGCTAACAGCTGTGCCTGCACATCGTTGCTCTGCAATGCTTCAATCAATCCCGGCACCGCCCTCGCACCCGTGTGCTGCCAATAGATGAACCCCAGCAATACCATCAGCACTGCCAGCAAGCCGAGATTAAGTCCGATTTGACGACCGGTCATATGCTCTTCCTGCTCTTCACCATTCTTTTTCGTGGCTGGTAGACTCCGTTCACCTGGCCAGGGTTGAATACTCTCGTAGCGTTATGGAAGCGCGCCGTTGGGCACCGTTTTCCGAGCACGGCCACGGACTTTCCTTTTCTTCCACCCTTTCCACGTGTGGACGATGTGGCACTCCATAGGGGTTGCCACTACCTGTCCGGCGACTTGCACGAAGGTTCGGGCTACCGCACTTGCCGAAAGGATGCGATCCGCACGGCGGACGGCGAGCGCTGTCCGCCGCTGCATTCATGCGACGCATCGAATGCAGCGAGTTGCGCACGACGAGCAGACGGAGGCGTAGTGCGGTCGAGCCGGAGTGCTTGAGCCGGCAGGCAGTGGCGCCCCAACAAATTCACACCGGCCACTTTTCCTCGTTCCACGCCATCTCCCAGAACATCCACTCATATCGTGAACTGATCACAAAGGATTCCTCCATCCGCCGCTTTTCGGTCTGTCCTGCCTGCTTCGCCCATTGATCAACCTTCTTGCGCATCCAGCGCTGTACTTCAGCAAACTCCGGAGAAGCATACAACATGAGCCAGTCACGATAAGGGTGGTTCTTCTTTGGCGGACCATTCTTCAACAAATGGTGTCCCACCACACAGTAGATCCACGCACAAGGGAGCGCGACGACGGTGATCTCAGCAGCGGTGCCCGATGCGGCGACGGCGAGCATGTGTCTGGTGTAGGCATAGTTCGTCGGTGCCATGGGAACGGCAGTCATCTGCTTGGCCGTCATCTTCCATTTGGATCCATACCCTTCGTGAAGACTCCGTTCCACCACGATCGTTTCTTCAGCGAGCTTGGTCAATCGCAGTGCCGATTCCGAATCGGGTGCGCGAAGTGAAGCCGCCGAGAATACCCGTGCAAGATCTCCGAGGAAACGGGCATCCTGCAGGATGTAATACTTGAATTTGCGTTCGGGCAATGTTCCGTTACCGAGCGCGACAACAAAGGGATGGGTCAGTTGTGCATCCCAGATGGGTTGAGCGAGCTGACGCAGATGATTTGAAAACGACATGGCGCTCCTTCGCATAGGACCGATTTCGTGAAGCCTCTTTTCTTTTGGATCGTTCGCGTCGCCATGATTCACAATCTACGCGGCACGCTGTTCACCGGTAAGGTACCCAAGGACGCGGAAGACGGTTGATGCCGTCCAGTGCGGCGACTTTATAACATTCTGCCAGGGTGGGATAGTTGAAGACCGTATCGATAAAATAATCAATCTTGCCACGGTAAGCCAACACCGCTTGCCCAATGTGGATCAGCTCCGTTGCGCCTTCGCCGATTGCGTGGACTCCAAGTAGTTCTCTCGAATGGCTGTGAAACAACAGTTTGAGCAGGCCGGTCTCATCGCCAATGAGCTGGCCTCTTGCGATCTCGCGGTAACGGGCCACGCCGACTCCATAGGGAATTTCCATCCTCACGAGCTCTTCTTCATTCTTACCCACCATCGAGATCTCCGGGATCGCATAGATGCCGTAGGGAAGGAGTTCAGTATCCGTCCGATCGGGATACCCGAAAGCGTGGCAGGAGGCATGCCGGCCCTGCTGCATGGAAGTCGACGCCAGAGCGGGGAACCCGATGACGTCGCCGGCGGCATAGATGTGGGGGATCGCTGTCTGAAAATGCTCATTCACCGAAATGCGCCCGCGGGGGTCCGGCTTGAGACCGATCGATTCAAGATTGAGGTCCTTGGTCGCACCTTCGCGTCCGATTGCATACATCAGCGTGGTCGCCTGGATGGGCTTGGCCTGTTCGAGGCGCACGTCGATGCGATGGTCTTCCTTGTTGATCTCAACGACTTCCTCTGAGTGATACAACGTGACGCCGATGTCCTTCATCTGCTGTTGGAGAATCTCAATAATTTCCGCATCGACGAACTCGAGCAGGCGCGGGCGTTTGTCGATCAGCGTGACAGGGATGCCCAGTGCGGCCAGGATCGAGGCGTATTCGGTGCCGATGACACCACCTCCGACGATGACAATCGAATCGGGAATGCGTTTGAGTGCAAGGAGACCATCGGTGTCGATGACCGCTTCATCGTCGAATGGGATCTCGGACGGTCTGGCCGGCTCCGTACCAACGGCGATCACGATGAAGTCCGCCGTGTGTTCGATGGATCTACCAGGTTGCTGAATGCGCAACCGATGAGGATCTGCAAAGCTGGCTCGTCCGTGGATCATATCGACCCGGTTCCGGGCCATCTGATTTTTAACAATGGCGATTTCGTTCGAGATGACATGACGGGCGCGGAAGGCCAGGTCTTCAATCGTGATGGTGGTTTTCAGCCGGTAGCCGGCACCGTACAGATTCCGCTGACGGAATCCTGAAAGATAGAGCACGGCTTCACGCAAGGATTTGCTGGGGATGGTGCCGGTATTAATGCAAACTCCGCCGACCACCTGCTGGCGCTCGATGATGCCGACCTTCTTGCCGAGCTTGGCCGCTTGCACGGCGGCCTTTTGGCCTGCCGGCCCCGTGCCAATGACCAGCAAATCGTAATGTGCCATGGCGCCCTCACCGCAGGATGTTGAACTCGGCTCCGCGCTTCGTGTTCGCTTCGCTCAGGCTCTCAAGTTGAGGTTCTTAGAAGACGAGACGCAACGCACTAACTTGACGTAATGAGCTTACGTGCAGTCTGGAAGGCTTCCTCCATATCCGGCAGCTGGGCCAGTTCCGGCGTGATTTGCAAATACCGAACGGTGTTGTTCGCATCCACGACCATGACGGCACGTGCCAGGATATGAGGATCTTTCAAGAACAGCCCATACGTCTTGCCGAAGTCGGCGTTGCGATAATCTGACAGGAACGTGACGTTCGTAATCTTGGCTTCCTCGGAAAATCGCTTTTGCGCAAAGGGCGTATCGATACTGACCGTAATCAGCTCGACCATTTTGTCCAACCCCTTATTCTTCTCGCTGAGGTGATGCGTTTGTTGTTCGCAGACTTTGGTGTCAAGCGAGGGCACGACGCTGATAATGCGAACCTTCCCTTTGCCTCCGGTATCCGCAATGTTGACGAGCGAGAGATCGGTGTGGGCGAGTTTCACGCTCCGCAGCTGATCGCCCACCTTGATTCCGTTTCCCGAAAGCGATAGCGGACTACCTTTGAACAACACACTATGCCCGTCTCCAGCAGTTGCACTCCCTTCGGCGACAGCGATGTTTTTATAGAGAAACTCGTCTCCTGAAACGCAGCCTCCGAAGGTGAGCGGAGTAAGCAACAAGAATACCGTTATGAAGAATGATGATCGTCCCAACGTCATCGGAGTCCTCCGTCATATATGAAAGTACCGTTAGGTGTCTCGGAACGGTCAGTGCAGCCCTAAAAAGTCTATCATAGCCTTATTCGCAACATCCGGTCGTTCCCATTGGGGGATATGTCCGGCTTTGGGAATGCGAGCCAACGCTGAGCCTTTGATCGTGCGCTGCAATTCTTCACCAACTCTGATTGGAAATACACGGTCCTCTTCCCCCCAGAGGATCAGAGTCGGATGGGAAATCTCCCCGATCCGTTTGGCGAATCCGGTCTCCCACATGGGAAGTGTGTCACGAACGCTGAGGATCGGCTTGGTCAGACCGGGCCGTTGACGGTTGCGGTTGGATCGCTCAAGCACCGCCGGCGTGAGCAGCGCTGGATCATAGACGATCTCGTGCAAAATTGGCTCGATCATCAGTCCACCGAAGAGCCAGTTGCCGAACGAGACGAGCCAGGATGGTGCACCACTATCGAGCGCTCGTCTGATTGATGGACTCGTGAGTTTCTCACGTACATTCGCCGGCAGTCCACCGATGAGGATCAGCTTCGAGACACGGTCCGGATGTGCGAGCGCCATGCCGATCGCGAGTCCCGCTCCCATCGAATTGCCGACCAATGTCGCTCGCTGGATCTGGAGTGCATCCATGAACGCGACAAAATAATCCAGCATCTGTTCGGGCAAATATTCGATGTCCGGCTTGTCGGAGAGCCCTGAGCCAATCAGATCCGGTGTGATCAGACGGACCTTGGCTGAGAGCGGAGTCTGCTGGTGCTCCCATTGCCACATTGAGCCTCCGAATCCGTGGATCAGAATGACCACCTCACCCTGACCGACATCGAGGTAGGCCATGGTTTGATCTTTTACGGAAACAGTCTTGATCGGAATGCGCTCGAAGGCCTCGAACTGGGAAGGAATCGGGGTGTGAGACGAACAAGCTGCCATAAGGCCCACGAGCAAGCTGATGGTGATAAGCGGGAGATAGGGGCGGCTCGGCACTCGACTCGAGGACAGGTGGCGACGCAGGCTATTCCAGTTGGATAACCGTTTCATCCGTCTTCACGCTGTCGCCTTCGGCGACGAGAATGGCCACGACTGTTCCGTCAATGGGCGCCGGCACGCGGCTCTCCATCTTCATCGCCTCGATGATGAGCAGCGGATCTCCAGTCTTAACGCGATCGTCTTTGTTTACCAGCACCTTGACGACGCGTCCCGGCATCGGTGGCGCCACATCCCCTGGCTTGGAGGGTTTGGGCCGCTGTGGCTTAACGTGTTTCCCGGTATCCGGTGCCTCAGGCACACCCGCCAACACTTCTTGAATAGGTTCGAGCGATACCTCCTCCAGTTTGTCGTTGACACGGATGTAGTAGGGTTTGCGTCCGTCGGTCTTGCGGCCGGACCCGGAGACCTTTACATGGTAGGTTTCCCCATGGACGGTGACGTTGAACTCGGCCGGTGCCAGATGCAGTTCTCCCGCAACGGCCGGACCTTTGGCGGACGAGATTTCGAGCGGGTCAGGCACCAGGTCGCCTTTTTCACGAGCCTCGAAAAAGTCCCGCGCGATGGCGGGGAAGAGTACGAACGAAAGCTGATCTTCAACACTGTCGGCCGAAGGGGGTATCTCCTTCTTTACTGCATCGAGTTCCGGGTCCAACCGGTCCGCCGGCCTGGTCTTAATCGGCTCTTCATCGCCGATCGCTCGAGCCATGATATCGCGATCGACTTGACCTGGCGCGCGACCATAGAGACCCAGGAAATAATTCTTGGTTTCGGTCGTAATGACCTTGTATCGCTCGCCGGTCAGTACATTGAGCGTGGCCTGCGTGCCGACGATCTGGCTGGTCGGGGTGACGAGAGGCGGATAGCCCATGTCCTTTCTCACGCGCGGCACTTCGTCGAGCACTTCCTTCATGCGATCCAAGGCATTTTGCTCGGTCAATTGTGCGGCGAGGTTTGAAAGCATGCCTCCGGGAATCTGTGAAGTCAGGATTGCAGCATCGACTCCAGTGAAGTCGCTTTCAAACTGACGGTACTTGCGACGGACGTTCCGAAAATGTTCGGTGATTGGTAAGAAACTTTCCAGGCTGAGCCCTGTGTCATAGGGCGTGTGCTGCAGCGAGGCGACCATCGTTTCAGTAGCCGGGTGCGAGGTGCCGCCGGCCAACGGTGACATCGCTGTATCGAGCATGTCGAGTCCGCCAAGAATCGCCATCAGTGACGACATCGAGGCCATGCCGGAGGTGTAGTGCGAGTGCAGGTGGATCGGAACCTTCACCGCCGCCTTCAGCCGGCGTATGAGGTGATAGGCATCGAGGGGAGCCAGCAGGCCGGCCATGTCCTTGATGCACAACGTGTCTGTGCCGAGATCTTCCAACTGTTTCGCGAGATCGACGTATCGGTCGATGTTGTGGACGGGGCTGACGGTATAGCTGATTGCGGCTTCTGCATGTTTGCCGCAGCCTTTCACCTCGCGGATCGCGCGGTCCACATTCCGCACGTCGTTGAGCGCATCGAAGATACGGAATACGTCGATGCCGTTCGCGGCGGAGCGTTCGATGAAGTGTTCAAGTACGTCGTCCGCATAATGCCGGTAACCGACCAGGTTTTGCCCTCGCAGCAACATCTGCAATTTGGTTTTGGGCATCGCGGCGCGGAGAGCCCGCAATCGCTCCCATGGATCTTCCTTCAAAAAACGCAAGCAGGTGTCGAACGTCGCACCGCCCCAGATTTCCAAGGACCAAAAGCCCACCGCGTCGAGCTTCTGGGCAATCGGCAACATGTCCTCGGTGCGCATCCTGGTCGCGAGGAGCGACTGATGTCCGTCGCGCAGCGCGACATCGGTGATCAGGATGGTTTTACCTGGAGCCGGCTGTATGGCGAGGTCGTGCGGTCGAGACTTCGGTCCTTTGGAAGTCTTCTTGACCTCCGGACCCGAAGCACGCTTCTTCACTGCCGGTTTCTTGGATCGCTTGATCGCCATCTTCTCGCCGTTCGCGTTCGCACTCAGGGAAAGGGCAGCCGTGCGCGTTACAAACCTTCGTATGCCGCAATTGCGGCGGAAATCGCCACCACCAAATCTTCCGGCTGCTCGAATTCGTCATACATGAAGAGGTCGGGGTGAGTCTCCAGGTAAGAAGTGTCGAAGCGCCCGGCGAGAAAATCCTGGTCCTGCATGATGGTTTTCATGAATGGGATCGTGGTCTTCACTCCGCGCAACACATATTCTTCGAGGGATCGCCGCATGCGGCTGACGGTCTCCTCCCACGTTCGACCACGAACGGTCAGCTTGGCCAGCAAGGCGTCGTAGTAAGGCGGTACGGTGTAATCCTTGTAGACAGCGCCATCAATACGGACGCCGATACCGCCTGGTGATAGATAGGCCGTAATAGTGCCGGTGCAGGGCATGAAGTTGTTTTTGGGATCTTCGGCGTTGATCCGGCATTGAATAGCGTGGCCCTGCAGCGTGACATCCTTCTGATGAAATTCCAGAGGTTTTCCCGCCGCAATCGAAATTTGATTGCGTACGATGTCGATCGCCGTGATTTGCTCGGTGACCGTGTGTTCGACCTGCAGCCGCGGATTCATTTCGATGAAGTAGAACCGGCCCTCTTGGTCGAGCAAGAACTCGACTGTGCCGGCGTTGTCGTATTTCACCGCCTTGGCGATGGCCGTCGCGGCTTTGCCCATCTCGGCCCTGAGTTTCGGAGTCAGGATGAGTGAGGGAGCGATTTCGATCAGTTTCTGGTGTCGACGCTGAATCGAGCAGTCCCGTTCGCCCAAATGGATAATGTTCCCATGTCGGTCGGCCAAGATTTGGAACTCGATGTGATGGGGCCGTTCAATGTATTTCTCGATGAAGATACCGCCGTCGCCAAACGCCGCGTGTGCTTCGCGCGCGGCCACTTCCATGTTCTCGCGGAGTTCTGTATCCGAGCGCACAACTCTGAGGCCTCGACCGCCGCCACCCGCAGTGGCTTTGATGATGACCGGGTAACCGGCCTTGTTCGCGAAGGTCAGGGCTTCTTTGACGTCGGTGATACCTCCCTCTGTCCCGGGGACAATCGGCACTCCGACCGACCGGGCCAGGTCGCGAGCCATCACCTTATTGCCCATTAATGTGATCGCACCAGGAGAGGGTCCGATGAAGGTAATGCCGGTTTCGTGGCACAACCGGGCGAATTCGGCGTTTTCAGACAGAAAACCGTAACCGGGGTGAATGGCATCGGCGCCGATTCTCAGAGCCAAATCGACGATCTGCTGCCCATCCAGAAATCCTTTCACCGGGCCAGGACCAACGACGTAGGCCTCGTCGGCTTTTTTGACGTAAATTCCCGTCGAATCGGCTTCGGAGTAGATGGCTGCGGTCGCAATATTTAGCTCGCGG
>Ga0114129_10012558_pt1 | contig 12061 bp, 9 predicted proteins | sample RhiMetdeltSRZDD1_FD_80071 | JGI IMG/M metagenome (GOLD analysis project Ga0114129, IMG submission 80071) | Populus rhizosphere microbial communities from Tennessee, USA - Rhizosphere MetaG P. deltoides SRZDD1 (version 2) (version 2) | ecosystem: Host-associated > Plants > Roots > Rhizosphere >... | reverse complement strand
GGAATTAGGTATTCGCAAAGTACTGGGAGCAAGCGCCGGACTGCTGTGGTTTAATTTGTCCAAAGAGTTTGTTAAACTGGTTATTATATCTTTTGTAATCGGGTCAGCCATTGGCTGGTATTATGTTTATCAATGGCTGAGCAAATACACCTATCATACCTCTTTTGATATATGGGTTTTTGGCAATACCATGATGCTAAGTGTTGCTATATGCTTACTGGCAGTAAGTTGGCAAGCCATCAGGGCTGCGAATGTAAACCCTGTCAAAAGCCTGAGAACTGAATAAAAGCTTCAACAACTTTCGTGTTCCAAATTAAAATGCTGCGGCTTAATTTTAAGCCCATTCTGCAATCAACTATATGGATTGCACTAATTACTATTGTAGTCAAACTATTGGGCTATGTTGAAAAGCTTATTTTGGCTTATTACTTCGGTACCAGCTATCAGGTTGATGTTTACAATATTGTAGTGTCAATTATACTTGGCTTCTTTTTTTTGTTCCGTGAAATAGCAGAGCCTGTTTTCCTGAATGTTTTTATAAAGGTCAAAGAGCAGGAGGGTATTAATAATGCATGGAAGTTTTTAAACTCGTCATTACGATATGTTAGTTGTGTTGCTATAGTGTTGTCAATACTGATATTGATTTTTCCCCATGGGGTTATAACTATGTTTGCGCCTGGGTTTGATATGCAAAAAAAAGACCTGGCAATCCGTTTCATTCAAATTGCTTTTCCTGCTGTAGTGTTTCTATCTTTAACTGTGCTGACCAATATTGCTTTAAATGGCGTGAAGCAATTTGCACTGCCGGCCCTGGGAGATCTTGTTTTTAAAGTAGTAATCGTACTCTCAATTACACTATTGTATAAATATTGGAATATCTATGCAGCCGCTTTCGGCATTGTAGTGGCTGCATGTTTTAAACTGATGAGTCACTGGCTTATTTTGTTTGACAAAATTTCTTTCAGAAAACTCAGTATCCGGCAGAATCATGGAAAGGAAATCTGGAATTTATCATGGCCCTTAATACTGGGAGCAACATTTTCACAGGTCAGCAGTTTTGCAGACAATATATTCGTATCGTTTTTGAAAACGGGCTCCATATCTGCATTGAGTTATTCACGCAAGTTGGTTGAACTACCGGTTCTCATTTTTCCCTATGTGTTAAGTGTCGTTGTGTTTCCTTATTTCTCACAGTTTTCCGTCAGCAATCAAAAGGAAAAACTAAGCAGCGTATTATCTACCTCCCTGGCCTGGATAGCGATTGTTTTTTTCCCTTTGTCGGTTTTCTTTTATGTTTTTTCAGTTCCGGTTATAGATCTGGTATTCGGGCATGGGGCCTTCGACCGGAATTCTGTTTTATTAACCGCACTACCTTTTAAGTGGTATGCTTCAGGTCTGGTGTTTTTTGCTGTTGAAACCATACTTGTGGTTTTCTACTTTGCCAATGGAAATATTAAATTCCCTGTCAGAGTTGGAATACTCTGTGTAGTAGAACATATACTGATCATCTTTTTACTCATTCAATCTGCCGGCTATATTATTATTCCCATCGCGCTCGTTCTTTCGAAAGCAACCAAAGTATTTGTGCTGTTGTATAAGTTGGATACAATTATCCCCGTAAACCGTAGGATGAGTGCGATTTTTGTTGTAAAGGTACTGGTTGCCAGTGCCGGCCTTGCCCTGTCGCTTGTATTCCTTCAATCGGTAATCGATATGCCGGCAACACAATCTTTTTTCAAAAGATTGTTCGCTTTGGTAATGTATTTTGGTGTGGCCTGTTCTGTGTATTTCACTTTGCTATTGCTGCTGGGTTTCAAAAAGAAATTCCTGTTTGGATAAAGACAGCTATCATCTGTGTGTTTACAGGGTATAACAATAAATAGATTGTTTAAAATTTTTAGCCTGTTTATTTCGTAAAAATAATTTATTTCTATATTTTCGTTTATAGCATCCCTTTATTAAAACGTCTCTGTTATACGTTTTAGCGTTAGCTTTATTTCTTTTCTAAACAGGTAGCTTCATAGCGTCACTATCTTAGTAATTTCGTTAAACATTACACTTTCCCGGTGAAAAATGATCCTGATGTACTGGTAGCAGGAGGCAGCATTGCCGGCTGTATTACCGCTTTATCCTTCGCGCGGAACGGGCTGCGTGTAGAGATTGTTGAGAAAGCCAGATTACCGGATAACTACAAACGGCTATGCACGCACTTTATTCAACCTTCTGCGCTTCCTGTATTAAAAGAACTGGAATTGGACAGAATGATCGAGGAGGCGGGAGGGCTGCGGAATAAGGCTGATATCTGGACAAGTGCAGGTTGGATACGATCAAACAGGCCCTATACTGAAGATCCCGGTACAGCCTACGGGTATAATATCGAACGGAGGATACTGGATCCTTTATTAAGAAAGGTTGTTGCTGCTCATCCGCTAATTCATTTCAGAAGCGGATTTGAATTGCATAAAATAAAATGGGTTGATGAAAACCCCGATCGCGTGAGAGGGTTTATATTCCTTGACAACCACAAAAACCAGTTGGAGCTGGAAGCTAAACTACTGGTTGCCGCAGATGGACGATATTCAAAGATGGCGGCGCTTTTGTTGAATAAGGAAGAAATACAGCCTAATATGCGGTTTGCCTGTTTTGCTTATTTTGAAAATGTACCGCTGCATTCAGGCAATCACTCGCAGTTCTGGATGATCGACAGTAACATGGCCTTCGCATATCCGCTCGCTCATAACCGCACACTTATCTGTTTATTTATTTTAAATAGCGAATGGCCGGAGTGGAAGAATAATCTCGATCACAAATACCTTTCTTTTATAAAGAATTTAACCGATGCGCCGCCTGTTGACGGTGGCCAGAGAGTATCTGCAATATACAAGGCATTGGATATACCAAATATCTTCAGGCAACCGGTATATAAAGGCGTGGCTTTTATAGGGGATGCAGCCATGGCGCTGGATCCGATGAGTGGGGTAGGCTGTGGATTTGCGATTCAAACAGGTTCATGGCTGGCAAATATTACAGCCGCTGCCATTAAAGGAAACGGTGCATTGAATGATGCCCTTCAACAATATGCCACATATCACAGCCGGCAACTATTGCCGCATGCTACGGGGATTTGCGCAGATTCACTGGCAAAGCCGTTGAACGAAAGCCGACATGCACTGTTACAGGAAGTTGTTAATGATGCTTATTTAACGGATGCTTTCCTTGCTTTAACAGGGCGTATTATTACACCAGGTGATTTTCAATCAAGATACCTGAAGAGAATGTTGCAACGTAAAATGAATCCCGAAAATATCAATTAAACTGGTCTCTGATGAACTATCGTATTCGACAGCTATTGAAAGACGATATACCCGCCCTGCTTTTGCTGTGCAGTGAACATGCAGAATATGAGCATTCGAGATATATACTCTCAAACCAGGCAAATGACCTGGTAGCGAACATATTTATATCTAACCCGCGATTGTTTTGCTGGGTGGTTGAGGATGATTCGGCACAACTGGCAGGGTACTGTACTTATATGCTGGAATTTTCAACCTGGAAAGCAGCATTCTTTATTCATATGGATTGTCTTTACCTTAAGCCGGCTGCCAGAAATAAAAAACTCGGGCAACGTTTAATGGAGAAAATGGTTCTTCATGCAAAGGAATTGAATATTGATGAAATACAATGGCAAACCCCGGAATCCAATAAAAACGCCATCCGTTTTTATAATCGGATAGGGGCCTCGTCAAAATTAAAACTGCGTTTTTTTTTAGATCCCGCCGCTTTTCAACCCGATTGAATCTTTGAAATACTGATATGGCAAAAACCATCCTGGTTGTTGGACGTGCTTCTGCTTTGATTAGTGCTTTTTGTAAGGCTTTACATAATACTTCTATTGTGTTTGCCGAAATAGAGCATATGCAGTTGTTTGAAAAAGGGAATCTTGTTGCAACTGCGGACGATTACAAAAAAATGCTAAGCCTGCTCAATGGGTTATACAATTTTTCTGAAATGTGGCTATTGGGTTCATACTTTTCGTTGCCTGAAGATGATTTTACGGAAATGAATATACTCTGTGAAATGGCTGTGTTGCCTGTTCATAAGGTAAGGTATATTGGCCCTGCTGTTAAGATTGAGTACATAGAAACCATCCGCCGCAAATTCGAAAATGCCCCTGATTTCCGGTGGTTTGCACAACCGCAGTTTCTGTTTGGTTCAAACGAAGGGCAACATATTTCCACCGGCCTGCTCGAAGATCTTATAGATTTTAAACTGGAAGTTGACAAAAAAATACCCGGATACTGGCAGCATAATCCCTTTCCCGTTAGCGAAATAAATGGCAGGAAAAAAATGGCTGTAGCGCACTTGAATGATTTTATAAACGCATTGCTTTCCTCCGGAAAAACGATCGAAGAAGAAAGCGAAATAAAAACTACCAACGTATGTATTCCCGGCCATATAATGACGATACAAACCCTGATGGAAAATTTTCAGGGTATACAAGCTGCTTTTACTGACAGCAATAATCCGGATGCTTTAACAGGAACGATTGATGAAATAATAAGTGCACATATAAATACTGATTCCGCTGTCTGCGACCAGAATAGTAATTATTTAAAACTTCAGTTTGATACTGCTTTGCTGAAACGGGCCATAACTGACTATACAAACCGTAAACAGGAAGCGTCAAAAACGAGTACGGGTTTTAACAGCTTACTGGCCGAAAACAATATAATTGCCAAACAGGCAGGAACTGTACAATATTTTATTGGCGGACAAGGGAAGGAACTCATCCTTATTATCAATGCATTAGGGCTTACTATACAGTTTTGGGATCAGGCAGTAAAATTATTAATGAAAAAGGCACGTGTAATTATTTGGCAAACCCGTTGTTGTGAAATAGCCGTAGGAGGCATGCAGCAACTGGTGAGTATAGATGAGCACGTGACAGATATTGCTGCAATCTTACAGGCAGAAGGTGGTACTGAATGTCATTTATTGTCGTGGTGTAATGGAGCAAGGATTGCAACTGCTATGGCTGCTCAGTTTCCTTCTTTGGTTGCTTCAGTCATCTACTTATGTCCTGCTTTTCGACGGGTGAGTGGAGTACCACCCACAGATACAAAATTTGAGAAAGACCTGGATGAAGTTTTTGAGGCTGCACTGAAAAATAAGAAACTGGCCCACTTTTTATCAGCCTACCTGATTAACACTAATAAAGCAGAACCGGTTCGTGAGCCGGCCTTCGTATTAAGTCTTCCCGACTATGCGTTCAGAGAAGCTGTTGTAGCGCCTATGAGCACAGGAAATTATCTTTTGAACTATGCCCATCGAACATACAATGATGAAGGGTATCCTTTAAGGGATTTGATAACCCAAATCAGGCAACCTGTTTTATTTATACTCGGTTCGGAAGATGCCGTTGTGTCTAACTCTTTCATAAAACAAGTAGTGCCTTTATTTCGTCAGGCTACTTCCTTTGTCGTTTCAGGTGCAAGCCATTATATTCAATTGCAACAACCAGAAATATTTTCAGAACTGGTGCTTGATTTTATAACGGGAAAGCCGAAAAATAAAATGTACAGGCGGGTTAAATCAATAACCTGTGACCATGCATAAAATTAAAGCATAATGATACCGGTAATAAAAGTTCCCCATTGGGTTTCTCCTTTCAAGTCCGGAGTTCCGGTTGAAGATTCCATATTGTTGAACAGGCTGTACGATTATCCGGTAAAATACTGGCCAGATAAACCTGTGATTAGTGACGGACTGACGACCTACTCATTTGTTGAGCTATATAATTTATCTGTGGCTTTGGCAACCCGGTTTGTGCTGTCAGGGATAAAGAAAGGCGACCGGATAATGGTTATTGCTGAAAAGTATTCCGAAATGGCGATCGTGGTGCCTGCTATCTGGAAGTGTGGAGCTGTGTATGTTCCGGTAGACCCATCAAATCCCGTTGCAAGAAATGAATATCTTTTTAATTCAATCAACCCCCGCCTGGTTATAGTGCCTGCAGGCAACAGCGGCAAGTATAATCTGGCATTTGCAAAATGCCCGATCATTTATTTCGAACAGATCCGTTCTTCCCTGCATGGAGAGGAGCCCGAAAAAGTTGTGTTTCCCAACATTGATGAGCAGGATCTTGCCTATATCATGCATACATCCGGTTCAACCGGCGAACCGAAAGGGGTTATGATCGAACATGGCAGTGTTATTGACTATTTCTATAACCATAACCTTGTATTGAAATTCACTGAATCTTCTTATTGTTTAAGCAATGCCCCTTTTTACTTTGATGTATCTATTGAAGATACTTTTTTGCCCTTGTCTGTTGGAGCATCTGTTTATCAGTACCGCGGGCTTACGGTTAGTGCCCTCGTGTTAAGCCTTATCAGCAGGGAAGGGATCACCCATTTGATCGCTGTATCCACCGTACTGGCGCTTATAACCGGTGATGGTGAAAAGCTGGCAAAAACTGATTTGACCAAACTTGAAATGGTGATGACAGGTGCAGAAGTTTGTGATATAAAAGTGATCAATACGTGGAAAAAAGCAGCTCCCCATGTTCGCGTGCTGAATGTTTATGGGCCAACCGAAACAACTATTGTATGCACCGCATATACCATTGAACAAGCCGATCATGACCGCACAGCGTTTTACCCCATCGGAAAGCCATTGAATAACGTGAGCGTTTTACTGTTCGATGAGAACGCCGCAGTTATTGAGCAACGCCACCTGAAGGGAACGCTGTTTGTTGGTGGCTCACAGGTAATGCGGGGATATTGGAATGATGATGCTCTCACCAGTCAGGTAATTATAAATTATAAGGGTACACGATATTATAACACCGGTGACATATGTTATTGGGATGATAATGGAGACCTGGTTTTTTGCGGCAGAAACGACGATGAGATCAAACTACTGGGAAGAAGGATCAATTTACTGGAAATAAAAAGAAAGTTCCTGCAATTTCCCTATATAAAAAGTGCAGCCATTGGCGTGATTACTGTTGACGGCAGAAAATTGCTTGCCGCGGTGGTTGCTTTAAATACGGATGCCGGCAGACTGAAAATAATGGATATGCGCGAGTGTCTGAAAGAACAGTTACCCATTTATATGATACCGGAGTTTATAGGGATCGTGGAAACTCCCTTACTGTCAAGAACAGGAAAAAATGATGATAAAACCATCATGTCGCTTTTTGAAAAGGCGATAGGCCCGGAATCGGGTAATATATATGTGTTCGACGAAACCGGCCGGTTTGTACCATTAACTTATTAATTATACATGGATAATAGCATAGAGAAAATTACCATAGAAACGGTGCTGGAATCTGCTTCCATCAAATTGGGCAATGCTGCCGGAATTACTGTAGATACCCGATTCCATGAACTGGGAATAGATTCGATAACCATGCTTTCTATTTTGCTTAAGCTCGAAAAAAGAATGTCGTTGAACCTAAACCTGCTTGGTGATCAGCTGGATGCTCCCTCCAATGTAGGTGAGCTTATAAACATTGTTGAATTATTACACAAGGCACAGGATAACTCTAAACAAACTATTAATGAATCATCGTCAGAATCAATTTGATGTTATCGGCGTAGGGTTTGGCCCTGCTAATATTTCGCTCGCCATTGCTATGGAAGAAGCCGGGTTACCTTATCGTGTGAAATTTTTTGAAAAAGAGCCTGAGGAAACTGCTGTCTGGCAGAAGGAAATGTTGATTGAACATTCAGATATTCAAAATCATCCCCTGCGTGACCTTGTTACCCCCAGGAACCCCCGAAGCAAGTATACCTTTGTTAACTATTTATTTGAAAACAAGAGATTGTTCGAACACCTCAACCTTGGAATGAATTATCCTTATCGCCTTGAATATGCTCAATACATTTTCTGGGTGGCAAAACATTTCAGGAGCCTGGTGAATTATAATTGCTCTGTTGAACAAATTATGCTTGAATCGGGAGGGCCGGCAAGAAATGAAGTTTTTTGTATAAAGGATAAGCTGGGAAATGAATATCGTTCACCCTGCCTTATTGTAGCACCTGGTCGTACTCCTTATATTCCTGAAGTATTTCAAACAATACCGGTTACACATGTTTGTCACCTCGTTAATTATCTGCAATCTGTAAAAGCGCTGGTTGAAAGAAATAAATCACCTCGAATTTGCGTAGTCGGAGGTAGTCAAAGCGCCGTGGAAATTATACTTCATTTGAGCGATTATTGCCCGGGTGCAAAAATAACAGGTGTTCTGCGCAGCTTCGGATACCGCTTGAAAGATTCAAGCCCTTTTACCGGTGAAGTATATTTTCCTGATTTTATTGACTTTTATTACAGTTCTACTCCGGCAGAAAAGCGACGCTTAACCAAAGACCTGTATTACACGAATTACAGTGCAGTGGATGGTGATATACTCGATAAGCTGTATCGAAAACTGTATATGCAGAAGTTAACTGGTGATGAACAGATACAAATACACCGGCTGGCAGAAATTCTCGAAGCCGGTGTGGCAGATAAATCTGTAGAGATTGCGTTTAAAAAACTCGAAATACCCGATTTGATCCGTCAAAAATTCGATCTTGTTATTCTTGCTACAGGCTTTAAAAATTTGGGAACGGCAGAGAACGAAGAACGCTATCCCGGTGTACTGCAGGGGTTGGCCCCTTTTCTGCAATTTGACGAACACTATGGTATGCAGATAGATCCCGATTACAAAATTGCTACAAACGAAAAGACGGCAGGTGATGCAGTCTGCTACCTGAACGGCTTATGCGAATCAACTCATGGAATGGGCGATGCCGGTTCATTGAGTTTGCTTGCCTTACGGTCGCAGGTTATTGTGGAATCTCTTCATAAGCATTTATCGGTAAGAATGAATGAGCATAATAATGTGCAATCCTTTTTTCAATTATAAACCCTGGTTGTGGTGGTTAACAATGCTTAATTATGAAAACATTAAGTACTAAAATCGGATCGGAGCTACGCAGTTCGTTTGAAAAGCTGGCGAGGCCTTATGAATTTCAGGAAAATGAAATACTTCATAAACAGCAGATGTACGAGTCTAACGCACGTACCTATCCAAGGCGGTTTCCGCTGGTGATTGAGAAAGCTTCCGGCATTTACGTCAGGGATACGGGAGGTCGTGTTTTTTATGATTGCCTGTGTGGCGCAGGAGCCCTGGCCCTGGGACACAATCATCCTGCTATTCTTCAGGCGATCCGGGAAACCATTGATCAGGAAGTGCCGCTGCTGACCCTGGATATTACTACGCCGGTTAAAGACCGCTTTGTTGATGACTTACTATCCAGTCTGCCTGAGAACTTTGCCCGCAACGCTAAGATACAATTTTGCAGTCCGAGCGGCGCTGATGGTATCGAAGCGGCAATAAAACTGGTTAAGATAGCTACGGGAAAGCGAGGGATCATCGCTTTCCAGGGAAGCTATCATGGTATGACGCACGGTGCTTTATCGGTAACAGGCATGGTAAAAAATAAAGAAAACATTCAGGGGCTTATGCCTGACGTTGTTTTTCTACCATACCCATACGATTACAGGTGCCCGTTTGGTCTTGGCGGAGAAATGGGCGAGCAGGTGAACCTCCATTACATGGAAAGCCTTTTGAAAGATCCCTGCAGCGGATTGCCACCTATTGCCGGAGTGCTGGTTGAGGTAGTTCAGGGAGAAGGTGGATGTATACCAGCCGCAAACAGCTGGATGCGCGGGTTGCGTGAAATAACGCTTAAATATGATATTCCGCTGATCGTTGATGAAGTGCAAACCGGCATCGGCCGTACAGGAAATATGTTTGCTTTTGAACGATCGGGAATTGTGCCCGATGTAATTGTGGTTTCAAAAGCAATTGGCGGTGCACTTCCGCTATCATTGATTGTTTATCACAATAAATATGATAAGTGGCCGCAAGGGGCGCATGTTGGTACATTCAGGGGAAACCAGTTGGCGATGGCTGCTGGTTCTGCTGTTCTCAACGTCATCAGGGAAGAACAGTTGATTAATAATGCCAATATCGTTGGAGATTATATGCTGTCGGAATGTATGCATTTACAAACACGTTTCCCTTTTATTGGTGATGTGCGGGGACGTGGGTTAATGGTAGCGGCAGAAATAGTAAATACCAAAGCTGAACCCGATAGCAGGGGTAAGTATCCCGTACGTGCGCAGCTGGCATTAGCTATACAATATGAATGTTTCAGACGGGGAGTGATCATTGAGCTGGGCGGAAGGGAAGACAGCACCGTAAGATTTTTACCTCCGCTGACAATAACATTGGAACAGGCTGGTGAAATAATGAACATTTTTAAAGAATCGTTGACAGCTTGTGCGAAAATGAATTTATAAAAGGCCGGTTTGATTCAGACCGGTTAATCAATTAAATAAAAGGTATGGAGTTATTAAATAAAATGAATGGGAGCGAACTGAAACATGAATATGGTCTTGACGGAAAAAGGCTATTACCATGGAACGGCCTGAATGCCCCTTATGGAGGTGCTTATTGTATAGTACGCAAGGGAACACGGTCGCTCAGCCATATCAATGAACCACTGGGGGAGGCAGAACTTTTTATTGGCATTTCAGGCGTGGGTAAGGTTTGGGTTGGTCAGACCTCATACGAAGTGCAAAAAGGAGATACTTTATTTATTCCTCCAGGCACTACACATTACGTAGAAAATGAATCCGCCGAAGATTTTCACTTTTATGCAATCTGGTGGGATATAGGATCAGCAACATCGTACATCAAAACAATGATGAATCATGAGTAAATTGATTGTAACCATTACGCCGCCTACGCCAAACGGAAATCTGCATCTTGGCCATATATCGGGGCCATTTCTGGCGGCAGATATATTTGCAAGGGTAAACAGGCAGAAAGGACATGAGGTAGTATTTCTCTGTTATTCGGATGACTACCAAAGCTATGTTGCCCGGAAGGCCAGGGAACTCGGACAACAGCGGTTTGAGCTGGCTGTTCATTTTGCCCGTGAAATTGAAAAAACATTGTCAATTGCCGGTATTAGCCTGGATTGGTTCCTGAAATCTTATCAGAATCCCTATTTCGAAAATGCAGTAGCTTACTTCTATGCAAAGGCACATGAAAACGGAGCTATTATACGCATGACTGATAAAGTACCTTACTCCAGGGAAGATGATGTATATGGATATGAAGCTTTCGGAAGGGGCATTTGTAACTTTTGTGGTCATGCATCCGACGCCAGCCAGTGTGAACATTGTGCCCAGGCGCCCAATCTGCATAAAATGGGCGATATTGTATCGGTCATTTCACAAAAAAATATGAAATGGGTAGAGGTAAGCCGTGAATTTTTAGACCTCGGTGCTTACAGGCAACAGCTACAGGAATATTATCGGAGCATTCCATTACGGCCATATTTGAGCGATTATTTTAATGCTACACTTGCACGCCCTGATCTGCTTTGGCCAATAGACAGACCGGGAGAATATGGAATAGATATCAATATAAACGGGCATAGTAACACGATACATACCTGGTTTAGTGGAATTGCGGGCTATATGGCCGCCTTCAGAGAATATGCAGATAACATAGGTAAGCCGGAAATGTTCGGAGATTTTTGGTATGATAAACAAACCTCCATTGTTCATTTCCTGGGGTTTGATTGTTCTTTCAGTCATGGCATTGTTTATCCAACCTTATTGCGAAATGCAGGTGAACTGACGACAAATGTTTATTTGTTTCCAAATCGTTTTCTGAAACTGGAAGGCCAGGATTTCTCTACCAGCAGAGGCATTGCTATTTGGGTAAATGATATTTTACAGGAGACTTCGCTGGATGCAGTACGTTTTTATCTGGCCTTGCATTCACCCGAAGAAGAAACGTCGAATTTTGAAAAAGAAAAATTCAATAGCTGGGTATATGGCTTTTTTCAGCCGGCCATTGAAAAGATAAAGAATGCCGGTGCTGCAGGCAATAATGGTTTTTTCTTCGAACAATCCTTACATGAAACAGATCTGCTCCATGTGCGTAGTTTAATAATACAATGGAACAAATATTCAAGCCTTGAACATTTTT
>Ga0114129_10012557_pt1 | contig 12061 bp, 7 predicted proteins | sample RhiMetdeltSRZDD1_FD_80071 | JGI IMG/M metagenome (GOLD analysis project Ga0114129, IMG submission 80071) | Populus rhizosphere microbial communities from Tennessee, USA - Rhizosphere MetaG P. deltoides SRZDD1 (version 2) (version 2) | ecosystem: Host-associated > Plants > Roots > Rhizosphere >... | reverse complement strand
GAACGCGCGGGCCAATCATTTCGTCTAAGGGGACGCCGCCGTGGTGCGTCTGGCGGTTGAGGAGCAAAGCGATGCGAAAAGTGTTCATCACGTCAGGGGCAAGGGGCAAAGGGCAAGGCTGAGCCGGATGCGATTCACACACCTGAGGCCCGACCTTCAGGTCGGGCGTGTCCGAATAGCCCGGCCGTGTCGGCTAAGATCGCGTCATGGGTATTGCACGATTCGGTTCGGCCATCCTCTTTGCTTCTCTCCTCGCGATTGGCCTGGGCGGTGTCCAGGCGCGTGTCGGTGCGCAAGGGCCGGCGGCGCTGCCCGATGACCCCATCGCATTCCTGAAACAGGTGAACGAGCAGTTGCTGCTCCTCAGCAACGCAGCCAATCGCGCGGGCTGGGTCCAGAACACCTACATCACGCCCGACACGGAGATCATGGGCGCGCAGGCGAACGAGGCGCTCGTTGGCGCTGCCACTCGGTTCGCGAAGCACGCGGCGACGTTCCAGAGCGCGCAGGTCTCGCCCGCCGAGCGCCGCCAGCTCGATCTGCTGCGGACGTCGCTGACGATGTCGGCACCGCCGGATCCCAAAGAGGCGGAGGAGCTGACGCGCCTGGTGACGTCGATGGAAGGCGCGTACGGGCGCGGCAAGTACTGCCCGGGTGGAGCCGCCGGTGAAGATTGCCTCGACATCGAAGAGATCACGCAGATCCTGGCGGAGAGCCGCGATCCGAAGAAGCTGCTGGATGTCTGGGCTGGCTGGCACACCATCGCGGTGCCCATGCGCAAGGAGTACACGCGATTCGTCGAGCTGTCGAACAAGGGTGCACAGGCCATCGGCTTCAAGGACACGGGCGCGATGTGGCGGAGCAAGTACGACATGCCGCCCGAAGCGTTTGCGAAGGAGCTCGATCGCCTGTGGGAACAGCTGCGGCCGCTCTACGTTTCGCTGCACGCGTACGTCAGGTCGCGCCTTCGGGAGAAGTACGGCCCGATCGTTCCCGAAAAGGGCCCGATCCCTGCGCATCTGCTCGGTAACTTGTGGCAGCAGGACTGGTCGAATATTTATCCGCTGGTTGCCCCCGCGAGCACGTCACCGGCCTTCTCGCTTACCGAGCGGCTGAAGGCGAAGAAGATCGGGCCTCTCGACATGGTCCGCACCGGCGAGCGGTTCTTCACATCCCTCGGTTTCGACCCGCTGCCAAAGACGTTCTGGGAACGCTCGCTGTTCGTGAAGCCTCGTGATCGCGACGTCGTCTGTCACGCCAGCGCGTGGAACATCGACAACGTCGAGGATCTGCGCATCAAGATGTGCATCGACATCACCGAAGAGGATTTCACGACGATCCATCACGAGCTCGGCCACAACTTCTACCAGCGCGCGTACAACCAGCTGCCGATGATGTTCCGGGATTCGGCCAACGACGGCTTCCACGAGGCGGTTGGCGACACGCTCGCCCTCTCCGTCACGCCTGAGTATCTGGTGAAGATCGGATTGCTCGACAAGGCGCCGTCCGCGTCCGGCGACATCGAGCTGCTGCTGCGCGCGGCGCTTGAACGGCTCGCGTTCCTGCCCTTCGGTCTGCTGGTCGATCAGTGGCGGTGGCAGGTGTTCGACGGGACGATCCCGCCGGACAAGTACAACACCGCCTGGTGGGATCTGAAGCTGAAGTACCAGGGTGTCTCGCCATCGTCGCCGCGCGGCGAGGAGTTCTTCGATCCCGGCGCGAAGTATCACGTGCCTGCCAACACTCCGTATTCACGATACTTCCTCGCCGGCATCCTGCAGTTCCAGTTTCATCGCGCGCTGGCGAAGACGGCCGGCTGCACGGCGCCGCTGCATCGCTGCTCGATTTACGGCAGCAAGGAAGCAGGAGCGAAGCTGAACGCGATGCTGCAGATGGGCGCCTCCCGCCCGTGGCCTGATGCGCTCGAAGCACTGACCGGCCAGCGCGAGATGGACGCCAGCGCCATGGCCGAGTACTTCGCCCCGCTCAAGACGTGGCTCGACGCGCAAACGAAAACTATTCCGAGTGGGTGGTAGAGCGGATCGTAGTTCGTCGCTCGTCGCTCGAAAAAGTCGTCGCAGTCTTCGTTCTACGAGCAACGAGCGACGGACCACGAACCACGGACTACGAACTACGGGCTTTACGGTTCATTTCTCAACGCTATTGATGGATCGACGGAGGCTGCGCGCCAGGCGGGGAGCGCGCAGGCGAGCGCGCCGGCCATGACGAGAGTTGCACAGGCGCCAGCCAGGACTGCCGGGTCGAGTGGCGAGACGTTGTAGAACAGCGAGCGCACGACTGGCGACAGGATGCCCACGATCGCCAGGCCGGCGGCGCAGCCGGCGACAACGACGATGACGCCGGAGCGCACGACGGTCGCGACGACGTGACTGCGGGCTGCGCCGAGCGCCATTCGGACGCCGATCTCGCGCGTCCGGCGCACGACGGCGAACGACAGCACGGCGTAGAGACCGAATCCCGCGAACGTCAGCGCCATGACGCCGTAAACGCTCATCAGCATCGCTGCGAACCGGACATTGCGCTCCTCGTTCCGCAGGATCTCGTCCATCGTGCGCGTGTCGTAGGTCGGCAGCAACGAATCGACCTCGGTGACGGCGGACCGCAGCGGGCTCGCGATCGACTGCGGATCGCCTGCGGCGCGGACGAGCAGAACGATGCCCGCCTGTGGTCGCTGAGCGTATGGAAAGAAGATGTCGCGCTGAGGCGTGCGCCGCGGGTCGAAGTCGCCGAAACGAAATCGGCCGCGCATCCATACATCTTCAGCGACGCCGATCACCATCGCGATGGGTGCGCTCGCGGCCGTTCCGGTTCGCATGCGCTGTCCTGTGGCCGTCTCACCAGGCCACAGCTCGTTCGCGACCGTGCGGCTGACGATGACGACGTGGGCCACGTCGAGGGTGTCGGCGGAGGTGAAATCGCGACCTTCGAGAAGCGTGACGCCAAGGTCGCTCAGGCCACCAGGATTCGTGCTGTGGCGCCACACCATCTGAAAGTCAGCGGGAGAGTGGATGACACGCTTTTCTGGTGCGATGAACGCGACCCAGGTTGCTCTGCCCGGAGTCCCAGGACCCCACAGGATCGCCGACTCGACGCCTGGCACGGCTTCGATGCGTTCTCGAATCAAGGTGCCGAAGCGGGCGCGGTCGGCCGGCTGACCGTATCTGTCCGCCGGCAGATCGATTCTCATCGTGAGCAGGCTGTCGCTGTCGAACTGCAGGCCGGTCCCCGCGAGCCGCCGGCTGCTGGTGATCATGAGCCATGCACCGGCAACCAGCACGATGGCCGCCGCGACCTGCGCCGCAACGAGCATGAGCTGTGCGGTTGAACGCTCGGCGACACGGTTCGAGGCGGATCCCGTCAGCTGCTCGCCCACCGCGCGCCGCCAGCCGCTCACGGCAGGAAGAATTCCGGCACCAAGACCGCACACCGTCGCCAGGAGGACGGTCAGGCCGAGCACCATGCGATCGATGCCGATGTCGACGAATCCCGGGAACTCGACGCCGCCGAAAGCCAGCAGAGCTCGAGTTCCCCAGACGGCTGCGGCGACGCTCAGCACCGACGCTGCCAACGACAGCACGAGCGACTCGGTGATCAACTGGCGAAGGATTCGGCCGCGTCCCGCGCCGAGCGCCAACTGAACGGCCAGCTCGCGACGGCGCGAGGTGCCGCGCGACACCAGCAGCAGCGCGACGTTGCAGCACACGATGAGGAGCACGAATCCGGCGCCAGCTGTAAGGAGCGTGAGCGGCTGTCGCATCTCGATGAAGAAGATGTTCCGCACTGCCGTCGCGTGAACACCGAATCCGCGGTTCGTATCCGGGTACTGCTGCTGGAGCCGCGAGGAAATCGATATGAGCTCCTGCTCGGCCTCTGCCGCCGTGACGCCCTCCTTGAGCCGCGCGATCCCCCACAGCAAACGGCTGCTGCGGTTCGCCGGATCGAAGGTCGACATCACCACCGGAGCTGTGCGCAGCGGCAGCCAGACATCCACGCTGCGTCCCTCGCGCTCGGCAAGATCGAAGAACGTCTCCGGCATGACACCGATGATTTCAAAACCGACACCATTGAGCCGCACGACGCGGCCGAGCACGGAACGGTCAGCGCCGAACACACGTTCCCACATGCCGTGGCTGAGCATGATCAGTCGCGTGCCTGCAGACATTTCTTCGGATGTGAACGATCTACCCAACGCCGGTTTGGTGCCCAGGATGTCGAAGTACGGTCCATCGACGAAGTTCGGCTGTACCCTTGCAGGGCCCTCTGTCGTCTCGAGCGCAGCAGCGGTAAAGTCCGTCTGGGCGGCGATGCTCTCGAAGGAGCCGGCGCCTCGTCGAACGTCGTCGAAATCCGGATATGAAAAATTGGCAAGGTCCGCTTGTGAGAGGCCGGGGTAGGACGCGTAGAGGAAGACGAGGCGCTGTGGATCCAGAAATGGCAGGGGTCGCAGGAATGCCGCGTTGATCACGGTCAACAGCGCGACGTTGGCGCCGATTCCGAGGCCCAGCATGAGCACCGTCGCACTCGACGTCCGGCGATGTCTGATTAGCTGACGGAGCGCGAGCCGAAAATCGTGAATGAGCATGCCGTGGTGTATCACGGCTGACCGCTCGGGTCCCAGGCATCTGGCACGATCGGGATTCCCCAGGGATGCACGTTCGGTTTCCGGGGATGGGTCGTTGATATCGGATGAAGTCGCATGAAGTTGTATGAGGGGTCGAACCATGGCGCGTCAACGTTCAGCGCTGAAAGTCCGGTTCGAGAGCCTGGCATTTCGCGTTGAAGCCAGGCGCGAACAAGCAGTGGTGGTCGCCCGCCGGGTGGTACGCCGTGCATTCCCCGGTCAGCGCTGGCGGGTCGTGCCGCTCGACGCGCGGAAAGGTGAGTTCGAGGCTTTGCCCCGGCGAGGGCGCCGGTTGACTCCCGCAGCAGGCTGGACGAGCGCCTATCGCCTGCGCGATCAGTCCGAAATCGTGTACGCCGAGCCGCTGTTCGCCGTGCCCGCTGTGGAACAACACGTCGCCCCGCCCAGAGCACGGGCTTCGATTTCCAATGGGGGTGAGGACGATCCCCGCACTGAAGCTGATTGCGAATGGTCGCTCGAGAAGATGTACGTCCCCGGTGCATGGGATCTGTTTGGAACCGCGCGCCCCGGCAGTGGAGTCCGTGTCGGACACCCGGATACCGGTTACACGCATCACCCTGAGATCTACGGATCGCGTCTTCTCACGGCCCTTGGAACGGACTTCGAAGACGACGACGGTGATGCCACCGACACGCTGGTCGACGGTCTTCTCGCAAATCCCGGACATGGTACCGGCACGTCGAGCGTAATCATGAGCGGTGTCGGGGCACCTGACGGTTCGACAACCGGCGCGTTCGTTTCAGGCGTTGCGCCGTTCGCATCCCTCGTTCCGATCCGCACGACCAGCTCTGTCGTCTTGTGGTCGATGCGCAACCTCGTTCGCGCGATTCGCCACGCGATCGACAACGGCTGCCACGTGATCTCGATCAGCCTGGGAGGGCCTGCCGCCAGCCAGGCACTGCACAGTGCGGTGCAGGATGCCGAGGACTCCGGTGTCATCGTCCTGTGTGCAGCCGGCAATCAGGTTCACTTTGTGGTGTTCCCGGCCGCCTTCGACGAGGTGATCGCGGTAGCCGCGAGCACCATAGGCGACGAGACGTGGTCAGGCTCGTGCCGCGGACCTGCCGTAGATATCACCGCCCCCGGCGCTTCCGTGTGGCGTGCCGAAGTCGTCAAATCCAGCGGCTCGATCCAGCACATCGTCAAACGGGGGAGCGGGACGTCGTTTGCCGTCGCCGGTACTGCGGGACTCGCGGCGCTGTGGCTGTCCTTTCACGGCCGTTCCACGCTGATCGCGAAGTACGGAAAGAACCGGCTGGCCAGCGTCTTCAAACAGCTCCTGCAGTCCACCTGTCGCACGCCAAGCGGATGGGACACCGCTTCGTTTGGCGCCGGGATCGCTCATGCGAGGCGTCTGCTCGAAGCACCCTTGCCGTCGTTCCCTCGCGCCGGCGGACTTCGTGCGACCGCACGGCGCATGGTCTCGGTCGACGACGATGTGTTCGAGCGGATCGTGCACCTGCTGGCGCCTGCGACGCGGTCGGGTGTTGCGCGCGCACTCGCCGAGTTTCTTCGTGTCAGTGAAGCTGACCTGCCCGCCGTACTGCACGACGTCGGCGATGAGCTGGCGTTCAACATCGGGACCGACCCGGCGCTGCGTGAACGGCTGATCGTCGCCAGCGGCGTGCGCGCCGCGGCGCCGCGCGGTGTTCGCGCGCGATCCGCACGTCCTGATTTGGCAATTGCGCGCCGCCGTCTGTCAGGTCACGGATCGGCGAGGGTCAGGAAGGCACTGCGGTGACTGTATCGCATCGCACTCGTGGTTCGTCACTCGTCGCTCCTTAACCGCATTTCTAAGCTAAGGGCTCTTCGAGCCACGAGCGACGAGGCACGAGCGACGAACCACGATTGAGATACAGAGTGAGGAGGAACAATGGCCAAGCGAGCACTGTGCGTCGGGATCGACGATTACCCGGGAACGAATTCCGATCTGAGCGGCTGCGTCAACGACGCGAACGACTGGGCGGCGGCGCTCAAGACTCGCAAGTACGACACGGTCGTCCTGCTCGACAAGAAGGCGACGCGCAAGGGCATCGTCACCGCCCTCAACGAGCTGATCCAGGGCGCCCAGGCAGGTGACTCGCTGGTGTTCACGTTCTCCGGCCACGGCTCATGGCTGCCCGACGACAACGGTGACGAACCGGATGGCCGCGACGAGATGCTGTGTCCGTACGATATCGACAAAGAGCAGTACTTGATGGACGACGACCTGGCGACGATCTTCGACCAGAAGCCGGCTGACGTCCGGCTGTATTTCATCTCGGACTCGTGCCACTCCGGTTCGGTCGCGAAGTTCGCGCCAGACCCGCTCGCCAACAGGAACCGGCTCCCGAAGATCCGGCTGCTGCCGCCGCTGCAGTTCATCAAGGACCCGAGCCAGCGCGAGCGCGTTCTGCTCGCGATGCGCGCGCCGGTATCGTCGAAGGGCGAGAAGTACCCCGCTCTTCTGCTCTCAGGCTGCAAGGATGTGGAGTTCAGCTACGACGCGGACTTCAACGGCCGCCCGAACGGCGCCATGACGAGGGTTGCGATCGATGCATTGAAGAAGAAGCCGAAGACGCCCCAGGAGTGGCACACCGAGATCCGGAGGCGTCTCCCCTCTCAGACGTACCCGCAGACACCGCAGTTGTTTGGCGGCACGGCGGCGAAGAAGGGGCGCATGCTCTGATCATGGCTGACGAAGACTCCGGCGGCTCGACACCTGACGCCACCGCGGGCGTCGCGCAATCGCGAGAGCGCGATGATGCGCCGGCGGCGAAGGCGGTCCGCAAGAAGACGCCGCGCGCGGGGGAGGCGTTCGTCATCTCGCCGATGCTCGGCCGGCACGTGCGTGTCGGGCCGTATCAGCGCAAGCCTGACGATCCCGTCTACCGTCCGTTGCGAATCTTCGCGCTCGATCCCGCGGTGTCGCGGCTGGATGGCGCCGTTGCGCTGGTCAACGTTCCGTACGAGCCGCTCCGTCCCGGTCCCCAGGGACGATTGATTCACGTCGAGGCCGACGGAGCGGCGTGCGATCTCGAGGATCGCCGGGTCCTGATCCAGCAGGGCTACGGCCCGTCGCGCTCAGATACGCGTTTTCAGCAGCAGATGGTCTACGCCGTCTGCAGCTCCGTCTATGCGGCGTTCAAGGCGGCGCTCGGCCGCGATCCGGCGTGGGGCTTCGATCGCGGCGAGGACGAGGACCGACGGGCTGCCGGCGTCCTGAAGGTCCATCCGCGCGCGTTCGAACGGCGCAACGCGGAATACAACAACGTCGAAGGCTCGCTGGAGTTCGGCTGGTTCACGGCTGACGGCACCACCTTCGGCATGATGAATGGCGAGCGGGTCTACACGTGCCTGTCGCACGACGTCATCGCCCACGAAATGACCCACGCACTCCTCGACGGTCTGCGCGCCAGGTTCACGATCCCGACTCGCATCGACGTGTTGGCCTTTCACGAGGCCTTCGCCGACATCGTGGCGGTGTTCCAGCACTTCAGCTATCGCGAGGTCGTGCTGGCCGCGATCCGGCGATCGCGCGGCCAGGTCACCGATGGCCTGCTGACCGATCTGGCCCGTCCGCTTGGACGGTCTACCGATCGTCCCTCGCCACTGCGCAGCGCCGTCGATTCACTCGACGGCACGCGGCTGCGCTACAACGCCACGCTCGAGCCGCATCAACTGGGCTCCGTGCTCGTCCTGGCGGTCTTCGACGCGTTCAACGTGATCTACACGAGAAAGACGGCGCGTTACATCAGGCTGGCGACCGGGGGAACGGGCAACCTCCCGATGGGCGAGCTGCCGGCCGATCTGCAGGTCATCCTCGCCGAAGAAGCGAGCCGGCTGGCGAGTCAGTTCCTGTCTATCTGCATTCGCGCCGTGGACTACTGTCCGCCGGTCGATCTCGAGTTCGGCGAGTTCCTGCGCGCGGTGATCACCGCCGACCGCGAACTGGTGCCGGACGATCCCTGGGCGTATCGCGAAGCATGGATCGATGCCTTTCGCGAACGCGGGATCCTGGTCAGCGGCGTGAGCAATCTCGACGAGGACTCGCTGGTGTGGAAAGCTCCGGAGCGTCCGCTCCCGGCAGTCCGTCCCCTCAGCTTCGGGCGGCTTCGCTTCCGCGGCGATCCGGGTCGTCCCGCCAGCGGCGGCGAGGTGAAACGCCAGGCGCTCGCCCTGGGCCGCCTCGTGACGAATCCGGAAGACATGCACCTCTTCGGACTGAGGAAACCGAACGAATCGATTCGCATCCCTACGATCGAGTCCGTCCGTCCCGCACGGCGCATCGGTCCAGACGGCCAGGTCGTCTTCGGGATCGTCGCCGAAATCACGCAGCACGCGCTCGTCAGCGAGCCCGGGAGACTGCGATCGTCGGTGTTCTACGGCGGCAGCACGGTCATCCTCGGGCCGGAAGGCGAGATCCGCTACGTCGTCGGCAAAGGTGTCCAGTCGTCATCCCGGATCACCAGGCAGCTGGAGTTTCTGCAGACCGATCAGAGCCACAAATACTGGCAGCTCGTGGGAGACGTCTGGCAGCCGTCAGCAAATACGTTCAGACTGCTTCACGAATAGAATCACGCCGTGGTTCGTGGTTCGTGGTCCGTCGATCGTAGAACTCACAGTTGCTAACGGCTCTCGAGCCACGAGCTACGAGCTACGAACCACGCGTCAGCGTCAGTACCCGCGATTGCGCAGATACGTCTGCAACTCGTGACGGCCGTCGAGGCGCAGTTTGCCGTAGATGTGGTGGAGATGGATCTTCACCGTGCCGACGCTGATGTTGAGGCGCGAGGCAATTTCCTGGTTGTCGAGACGCAGCGTGATGAGCTGGACGATCTCGAGCTCGCGCGGCGTGAGCAGCGCCAGCAGTTCCTGCTCGACAGCCTGGCGTTCAGCCAGGCGTGCGCCGAGATCGGCGTTGTCGACGACGAGCTGCTGGCCGCCTTGATGGACGGTGCGGATGCAGTCTTCGAGCACCCGCGGTGCCATCGCCTTGAGGACGATCCCGCGTGCACCGAGCCTGGCGGCGTCGAGCAGCTCACGCTCGTCCTGGCTGGCGGTGAGCACGACGACCGCGGGCGGGCGGCCGGGCTCGAGACGACGGAGCAGCGTCAGCCCGTGTTCGTCAGGTAGCTGGAGGTCGAGCAGGAGCACGTCTGGCGAGAGTGACTGCACGGCATGGAAGCCCTCGGCGGCCGTGCCGCACATGGCGACCACCTCGAACTCCGGATCCGACGCGAGCAACTGCGCCAGGCCGTTGAGAACGAGCGGGTGGTCGTCGACGAGCACGAGTCGTATAGACATGATCAGCCCTCGAGCGGCAGCACAATGGTCAGATCGCTGCCGGCGTCCGAGGAGTTGATGTTGAGCTTGCCGCGCAGCGCCGCGACCCGCTCTCTGAGCGACCAGGGGCCCTTGTCCATGGCATTGAGGTCCTGCAGATCAAACGATCCCTTGAACGGAAACCCGTGTCCGTCGTCAGAAATACAGATGCGTAATTCATGCCCGACCGTGGCGATGTCCACCCGGATGACGGACGGATCGGCGTGACGGGCTGCATTCAGAATACTCTCACGAACAATCTGGAACGCCTCGTCTTTGAGCGTCTCCGGCCAGGCGTCAGGTGACGCGTCCACACGGCTGTTGACTTTGACGTCCCACCGTTGCTCGACCCGGCGGCTGACCTCCTGAAGCCGTTCGCGGAACCCGGCGCGGGTCGTTTCCGCGGCAATCGACGATTCAGGGCGCAGGCGGCGGATGAACGTGCGCATCTCGAGCTCGCCGTTCTCGATCTGCAGCTGGACCTCGTCGAGCTGGATGGCGGCGGCGCGCGGATCGCGATCGACGAGGCGCCGTGCCGCCATGAGCTGGAGCGCGGTGCCGGCGAGCGACTGCAGCACGCTGTCGTGCAGATCGCGCGCGACGCGTACGCGCTCGTCGAGGGCCGCGGCCTCACGCAGATCGCGCAGCAGATACAGGCTGTCGAGCCTCGACACCGCGAGCCTCGACACCAGCTCGCCCAGCATCAGGTCGTCGAGTCGCATCTGCCGTTTGTCGAGGCAGAACAGCCGCCCACGAATGAGTTCCCCCTCGAGCGACCACGACTGAACCGCATGAATGTCGAACCGCACGCGCATGGCTTCGCTGACCGGCCGCTGCTGGGAAATGCGGAACGCGCCTTCGTGACGGTAGATCACCCGGCTGTTTTCGTCCGCCGCATCGGGCGACTGGAAGCTCGTTCGCTCGTAGCGCCGCGAGACCATCGATCCGAAGGTGCCTTCTGGTTCGCGAACCCACGTCACTTGACGGTTCGACGAGGCGTCCATCAGCGCAAGGTTCGTGTAGCCCTCTCCCGGGTCCTCCCAGACCAGGAGGATTCGAGGCGCTTCGCAGATGCGGGCCGATTCGGAGAGCACCTCTTCGATCAATTGATCGGCCTGGTCAGGCACTTTGCGCGGCCAGTTCGCGAGGGCGCGAATCTCCTGCTGAAACCGGGCATGGTATGCCCCGAGATATCCGAGCAGCACGGCCACGACCGCCAGGTTCATGCTGCGCTGCAGGAAAGCGTCCATCGCGAACGGCATCCCGAGGTAGGCGCCGTAGACGCTGACCCCAGCATAGGCTGCAATCGACGCGACCCCCGTCCACAGCGCGCCCCAGAACTGCCACCGAAGCGTGGCGCAGATCATGAGGAACACGAAGTACATATAGAACGGGCTGTTCGCGCCCTGGGTCAGGAGCGTGACGAGCGAGAACAGCAGGAGGTCGGTGATGTGTTGAGCGATCGCCCAGCCCCGCGCGAAGCGGAGCGGCATCCAGACGAGCGCAACCATGGCCACGCTGTACCCGAGGTACATCGTGAGCAGGTACTGGATAAGGGTGAACTGATGAGCTCGGTCGCGATCGAATGTCAGCGCGACGAGCCCGCCCGCCACCAGAAACACGCGCGTGGTGGCGAGCAGCCACTCGAGTCGGACCCTCGGAGGATAGTCGGCGTACGGGGAAATTCCGCGTGCACTACCGACGGCTCGTTCGGCAGACGGGAGGGTCTTGAGGGAAACGGCCGATTCGACGGGCGAGGTCGGGTTCGCTGACACGGTATCACGTCAGTATCCCCTACTCCCGCAAATCGCGCGAAACGCTTTCGGGTGTCGGCCCGAATCAGCGGCAGAGAACGGCAACCGGCTCCAGAAACGTACGTTCCAATCGGGTCGGCCGCAGGCCACTGGGGTTGATCGCGCCATGTTCGATCGCATCCGTCTCGCGGCGTCCACCCCTGTTAGTCATTCGGCGATCGCTTACCTGTCGACGATCAGCCTTCAGAACAGCAAATATCCGAGCTTCTCCAGTTGGAGAAGGAGAGAGCATCACCTGAGTGGGCACCTGGGTCTCGTTGTCTCGCATCTCTGCACCTAT
>Ga0114129_10012556_pt1 | contig 12062 bp, 10 predicted proteins | sample RhiMetdeltSRZDD1_FD_80071 | JGI IMG/M metagenome (GOLD analysis project Ga0114129, IMG submission 80071) | Populus rhizosphere microbial communities from Tennessee, USA - Rhizosphere MetaG P. deltoides SRZDD1 (version 2) (version 2) | ecosystem: Host-associated > Plants > Roots > Rhizosphere >... | reverse complement strand
GGTCATATGCCGCAGCCGCATCCTTTACCCGAAAGGCCATCGCGCAGACCGAGGGGCCATGCACGCGCGCGAAGGATTGAGCGAAGCTGTCAGGCTCAGCATTAAGGATGAAATTGATATCGCCTTGGCGATAGAGGGTGACGCGCTTGGAGCGGTGCCGGGCGATGGCGGAAAACCCCATTCGTTCGAAGAGGGCACCCAGCTTCTCCGGCTCCGGGGCGGCGTATTCGACGAATTCGAAACCGTCCGTTCCCATCGGATTGGCTGGATTCATAAGCCGTTCCTCCAAACTTCGCTGCCAACGCTGCTCATCGGCATCGCAAGAGGAACACGGATGATCACGAGAAATCCACGGATGACCGGGACGAACGTTAGGGCTTCGCGAAGCGAATTCCTAATATCCGTGTTCATCCCCTTTCTTATCCGTGTTCGTCCGTGCTCCTTCTTGCGGTGTCACAAGGGAAACACGGGGGGAATACGTGCCTTGCGCCGTTTCGCCTTGGCCCGAAGGGGGTAGGCGGTGACCGCTCATTTTTACTCTTTGGCGGTAATGCCGCGACTCGGTCACCAAAACGCCACCATCTTCTCATAAGCACGTCACCCTATTCTGCCAGTAAGAGCAGAAGAAAACGGGCGTGGGGCTTGAAAACTGGGGGACTTTGCGAATGGGATTCTATCGAGAGCTCGAAGAGCCGCCTCTCGAAGAAATGCTGGCCGATCCGATCGTGCTCCTGGTCATGGAACGCGACGGCATCGGTCCAAATGAGGTGCGCGCGGCCATCAATCAGGTTCTTGAGCGCTACGAAGCGCTAGCCGACCGCTCCGCGGACGCGCGCAATCGCATTCCGCCAACCTGCGTATAGGGTCTGGCGCTGGCCTTCCTCCATATCTGGTTCGAAACGGCGGTCGCGCTGCCAGCGCCGGGCGATATCCTCGGTCGATGAGTAGAGGCCGGTCGTGAGCCCGGCGAGCGCGGCGGCGCCGAGCGCCGTGGTCTCGGTCACGGTCGGCCGCTCGACCGGCAGGTTGAGGATGTTGGCCAGAAACTGCATCAGCCAGTCATTGGCCACCATGCCGCCGTCGACACGCAGCGCCGTGGGCGCGACACCGCCGTCATCGGTCATGGCCTGCATCAGGTCGCGCGTCTGGTAACAGACCGCCTCGAGGGCTGAGCGGACGATTTCGGCAATACCCGTGTTGCGGGTAAGGCCGAAAATGGCGCCGCGAGCATGCGGATCCCAGTAGGGCGCGCCGAGGCCGGTGAAGGCCGGCACCAGATAGACGCCATTGTTGCTGGAGAGGGTCGAGGCAAGGCGTTCGGTTTCTCCGGCGGCGGCGATCAGCTTCAAGCCATCACGCAGCCACTGCACCGCCGCGCCGGCAACGAAGATCGAGCCTTCGATGGCGTAGGTGACCTTCCCGCCGAGCCGGTAGGCGATGGTGGCGATAAGACGATTGTCCGAAAGCACCTGCCGGTCGCCGGTATTCATCAGCACGAAACAGCCGGTGCCATAGGTGCTTTTGATCATGCCGGGCTCGAAGCAGGCCTGGCCGATGGTGGCGGCCTGTTGATCACCGGCGATACCGGCAATCGGCAGCGATTGGCCGAGCAGCTTCTTTTCGCTGGCGCCGAACTCGGCCGCGCTGTCGCGAACCTCCGGGAGCAGCGAGCGCGGAATGCGCAGATGCTCTAACCACTCGTCGTCCCAATCCTGGCGGCGGATGTCGAACAGCATGGTGCGCGAGGCATTGGTGGCATCCGTCGCATGCACGTCTCCGCCGGTCAGGCGCCACAGCAGATAGGTGTCGATGGTGCCGAAGGCGAGCTCGCCGCGCTCGGCGGCGCTCCGGGCGTAAGGCACGTGGTCGAGCAGCCAGGCGAGCTTGGTCGCCGAGAAATAGGGATCGATCAGCAGCCCCGTGCGCTCCTGGATCATCGGCTCGAGGCCGTCCGACTGCAGCTTCATGCAGAGATCGGCGCCGCGCCGGTCCTGCCAGACGATGGCGTTGTGGATCGGCTGGCCGGTGCGGCGGTTCCAGACCAGGCTGGTCTCGCGCTGGTTGGTGATGCCGATGGCCGAGACATCGGTCGGCTTCGGCGCCTTGGCCAGCGCCTCCCTCGAGACCTCGAGCGTTGCCTGCCAGATCTCCTCGGGGTCGTGCTCGACCCAGCCGGGCTTGGGGTAGATCTGCGGCAGCTCCTTCTGCGCCCGCCCCGCCGGCTGGCCGTTCTCGTCGAACAGCATCGCGCGCGTGCTGGTGGTGCCTTGATCGATGGCGAGGATGAGCTTGGGGCGTGGCATCGGGGCTTTCCTCTTAAAGCCACAGGGGGGATGATCCTGGGTCGGCCTACGCTGGTCAAGCGCTGTTCACATTCGAACCCCCACCCCGGCACATTTTGCGATTCCGAGCCCAACCCTGCTAACATCCCCAAATGGCCCAGAACGACCGGCAGCGGCAGATCCTGGAGCTGGTGCGCCAGCGCGGCTTCGTCTCGATCGACGAGCTCGCCGGCCATTTCGCGGTGACGCCGCAGACCGTCCGGCGCGACGTCAACGATCTCTGCGGCCAGGATCTCCTGCGCCGCTATCATGGCGGGGCAGGGCTGCCTTCCAGCGTCGAAAACGTTGCCTACCAGACACGCCAGGTATTGCAGCATGCGCAGAAGCGGCGCATCGCCGCTCTGGTGGCGCAGCACATCCCCGATGAAGCCTCGCTCTTCATCAATATCGGCACCACCACCGAAGAAGTTGCGCGGGCGCTGCTGCAGCACCGCCGCCTCAAGGTGATCACCAACAATCTGAACGTCGCCGGAATTCTCGCCGACAACGAAACTTTCGAAATCATCATCGCCGGCGGCGTGGTGCGCAATCGCGATGGCGGCATCATCGGCGAGGCGACGATGGATTTCATCCGCCAATTCCGCACCGATTTCGGCATCATCGGCATCAGCGGCATCGATGCCGACGGCGCGCTGCTCGATTTCGACTATCACGAGGTGCGCGTCGCGCGCGAGATCATCGCCAATTCACGGCAGATCTTCCTGGTCACCGACGCAACGAAATTCGGCCGCAATGCCGTCGTCAGGCTCGGCAGCATCGCCGAAGTGACCGCACTCTTCAGCGATCGCGAGCCGCCGCCCTCGATCCGGGCGGTGATGGACCAGAACGGCGTGCGGCTCTACGTGGCTGAGGAGGCCGAGGCGCCGCTCCTGCCGACCAGGGTCGCTTAGACCGTGCTCCTTCTTGCGCGCTCGATGCCGCATTCGATGGCGGAAGGCTTATCCGTGTTCATCCGTGTTCCCCTTGCGATTATGAGGCTGGCTTCGATGTCCCAAGGTTTTACCCGGATGAACACGAACGTCCGCGGATGACACGGATGAGAATTAATGCTTCGCGGAGTGATCTTCCCAAACCGTGTTATCCGTGGATCATCCGTGTTCATCCCGGTCGATTCTTGCGGTGCCTGGGCCGTTACAGCGTCGGGTAGGTGGTTTCAGATTCGCGCATACTTCCCGGACCGAATTTTCATTTGTGAAAACGAGCCCACGCCGCTACGCTCGTAAAGCGAGAGGCCGGACAACGGCCTCCGAGCGGGCAGGGAGCGCTTAAGGGCGTGGCGGGCGGCGAGACGGTCGACCTACTCGTCATCGGCGGCGGCATCAATGGCGCCGGCATTGCGCGCGACGCGGCGGGACGGGGTCTCAGGGTCCTGCTCGTCGAGCAAGGCGACCTCGCACAAGGAACCTCCTCAGCCTCGACGAAGCTCATTCATGGCGGCTTGCGCTACCTGGAGTATTACGAGTTCCGGCTGGTGCGTGAGGCGCTGAAGGAACGAGAGGTCCTGCTCGCCAATGCGCCGCATATCATCTGGCCGCTCAGCTTCGTGCTGCCGCACGAAAACTCGCTGCGCCCGGCCTGGATGATCCGCCTCGGTCTTTTTCTTTACGATCATATCGGCGGCCGGAAACGCCTTCCGTCATCGCGCGGGGTCGATCTGCGCAGCGATCCCATGGGCACACCGCTCCTGCCCAGCTATACAAAGGGCTTCTGCTATTCCGATTGCTGGGTTGAGGATTCCCGGCTGGTTGCGCTCAATGCTCAGGATGCGGCCGAGCGCGGCGCCAAGATCCTGACCCGCATGCGTTGCGTCAACGCGCGGCCCGCCACTGGCGGCTGGGAGGCGGTGCTGCAGGACCGCAGCGGTGCCCGGCGAACCGTGATGACGCGTGGCCTCGTCAATGCCGCCGGCCCCTGGGTTGCCGGGGTCGCCGATGCCGTCATCGGCCGGCCGCTGCAGGAACCGATCCGGCTGGTCAAGGGCAGCCATATCGTCGTGCCGAAGCTGTTCGATGGCGCCCAAGCCTACATTCTGCAGAATGCCGACCGGCGGATTGTCTTTGCCATTCCGTATGAACGGCGTTTCACGCTGATCGGTACCACCGATCTGAATTATGTCGGCGATCCCGCCACGGTTTCGATCAGCGATGAGGAGATCGAGTATCTCTGCTCGGTCATTCGCCGCTACTTCCGTAATCCGGTCGCGGCGAAGGATGTGGTGTGGTCCTATTCCGGCGTGCGTCCGCTCTATGACGACCGCAGTGCCAGCGCTTCTGCGGTGACGCGGGATTACGTGCTCCGGCTCGAAACACCGGAGCGGTCCCCGCTGCTTTCGGTATATGGTGGCAAGATCACCACCTACCGCCGCCTCGCCGAGCACGCCTTGGAAAAACTCGCGCCGCATTATCCCAGCCTGCGCGGCGCCTGGACGGCGCAAGCGCCGCTCCCCGGGGGCGATATTCACAATGCGGATTTCGAAGGTTTTCTCTCCGGACTTCGCAAGCGCCGACCTTGGATACCAGAGGCGCTGGCCCGGCGCTGGGCTCGTGCCTACGGCACGCGCACAGAAACGATGATCGGCGGTGCGGACAGCCTTACTGGGCTGGGCCGGCATTACGGCGATGACCTCTATCACTGTGAGGTCGAGTACCTGATGAGCCGTGAATGGGCGCGCACCAGCACGGATATCCTGTGGCGGCGCTCGAAGCTGGGGCTGCATCTGGCGCCGACGACGGTGCAGGCCTTGCGCGATGCTTTGGGCGAAGCGGAACCTTGGCGGGACATCGCCAGCGGTGCAGCGAAAGCAGGCGGAGGCGGAGAGTGAGTTTCGAGCTTCGCCACGTCACTAAGAAAGTGCACGGCGAGACGCATATCGACGACGTGTCGCTGACCTTCGCGCACGGCACGCTCAATATCCTTTTGGGGCCGACGCTTTCCGGCAAAACGAGCCTGATGCGGTTGATGGCCGGCCTCGACGCTCCAACCGAAGGGAGCGTGGTCATCGACGGCAAGGAGGTCACCGGCGTGCCGGTGCGGCGGCGCTCGGTGGCGATGGTCTACCAGCAGTTCATCAACTACCCCAATCTCACTGTTTACGAAAACATCGCCTCGCCGCTTCGCGTCGGCGGCGTTGCCAAGGCGGAGATCGACAAGCGCGTGCGCGAAACCGCGAATCTCGTGAAGCTCACGCCCTTGCTCGATCGCAAGCCGCTGGAACTATCCGGGGGCCAGCAGCAGCGCACGGCATTGGCCCGGGCCATCGTCAAGGGCGCCGATCTGGTGTTGCTCGACGAGCCGCTCGCCAATCTCGACTACAAGCTTCGCGAGGAGCTTCGCGACGAGCTGCCGCGAATCTTTTCCGCAACCGGAGCGATTTTCGTCTATGCCACCACCGAGCCGATCGAGGCGCTGCTGCTCGGCGGATCGACCGCCACATTGGCGCGCGGACGGGTGACCCAGTTCGGACCCACGCTGTCGGTCTACCGCAAGCCCAACAGCCTGGAGACGGCGCAGATCTTCTCCGACCCGCCGATGAATACGCTCGCGGTCGAGAAGCGCGATGGTGTCCTTGCATCCGCGGCCGGGCATCTCACGCTTCCCGCAACCGGCCTTTTCGCGGGACTTGCCGATGGTCCCTACACGATCGGCTTCCGGCCCAACCACCTTTTCCTGACCCGTCCGGGCCCTGACGGCGTGCCGGTGACCGGCGTCGTTGCCATAACGGAAATCACCGGGTCGGAGAGTTTCGTCCATGTCGACTTTGCCGGCCAGCGCTGGGTCGCATTGGCGCATGGCATCCACGACCTCGACATCGGTCAGCCAGTGCAGATTTATCTCGATCCAAACCGCTTCTTTGTCTTTGACTCATCCGGCGCGCTCGCGGCGGCGCCTGGGATGAATCGAGCCGCGGCGTAGGGGAGAAGATGGCGCGCATCCTGCTCGACAATGTTGCGCATGCTTACGGCCCGACGCCGCGGGGGTTGCCGGATTATGCCCTGAAACCCTTGAACCACGCGTGGGAGAATGGCGGCGCCTATGCGCTGCTGGGCCCGTCCGGCTGCGGCAAGACGACATTGCTCAACATCATCTCCGGTCTGATCACGCCGAAGCAGGGCCGCATTCTTTTCGATGGAAAGGATGTCACCCAATTGCCGACGGCGCAGCGCAATATCGCGCAGGTGTTCCAGTTTCCAGTCATCTACGACACCATGACGGTGGCGCAGAACCTCGCCTTTCCACTGCGCAACCGGCACTTCCCCGCCGCGGAGGTGTCGAAGCGGGTGAGCGAGGTGGCGCAAATGCTCGAGCTGACCGCCATCCTCGGCAAGAAAGCGCGCGGGCTGACCGCGGATGTGAAGCAGAAGGTCTCGCTGGGACGCGGGCTGGTACGTCCCGATGTCAGCGCCATCCTGTTCGATGAACCGCTCACCGTCATCGACCCGCATTTGAAATGGCAGCTCCGCTCGCAGCTCAAGGCACTGCACCGGCAGTTCGACCTGACCATGATCTATGTGACGCATGACCAGACCGAGGCGCTCACCTTCGCCGATACGGTGGTGGTCATGTATGAAGGCGAGGTGGTGCAGATCGGCACCCCGGCGGATCTCTTGGAGCGGCCGGCCCATACCTTCGTCGGCTATTTCATCGGCTCGCCTGGCATGAATGTGTTGCCGGCGGATCTGCGCGGCAACCATGCGGTGATCGGCGGCGGCTATGAGATCGAGCTGGATCGCCCTTATCGTGAAATCCCGCCCGGCACCAAGCTCGAGATCGGCGTGCGGCCGGAATATGTGCGTTTGAGCAGCGGCGAAGAGGGCATTCCCGTTGCCGTACAGCGCGTCGACGATATCGGCCGGATCAAAGTGGCCCGTGTCCGCCTCGATGGCGTGCACCTCAATGTCGTCGCCCCCGAAGACGCCCGCATCGAGGGCGACGTCTCCCGCATCTTGTTCCAGTCCGGTCACGTGCATCTCTATGCCGATGGTCATCTTGTCGGCGGAGCGGCGAGTTAGGCCATGGACAAAACCTGGAACAACAAAGCTTGGTTTATGGTCCTACCGGTGCTGGTGCTGGTCGCCTTCAACGCCATCATCCCGCTGATGACCGTGGTCAACTACTCGGTGCAGGAGACCTTCGGCGATAACGTGTTCTTCTTCGAAGGGGTGAAGTGGTTCCAGCAGGTCGTGAACTCCGAGCGATTTCACGCAGCCTTGTTGCGGCAGTTGACCTTCACCTTCACCATCCTCGCCATCGAGGTGCCGCTCGGCGTGGCGATTGCGTTGACCATGCCGCGCCGAGGCCCTTGGGTTTCGGTCTGCCTTGTGCTGATGGCGCTGCCGCTGCTGATACCGTGGAACGTTGTCGGCGCCATCTGGAATATCTTCGCGCTGCCCGATATCGGTCTGCTCGGCCGCGTCCTGAACGGCATCGGTCTTGATTACAACTACACACGGCAGCCGGAAGACGCCTGGTTCACCCTCATCCTGATGGATGTGTGGCACTGGACCTCGCTCGTCGTGCTGCTCGCCTATGCGGGCTTGAGCTCGATACCGGACGCTTTCTATCAAGCGGCGAAGATCGACGGCGCGTCGCGCTGGGCAGTGTTTCGCTATATCCAACTGCCGAAAATGAAGCGCGTGCTGACCATCGCCGTTCTGCTGCGCTTCATGGATTCCTTCATGATCTACACCGAGCCGTCGGTGCTGACCGGTGGAGGGCCCGGGAATTCGACGACGTTGCTTTCCATCGACCTCGTCAAGGTCGCGCTGGGCCAGTTCGATCTGGGTCCGGCGGCGGCGATGTCGATCATTTATTTCCTCATCGTGCTCCTGCTCAGTTGGATTTTTTACACACTGATGATGCGCAACGAGGAACGGTCATGAGACGGCTTAGCTGGCTGGCGCCGGTTCTCTACATGCTCTTCCTGATGGTGCCGATCTATTGGCTCCTGACCATGTCGTTCAAGACCACGAACGAAATCCTCGGAGCCTTCACACTATGGCCGCGGAACTTCACGCTGGATCAGTACCGCGAGATCCTGACCAATCCGGTTTGGTACAGGGGCTACATCAACTCGATTATCTATGTCAGCATCAACACCATCCTCTCCGTCGCGGTAGCGTTGCCTGCGGCTTACGCCTTCTCGCGCTATCGCTTCCTTGGCGACAAGCATCTCTTCTTCTGGCTGCTGACCAACAGGATGGCACCGCCGGCGGTGTTCGCGCTGCCCTTCTTCCAGCTCTACTCCGCGATCGGGCTGTTCGACACGCATATCGCGGTGGCGCTTGCGCACTGCCTGTTCAATATCCCGCTCGCGGTCTGGATCCTGGAAGGCTTCATGTCAGGCGTTCCAAAGGAAGTCGACGAGACGGCTTATATCGACGGCTATTCCTTCCCGAGATTCTTCGTGAAGATCTTCATGCCCCTGATCGCATCGGGCATCGGCGTTGCCGCCTTCTTCTGCTTCATGTTCTCCTGGGTCGAGCTCTTGCTGGCAAAAACGCTGACCTCAGTTGCGGCGAAACCGATCGCCGCGATCATGACGCGGACCGCGAGTGCGTCGGGCTATGAGCTTGGCCTGCTCGCCGCGGCCGGAGCGCTGACCATCGTGCCCGGCGCGATCGTGATCTATTTCGTGCGCAACTACATCGCCAAGGGCTTTGCCCTGGGGAGGGTATGATGGATCTCTCCTGGATGGCATGGACCTGGCAGACAGCAACGTTCTTCGGCTGCATCCTGCTCGCGCTGGCGGGAATGACCGTGTGGGAATGGGCCTCGCCCGGCGGTGGCCCGCGCCACGGTGTGCTCGGCCTTGATACGACACGAGGCGATCGGCTGTTCATTTCGCTGCTCGGCAGCGCCTTCATTCACCTCGCATGGCTCGGGCTCGTTGGTCCGAACCTGTGGTGGGCTCTCGGCCTCTCGCTTATCTACGCCATCGCCGTGTTTCGATGGGTGTGAGGCCATTCTGGAGGAAGCCGGTCTGGGGACCGGTGTCAAAGCAAGGGAGGAGAAAATAGGGATGAGAAAGATCATTCTGGGGACGGTGGCGGCCTTGGCGCTCCTGTCACCAGCCGCGTCCTGGGCGGACATGGCCGCCGCGGAAAAATGGGTGGATAACGAATTCCAACCCTCGACCCTGAGCAGGGACGAGCAGCTGAAGGAGATGCAATGGTTCATCGATGCCGCCAAGCCCTACGTGGGCATGGAGGTTAACGTGCTCTCCGAAGGCCCTTTGCCGACGCATGACTATGAATCGACGGTTCTGACCAAGGCCTTCGAGGAAATCACCGGCATCAAGGTCAATCATCAGGAGCTGGGCGAGGGCGAAGTCGTCCAGGCCGTCCAAACCCAGATGCAGACGAACCGGAATCTCTATGACGGCTACATCAATGATTCGGACCTGATCGGCACGCATTCGCGCCTGCAGAGCGCCGTCAACCTCACGGACTGGATGGCGGGCGAAGGGAAGGATGTCACCAACCCGATGCTCGATGTCGATGACTTCATCGGCAAGTCCTTCACCACCGGACCCGACGGCAAGCTGTGGCAGCTTCCCGACCAGCAATTCGCCAATCTTTACTGGTTTCGCAAGGATTGGTTCGATCGCAAGGACCTCAAGGAAAAGTTCAAGGCCAAATACGGCTATGACCTCGGCGTGCCGGTCAATTGGTCGGCTTATGAGGACATCGCCGACTTCTTCACCAACGATGTGAAGGAGATCGACGGTGTGCGCGTCTACGGACATATGGACTACGGCAAGCGCGCACCGGACCTTGGTTGGCGCATGACCGACGCCTGGCTATCGATGGCCGGTTCGACGTCACCGGGTCTGCCGAATGGCCGCCCGATCGACGAGTGGGGCATCCGCATGGAGCAGGGCTCCTGCAACCCGCAGGGCGCCTCGGTGACGCGTGGCGGCGGCACCAATGCTCCGGGCTCCGTCTATGCCATCGCCAAATGGGACGAATGGCTGAAGAAATATGCTCCTCCGGGCGCTTCGGATCTCGACTTCTACCAGTCGCTCCCGGCCTTGGCGCAAGGCAACGTCGCGCAGCAGATCTTCTGGTACACCGCCTTCACCGCGACCATGGTGAAACCCAAGAAGGAGGGCAACAACACCGTGGACGACCAGGGCAATCCGCTCTGGCGTATGGCGCCCTCGCCGCACGGGCCGTACTGGAAGGACGGCATGAAGCTGGGCTACCAGGATTGCGGCTCGTGGACCCTGTTCAAGTCCACACCGGTCGACCGGCGCAAGGCCGCCTGGCTCTATGCTCAGTTCGTTGTTTCCAAGACCGTCGACGTGAAGAAAAGCCATGTCGGGCTGACCGTGATCCGCGACAGCACGATCCGGCATAAGTCTTTCACGGAACGGGCGCCGAAGCTCGGCGGGCTGGTCGAGTTCTACCGCTCACCCGACCGGGTGAAGTGGACGCCGACCGGCATCAATGTCCCGGACTACCCCAAGCTCGCTCAAATCTGGTGGCAGCAGATTGGGGACGTCAGTTCCGGCACCTTCACACCGCAACAGGCGATGGACCGGCTGGCTGCGGAGATGGACCAGACCATGGCTCGCATGCAAGCCGCCGACGAGAAGGCGAAAACCTATAACGGCTGCGGACCACGTCTCAATCCTGAGAAGGCTGCGAGTGAATGGCTTGGCAGACCCGATGGGCCGGCAGCCAAGCTCGCCAACGAGAAGCCCCAGGGCGAAACCATCGCCTATGATGATCTGATCAAGCGTTGGGCCGCCGCTCAGTAGACATTACGGATACCAGAAGGGCGGCGCACTTTGCGCCGCCCTTTTCTTTAGAGACTTCCAGCTAGAGCCTTCTAGAAGGCGATAACCGCGGAGATCGGGTAATGCTCAGAGCCGATTTCCTCGCCGACTTCCTGATGCGCGACTTGGACATCGCGACCAACCAAGATGTGATCGATCGGCAAGCCGAGAAGCGGGTTCTTGGACATCCAGGTCGCGGTCAGACCCCGTCCGACCGGCGTCTCCGATAGGCCGCTATTCTGCAGCAGCTCCGAAAACTTCACCGACCAAGGCGTGGTGTTGAAGTCGCCGAGCACGACAAAACGGTCGGAGTGATGGTCATTCACGAATTTCGCCACCGCTTGCAGCTCCGCATCGCGCATATGCGAGCGGCGCGCTCCGATCGGGCTGATCGGATGGATCCCGAGCATATCGACGCAGCCTGCGGGACCGCGCTCCGGCGCCGGGCAGAAGGTTGCGTAGATCGATGGCGAGTAGGTCGAGCTCAGATTGAGGGTCTTGGCTCGTTCCCAGGGAATACGGCTGGCAATCATGATGCCGGTGCCGGCGCCGTCGCGGTGGAAGATCACGTGCCGGTAGCGAGCCCGCAGGGGTGACTTGTCGCTGATCCACTCTTCGCTCGGCTCGATCAGCAGGATCACATCGGGATCGACCCGCTCAATCTCCTTTCTGAGCAGTTGGTCCTTGTGCCGCTCGTAATGAATATTTGCCGATAGCACGACCAGGCGTGTCGGTCCGGGCGCTGCCTCTGCCCGCCAAGTCGGGACAAAAGCATAAGGCGCGACGACGAGCGCATTGACCAAAGCGAAGGGTAAGAAGAGCGCCGCGATCCGTTGTCGCCGGCAGATCAGAAGAAGCGCTAGGCCGATCACCTGAAATGCGAGGAGCTGGACCGCAAAGTGGCTCATCAACTCCAGCGGCCAGGCGAACTGCCCAAATCG
>Ga0114129_10012554_pt1 | contig 12063 bp, 15 predicted proteins | sample RhiMetdeltSRZDD1_FD_80071 | JGI IMG/M metagenome (GOLD analysis project Ga0114129, IMG submission 80071) | Populus rhizosphere microbial communities from Tennessee, USA - Rhizosphere MetaG P. deltoides SRZDD1 (version 2) (version 2) | ecosystem: Host-associated > Plants > Roots > Rhizosphere >... | reverse complement strand
GCACGAGGTGATGCCAGCCTTCAAGAAGACGGCGGTCGGAGTGTAACAACGAGGACAACAGCATGGAACTGACCACGGTCACGATTGACAAACCCGAGACCATCAATTTCATTCTCGGCCAGTCACACTTCATCAAATCGGTCGAGGATCTGCACGAAGCCCTGATCAACGCCGTGCCAGGCATCAAATTTGGGTTGGCATTCTGTGAGGCATCGGGAGCGTGCCTGGTGCGTTGGAGCGGCAGCGACGAGGCCATGATCGCTCTGGCGACCAAGAACGCGCTGGCGGTGGCGGCAGGGCACAGTTTTCTCATCTTTCTCGCCGACGGTTTTTATCCGATCAACGTGCTGAACGCTGTCAAACAGGTGCCAGAGGTCTGTCGTATCTTCTGTGCTACGGCCAATCCTACGGAGGTTATTGTCGCCGAAACAACCCAGGGCCGCGCCATCCTTGGCGTAGTGGATGGGTCGAAACCGCAGGGCGTGGAAGATCAGGCGGGCATCACCTGGCGTAAGCAGTTCCTGCGCCAGATTGGCTATAAGCTCGCATGAAGTGTCGGGGTAAAGCACGCGGGATCAAAGGCCACCAGGGATACCGGGCTCTTGCCGGTGCTAATCAGATCGGCAATACAACGGGTACTGATGATGCTGAAGAGCATGCCGCTGAGGACCTGAGAGTTGGCGCGCAGGTTCACGCGACCCAGTTGATCCCCCACGTTTGCCGCAACTCGGTCGGCATGCTAAAGGCGACGCGCTGACCACCACGGCCGACCAGCAGGAGCCCTTCAATGAGTTTCCGGCTGAAGATTTCGCTCAGCCGGCGGAGCGCACTGGCGTGATCCATGAGATCATCCTTCAACGCGAACAGATGCCGCCATGGTCCCAGGAGCACCTCGGCCATGCGGTGCCGTTCGACCGCCAGCAGATCGGCATATTCCTCTCCGAGGAGTAAGCGGATCAGCGCCGCTGGGAACGCATCGAAAATGTTGCCGGGGATGGCGTGCTGCATCATGGCGACCAGTGCCCGCGTCATCATTTGTCCTTCGGCACACGCCGCATACTGGCGGCGCTGGATGGCACGCGCCAGGGCTTCGGCGTGGGCCACATGCGTGGGTAACAGTGCTTCCCGAATGCCCAGGAGATGCCCGACAACGTTCCAGCTATGCAGATAGCTTTCGGCTTCGTCTCCGCTGAGCTCGAATCCCATCTGCCGCAGCCCATCCAAGCACACCCAGGAAAACGCCAGCAGCGTACCGGCCAGATCTTCCTGGTTGATGGGCCGATCCCAGGCAGGATTCCACAGGCGGTGTGTGGCGATCTGATACCGTACCGCAGCATGCATGAGCCGGACCTTTTGGGCGGTACGGACACCCTGTCCATGGGCCGCAAGGCCAGCAGGGGCCATGACATCGACGACCATCTGGGCCGTCTCAATCACACGACGCGTCGGGTTCGAGAACAACCGTGTGGTCAGCGCGAGCACCTGCACGCCCTTTGCCCCTGCGTAACACGAGGGCAGCCCATAGCAGAAGAGGTTCATGATGATCTCCGGGCCATAGCGCCAGAACACCCGCTCGCCGGCCTGCAGGCGTGCTGGATCCACCCAGGCCGGCATCTGGGCGCTCGTGGCAAGATACTCACGAATCCCCTGTGGCAGTTGGTCCGATGGGAGGTCGTCATTCTCGATAAGCGTCCGCATCAGGGTATTCACCGCATCGGCTTGGCCTTGCTGGAAGGCTTCCGCCACGACGGCATCAGCAAGCGGGTCGGTGACCTGACGCATGGGGTCCAGGACATGGTCTGTCCAGGCTGGGGAGGGTTGGGCAGGAAGACTCATCGGCTGCTCCTTGACAAAGGGCCGTCTAGTCGCACCCGGGAATCGCGTCAGTGGTGTCGCCGACTTTCTTCAGGCAATCCTCGCGGCGGCTTGCCACTGAGCTGATTGCGAGTTTGCCCGAGCGTTTCCTCACGATAAAACCCCTTATCACGTAGTACTCTACCACAGTTTCGCAGCTGCAAAAAGCCAGGTTATGCACATGCGATGACTATCTCATGGAGAACCAACACGCCACCACCATCAAACCGTGCCATGACCCTATGGGTCTGCGCCATTCTCGGTGGACCTCCGGTAGCAGACGGGCGAAAATGAGCGGTGTAAATCACACGAGCAATATCTTCGCACGCGGAGTCAGTGACTTTTCTGCCTTATGTCGTGGGACTGATCAAAAAGGGTACCGGAAATAGGAGGATTGGAGACCTGTAAAATCAAGGTCTTTCCTCCAGGGTTGTTTCTTAACGACCAAAATTGTTCGATTACTATCGGAAAGCCAACAATGCGTGTAAAATTCCTACCCTCTGGCGGGGGCATTGCTCTTCGGTACCATCGATGCGCTTCGGTTCCGCATGCCAGTCGGAGAGACCCTGGTCGGCGCTCCCATTGCCTCAACCTGCTGCCTTCTGTGGTGACACTCGTGGGGCTGGCGTTGGCGTGCCACTCTGTGACACGGTGGCGCCTCGGCGTACCGGCGCCGCTCAGCATCGCCTCTGACGGCGAGAGACGCTGAAGGGAAGGAGGAATCCATGCAGGCCTATGTCTACGGCAGGAAGCGGGTGCTTCCCGCAGGATTCGAGCAGTTCGCCGAGAAGGAGCAGACGGCAATCGTGTCCATCGATATGCATCAGGGCCACCTGGCGGACACGCCGGACTGCCCCTGCCCGGCGCCACGCGCCCGGGACATCGTCGAGCCGATTAATGCCTTTCACGACGAGGCGCGCAGGCTCGGCGTGCCGATCGTCCACGTGCGCACCGTGCTGCGCCAGGGCGGTGTCGATGACGTGAAGGGTTTGAAGGCGGCTTGGCGACTCGTCTTCCCGCTCTATGCGGGAGACATCGCCAATGCCGATGCGCATGCGCTCCAGGGGTCGCGGTGGACTGAGTTCGTGACCCGGGTGGATCCCCGCGACCTGATCGTCGAGACCAAGAAGCGGCTGTCGGTCTTTTATCCGACCGACCTCGATTTCCTGTTGCGCAACATGGGCGTGCGCACGGTAGTCCTGAACGGCGGCTTCACCGACTGCTGCGTACTCAACGCGGCCTTCGATGCGAGCAACCACAACTATCGCGTGGTCGTGCTCCGCGATCTGGTGCGCGGCACGAACGACGAGATGGAGAACGCCGCCCTCAAGATGGTGTCGTTGCATCTGGGGCTCGTCATGGATGCCGCCGATCTGCTCAACGCGTGGCAAGGAAGGGAGGGAGGGATCGAGCAGGAGGCGCTGTCGCTGCGACACGAGGAATGAGGAGGGGTACCAGAGTCACACGCGGGGCACAATGGCACGTGCATCACGGGTGCGGCGTCTCTGAGGGTTCACCGGACAGGGAGATGAGGGAGTCATCTATGACGACGCAACACAACCAGCGTATAGGCTTGGGCCTGCTCGGCGCCCCAGAACTGCTCACAATGGTCGAGCTGGCTCAACTGGCGGAGACCTACGGCTTCGAGTCGGTCTGGGTGGCCGAAACGCGGCTCACCCGCGACGGCATCACCCCCTGCGCCGCGATTGCCATGGCCACGACCCACCTCAAAATTGCGACGGGTATCGTCAATGTCTATACCCGCGGAGCCGTGTTGACTGCGGTCAGCTTTGTCAGCCTCGACGAGGTGTCGCAAGGGCGCATCATCATGGGGTTGGGAACCGGGTCACCGTTGGTGCTCAAGCCGCAAGGCGTGGCCTTTCACAAGCCGCTCACCCGGCTCCGGGAAACGATTGAGGTGGTCCAGGCCTTGATCCGGGGCGAAACCGTGACGTTGACGGGCGAAACGATTCAGGTGGCGGAGGTCAAGCTGGACATGACCCCACTCCGCCGCCATATCCCCCTCTATCTGGGCGTGACGGGCCCGAAAGCCTTGGAGCTGGCCGGCGAGAAAGGGGATGGCGTCATCCTCAACGCGTTCTTGCCCACCAGTTATGTCGAGCGCGCGCTCGTCAGAGTCGAGGCTGGGGCGAAGCGCGCCGGCAAAAGCTTGGCGGAGGTCGACATTAGTGGGGCGGTGGTCATCTCGGTGGACCACGACTCCCAAACCGCCAAAGACCGGTCACGCTACTTTATCGGGCTGTATCTCTCCCTCTTTCCTAATATTGCTCAGGAAACCCACCTGCCGGATGCTCTGATTCAACAGGTCCGGGCTGCCTGTAACCAAGGGGGGCTGGAAGCCGCTGCAGCCTATATTGATGACGAGGTGGTGGACTATTTGACCGCCTCAGGGACACCGGTCGAGTGTCGTCGCAAGATCGAGACGTATCGGGCGGCTGGGGTGCAACTGCCGATCCTCTTTCCTTTGGACCCAAACGTGCACATGGCTATTGAAACCTTAGGGCCACTGCGATAAAAATTGAATGACTCAGGTGTGACGCCCTTAACAGCGAGTAAAGTTAGAGACCGTGAAAATCTAAGGATAATGGAGAAACCTGCCGCGTCAATGTTCCGAAGCATAGGAGGAGTAGACCGTGCGACCTGTGCAGCGTTTTCACTGGGACCAGGCGGAGTATGCGGAGGCCTTTGCGACCCTGGTGCGGTGCGCGGGGGAGCGCGTGTATGAGCGCCAGATCCTGCGAGAGATCTTTGCCGCCTATCCTGCTGAGTCGCACGCGGTCGATTGGGGTGCAGGCAGCGGGGACCTCACCAGTCTGATGGTAGAGCACTTCCAGCATGTGTATGCGGTGGAACCCCATCCGGGCATGCGCGCGGTGCTGGCGACGCGCTGTCCCCGTGCGCAGATTTTGGAGGGGACGATCATGTCCACTGTCATGCCCACGCAGGTGGAAGTTGGTCTGATCAGTCATGTGTTCTACCATGTGCCCGACAACAAATGGGGCGCCTATACGATGCATGCGGCCCAGCACCTCACCGCCAATGGGATCCTGATTGTCACCCTCAAAACGGTGGATTCGGGGTGTAATCAGATGCTCGAGCATTTTGGGGCGCCTCCCTATGACCTCTATGGGGTTTTAGCCAGAGGGATGCATCTGCACCCCGAATTCGCGTTTTCTTTTCTGCGTGCGCCAGCCTCCATCACGACCACCTCGTTTGCGGAGACGCTCACGATTGCCCGCTTCATGTTGTGTGACCGGGACGCGGACGCCTTCTCGCGCCCCCCGACGGAGGAGACGTTTCAGGCCTATGTCCGCGAGCACTTCTGGGACGAGAGGCAAGGGAGAGGGGGGTGGAAGTGCGCAACCGCGTTCTGCTGCGTGCGGCGCAATGCCGTGTATGCCAAGCATACCTGAGGTGATCCGTGACCCATGAGGACTGACGCACGCACTGCAACGTTGGCCCGGTCGTTTCACGCTCCACTTTGATGAGGTTTGCTCCTTTGGTGCCCCCGTGATCACCTACCTTTACGTTTGCGCAGCATGCCACGGTCACTGACCTCGTCCAGGCAGTCTCGGTAGGGACAACGGGCCTCAGCCCGACCGCGTTCGCGGAGGATAGGCGGCTCGATGCATGGCTGTTGACCGAAGGCCGCGAATTTTGGCATGCCTGTGGGACGTGCTGGATGGGCGCGCCTGAGGACCACCGGTCAGTGGTTGATCCGGAGTGCCGCGTGCTCGGCACAGAGGGATTGCGCGTGGTGGACGCGTCCATTATGCCTGAAGTGCCTCGGGCGAATACGAATCTGACCACGATCATGATTGCGGAGCACATAGCGGCGCGACTCCGACGACAAGAGAGAGGTCACACAGCCCCCGCTGCAGGCGTTCTATGCCTTTTATCATATCGATGCCGTCAGCCCATCCTAGCCAAGAGGAGGATAGCCAAGACCGTCGTGCGGGAAGCCAGCACGGGGAGCAGAGCCAGAGAGGAGGCGACCGCAGGGGGGAGGATACCAGGTGTGTGCGGCTGCGGTGGATGATGGGTGAGCGGCCACAGAGGCAAAAAACCCCAAAATCCGCCCCTCACGGCGGCGTATTTCCGTGGGTACGCCACGCTGTCAGCAGGGGCGGTTGCCTCAATGTACCCAAATGACCGATGTTCTCGGTACCCCATAGTGGGTAGCCTGAGCGTGACTGCGAGGTGTTCCCGTCCGCATGCCATCCAAAAACTTCCTGGCCGTCCCCAATCTGGACGTTGATTTGTGGACTGAGTTTCTGTGCACGTGATGCCGGTAGCATTGCTGCTCTCGTCTCGTATGCACAAAACGGGCGTTTTCTGAATGGTGCTAACTACATAAACCGCTGGGCTGAGGACTGCTTTATCGCGTGGATCAGTGGGCTTATTACGCAGGAGACCCCCTCCACCCTACACGTTCCTATTCATTCCTTCGCTCGTTGAGAAACTTGGAATAAGACGAGGTCATCGCGCTCCACAAGAGCCTGGCATGCTTTACAGCCCGCGGTAAAGTGTTGCACGTCTTTCGGCTGTAGCGCGAGGTACACAGGATATTCGTGAAACTTGTCTATGACCATCGGCAGTATGCGCTCCAGTTGCTGACTGTCTGATACCCCTCGAATAGTGTGCCGATTTGAATAAAACACAGGTACCATGTTCGCCCCTGGCTGCATGATCACTGCGTTAGGAGGTGTGAACTGGGCGATGGCCCTCCCGTACTGGACACGATCGAGTCTCGACGAAGGGACTCCGAACTCCAGCTGTCCAAGAAGGAAGGAGCCAGGCAAAGCGAGCACACAGGATATGAGTACCACAGCACGCACGCCCTCCGAGGAGTCTGCTTTGGCTCTCGCCAGGACCTTGACCACGACACCCCCAACAGCAAGCGCCGCGAGTGGAAGCCCCAGCACAGCTTCAAACTCATGTAAGATGAAATGGTTCGGTACCAAACATGTCCAGAGGATCCAGGAGCTCACCACGGCAAGGATGACGACAATACACCGCCAATTCGAGGGGCGCTGCACGAAGAGGTGGTACCCGAGAAAGGTTGGTATCGCAATGGCACCTACTGCACTGAAGAGGTTGAATCGCTTAACAAAGAGGAAAGGTGCGCGCAGCGCCACAAGCCGCATATCGCTAGAGGTATTCTCGTCGGCGAGGTTTACGGCTTTCTCGAGCTGGTACACAGAGAGCGCGTGCGGACTGTAACTCCCCAATCTCATGCGATGCAGCACGCTTTGACCGAATTCGTCAAGATACTCTAAACGGGGGAAAAAATAGAGGAAAAAGATAGTGAGGAGGGCCGCGCCAACAGCGGCAGAGTAGATTACAGTCGGTCTCACGTACGGCCGTTGTTTGCTCACCAGGGAGGCAGCCACCAATCCCGGCAACATAAGGGCGGCCTCCCAAGAAGCCAACACCGCGAGGTAGGTCGACAACGCCCCTACGACATGCCAGCGTCTCGCAGCTCGCTGTGCCGTGACACCACGCACGAAGCAGCCTAACGCAAAGATCATGAGAGGGAGTGCCAGATTAACGGGCACTGCGACATGCGAAAACTTCCGAGAGATCGGGGCCGCAATCGATACGAGCGCAGCCAAAAGTGCCGCCTGCTGTCCATAAAGCGGTGCGACCAGAAAGCCTGTCGCCATGGCTGAAGCAATGGCCAGGCCAAGCATAAGTAGATGGAGAGAGACGTCGGAGGTCCCAAGTAGTTTGAAACCTCCCCCTACAACCCAGGGTAGGAGCGGGGGCCAATGCAGGTAGAGATCCCCGTCCCCGACAACAAACGCATTATTCTGGATGGGAATGAGGCCTACCCCAAAGTTGGCATGATCTGCAAAGTTGCGCCCCATAACTGCCCAATGGGCACTAGGCCAGGCATGCGGATACGCAAATGGATAGCCATGCACACCTGGGCTCATCCACACTGCAAGACCAATCGCCATAAGTAGGAAGAGCCAGAGCACAAACGTTGTGTTGTGCTCAAGCCATGCCGCTATTTGCCCACCGTGTAAACGCATAGCCATCATCTAAGCCTTCTTTGTTGTGCTTTGTCGTAATTGGGTTAGTGGCAGCAGTGCAACCCTCCGGTAAGGGTGCCATGCTACGCCGGAACCGGAATTGGAAGCAGACTCGCTCCCGATGTGAAGGCGTGCCGGAAACGTGCTGGAGAAAGAGCCAGTTCCGGGCGACGGCTCTGCATCGGGAGCATCGGAATCGAAGGTATACGTCAGCGTGACAACAATTGGCTCAACGATGATAGGACCAGACTGCAGTCTTCCAACCGTTGAGATCTCGAAGGTTATCGGCACAGCGAGTGCCGCTGAGGCGTAAGTAAGAAGCAGCACACATGCCGCGATGACGCCTTTCTTTGCCGGTCGGCAGCGGCGAGATCGCTCACCATGACGCGGCGTTCCGTTATTGATCTTCATGGCTCTCTCCGATAGCTGTCCATTGCCTGCGCCTTCTTCTCAGGCTGTTTGTGTCATGGTGCGCCCAGGCTGTCAAGGGTTTTAATGCCATCAAGGGGACCTGTCCATTTAACGGGCGTTACTTTTGCGCCCAGAAAGAGGTATGGCAACGACAATACGACCACTGTAGGTGCACAAGATCGCCTTGTTCCGGGCCACTCAAAATAGAGGTGATCTGGATAAATTGAGAGCAGGGACGAACGAAAAGCGTGGCATATGCGCGGACATATCCCACGTTAGGGCAAGAGGATTTTACCCAGAACTAGTCTGTCGGTAAAAGCATGCACACCCCTCAATGCAGCAGAGTTGAACCTGCCTTGTCGGATCGGTCATGATCTCGAAAACTTCCTACGAAGCGAAGGGCAGGAATATGGGGCATGTGGACGTTCCACAGTTTTTCGGTCTCCTGGTCGTGATGCTCGGCACGGCCAAAGCGCTCGGCGCTTTGGCGCAACGGATCGGCCAGCCTGCCGTGCTCGGTGAACTGGTCGCTGGAGTTGTCCTGGGCCGCTCGGTGCTTGGGCTGGTCGAGCCGCAGACGGATGTGTTGCATCTGTTTGCGGAACTCGGTGTGATTATCCTGCTCTTTGAAATTGGCTTAGAAACGCATCTCCGTCAACTGCTCCAGGTTGGTGGAGCTGCGACCCTGGTTGCACTCGTTGGGGTGGCATTGCCCTTCGCCTTCGGCTATGCGGTAACCCGGATGCTGGGGTTTGAAACACTGGTGGCCGTGGTTGCTGGCGCCACCCTCACCGCCACGAGCGTCGGCATTACTGCGCGCGTCCTGGCCGACCTTACCCACTTACAAGAGCCGGAAAGTCACATTATCTTGGGCGCGGCCGTCCTGGATGATGTGCTGGGCTTAATCATCCTTGCTGTGGTGACGGGTCTGACAGCGGGGCAACCGCTCACCGTCTTGGGCGTAGTGATAACGGCTGCGATTGCCTTTGGTTTCCTGGGTGGGACGCTGCTGGTGGGCCGCCTCGTCGTCCCGCCCTTCGTCCGTGCGGTGAGTCGGATGCATCTGCCTGGCACCCCGACCATGCTCGCGGTCATGGTGGCCTTCGGTCTGGCGTGGCTCGCATCCGCCGTCGGGTCGGCGATGATTATCGGTGCGTTTGCGGCAGGCCTCTTGCTCCACGACACACCCCAAGCCCAGGAGATTGAGCGTGGTGTGGCGCAGCTCGGCCATTTCTTTGTGCCGCTTTTCTTCGTCACGGTGGGTGCTGCTGTGGATGTCGGGGTATTGCATCCCCTGGAGCCGGGCAACCGCCCGACCTTGCTGATGGGAGGCTTGCTGATTCTGGTCGCCGTGCTCGGCAAATGGCTCGCCGGGTACGCTCCTGTCTGGTTCAAGGGTAACAAGAATATCATCGGCGTGGGCATGATCCCGCGGGGCGAGGTGGGCCTCATCTTCGCTCAAACAGGACTTGCCAGCGGGGTCTTTACTCCGCCCCTTTTCAGTGCGGTCACCATGATGGTGCTGGTAACAACGTTTCTGGCGCCGCCACTCTTGAAATATCTGTTGCCCTCGGGGCCGCAGACGCCACCACCGCCACCACCGGAAGGGATCGAAGCGTTGGTCATGAAACCATAGTACCATCCATAAGACGAGTCAGAGTGCAAGGGACTGGTGATGACCAAGGCGCGGGTTCTCCTGGTGTCAGCCCGTTCGCGTATCGAGCCATTCCACAGAGGAGCCAGGGCGGATGGACGACAAGCGCCACGAACAGACCCCCTCGTCCGTCGAGATCGGGGCAGAGATACGCACGTATATGTCTCTGCAAGGGCAGCGGCGGCGGCTTTTTCCACGCGCCATGCTCGTGGGGCTGCTGGCAGGAGGCGCGGCCGTCCTGTTCCGGTGGGCGTTAGAATACGGGGACACGCTCCGTGATTGGCTCATTGTCTGGGCGCATCAGTATCCCACCTGGGGATGGCTGCTGCCCATGGGCGTAGGTGCCCTGGGTGCTGGGGGTGCGGTCTCCTTGGTGCGCTTCTTCGCTCCGGAAGCTGCCGGGAGCGGCATTCCGCACCTCAAAGCGGTCCTCGCACGGCTGCGTTCGCTGCGGTGGCAGGGCATACTGCCCGTGAAATTCGTGGGCGGGGCGCTCGGCATTGGCAGTGGGTTAGCGCTGGGACGGGAGGGGCCCACCGTGCAGATGGGAGGGGCCCTGGGCGCGGCCGTCTCCCACTGGCTCCAGGTGACGCCACGGGAGCGGCAGACCTTGATTGCGGCCCGGGGCGGGGGCCGGACTGGCGGCGGCCTTTAATGCCCCCCTGGCAGGCTTGATCTTTGTCCTCGCAGAGGTGCAGCGGCACTTTGCCCCGACGGTCTTCGGGGCGACCTTTGTGGCAGCACTGATCGCCGATGTGCTGACCCGTTTGTGCACGAATCAGTTGCCCGTCTTCCATGTCGACATCATTCCTACCCCGCCGCTGCTGGCCTTACCGGCGTTTCTGGGGCTCGGCGTGGTGACCGGACTCCTAGGGATCGTCTTCAACCGCAGCCACCTAGGCTATAGAAATGCTTGATAAGCTGGTTTGCTTGGTCTGCTATTCTGCCTCGAATTTTGCGGGCTCTGCTTGTATACCCTGACTTACTGAGCCAATAGGCTGTGCCACACCCAATCTCCCCTGCCCCGATCACAACCTCAGGCTGGTTCATCATGTATACCTTCCTCAAGCTGCCTGCAAAAATGCGCCAGTCCGCCTCGCGCCTGATACCAGCATTATAACGACATTCTGCGAGCGCGAAAAAGCCTATGGAGACGGTGGGCATTTGGTCCGACAGACCATGCCAGCTTTCATGGCGTCTCAGTTTGTGGTATAAACGACATGAGAGTATGGGTGACGCTTGCGCTATCCCTACACTAGTGCAGAAACAAGGGACCTGCTTGGCCACGAGCTCATATCCCCTCTCCCGGAGGGAGAGGGAGCTGGAGGCACGTCCATCACATGCCCAAAAAGGAGAGGTGGGTCTATGAACGAAGATGACAAGAAAACTGCGTTACGGATGATTCCATATGGTCTGTACGTCTTAACCGCTGAAGGCAAGAATGGGGCAGTGGCTGCAGCTACAGTCAATTGGGTCACCCAGGCGGCTTTCACACCGCCCCTGGTCGCCCTGGGTGTGAAAACCGACTCTGGAGCGCATGCCATCATCAAGGAAACGGGGGAGTTTGCGCTCAATATCCTCGGTAAAGGCCAGAACGCGATGGCGTTTAATTTCTTCAAATCCCATGAGCGCGATGGCAACACGATTGGCGGGGAGCCTTTCGAGAAAGGGCCGAATGGCGCCCCGCTCTTGCTCAACACGCCGGCGTGGGTTGCCTGTAGGCTCGTCGACACCATCGAGCGTGGCGATCACTCGGTGTTTGTTGGCGAGGTGACAGAAGCCGGGGTACGTCAGGCGCCCACGGGGCGGGCTGATGATGCTACGCTCTGGTTAAAAGAGCTCGGTGAGCGCGTTTTTTACGGTGGCTAAACGCTGCGTCGCCGCCCAAGGTGGGCTCCTTGGGCGGCAGGCGCGGGAGATGACCCCTACAAGACGGGCTGGTGTCCCCCATGAGCCGTATATGCCTCCTCACGATACAGCCCGAGCGCCTGGATCACCGGCGCATCCGTAAAGGCAAAGAGCGCTGCGACTGCAGTCTGCGCGCGATTGGCGTGCTCGTGACAGGCCCAGGCAGGGATGGCAAAG
>Ga0114129_10012553_pt1 | contig 12064 bp, 9 predicted proteins | sample RhiMetdeltSRZDD1_FD_80071 | JGI IMG/M metagenome (GOLD analysis project Ga0114129, IMG submission 80071) | Populus rhizosphere microbial communities from Tennessee, USA - Rhizosphere MetaG P. deltoides SRZDD1 (version 2) (version 2) | ecosystem: Host-associated > Plants > Roots > Rhizosphere >... | reverse complement strand
CTCCAGCAGCTGCAGTGGCGCTGCCGCGGCGATCGGTGGGTCCTGAAGGCGCCGGCGCATCTCGCCGGCTTGCGAGAGCTGTGTGTCGTCTATCCGGACGTCGGCGTGGTCATGACGCACCGAGAGCCGCTCGAGGTGCTGCCGTCGGAGGCGAGCCTGCATACGGTGCTCCGCCAGAGCTTCAGTGACGCCGTCGATCCCGCCCTGGTCGGCCGCGAAGTGACGGAGCTCACGGCCGAAGAGATCCGCACGGGGCTGCAAGCTCGCGACGACGGCTGCGCTCCGGCGGAACGGTTCGTGGACGTGCGATACCGCGAGCTCGTCGCGGACCCGATCGGCACCGTGCGAACGATCTATGGGCGCTTCGACATGCCGTTCACGGCGACGGCCGAGGCGCGCATGCGACGACACCTGGCCGAGAGTCCAAAAGACAGGCACGGCGCTCACGTGTATTCGTTGACCCAGTTCGGGTTGACGCCCGACGAGGAGCGCGATCGGTACCGCGCCTATCGCGAGCGATTTCTGTCGAGCTGAGCACCGTCCGAAGCGAGACGGTAGGGACATTTGGTGAAGATCGGCTCGGAGGCACACAAGCAGCTCTTCTGCGGCGCCTTCGTCGATCACCATCGACCGTACGAGCCGGCGCAGCTCCGCTGGCCGGTGCTCGAGGACGACGCGCTCGCGTTGCTGCGGGGCCTGCCGTTTTGGACGCACGCGCTTCAGGCCGAAGAGGACGCGGGGCCGATGATCATCGCCTGCGCCGCGCTGGAACCGGACCCCACGGTGCGCCGGGCGCTCGAGCTCCAGGCGTTCGAGGAGGCGCGCCACGCGCGGATCATCCGGCACATGATCACGATCTACGGCCTCCACGCCGACGAGATCCGCGTCGAGATGCCCGCCGACGTGCTGGGCGCCTTCATCGACTTCGGGTTCGAAGAATGCCTGGACTCGTTCGGCGCGTTCGGCCTGTTCAAGCTCGCCCGCCAGCATCTGACCGTGCCGGCACCGCTGTTCGACATTTTCGATCGGGTGATGCAGGAGGAAGCGGCGCACATCGTCTTCTTCCTCAACTGGTTCGCTTATCGCCAGGCCAACCGCGGCGCGCTTGCGTCCGCCGTCCGTCATGTCAAGGCGCTGCGACACTATGTGCGCGCCTTGCGCAAGCTGGCCGGCCTCGCCTTTTCCAACGACGGCGGCGAGGGAAAAGACTTCATCGTGAGCGGCGCCGACGCCTTCGTCGACAACCTCACCCCGGCCGTCGTCCTCGCCGCGTGTCTCGAGGAGAACACGCGGCGTCTCGCAGGATTCGATCGACGGTTGCTCGTTCCTCAGCTGGCGCCCCGACTGGCGCGGCTTGCCCTCGTCGTGCTGAACCGTCTGCCGCGACGCGGCTGAGCGGTCAGCGGGCCGAGGCCGCCGCTTCGCTCGCGGGCCGGTTTTTCCGGGTTCGCAGGAACTGAAAGAACTCGACGCCCTCGCGCAGACGGCGCCGCATCACCGTCGGGCTCTTCAGCATCTCCCACATGATCTCGGCGATCTTGCTCGGACGGAAAAAGAACTCGCGGTACAGCTGCTCTTGCATCTCGAAGATGTCCTGGTGCGTGAGGTGCGGATACTCGAGCGAGGTGACCTGAAAGCCGCTCTCGCCCACGAGCTCGCCCGACTCGTCGCGCAACCAACCCTCGCGCCTGGCCTGGTCGTACAGGAAGGTGCCCGGCAGCGCCGCCGGCAGCGAGACCTGAATGGTGTGCGGATTGATCTCCTTGACGAACCGAATCGTCTCGCGGATCGTCTCCTTCGTCTCGCCGGGAAGACCGACGATGAAGGTCCCGTGCATCTTGATCCCCAGCGCATGACAGTTGGCGGCGAACTGCTGCGCCCACTCGACCTTCATCCCCTTCTTGATGTTGTTGAGAATCTCCTGGCTCCCGGTTTCGAAGCCGACGGTGAACAACCGGAGGCCGTTGTCTTTCAGGATCTTCAGCGTGTCGAGCGGCACGTTGACCTTGGCGTTCGTGCTCCACGTCATACCTTTCGGCAGGAGCACCTCTCCGAGGCCCCGAGCGACGTCCTCGACCCACGGCCGGGCGTCGGTCATGGTGTCGTCGTCGAAGAACACCTCTCGGATCTGAGGAAAGTAGTCGGTCGCGCGCTTCACCTCGCCGACGACGTTGTCCGGACGGCGCACGCGATAGGTGTGCCCGCCGACCGTGTACGGCCACAGGCAGAACGTGCAGCGCGAGCGGCAGCCCCGACCGGCGTAGAACGACACGAACGGGTACAGCGCTTCGCCGATCTCGTAGTCTTCCACACGCAAGTCCCGGCGGTAGACGTCGACGACCCACGGCAATGCATCCATGTTCGTGAGCGCGCGGTCGCGCGTGTGCACGATGTCGCCGTTCGGCGCGCGATAACTGAGGCCGTCGATCGTGTCGTACGGGCGGCCCTCGGCGACTTCCCTGCACGTCACGTCGAACTCGAGGCGCGTGACGAAATCGATCGCGCTCGACGCCTTCAGCGACTGCTCGGGCAGGACGGCGACATGCGGACCGACGAAGCCGATCGTCAGCTTCGGATTCACGTCCTTCATCGCCTCGGCGGTTCTGAGATCCGCGCGGAACGACGGCGTGCTGGTGTGGATGAAGCACAGCTCGAAGTCCTTCGACGATTTCAGCACCGCGTCGAGCGGCACGTTGGCGGCCGGCGCATCGACGAGCTTGCTGTCCGGCACCATGGCGGCGGGCTGGGCGAGCCAGGTCGGATACCAGAACGAGCGGACTTCCCGTCGTGCCTGGTAGCGCGATCCCGCGCCGCCGTCGAATCCTTCGAACGACGGCGGATTGAGGAACAGCGACTTCTTCATCGCGGATGGCCTTTCTAGATCACCGCTCGCTGGCCGCCGCGGCGAAGGACATGCGCCGGACCCCGGCGCGATCGAGTGCGGCGCGGACATTCAAGCTCACCAGCGCCGCCAGCTCGTCTGCGGGTGACGGCCCGTCGCGCCGTGGCGGCGCAGCCCTCACGCTCGTCGCCGGGTGACAGTAGACCTCGGTGATGCCCGGGCCGATTCGCGGGACGATGCGCAGCCACGCCGCTTCCGTCATCGCTCCGGTGTCGTAGAGCCCGAACAACGCGTCGTTCGTCACGACGCCGGCCCGCCGTAAGCGCCGTCGCGACCGCAGCGTCCACGGCAGCATCACCGCGCCGAGCAGCGCGGACCGATATGGCGGCACGCCGCGCTCGAGCGGTACCCGCACCGCAGGGGCGCGATACCGGCGAGCCAGCTCGACGACCAGGCCGAGGACCAACGGATGCAAATGAAAGTGGTGGTGCGTATTGAGATGGTCGAGCTTGAGACCCGTGGCGAGGAACGCTTCGATCTGTGCCTCGCACTCCGCCCGCGCCTGGCGGCGCGCTTGGGACGACAACGCGAGCCGAACCGCGGCGGAGACCAGACCGGGCTTGAAGCGTCCATCGGAGTCCACGAGATCGGGAAGGCGCTCCGGCGGCAGGACCGGCCGCCCATCGACGAGCGTCAGATGAACGCCCACGGGCACGCCCTCTGCCCTGGCGATGTCGACCGCTTCCTTGACCGCGGGCGCGCCCATCATCAGGCTGGCGCACGTCAGGATGCCATCGCGGTGCGCACGTCGCACCGCTTCATTGACATCCACGCCGAGGCCGAAGTCATCGGCCGTCACCACCAGTCGCTTCACACTTCGATCATTTTATTGCGGCTCAGCACGAAAACTCGGCCTCGCCAGTGCACCTTGCGTCCGATCAGGCTCGCCAGCCACACGAACAGGCTGGCGGTGTCCCGCAGCGGGAGCAGCCACAATCGGCGAATGCCTTCACGGTCACCGAGAAGTGCTGCGGTCACGACCGTGGTGCCGAGCCGCACCGCCAGTGTGGCCGTCAGCACGAGCCATGATCCGGGACCGCCGAGGCACGCGTAGAGGACGGCAAACGGAACGCCACGCACGACCCAGGTGAAGAAGAAGCCCACGGGGCTCGCCACGCGCGTGTTCTGGTCCCAGTAGACCTGGTGTCGCCACCAGGTCGACGCGCGAGGCAGATCGACGCCGGTCACCGCGACGTGAGAGACCAGCGTGATCTCGAGTCCCGCCTTCACCACGCTCCGGCCCAGCTCGAGATCCTCCACGAGGCTGTACGCCATCGGCTCGAGGCCCCCGATCAGCGTCAACGTCTCACGGCGGATCGCCTGAGACGCGCCCGGGCACGCCAGCGCCGCGCCCGTCTCGCTGGCGAAGACCATGGAGGGGACGAAGTCGGCATTGAGCGACAGGAGCTCGAGCGATTCGTACGGGTTCTGGGCACCCTCGGCGCGGTAGAGCGTGCAGACGACGCCGACGCGCGGATTCGCCAGCGGTGCGACGATCACGCGCAGGTAGTCCGGCTCGAGTCGCATGTCGCTGTCGGAATATACGAGCACGTCGCCGGTCGCCTTGCCCGTCGCGTTCAGGATGTTGGACAGTCGGCCGTTCGGACCCGCGCATGCGCGATCGACGACGATTCGAATCGCCACGTTTGGGTGCTCGTCACGGATCCGCGCGAGCACGGGCAGCGCCGGGTCAGCCGGGTCCTGCACGGAGAATATGACCTCGAACTCGGGGTAGTCCTGACGACACGCGGTCGACAGGTTTTCGTAGAGATTCTTCTCCAGGCCGCACACAGGCTTGATGAGGGACACCGCGGGAAGCCAGCCGACGGTTTCCCTGGGCCACGTGCGGAAGAAGCGCGCCATCACGATCGCCGTCGCGATCCAATAGACACACGCGCTCAGGACGGGAACGAGCAGCAGCGTGCGCCAGGCGAATGGCATCAGAGCCTCATCCACGCGTGGTCGCCGTCGACGGGCGGCCGACGCACCGTCGCGACGCGCACGGGCCGCGGACGACCCAACGCCGCCGTCTGCTGTACCCATTCGATGTAGCGTTCGGCGCCGTCATCGAAGGCGATCTGCGGCTTCCAGCCGAGATGGGCCAGCGCCTTCCGACTCGAGACGACCTTGGGTCGAAGGTCACCCGGACGGCTGTCCGTGTACCGCGTCTCCACGTCTGGAAAGAACTGACGGACCTTTTGGGCGATGCGGCCGACCTCGATGCGCTCGGCGCCGTCGAGGTTGTACGTCTGGTTTCTCGCGGCGTCCTGGAGCGCGGCGACGTTACCCCGGGCCAGGTCTTCGACTGCGACGAGGCTTCGCCACTGCCGTCCGTCGCCTTGAATCACGATCGGCTGACCGGCAAGCGCCAGCGCGACGAAGCGCGCCAGGACGGTACCCAGACGCGCCCGCGGACCATACGGAATGCCGTAGCGCAGGATCGTCGTGTCGAGGCCGTAGAGCGTGTGGTACGCGTGGCACAACATCTCGGCCGAGAGCTTGGTCGCCGTGTAGATGTGGTTCACGTGATCCGGGCGCAGCGGTGTGTCTTCGTCGACCTCTTCCGGCTCCGCCAGGGCGTATACCCACGTCGTGCTCGCGAGAATGACCCGTCCCGCCCCGGTCCGGCGCGCCGCCTCGAGCACGTGCGCGACCGCCATGATGTTCACCTGCGCGCTTTCGACCGGAATGTGAAAGATGTCATTGACGTCGGAGACGGCGGCGAGCAGGTACAGGGCGTCATAGCTGCCCGCGAGCGCGACCGTCGTGCGACTCGCATTCTGGATGTCGGCGACGACGTGCCGCACGTCGGGACGGTGCGGACGCATGATGTCGAACACGGTCACATCGTGGCCGGCCTCGAGAAGCTTGTCGACGACGTGCGAGCCGATGAAGCCTGCGCCTCCGATCACTCCTACGCGCACGTCGCGGTTCTCCCCGGCAATGTCTGCTGCAGCGCCGAGACGACGTGCCCGATCTCGGCTTCGGTCATGCCCGGGTAGATGGGCAGGCAGACGTGGCGTGAGCACACGTCCTCCGCGACTGGAAAATCACCGTCGGCCCACGGCTTGAAGACCGGCTGGTGGTGACACGGAATCTCGTACACCTCTCCGCTCAGGCTGACCTGAAAGCGCTCCTTCAGCGTCTGCTTGAGCGTGCGGCGATCGACGCCGCGATCGAGCAACGCCACGTACTTGTAGAAATTGGGCGCCGAACCGTTCGGCGGCACGAGCGGGCGGATGCCGTTCACGGGGGCGAGCCGCTCGGTGTACGCGGCGGCGAGGCGTCGTCGCTCCGCGACGAACTCGTCGAGGCGGCCGAGCTGCGACAGGCCGACGGCGGCGTGGAGCTCGCTGAGCCGCCAGTTATACCCGAGACGAACGTGGAAGTTCGTGAGGAAGCTCTCCTTGCCCTGATCGCGGTATTGAAGCGCTCGGCGAGAGATCGTCTCGTCGTCGGTCACGATCATCCCGCCTTCGCCGGCGGTGATGACTTTCGTCGGGTAGAACGAAAACGTCGCGGCCGTCCCGAACGTCCCGGCCATCCGACCGTCCAGCGTGCTCGCATGAGCGTGGGCCGCGTCTTCCACGAGCGCGATGCCGCGATCGCGACAGAACGCGGCGATCTTCGGCGTCTGGGGACTCACGGTCCCGGCGATGTGAACCATGATGACGGCGACCGTCTCGCTGGAGATCGCGGCCGCCACCGTCTCGACGCTCAACGCCATGGTCGTGCGCTCGACATCCGCGAACCGCGGCCGGCCGCCGGCGTGAATGACCGCGGCCGGAGTGGCGAAGAAGGTATTCGTCGGCACGACGACGTCGCGTCCCTCGACCTCGAGCGACCGGAGCACGATTTCGAGCGCGCTGGTGCCGCTCTGTACCGCCACGGCGAACCGTGAGCCGACGATGCGGGCGAAGGAGGTCTCGAAGGCGTTGCCGTTCTTGCCGAGCGTCAGGGCGCCGGTCCGGAGCGCTTCGTCGATGCGGGCGAGAATCTCGCGGCGGTCTTCTGCCGGAATGACGATCCTCGCGGCCGGAATCGGATTCATGGCAGTAGGAACCGGCGCGAGTATGACGAAACCGTCATGGTCGCCGTCGTCCCGGCTCAGATTCCGGCCTCATGTTTCTCGGTACCCTGCGCCAGGTGCGCTGTCAAGGGCTGTACAGGTCGATTTGTAACTCATACGTCACATTGACAGCGCGCGGAGCAGGCGCCTAATAAGTCAGCGCGAGGATTCCATGGTCATCGAACCCGTAGGCGGAACACTGGTCGACCTTGTTGTTCCCGACGACGCGCGAGCCGAGCTGCGCGACCGCGCCAACCGCCTTCCGTCGCTCCAGGTGTCGGAGCGCGTCCTCTATGACCTGGAGCTGCTCGCGACGGGCGCGTTTTCCCCGCTCGACCGCTTCATGTCGAAAGACGATTTCGCGCGCGTGCTCGGCGAGATGCGCCTCGCCAACGGTCAGCTTTTTCCGATCCCGGTCATGCTTCCGGTGGAGCGCGCGGCCGGAGTGCGTCTCGATCACGATGTCGCGCTCCGCGACGCGCGGAACGAGCTGCTCGGGATCATGACGGTCGAGGACGCGTACGAGTGGGATCGCGCGGCCATGGCGGACGACGTGCTCGGCACCCGGGACGTGCGCCATCCGCTGGTTGCCGAGATGCAGCGCTGGGGCGACGTGGCCGTGTCCGGTCGTCTTCAGATCGTGGCGCTGCCTGTGCGCCACGATTTCCGCGAGCTTCGACTGACGCCGGCCGAGACTCGAGCTCGGTTGACCGGCCTCGGCGCGCCGAATGTCGTCGCCTTCCAAACGCGGAATCCTCTGCATCGGGCCCACGAGGAGCTCACCAAGCGTGCCGCCGACGCGGTGGGCGGCGTCCTTCTTCTGCATCCCGTCGTCGGGATGACGAAGCCGGGCGACGTCGATTACTACACGCGCGTGCGGAGCTACAAGGTGCTCGTCGAGCGCTACTACGAGGCCGGGCGCGTGCTGCTGGCGCTTCTACCGCTCGCCATGCGGATGGCGGGGCCGCGCGAGGCGGTGTGGCATGCGCTGATTCGGCGGAACTATGGTGCCAGCTACTTCATCGTGGGTCGCGACCATGCCAGTCCGGGGCTCGACTCGGCGGGCAAGCCGTTCTACGGAGCCCGCGACGCTCAAGAGCTCGTGGCGCGGTTTCAGGTGGAGCTCGGGATCGGTATGGTGCCGTTCGGCGAAATGATGTACCTCCCCGACGAAGACCGTTACGAAGAGGAGTCGCGGATCCCTCGGACGGCACGGACCGCCACCATCTCGGGCACTCAGGTGCGCGAGGAGTTTCTCAGCGCCGGCCGCAAGCTTCCCGGCTGGTTCACGCGGCCCGAGGTCGCGCAGATTCTCATGGATACGTATCCGCCGCGGCACCGCCAGGGGGTCTGTGTGTGGTTCACGGGCCTGAGCGGCGCCGGAAAGTCGATTACGGCGGAGATTCTCACGATGCTCATGCTCGAGCGCGGCCGACGCGTGACGGTGCTCGACGGCGATGTGGTGCGCACGCACCTGTCCAAGGGCCTGGGATTCAGCAAGGACGACCGGGACACCAACATCCGTCGCATCGGGTTCGTCGCCGCCGAGATCGTCGGGCACGGCGGCGTAGCGGTGGTTGCGGCGGTGAGTCCGTACCGTGCCACCCGTGATGAAGTCCGGCACATGGTCGGCGCCGACCGTTTCGTCGAAGTCTTCGTGGACACACCGCTCGAGGTGTGCGAGCGCCGCGACAGCAAGGGCGTCTACGCCAAAGCGCGGCGCGGCGAGATCACCGGCTTCACCGGCATCGACGACCCGTATGAGACCCCGGAGTCCCCGGCGATCGTGCTCGAAACTGTCGTGGCCACGCCCGAGCAGAACGCCCGGCGCGTGCTCGAGCACCTGCAGCGCGAGGGTTTCGTCCGCTAGATATTTCGACGCCGCAGCATCTGCTGCAGGCTCTGGCGCGTCAGGCCCAGCCGCTCGGCTGCGCGCGTCTTCGACCCACACTCGCGCAGGGCGTCGTCGATCATGCGCCGCTTCAGAAGCTCGATCGCGTCGTTGAGCGTCGACGGCGTGTCGGCGGCGGGTCGATGGACCCGCACCCGCTCGGACAGGTGCTCGGGTGCAATCGGCTCGCCGGGATTGACGAGCGCGACGGCGCGCTCGATCTCGTTTTCGAGCTCGCGAACGTTGCCAGGAAACGGGTACGCGCGGAGCCGGGCCATAGCCTCGGGCGTGATCGAGGGCACCGCGCGTCGCGCACGCGTGCGGTAGATGGCGAGAAAGTGCTCCGCCAGCGCCGGGATGTCGCCCGCGCGCTCGCGCAGCGGCGGCAGGTGGATCGGAAACACGTTGAGCCGATAGAACAGATCTCTGCGGAATGTGCCGGCCGCCGCCCCTTCGAGATCGGCGTTCGTGGCCGCAATCACGCGCACGTCCACGCGCCGCGTCGTCGTCTCTCCGACCCGCCGCAACTCGCCTTCCTGCAGCACACGCAGCAGCCGCAGCTGCATGGCCGGCGACATCTCGCCGACCTCGTCCAAAAACATCGTGCCGCCGTGCGCCTCCTCGAAGAGCCCGCGCCGATCGGCGGTCGCGCCCGTGAACGCGCCGCGCGCGTGACCGAAGAGCTCCGACTCCAGCAGCGACTCCGGTAGCGCGCCGCAATTCTGCGCGACGAAGGACTTGGCGTGGCGGCGTCCGTTGTCGTGGATCAGCCGCGCGAACAGCTCCTTGCCGGTCCCGGTCTCGCCGGTCAGCAGCACGGTGGTGTCGCCGTCGAGGACCTTGCCAGCCAGCTCCGTCGCGGCGCGCAGTCCGCCCTGCGCGCCGATCAGCGTGTCGAACGCGAGCGGACGCGCTCGTATGGCGGCCAGCTCGCGGCGCGCGGCGTTGTAGGCGACTTCCAGCTCGTCGCGCAGCCGCACGTTTTCACGGGCGAGCGCGTGGCGTTCCGCGGCGCGACGGACGATCAGGAGCAGCTCGTTCGGATCCCATGGCTTCGGCACGAACTGATAGATGCGCCCGGTGTTGATCGCTTCCATGAGACTGTCGACGTCGGTGTATGCGGTGAGAATGATGCGCACCGCCTCGGGCGCATGCTCCTGGCTTCGACGCAGCAGCTCGACGCCAGTCATGCCGGGCATCCGATAATCGGTGACGATGACGGCGATCTCGTCGGCCTTCAAGGCGTCCAGGGCCGCCTCGCCACCGCCCGCGCGCACGACCCGGAATTCCGCGGCGAGGATCGCTTCGAGCGCGTCGAGCACTCGCGGCTCGTCGTCCACGATCAGGACGGTCGGCGTCTCCACGGGACCGTCCGCGCGTGCCGTCACGCCGGGCCGGAGACCGTCGCCGCGATCGCCGGCTTTCTGCCGAGGATCTCGTAGAGCACGGTGCGCTCCTTCAGCCCCTTGAGACGCGGCGTGCCCAGCTCGCGGTAGCTCACCGAATCGCTCACCTGGCGGAACGTCTCCTCGCCCGCGATGATATGCGCTCCGAACAGGCGTGTCATGCGCTGGATGCGGGCCGCGGCGATCATAGGCCGGCCGACCACGATGAGCTCCCGCCGCCGGTCGGAGCCGATCGTCCCCGCCATCACCTCGCCCGAGCTGAGACCGATCCCGATATCGAATGCGGGCAGGCCGGCCTCGCTCCAGTGCCGGGCGAGCTGCCGAACGCCTTCGATCATGTCGACGGCGGCGTCGACCGCGCGCGCGGCCGCGTCCTCGGCGCCCTCGGGCACGCCGAACAGCGCGACGATCTCATCGCCGATCAGCTGCTCGACGGTGCCGCCGTGGCCGAAGATCACATCGATCATCCGATTGAAGTACTCGTTCAGCAGCCGCATCATCACCGGCGCGCGGGTCGTTTCGATGAGGCGCGTGAAACCGCGGATGTCGGCGAACAACACGGTCGCCTGGCGCCATTCGCCGGGAATCTCGAGCAGCCCCGGATTGGCGACCGCCATGTCGACGAGCCGCGGCGACACGTAGCGCTGCAGGTGTGTGCGCAGGGACGCCTCGCGCACTACGCGATCCTGCGCGGCCCGCAGCTCCGCGAGTGCGGCTTCGAGGTCGGCGTTCTTGCGCGCGAGGTCGCGGAGCAGCCGCTCACGCTCCTCGCCCAGGCGATAGCGCTGCACGCCCTGCCCTACGATGTGCAGCAGCTCCTTCGGATCCCACGGCTTGAGGACGAAGTGGTAGATGTTGGCGGCGTTGATCGACGCCAAGAGGGCGTCGGCGTCGGTGAACGCGGTCAGCAGAATGCGCACCGTCTCCGGAGACACCTCGAGGCTTCTCGCCAGCAGATCGGTGCCGAGGATTCCTGGCATCCGCTGGTCGCTGATGATGACGGCGATGCGCTCGCGCGCCAGCAGCTCCAGCGCTTCCGCCGGGCGTTCGGTGCGCAGGATCCGATAGTCCATGCCGAGCATCGCCTCGAGCGAGTCGAGTACGCGCGGCTCGTCGTCGACCAGCAGCACCGTCGCGGTCTCGCTCATGACGCTCGCCGGGTCAGCGGAAGCCGGACGGTCAAGGTCGCGCCACCGCCCGCCCGGTTCTCGGCGCGAATCTCGCCGCCGTGCTTCTTGACGATCTCGTAGCTGATCGAGAGCCCGAGGCCCGTGCCTTCGCCGACAGCTTTCGTCGTGAAGAACGGATCGAAGATCCGGCTCATGACGTCGGCCGAAATCCCGGAGCCCGTGTCGCTGACAGAGACCACCGCGCAGCCGTCCTCCACGCGTGTCTCGATCGTGATCGCGCCCGTCCCGGTGATGGCCTGCGCAGCGTTGGCGAGCAGATTCAAGAAGACCTGGTCGATCTGCGAGCGGACACACTCGACCGTGGGCACCGCCCCGAAGTTGCGGTGGACGGTGACGCGCTCCTTGAGCAGATGATTGACCAGCGTCAAGCTCGATTCGAGCTCCGCGTGCAGATCGACGGCCTGCCAGACGTCGGCGTCCGTCCGCGCGAACACGCGCAGGTCGCGGACGATCTTGCGAGCGCGCTCGGCGCCTTCGCGAATGCCCTCGATCATGGAGTCGACGTACTTGAGCGCGTAGTCGACCTTGAGCTCCTTCCACTGCTCGTCGACGCGAGCCTGCGCCGGCTCAGCCAGCGGCGCCGCGCGGTACACGTCCAGGATGGCG
>Ga0114129_10012552_pt1 | contig 12065 bp, 8 predicted proteins | sample RhiMetdeltSRZDD1_FD_80071 | JGI IMG/M metagenome (GOLD analysis project Ga0114129, IMG submission 80071) | Populus rhizosphere microbial communities from Tennessee, USA - Rhizosphere MetaG P. deltoides SRZDD1 (version 2) (version 2) | ecosystem: Host-associated > Plants > Roots > Rhizosphere >... | reverse complement strand
TTCCCACTCGATCATGTCGGTGTATTTGGTGGCCTGGCCGTAGATGGCCCATGAGGCGCCATGATCGTGCGGCGGCGAGACACGCGCTTTGTCGTTGATGTGTGCAAGAATCTGGAAGCCAAGCTTCGGATCTTCGTACAGGACCTTGAGTCCGCGTGGCACTGCATCACCGCAATATTCTTCGACAAAATCCCTGTTGGCCAGCAGTCGCTCGAGATTGATGCGGACTTGTTCGCGGCCGGCAGTGCCAGGGTCGCGTGCAAGGATATCGCGGCAGTCGGCGATGAATTGATTGAGATCATACGTCATGGAGCTCCTCCCGGGCATACGAGGCGTGAGGTCATTTTCGCGCACTGCACGACTGTGCACCAGGGGAGAAGATATCAAGATAACCGGGTGACCGACCGGCTCCGCGCGAGTCTACGCGGATGACGGCGTAACCCCATGGCCACCCATATCTCTGGATCGACGGTCTCCCATGTCAGGAAACTTCGTGTCGAGCCGGGAAGAAGGTCAGGATGTTGTTCGACCAACCAGTCCCACATCAGCTTGTAATGATCTTGGTATCTCACCCCCTTGCCGTAGGGACCACATGTCATGATTACAGGGACGGGTTCTTGCGTCTCTGGTCGGTAGACATCTGCGCGAATGACAAGTCCGTCGTCCATCGTAATGGGAATGTCTCGTTCGACCACCATTGCTGCGGCTGGATCACGCGGTGTCATTTGCTTCCCCTAGGTACGAGTACATATCGTTAGAGTAACGCAGACGGATTTGCCGTGTCATCTGCGTCGGAAGGTGTCGAGTGATTACCGCAATCCAAGGATCTGTGATCGGCAGCCAATCACTTTAGCGGACACCGCCGAGGAAACGGTTCAACTCCTCTATAACGATGTCGGGTTCGGTCGCCGTGGGGAAGTGTCCGCTTCTAGGGCACACCACTAACTTAGGTTCTGATGCAAATGCCTGAAGGAAAGGTTGCTCGGCATGCAACGGAAAGCGCTTGCTCATACCGCCGCGAAACGCAAGCACGGGACAGCGCACGGCCCTAACCTTGGCGAACAGACTGTAGTCGCTAGCGGGGGAGGCGGTAAAAGCCCGTAGGCGATGTAGCCTGGCGGGGGTGTAAGGAAAGCGCCAAGTTCCGCTTTCACTGTCGTGCATCATGATGTCTTGGACGAAGCGTCCTACCGTGCCGCCAGCCCATTCACCTTCCTCTGTTTCCCGGAAGTGGCGTTCGGCCTCTTCGAGCGTAGCGAAAGGTTTCAAGAGCGGAGTGGAAGGCCCGGTCGGAGCGGTGGAGGGCGTCCCGATTTGCACCACCGGGTCTACCAGCACGACCGCGGCGACATGTCCGGCAGCCATGTGTGCGGCCTCAAGTGCGATTGAACACGCAAACGAATGGCCCATGATCACGTAGCGCTCGGGCAGAAGATCCCGACCGAGTGCGATCGCGTCCAAAGCGAACTCAGCACACGAGTCATTCCTCGGATCCTCGCTTAGACCGAACCCCCGTTGGTCCGGGCACAACATGCGGATGGAGTCTGCCGCCTCAGCGAGGGCAATCCACATACCGCTCTGTGTAAGAGAGCCATGCAGTGCCAATACCGGAAGGTAGGTTTCGTCACGCGGTTGCCAGTCGCGGTAGAACTGCCGGAAGCCGTTGATGGTGTGATACTTGGTGCGCCAGAGCTCGATTCCCATCTCGGCCTTCATTTTCAAGCTCTCGGACCTACGCCTGAGTGTACCGGCACTTATCAGACTTCAAAGTCCCTTGCAGCTATCCCAATTCTGTCAGGGCTGCATCACCGCCACGCTCGGATATGATTGTCGGAAAGGACCGTGGTTCCGATGTAGTGAGAACAGGAGGTGAAGGCCATCCAATATGTGCGGCGGAACGAGTCGATAACCTCGTTTTGGCAGCGTGGTTGCGAGACGGAGCGAGTGGCCTCCCGCGAGCATTGAAGCGCTCACGCCGTTTACGATAAGAACGCAGTTGCACTAGGATTTGTGCCGCTGGTTGCTTTGGAGTTTTTGATGCAGCCGCCGAAAGCCTCCGTACTCGAAGCGCATGGCGCAAGAATGCCAGCGATCGGGTTCGGTACAATGGAACTGCCCCATCGGCCGGCCGAACTCGTCGCTGCAGCGATCGAGGCTGGCTATCGGCATATTGACACCGCGCGCAAATACGGCACTGAGGAGAATGTCGGCGAGGGCATCAGCGCGAGCGGCGTTGCGCGCAGCGAGCTGTTCGTCACGACGAAGGTTACGGAAGAGAATGCGCGTGAAGTGGATTTTTTGCGCTCGGCGGAGACTAGTCTGAAGGCGCTTGGCCTGGACTACGTGGACCTGTTGCTAGTGCATTGGCCGCAGCCGAAGGTGCCGTTCAGCGAAACGCTTGGGGCCCTGGCCAAAGCCAAGCGCAGCGGCATGACACGGCACATCGGGGTTTCAAATTTCACGCTGGCGATGCTCGATGAAGCGGTGCGGGTCTGCCCCGAGCCACTCGTCACCAACCAGATCGAGTATCACGCCTATCTGCCGCAGGATCGCATGATCGCGGCGCTCAAGACATATGGCATGATCCTGACCGCCTATTGCCCGGTGGCGCGCGGCAAGCTTCTTGACGATCCGGTGGTCGGCGCAATCGCGAAGGCACGCGGAAAGACGCACGCGCAGATCAGCCTTCGTTGGCTCGTGCAGCAACCGATCGTCGCCGCGGTGCCACGCGCCCTCGAGGAGCAGCACATCATCGAAAACCTTGATGTGTTCGATTTCTCGCTCACCGAGGAAGAGATGCGGAGGATTTCCGCGCTACGAAAACGGAATATTCGCATCGCCGATCCCCCTGAGCGAGCGCCGAAGTGGGACGTAGAGACCATTGCCTGACATTCATGCCATGGCCTGCCTGGGTCGACTGCTTGCAACAAAAGCTCCTTTTCGTCCCACAAAACATCCGCGACCTTGAACCATGTTGCGGATTGAAATCCACCCACATACGATGTGATCAAGTATTGACCGCGACATCAACGCGGACGTCTAGGGAGCTAAACGCTCTGTATTGTACGGGGTTGTCTTGATGCGCCTACGGTAGCGTGGCGCCCAGAGTTACGGGAGGTCTTTTGGATTTTTCCTCTCGCGAACGACAGGTCGTAGATTTGCTTGTTTCCTGCCCCGTGCAGGCAACAAAAACGCTTCCGTTGTTCAGGCTCATCAGCTGCATGAAGCCGCTTGATGCTCTCGCGCGGCTGAGCACGCTCTACCGTATCACCCCACAAATCAATGCATAAGGCCAACACAGGCGAGGAGGAAGTCATGTCCAGGTCGGGTTTTTCGCGACGTATGTTCCTGCAAGGCAGTGTCGGGCTTACCGTGGCCAATTTCGTGCCGGGCACAGCACCCTTCGCCCATGCTGCCACGATGGAGGAACAAACGATCGCGGCCGCGAAAGCAGTCGGGAAGGCGGACGTCAATGGAATGATCTGGTCGCCTTACCTCGTGCCGATGAAACCGGTCATCGCCGAATTCACCAAGGAGACCGGAATCGGCATCGGCGCAGTGCAAGACATCTCAATTTTCGACGCCCCGCAGCGCGCGATGGCCGAGGCGCTGTCGCGTTCGCCACAGTTCGATTTTATCCACATCGACTCGAACATGATCCCGTCCCTCGCCTCAGCCGGGTATCTCGAACCTCTCGACGAATACATCAAGAAGGCCGGCTTTCATCTCGATACCGTTGCCGACTATGGCAACTTCATGAAGTACGAAGGGCAGACCTTCGGCATTCCGACCGACGGCAATGTGCACATTCAGTATTCGCGCAAGGATCTGATCGACGACCCCGACAACAAGAAGCGCTTCGCCGACAAGTTCGGCGTCGAGTTGAAAGTGCCGGAGACCTGGGAAGATAACTTGCGGCTGCAGGAATTCCTCATGGATCCATCGAAGGACCTCTACGGGTCCGGCAACTTGCGCAACCGCGCGAACGGGGTGACCTGGTGGTACATGATCTTCTATAGCGCCGGTGGATTCCCCTTCGATGACGACATGAAGCCGACGATCGACACGCCGCCCGGCCAATATGCGGTGGACCTCTATCTGCAGGACAAAAAGGTAAACCATCCGGAGGCGGCCAACTGGGGCACGCCGCAGATGATTCCTCGTATCGCGCAGGGGCACGTGGTCAGCTGTCAATACTGGGACGGGACGTGCAAGACAATCGCGAATCCGAAGCAATCGAAAACCGTGGGTCAATTTTATTTCAGCCTAGTGCCGGGTTCAAAATTCAGCGGCAAGATGATCCATCGATCGATCTCGTCGCCGCTCGCGGCGATCCTCATCAACAAGTACTCGCCGCGCAAGGCGCAGGCGGCTTACCTGGCGCTGTGGCTCGGCTCTGGAAAGAACAGCATTCCGATCGTCTCGGATCCGGTCAATGCATTCAATGATGCCTGGGCCAAGGAGCATATGAAGGCGCAACCGGTACTGAATGCTTATACGCCTGAAGGCATCAAAGCCGTTGAGACCAATTTCCAGGTGGTCGCCCCGCCGATCTACCTGACCGGCTATCTCGAGTTCCAAGATGCTCTCGGCAAAAATCTTTCGGAAGCCTACGTGGGCCAGTTGTCTGCGAAGGACGTGTTGAAGAAGACCGACAATGAGTGGAACGCGATTATTGGGCGCATCGGCCGCAATAAGCTCAAGAAGGATCTCGCGAGCTACAAGGCCGTGATGCCGACGAAGGCGGTCCCGACCTGATCCGACGCGCCGCATGGGCCGGACGGGATGGCCACATAGCCCCGTCCGGATACCTCTTCCGCAAAGAGCCAGGACATGGCCGTTCACGCTGTCTCAGCCGGCAAAGTACCGCTCGCGAGCAAGGCCCGCAGTCACTCGCGGCGACTCGCGGTGCGCCATTTCAAGCTCTCGCTACTGCTGCCGCTGATTGGGCTCTTCCTGGTCTTGCTTACTCCAGTGCTGCTGCTGCAGCTCTACTTCTCCGTCCACCAATGGACTGTATATCTCAGCTCGTGGTGGGACGCGGAGTTTGTCGGCCTCGACTTGTTCCGGGAGGTGCTCACCGACCCGAGGTTCGGCTGGGCTGTCGTGCGCTCGCTCGCTTTCGCGACCAGTTCGACGCTGGGCTGCTTTGTATTTGGCTTCCTGCTTGCCTACCTGATGTACAAGCCGTTTCGGGGCCAAGCATTCTATTACATCATATTCATATTGCCGATGCTCACCGTGCCCGTTGTCGTTGCCTATACAGCCGAGATGATGTTGTACCAGAGCGGTCCGATCAACGACCTCATCTCGAGGATCATCGGCGCCGATTTCAAGCCGGCCTGGTTGACCAATCCGGACATCGCGCTCGCTACCGTCGCCCTGCTCGAAATCTGGAACTGGACGCCCTTCTCTTTCATCATCTTACTTGCCGGCCTCTCGGCCATCCCGAAGGAGCCGATTGAGGCCGCAGAAATACTTGGCGCATCGAAATGGCGCATCTTCTGGGAAGTGCAGCTGCCGCTGCTGCGCCCTGTCATTCTGCTGGCGCTGGTGCTGCGCTTCCTCGAAGCCATGGCGGAATTTCCGAAGACCTGGGCCCTGTTTCAGGGCGGCCCGGGATCGGCGACGGAAACTCTGCCGGTCTACATCTTCATGACGACCTGGCAGTACTTTCAGATCTCGAAAGGCGCGGCGATGTCCTACATCGTCATGGTCTTGATGATCATCATCGTGCTAATCGCAATTAATCTTCTGCGGCGCGAGAAGCGCTCGCTCGATAAGATGTACGAGCTGCGCACGAAGGACGCAGAGGGCTAAACAATGGCTACGAAATCACGCCGCCGCCTGATCTCCGCAACCGTGCGCTACCTAATTCTCAGCGTGTGGGCGATTATCGCCTTTTTCCCGATCTACTGGATGGTCTCTACCTCCTTCAAGCCGGACATTCAGTGGTTCGCGTGGCCGCCGGTCTATTTTCCGGATCCGCCGACGCTGACCAACTACATGAACGTCTGGCTCGGCAGCGAGCAATATGACCAGTCGCAGTACGCAATCTCTTCCCAAAAGCCGCTAGTTTCCCTTTGGAACTCGACGGTCATTGCGTTTAGCTCGACCTTCCTCTCGGTCGCTTTTGGCTCTGTTCTCGCCTACGGCGTCTCGCGTTACCGCATTCTTTCGGAAGCCCGCCTGTTTCAGCTTCTAATGCTTCGCATGATCCCGCCGATCGTCGTCGTCGCGCCACTGTCGCTTTACTACTCCGCGCTCGGCCTGCTCGACACGCGCATCGGCCTCATCATGGTCTACTTCCTAACCACACTTCCTTATGCCGTATGGATGACAAAGAGCTTTATCGACGAAGTGCCCCGCGAAGTGGAGCAGGCCGCGGAGATACTAGGCGCATCGCGCTGGCGCACCGTCTTTGAAATTGTCCTTCCCTTAATCCGCTCGGGTCTCGTGGCAACTTTTCTCTTCATCCTTATCCTGACCTGGAGTGAATACCTCCTCGCGCTCATCATTACCAAAACACAGGTCTCGATGCTACCGATCGAGCTCTCCAAATATCAAGGCTCGACTGAAGGCCGCGTCTATGGCCGCCAGGCGGCGCTCGCAGTCGGAATCACCATCCCGCTGATGATCGTGGGCCTCATTATTCGCAAGCACTTGGCGCGAGGGTTCAGTTTCGGAATGGTGCGGAGATAGCCGTGGCGCGGATCGAACTTAGCAATCTCAACAAATCGTTCGGCGCCGTTCAGGCAGTCAAGAACCTGAACTTCACTATCGAAGACGGCGAGTTCGTCGTGTTTGTCGGGCCGTCCGGCTGCGGCAAAACGACCACGTTGCGCATGATTGCCGGCTTCGAGGACCCGACCTCGGGGGAAATCCGTATCGACGGGCGTGTCGTGAACGATCTTGAGCCGCGTGACCGTAATCTAGGAATGGTCTTCCAGAGTCACGCGCTGTTTCCTCATAAGAATGTCGCGCAGAACATCGAGTTCGGCCTGCGCATGAAGAAAGTCGCGCCGGAGGAGCGTGTCAGGCGCGTGCGCGAGGTGGCGGACATGGTCCGCATCGGTCATCTATTGGACAAGATGCCGAGCCAGTGCTCGGGCGGTGAGTCGCAGCGGGTTGCCCTGGCACGCACGCTCGTAACGAATCCATCCACGTTCCTCCTCGACGAGCCGCTGTCCAGCCTCGACGCGAAACTTCGCCGCGAGTTGCGCGCCGAATGCGACCGGCTTCACCAGGCGCTCAAACGCACCTTCATCTTCGTTACGCACGATCAGGAAGAGGCAATGACGCTGGCCGACCGTATCGTTGTCATGCGCGCCGGGGAGATCGTGCAAGTCGGTTCGCCTATGGAAATCTATTCGAATCCTCTCAATTACTTTGTCGCTGATTTCTTCGGCTCGCCCTCGATGAATCTCGTTGCCGGCGAAGTCGTGCGCGACAACGGAATCGCGCGATTCCGTTCCGCGCTATTCGACATCCGGCTCCCTGAGCGTTTGAAGACGGCTAGTGCCGGCAAGGGAACCCTGGGAATCCGGCCCGAGCATGTGGGAATCAATGTCGATGGCAAGTCCGACGCCACCTTACCTGTGCGCCTTGTCGAACCACTCGGCAAAGACACGCTCCTCTATTTCGACGCAGGCACGGACCGCGCCTTTGTTGCTGTCAGCGAGGGCCTTCGCATGGCCGATACCAGAATAGGCGAGCGGCTCACGCTGTCTCTGGACGAGCGCCGCCTGCACCTGTTCGACGCCAACGGGCGCTGCATCAGAGTGTCGTGATTGCGAGAATTCCTACGGCCCCGGGGGCGTTATGGACTACCGAGAAAAGTGCGAAATCCGTGACGGCATGCGGATCGACTGGGATATGCCGATCAAGATGGACGACGGACTGGTGCTTCGCTGCGACATCTACCGCCCGATCGCAGATGGGAAGTACCCGGTGATCATGACACTCGGGCCTTACGGCAAGTGGCTCCATTTCGAGGATCTCTACAAGACCCAATGGGTTCGGATGTGCGTTGATCATCCGGACGTGCCCACGGATTCGACCAACAAGTACCAATGCTGGGAAGTTGTCGACCCGGAGAAATGGGTCCCTGACGGCTATGTCTGCATTCGCGTCGACAGCCGCGGCGCGGGCCGTTCGCTCGGCGTTATCGACATCTGGTCCTTACGGGAGGCGCAGGATCTAGCCTGCTGCATCGAATGGGCGGGGACGCAGCCGTGGTCGAACGGCAAGGTTGGCCTCAATGGAATTTCGTATTACGGCCAGAACCAGTGGCAGACCGCGGCGCTGCAGCCGAAGCATCTCGCGGCCATGTGCATCTGGGAAGGCGCTGCCGATTTCTATCGCGACATGGCTCACCACGGCGGCATCTTCAATCGCGGCTTCGTACAGGACTGGTCAAAGGCGCAGGTATATTCGGTGCAGAACGGCCGCGGTACGCGCGGCTTCAAGAGCCGCATCAATGGCGACTGGGTGTCCGGGCCAGAAACGCTTTCGGAAGAACAACTCGGCCGCAACCGCCGCGACTTTTACGAAGACTGCATCTCGCGCAAGCTCGACACCGATCCCTACTGGCAATCCCGAATGCCGGACTGGACTAAGGTGAAGACGCCATTGCTCTCGGCCGCCAATTGGGGCGGGCAGGGCTTGCACCCGCGCGGCAATTTCGAAGGATTCACGCGCGCGGCTTCCGACCAGAAATGGCTCGAGGTGCATGGCATCGAGCATTGGACGCATTTCTACACTAACTACGGAGTCGGCCTGCAGAAGAAATTCTTTGGTCATTTCCTCAAGGGCGAGGATACCGGCTGGGACAAACAGCCCAAGGTGCTGCTCCAAGTTCGCCATCCAGGCGAGAAATTCGTCGAACGCCACGAAAACGAATGGCCGCTCGCGCGCACGCAGTGGACCAGATTCTACATCCACCCAGGAGACCTGACGCTCTCCAGGAATGCGCAATCATCGGGGGCCGTCGCAACCTATGCTGGCATGAGCGAGGGGGTGACTTTCCTCTCCGAGCCGCTTGAACAGGAGACTGAGATCACCGGCCCGATCGCCGCCAAACTCTGGGTATCCTCGACGACCGAAGATGCGGACCTGTTCCTGGTGATGCGTTCCTTCACGCCAGATCTCAAGGAGGTGACATTCCAGGGTGCGCTCGATCCCCATACACCGCTCGCGCAAGGTTGGCTCCGCTGCTCGCACCGCAAACTCGATCAAAAGCTCACACTACCCCACCGCCCCTATCACACCCATGATGAGGAGCAGAGACTCACGCCCGGACAAGTCTATGAGGTCGACGTCGAGGTTTGGCCGACCTGCATTGTCCTGCCAAAGGGTTATCGACTCGCGCTCTCGCTGCGCGGTACCGATTACGTATTTCCAGGCGAGCCGGGCCCGGGCGTCGAGACACTCGGAAAAGTCTGGACCGGCGTCGGACCCTTCACCCATGACGATCCGCGCGATCGTCCTCCCTCCGTGTTTGGCGGCAACGTTTCGCTGCATTCGGGGCCGGATCGACAGGCCTACGTGATGCTGCCCATCATTAGAAGACCCTAGGCATCAATCATCAATTCGAATAAGAGGATCAAGACAATCATGAGCTATCGTGAGGTGAGCGAAGTTCGCGACGGCATGCGCATCGATTGGGACGCGCCGATCACGATGGACGACGGCATTGTGCTGCGCTGCGACGTTTTCCGGCCCCTCAAGAACGGCCGCTATCCCGTCATCCTCAGCTATGGCCCGTATGGCAAGTGGCTGCATTTCGAGGACGGCTACAAGACCGCCTGGGATCGCATGGCGCTCAAGCATCCTGATGTAATAGCCGGGTCCTCCAACAAGTATCAAAGCTGGGAAGTCTGCGACCCGGAGAAATGGGTGCCAAATGGCTATGTTTGCGTGCGCGTCGATTCGCGCGGTTGCGGCCGCTCGCCTGGTTATGTCGAGCATTGGTCACCACGCGAAACGAAGGATTTCCATGACTGCATCGAGTGGGCCGGCGCGCAGCCCTGGTCGAACGGCAAGGTCGGTCTAAGTGGGATTTCTTACTACGCCATCAACCAATGGCAGGTCGCGAGCCTGCAACCGAAGCATCTTGCAGCCATCTGCGTCTGGGAAGGCTTCGCCGATTTCTATCGCGAGCTCAGCCACAACGGCGGCATCTACAATACTTTCGCGCAGAATTGGTACGACATGCAGGTGAAAACTGTGCAGTACGGTCTTGGCACGAAAGGTTACCGCAGCCGCATGAACGGCGACTGGGTGTCGGGGCCGGAAACGCTCACCGCCGAGCAAATGGGCGCGAACCGCTACGATCTCGGAAAGAACTATTTCGCGCATTCTCTCGATGACAATTTCTACAAGGCGATGCTGCCGGATTGGTCGAAGGTGAAGGTACCCATGCTTTCCGCCGCGAACTGGGGTGGGCAGCCGCTGCATCCTCGGGGCAATTTTGAGGGCTTCTATCGGGCAGCGTCCAAACAGAAGTGGCTCGAAGTGCACGGCATCGAGCATTGGACACATTATTATACCGACTACGGAGTCAGCCTGCAGAAGAAATTCTTCGGATATTTCCTAAAAGGCGAGCGCAATGGTTGGGACAGGCAGCCGCGCGTACAGCTCAATATCCGCCACCCGGGCGAAAAATTCGTGATCCGCCACGAAAATGACTGGCCGCTCCCGAGCACCCAATGGACCAAATTCCATTTGGCTACAGGCGCGCACAAACTGGTCGCAACGGCTCCCGGTGGCTCGGCAAAAGTTACCTTCGATGCAATGGGCGACGGCGTCACATTCTTGACCGAGCCTTTGAAGGAGGAAACCGAGATTACTGGGCCCATTGCCGCCAGGCTTCACGTTTCATCATCAACCAGCGATGCGGACCTTTTTCTCGTGCTGCGCATGTTCTCGCCCGACATGAAGGAAGTGGTGTTTCAGGGGGCACTCGACCCGCACACGCCGATTGGGCAAGGCTGGCTGCGCGCCTCGCATCGCAAGCTGGACAGGAATCTGACGCGTCCGTTCCGGCCCTATCACACCCATGACGAAAAGCAGCCGCTCAAACCGGGAGAGGTCTACGAGCTTGATATCGAGATCATCCCGACCTGTATCGTGGTGCCGGAGAACTATCGCGTCGCCCTTAGTATCCGCGGCCGCGATTATGTCTACCCCGGGGGATCGGGCGGCCGGCTTTCGAATATGAAGAACGAATTCACCGGCAACGGGCCCTTTCTGCATGATGACCCGCGCGACCGTCCGCTGGAAATCTACGGCGGCAAGACGACGCTGCATCTCGGCAATGGTCGAGAGAATTTCGTTTTGCTGCCCATCATTCCGTCACACGAAGTCTCGCCGGCCAAGGAGAAGGCATCCAGGCTAGCAAGGCAGGCGACCAAGAGGAGCCGGGGGTAGCCATGGGTCGCGCCCGGCACGCAAAAATGGCGCGATGGGCCAATAGGAGATCTGGCCGGATTATCCAGCACACTCGTGTACACCGTCGCGCTTGCCCTGTGAGGATTAGTCGTTACGAGCGGCAATCCGCTTTCGGGGTAAAGCGGACATAGCGGTTGCGCTGCGAAATGTCCGCTAATGACCCAAAGCGGACACCGGCGGGTCTCACGTTCCACCTCTACATTGTGAGTTTGAGCCGCTGCGTCTGGGATAGCGTATGGGGCGGCGCGAGTTCATCAGTATACTCGGCGGTACGGCGACGTTGCCGCCCGGGGCGCGCACGTAAGAGCCCGAGCGGATTAGAAACCCACGGCTTCCAGGTAAAGGTTGCCCTTAGTGGATATGCGCGAGGACGCTCCAAATGTCCGCTTTCGGGGTACAGCAGACATCGCTCATTGCAGCGCGAACGTCAGCTTTTGACCCAAAGCGGACATTAGCTTCACTTCGAGCGACCGGCCTTACAGCCGAGGCGCTTGCGACTTGCCAAATTGGAGCCCCCTGCAGGCAAGAAATTGCGCCGAGACTTCAGCCCTGTTGTGTGCTTGAAATGCCCACGTTTCAGTACTTGAATTGCAGCAAAAGACGCCGTTCGAGGC
>Ga0114129_10012551_pt1 | contig 12065 bp, 7 predicted proteins | sample RhiMetdeltSRZDD1_FD_80071 | JGI IMG/M metagenome (GOLD analysis project Ga0114129, IMG submission 80071) | Populus rhizosphere microbial communities from Tennessee, USA - Rhizosphere MetaG P. deltoides SRZDD1 (version 2) (version 2) | ecosystem: Host-associated > Plants > Roots > Rhizosphere >... | reverse complement strand
TGTTTAGTTCGTGTGACTTCGTGGATCGTTCCTTTTGTCCAGAAAACTAAGGACGATCCACGAAGTCACACTAACCAACACGAACCAAAACACTCCTGCCTCGAGCTAGATCCGACTTTTGAGCAAAGCTAGCGGCTACATCCATCCTGCGTAATCCGTCCTTCAGGAGTTCGTATGTTAATTCGATTTTTCGTTGGCCTCATCGTGATTGTTTCGCTTGCTGGGCCTGCAAATACTGAAGCGAGTCAGGGAACCCGCTCACTCTCTAATCGTGACACATTCAGGCGCTCCCTCTATACTGCCGCGAAAGATTTCCTCTCTTGGAGGTTTTCTATGATTAGGTTTCTCACTTTTCTTCTTCTTGCTGTTTTCGCGGTTCCCGCTCAAACCCAGACGGTTGAGTCGAAACAATCCGAGAATACAAAACCGTCGTCGACGAAAACCGCAAAAGATCCCGACGCCGAGCGTGCCGCTCGCGAACGAAGATCGCAAGCGCGGTCACTGCTGATTGCACTCGCCGTCGACGCTCGCACGTTCCGCGATCAACCTCTGCGCGCGCGCGCATTGGCTCGGATCGCCGATGCACTGTGGACCGTAGATCCCGAACAGGCACGCTCGATGTTTAGAAAAGCGTGGGAGGCTGCGGAGTTTGCCGATGAGGAAAGCGAACGAAAACTTCAAGAGGAAGTTGCGCAACAAAAGAAGCGAACAGGTGGCGGCTATGCTATCGATCTTCCACCAAATCTGCGCCGCGAGGTTTTGCGACTCGTTGCGCGTCATGACCGTGTTTTGGGCGAGGAGCTTCTGGAAAAATTAAAGGCGCAAAGCCAGGAGTCCTCTCAAAACGTCTCCCATTCATCTGATGCGAACAGCCAACGCATGGCGGTTGCCACTGAACTACTTGCCGCTGGTGAAGCTGAGAAGGCGCTGGCATTCGCAGAACCAACGCTGACCACAATAAACAGGCAAACGATCGACTTTCTGTCGTACGTGCGAGAGAAGAACCCCGCCGCTGCCGACGCTCGCTACGCGAATTTGCTCGCAAGCTCTGCGGTGAATCCGCAAGCCGACGCTAACACAGTGTCGCTGCTTTCATCGTACATCTTCACGCCGCACCTGCTAATAAGTTTCTCCGGAAATGGAGTTAGCAGCTCACAAAGTTCAGATAAAATCGTTGCTGCTGATGTTTCGCCCGCACTACTTACCGCGTTTTTTAATACCGCGGCCGCCATTCTTTTGAGACCGTCACCACCTCCGGGTCAGGACCAGAGCACATCCGGCCTTGATGGGAAGTACTTGGTGATAAAACGGCTTCTTCCCTTTTTCGAGCAGGGAGCGGCGCCGGAGCAGACGCAAAGCCTGCGAAGCCAGTTGGAAGCTCTTAATCAGGTGGTTTCGGATAACACCCGGCGGCGCGATGATGAATGGATACGCCGTGGTGTCGCACCGGAAAAGTCGGCGCAGGATCGCGAGCAGGCTGTACTGGATCGAATAGATCGCGCAAAAACCTCTGATGAGCGTGACCGGCTCTACATTCAGCTTGCGTTTATGACTGCAGGTCGTGGCGATATTCGAGCGCGCGATTTTGTGAGCAAGGTTGAAGAACCAGAACTCCGCAAGCAGCTACAGCTCTACATTGATCCGTCGCTTGCCCAAACGGCAATTCAGAAAAAGCAATTCGACTTGGCGCTTACACTCGCTGAGAAAGGTGAATTAACTCATATCCACCGAACCTGGATACTCACCGAAGCCGCAAAGAACTCGGCCAAGACAGATCGCCAGAAGTCGATGGATCTCATTGACGACGCCGCCGCTGAAGCACGTCGCATGGATGTTTCGGATCCAAATCTAGCACGCGGGCTTCTCGCAGTGGCCAATGCATTGACCGTGATCGATCCCACCCGCGCATGGGATGCCACCTTCGATGCCGTCAAGGCCGCAAATTCCGCCGAGGGCTTCACAGGTGAAGACGGTGAATTGGTAATGAAATTTCAGAGTAAGGGGCAGTCATCCGTCCACAATCAAGATGTGCCCGACTTTGACGTGGCCGGGATTTTCCGGACATTAGCTGATAAGGATTACGATCGAGCAGTCGAACTGGCGCGCGGGTTCCAAGGTGAGGGGCCGCGAGCAGTCGCTACCATCGCCATTGCGCGCGCCGTGCTTGAACCGAAGAAGTCAGCCAGACCGGGGCAGTAGCCCAACCGTAAGGGAGGGCTTACAAAATGAGATGGCTCATTGCCGGTGTATCAAGCCATCCTTGAGAGTCGGGCCACTGCAAAACGCTCACGAGTAGATATTCATTGGCCGCGTCAGCAACGCCACCGGATCATCCACGTTCAAAGCCTCGCGAACGTAGAACGCTTCTCCCGCTGTCACACCAATCAACGAACCAAAATAGCCCATCCTTACTTCGATCTGTTGCAGGAACCCGCGTTCACTGATTCTCGTTTCCGGCTCTGAAGAATTTGCGTTGAAGAATTGTGATGAGTGAGCTCGAATCGCCTTCATCTTCTCAGTCACAAATTCAGACACATCAACCACAAACGAAGGCACGACGCGTCTGGAAAACAGGGAGTGCATGATCCGCGGCATTGTCACTGCATCCAGACCAAATTCTTCATCATACCGTCCCATTGTTGCGAGCCGAGCGGCTTCGCGAACAATGCGACACGTGTTCGCATGATCGGGATGAGGATCATCCCAGTGCGTAGTCAGGATAAGCTTTGGTTTGTGTTTTCTAATCAGGCGAACCATCGCAGTGCGAGATGCTTCCGTTAGCCAGACGTGACCGTCGGGTTGTTCGAGGTTTAATCGAGCATCGAGTTTTAGAATTCGTGCCGCTTCCTGTGCCTCCTTGGCCCGAAGCTCCGGTGTCCCGCGCGTGCCCATTTCTCCCCGCGTCATGTCGCAAACGGCCGTGCGATATCCAAGTGACTTGAGCTTTAGAAGTGTTCCCGCAACTGATAGCTCCGCGTCGTCAGGATGGGCGAAAACGGCGAGAACATCGAAATCTTGATCGATATTGGTCATGATTCCACTTCGAGATTTAGCCTAAAGCTCGTTGACGGTCAAGTAGCGATAACCGGAAACTTCGCTTGAGAACATTAGTGATGAACGCAGACATTTTCTCAATCGACAATTGGTAGTGCTTGCAGTAGTCTGATGACATCCCCGACTTCAGCTACATACATTTAGTATCGCTTGCGTCAACACACGGCGGCTGGCCCGCAGAAGTATCAACGCAGAGTTCCAATGAAACTTGTCGTATTAGGCTCTGGAACATCTGTGCCTCATCCGAAGCGCTCGTCGTCCTGTTACTGGCTTGAAACAGTAGACGGCGCACGCGTGTTATTGGATGCCGGTGCAGATGCTCCTCATCGACTGGCGGAAGAACAGTTGGATTGGACCGAGCTCGATGCCATCTGGGTCAGCCATTATCATTGGGATCACTTTGCGGGACTACCAGCTTTGCTATTTGGCCTTAAACCGGCGACGAGGGTTAACCGGCGCAGCAAGAAACTGACTCTCTTCGGAGGAGAAGGCTTTCGCGACATGCTTTACACAATCGATAGGGTCAATAGTTTCAAACTGCTCGACCAGATTTTTCCAATAGAGATCGTGGAAGTTGATTGCCAAGCTCCTTTTCAGTTTGCACCGGATACGCTGGCGCGTGTTATGAAAACGCCGCACACACAAGAAAGTTTGGCTCTTCGTTTCACTGATAAAGATCACAAGTCATTCGCCTACACTTCCGATACCGGTTTCTGTGAAGGGCTCATACCATTTTGTAGGGACGTCGATCTTCTGGTGATCGAATGTTCGTTCAGGAAGAATAAGCCGCGGCAAACGCATCTGGAGTTGGCAGAGGCGGCGAAGATAGCGGCTGCGTGTTCTCCAAAGAAACTCGTGCTGACCCATCTGTACGCAGAGTGGGATCCATTCGATGTCGCAGCGGAGGCACGCTCGATATGGCCGGGGGAAGTAATTGAAGCAACCGACGGATTACAGTTAAATATCTAAGCGCGACAAGGGGGAAAGATGTTTGTTCTAAAGGTATTAATCTTGATGGCCCTGCCGCTGGCGGCGCTGCTCGTTAACCCCCAAAAGACTAATGCGCCAACCAAAGCCCCATCGCAAATATCTGCTGAGAGTGAGACCGCGCTTCTGGAGTCGGGCACACCTAAAACCTTGCGATCAGTCGATGTAACAAACAATCAGGTAAAGATCGTTTCGTATAATATCCGCTACCGAAGCGGTGAGAATTTGAAGACGTTAATTAAGTTGTTCCGTGAAGATCCTGAGATCGGCAACGCTGTCATCATGGGACTTCAGGAAGTCGACCGCAAAAAAAAGCGTAGTGGAAATACAAACACCGCGAAGCTACTATCTGACGAACTGCAGATGAACTACGCGTGGGCCGCTCCTCCAAGAGCGAAGCCGACTGACGAGGAAGAAACGGGCGTCACGATTCTTAGTCCGTTCCCAATGTCGGACATTCGTCGCCTGGTTCTCCCTCACGAAGGACCAAATGGACGACGCAGGGTGGCGCTGGGAGCTACAGTTCGCGTCAACGGAACTGACTTGCGCGTTTACTCCATGCACGGCGAAACCAGAATCAGTATGGACAAAAAAATGGAGCAGATGAATACGCTGCTTCAGGATTTGAAAAAATATCCTGCGAACATGCCTGCGCTCATAGTCGGCGATTTCAACACATGGGAAGCTGGCGCAGAACGCAAGACGATCAAGCTGTTTTCAGACTTCGGACTGAAGACGCCGTTTGGCAGCCAGACGACGTTTTATCGCAGAGCTTTCTTCATTCCCATAGAGTTTCGATTGGACTGGATTTGGCTCAGAGGAGTTGAGGTGCTGACGTACGGTATTGATCGCAAAATAAGTTTATCGGATCATTTTCCACTATGGACCAACATAAAAATCCCGGCCGTAAAAGAGACGGCAACGAAACAGCCGTGAGGAGACGTCGCCGGTGAGGTGTCGCAACTGCGATCGCAAAGTTGGATGGCTCAGGCGTCGCTGTCCAGCCTGCCAAACAAGACTTCCATCCTGGTACGTGGTGGCTACCGGTTTGCTAATCGCCGGTGTCTACGCGGCATTCCTGGTGTTGGAGCATGTGCTGTAGAGTCACTTCGCGTTCACAACCACACTATTAACACGAAGCGCATTCCCTGTCGCTCGATGTAAATCTGCGATGGCCTTATTGAGGTCGGTTTGCGCCTTTAGCTCGGCACCACGTGCCGCAGTCAACGCAGTCTGCCGTTCCAGTACGAGAAATGTCGTCGACTGCCCGGCATCCAGCTTCCGCTGCTCGCTGGTTAACTGTCGTTCATTTGCTGCGCGTGTTGCTGCTGCAGCTTGCAAGCGGGCCTGAGCGCTCCTCATGGCCTGCAATGCGTTGCGTACCTCGACTTGAATGTTCTGCTCAAGCTGTTCGCGTTGCGTCGCAATCTGCTGCGCCTCAACTAACGAGCGGCCATATTGGGCTTCGGCAGTTCGATTCCGCAGCGGCAGATTAATCTGAACACCCACACGAAAGTTGTTGAATCGATTGGCCAGCAGGTTCTCTACAGATTGAGGATAGCTCCCGATCAGATTCGGCGAAATCGTTTGAGCCGGAGGATCAGGCAAGGGATCAAAGTTGGCATTTCGCAACAACCGGTTTACTGCATCGCGGAGCTGCGCAGATGACCCTGTAAAAGGATTTGTGGCGGTGCTAACAGCGCCGGCCAAGCCGACCATTCCATAACTCCCAACCAAATCTATGCCAGGCTTCTTTTGGTCTTTGAAAAATCGCTGGTCGATCTCGTTTATTTCACGAACGACATTTGACGCCTGCAACTCGGGACGGTTTTCCATCGCCGTCTTTAGCGCGTCGGGTAGGGTGATGTCAGGAACGACAAGATCGACAGAATCCGTCGGCACAATTGGCTCACTCCATAGCGCTGAATTCTGATTCTCAGCGATCAGATTCTTAAGGTTATTTTCCGTTTTGGACACTTCCTCGAGCGCGCTGTAAACATCCTGCTCAAAAGTTGTGATCTGTGCTTCCGCGGCAACGACATCTATTGGCGCAAGCTGGCCTTCTTGAACAAGTCGCTGATTGTGCTCGAGCTGAGATCTCGCAACCCGCACTGCATCAACTTGAATCTGTACATTGCGAAGTGCAAATACAAGATCCCAGTACGCGCGTTGAACATTGGTGATGGTCTCGATTGCTCGCTGTCTAAACTGCGCATCAGTAAGTGACAGGTTCTTTTTCGCAATCTCGACCTGTCGCCGAGTATTGTCGAACTTCAGACCACGCAACAATGGTTGGGTGTAACTGAAAGTTAAGGCAGAAGGATATGTCGGGTTCAAAGCGGCAAAGACGTTGTTTGTAGTCAAACGAATGGAGGAGAAGTCGATGTGATACGAACCACCCAGTTTCGGGCCCAGACCTTCGAATCTTGCAGTGCCAGTGTAATCCGTTGTGGTGGTAGCACCATTCGAGCCGCCGCTCAAGAAGCTCGAGATCGGGTTTTCGACCCGTTCATAAAACGCTGTAGTTGAAAATTTCGGATCATACGCGCCCCGAGCACCGAGTAGATCAAACTCCGCCATCTTTACGTGATCACGCTCCACCTCAATGTCCTTGTTGTTCCGCAGTGCCATTGAAATCGCATCACGCAACGATAGGGGTCGGTTACGACTTGTATCTACGCCGACTCTTCCCATTTCGGGCAACGGCCTTTGCTGCGTACGATAGTTCGTGACAGCCGGTGGAACAGGCGATGGCGGTTCGGGCGATGGAGTCGGCTGTTGAGCGCGAGCCGGTGATGCAGTGCCTGTCAGGAATAGTAACGCGAAGGCGAAAGCGGAAAAGTGCGACCAGATATCGCTGATCAAGTTTGATTTAGAGTGCATAACAAAATTTCTATGTCTATTGCCTGAATATTGATCCGGTTATCGAAGTGGCCACGCTTGCGGCTTTCCGTCGTACCCGGCCAAACATTCGGTCCAGGGAGACGCGCGACCAACTCCAGACATGGCTTTTTGCTGCGTCGTCAAACAGGGAATAAAACACCGGCACGGCGAGCAAGGTCAGTAGCAAGCAGAGCGTTTGTCCGCCGACCACTAGCACTCCGATCGAACGATTTGTCCCGGACCCTGGTCCGGTCGAAATAGTCAAAGGCAGCATGCCGGCGACGAGAGCGATGGTGGTCATCAAAATTGGTCGCAGTCGATCACGATTTGCCCGAATGATTGCTTCGAAACGCTCCATTCCACGTGCGCGAAGTTGATTGGTGTGGTCGATTTGCAAAATGGCGTTCTTCTTGACCACGCCAAATAGCAACAACAATCCGAGACCGGAAAAGATGTTTACCGTTTGTCCTGTCATTAATAACGACAGAATGCCGAATGGGATCGCCAACGGCAGTGTTAGCAGAATTGTTACCGGGTGAATAAACGATTCAAATTGCGCGGCCAGAACCATGTACATGAAGACGAAAGACAGAAGAAACGCTAGAGCAAAGTAGTAACCCGCGCGGCCGAGCTCTTTCGATCGGCCTGCCAATCCGGTTGTATAGGCAGGATCGATGTTGATCTCCTTCGCAAACTGATTCATCTTCTGAATGACTGCGGCCTGCGACCCGCCCGGTCTGACATTGCCCAGCAACGTAACCTGTCGTTGCCGATTTAAACGATCAATCGCCGAAGGACCTGTCGCCTCTTCTGTACGCACCAGATTGTCTAAACTGACCCAACCGACCTTTGTTGAAGCGACAATCATTCGCTGCAAGCCCTCGGAGCTTGCTCGATATTCGCCGATAGCACGCACTCGAACGTTGTATTGATCAGTGCCCGCGTTGAAGGTGGAAACCTTAGTTCCCGCAACCAAGGTGTTGAGTGCCTGCGCGATATCGCCAACTCTCACGCCAAGATCCGCTGCACGCGCTCGATCAATTATCACTCTTAACTCTGGCTTACCGGTTATCAGAGTAGAATCGGCGTCAACTACATCCGGAATGGTTTTCATTTTCGCCAACAGTGCCTCGGAATATTTCGTCAATTGAGCTAAGTCGGGTCCGCCAATGACGTACTGAATGTCGGCATTTCGAAAACCTCCACCGGAGATCGCGGCGACTTGTTGAACGCTGGTTCGCAATTGACCTGGATACTGTTGCAGGTATTTTCCCAGCACTTCAGAGCGCGCGCGCAGCATCAATTGCTGTTGGCTACTCGATCGTTCCTCAATCGGCTTTAGCTTCACGTAGATTGAAGCCACGTTCACTAGCTCCTGCTGTCCACCGCCTATGGTCGTGAGCGTATCGGTTACGCCGGGAAGTTTTCGAAGATCAGTAGCAATTCGCTCGGCGAGCGTTGAAGTAGCCGGAAGTGTCGATCCTTCCGGAGCACGCACGTTTACTTCGAACTGTGCCTGATCGTCCACGGGCAGAAAGTTTTTACCTACGAACATGAACAGCGGGACGATACTGACGATCACAATCAAACAAGCCACGACAATGACCCAACGATGGCCCATTGACCACGTGAGCAAATGCGTATAAGTGCGATCAATCGGTCGGTAGAAGCGTGACTCCTTGGAACCGTGGTCCGCTGGTTCTGTGTGGCGCTCAAAAGCCCGTTCCTTTTCATCGTCACTACGCTTGATCAGCCGCGCGGCCAACATCGGCGTGAGCGTGAAGGAAACCAGCAATGAAACGGCAATGGCAAACGCTGATGTCAAACCAAACGATGACATGAACCGGCCCACGATGCCCCCCATGAATCCGACGGGTAGGAACACGGCGAGTAACGATAGCGTTGTCGCCGTGACAGCGAGGCCGATCTCTTTTGTGCCTGCTATTGCGGCCTGGAAAGGTGGAACTCCTTTTTCTTCTACGAAGCGAAAGATGTTTTCAAGAACGACGATCGCGTCGTCAATAACGATGCCGACCATCAGAGTCAAAGCCAACATCGTGATTTGATTGAGTGTGAACCCCATTGCCGCCATCAACCCGAACGTGGCAACGAGCGACGTGGGAATAGCCAAACCGGCGATGACAGTCGAACGAAAACTCCACAGAAAAATGAAAACCACGATCGCGGCCAGAATACTTCCCTCGATCAAGTGTGTTTGGATCGCTTCGATCGAGTTTTTGATGAATATGGATTGGTCGCCAACAACCTGGGTTCTGAAACCCGGCGGCAGAGTATTGGATATTTCGGCGAGCTTCGCTTTCACGGCATCGGCGACCGCCACCGTGTTTTGACCCGATTGCTTCGCTACGATTAGCGTGACAGCCGGCTGGCCATTCAAACGTGCTTCAGTACGAGGCTCTTCTGCGCCGTCTTCCGCATAACCGACGTCGCTAAGCTTAACTGCGTAAGTGCCGCGATTTGCGACCACCAGATTGTTGAAATCTGCCGGCTCGACAATCCGTCCCATGGTCCGGACTGTCAGCTCCCGCGTCCCTTCTTCGACCCGGCCACCGGGGACTTCCATGTTCTGCGCCCGCACCGAATCTGCGACTTGCGCAACCGTCACGTTGAATGCGCGCAGTTTGTCAGGATCAACCCACATCTGTATCTCACGCGTCCGACCGCCGATAATCTGCACATCTCCGACACCGTTGATTGATTCGATCTGTTGTTTGATCTTTTTGTCGGCGATTTCGGTGACCTCGCGCAGTGAACGTGGAGCAGAGACCGCAATGCGAACTACGGGCGCTGCGTCTGTGTCGAGTTTTTGAACTATCGGTTGTTCAGCGGTTACAGGAAGGTCATTGACGATAAGATCGATTTTGTTGCGAACTTCCTGGGCCGCAACATCCGGATTTTTTTCCAAGAGGAAGGTGATGAAAACTTGTGAGACGCCCTCTACGGAAGTCGAACGGAGTTCATCAATGCCCGAGATCGTGTTTACCGCTCCTTCAACTTTGTCGGTGATCTCAGTTTCAATCTCCTGAGGAGACGCGCCGGGGTTTACTACGGTGACAGTGATCGTGGGCAGATCGATCTTCGGAAACAAATCAACGCCTAGTGATTTGTACGAGAACATGCCGACCACCGTGAGGCTCAGAATCAGCATCGTGGCGAAAACCGGACGTCTAACGCAAATTTCAGCTAGTTTTTGCATATGCTACTGCCTTACCGCCATGCCATCACTCAACTTCTCAAGATTGCTCGTGGCGACTTGCTCTCCGTTTGCAACTCCAGTTTTGATCTGAATTAGATCGCCTTCGCTTTGACCGGTCTGAACAATTCGTTGTTCTGCGTGACCGTCCTTGACCACGAAAACTCTGTTGACCCCCGTCTCGCTTAATACAGCACGAGCCGGAATCAGCACGGCCGATGTCGGACGCGGCTGTAGAATTCTTACAGTAGCGAACTGCCCCGGCTTCAGCACACCGCTACTGTTTTCGATTTCAGCTTCAACCGTAAGCGTACGAGAGTTGGCTGAAACATTCGGAGCGATACGCGCTATGCGGCCACTAAAATTCTTGTCGGGCCAGGCACTGGTCGTTATGGAGACGGATTGTCCCACCTGGACCGCTGGAATTGCCTGCTCTGGTATATCAATTCGTATCCGAATCGGATTGATGCGAACGATCGTCGCGACCTTCTGCTGTGGCGAAACATATTCACCGAGATCAGCAGTGCGTTCGGCAACGTAGCCGTCGATTGGCGCGGCGATTACGCTATATGACAAGCTCTTCCGGGCGAGCGCGAGTGCGGCCTCAGTGTTTGCGACATTCGTTTTGGCTACAGCGACTCCCGCATAGTTCTGACGCGCCTGAGCCAACGCGGCCTCATATTGTTGTCTCAGCTGATCGCGTCGCGCTCTTTGCTCGTCGTAATACGAACGGGATACGTCTCCCGACTCAATTAGCTTTTCCGCTCGCTGCAATTCCTTTTCAGCCAAGTCGGCCGTCGCTTTCGCTGCAGCAACCTCAGCCACTCTGTTCGGATCAAACGCCTGCCCCGGCTGCAATCCGATTTTTTCTTCAGCCTGACGTAGCGCCGCCTTCGCCTGTTCCACTTGGGCTAACGCTTGTTCAACCCGAAGTTTCAACTCTGAATCGTCCAACCTCACGATCATCTGGCCACGGCTGACATGTGAGCCGATATCAACGCCGAGGGTCACGACCTTCCCGGAAGTTTGGGGCGCTACATCTGTTTGCTCGTCACCTGCCAAGCTTCCGGTAGCTTCAAAAAATCCAGGCACGTCGCGCATGATTGCTGCTGCGGTCGTAACCTCCACCGCCGTCGCGGTCGTAGTTTCGTCTCTGGGCACGTTTGCCTTTGAGCCGCCACACGAAACCGCGAACACAACACAAGCTGTGAGCAGTAGGCCTAACGCTGCTATTTGTAGCTTTATCCGAGAATGCATCTTATCTATTCCTTGTCGAACTACTGTTTCAAAGAACGGCGCTTACGGTTCGGTCTCTCCGGATTTGTAATCCCGTTCAAAAGGATCGTGGTGAAGTTGCGCGCCGCCTGCTCGTTAGAGATATTCAACAATCGTCTCTGTGGATCCCAGAGATTGTTGTTGAGAGAGTGATGCATCACCATCCCAATGAAAGCTCGTACCACGATTGCGGGATCAATTTCGACCAGCGCACCTTCACGTTGTCGTTGCCGGAGGTACGCTCCAAGAAACTCATAAACCCTGCGGACAAATTCATCGAAGAACATCTGCGCCAATTCGTGTTTCTCGAGCGCAGAGTGAAGCAGCAAACGTTGAAATTCAGGATCCCTCTCGTGATGCTCAAGTGCTCCTAACGCCAGAGATTCGAAGACCCCGCGGTCATCTTTGCGGCGAATCGCATCGGCCGCCATCGCGGCCGGTTCGAAGTTCGTTCCTGAGCAGGCCTTGTGATCGAGAATCGCAGCATAGAGCTCTTCCTTGGTAGCAAAGTGACGGAAGACCATTGCCTCGGACACTCCGGCGGCTTGAGCAATTTCTTTCGTGGTAGTTCCGCGAAACCCTCTTTGGGAAAACAAACGAACGGCGACCGCAAGAATCTGAAGACGCCGCTCCTCCCCTGCCATCCGGACGG
>Ga0114129_10012550_pt1 | contig 12065 bp, 9 predicted proteins | sample RhiMetdeltSRZDD1_FD_80071 | JGI IMG/M metagenome (GOLD analysis project Ga0114129, IMG submission 80071) | Populus rhizosphere microbial communities from Tennessee, USA - Rhizosphere MetaG P. deltoides SRZDD1 (version 2) (version 2) | ecosystem: Host-associated > Plants > Roots > Rhizosphere >... | reverse complement strand
CGCAAACAATGTGAGTCAAACAGGCTGGGGCGGACGAACGGCTGATAAGACGCAGGGTTTGAACGGTTCGGCGACGTTTCCGAGCAACATCTCGATAGCCGGTATCAATCTTCTCCTGACCGGCGCCGACACGCGTCAACTTGCCGTAGCCGATTCGAATACTTCGCTGGCGAATGTGCTGCAACTCATCATGACGGGCACAACGGCCGAACAGACGTCACGACAGGCTTCGTTCGACGAACTGCGAACGCTCGATAACAACTTCAAACTCGTCAAAGCAGCGAGTGACATCCGTTCCAGCTCGATCCAAACAGATCTCGCGCTGAGCAGTGTTAATCCCACACTCGCCACCGTCTTTCCAAACACATCGCTGGGGCGACAATTGAAACAGGTCGCACTCTTGATAAAAGCCTGTACCGATCCGCTCGCCGGTATTAACATGAAGCGCCAGATCTTCTTTACGCAAATCGGCGGCTTCGATACACACTCGGCGGAGATTGGCGGACAAGTAGGCTTGCTCACGCAGGTGAGCCAGGCGATCAACGCGTTCTACGCGGCGACTGTTGAACTCGGTGTGCAGAACAATGTGACGACGTTTACGATGTCGGACTTCGGTCGCACGCTCCAACCGGCGGGCACCGGCGTCAATGCGGTTGGGACGGATCATGCATGGGGGAATCACCAGCTAATCGTCGGCGGATCGGTGTTGGGAAGTACGTTTTATGGAACGTATCCAAAGCTGCAACTGGGAGGGCCCGACGACACTGATGGCGGATCGAATCCGCGCGGTCGTTGGATACCGACGACGTCGGTTGAGCAATACGCAGCAACTCTAGCGACGTGGTACGGTTTGTCGACCGCGGATCTGACGGCAGTGTTTCCTCTAATCGGACGCTTCTCGACTGCGAACCTCGGCTTCCTGTCATAAGAAAAGATGGCCGCAAAAAGGCACAAAAAGCACAAACGATCTTCTTGTGACTCTTTGTGGATGATTCGGCTGATCGTAGTGGCATCGCTGCTTGCTGCGTTCGTCGGGTTCGTACTTTCTCACCACGTCGGAACGCATACCGTTCACGCTTTCTCTGCTGGACCACCTGCGGGTTACACGGGTGCGCCGGGTGAGGAACCCGAAGCTTGCGCGGAATGTCACGTGCCGCCGGATGCCGGCACTGGCAAGATTTCCATCACCGCGCCGCAAACGTATGTTCCGGGTCAGACGTACCCTATCACCGTTACCCACACGAACGCAGATCCAACGCGCTTACGCTGGGGCTTCGAACTGACAGTCCTCGATACTGCTTCTGACGAGAAAGCCGGCGAACTGCAAAGCATCAACGGTTTGACGCAAGTCTTGAACAACGCCGGGCCGGGGTCGGCGCGACAGTACATCGAACATACTTCCGCGGGAACGTTTGTGGGCCAGCAAAACGGCGCGAGCTGGACGTTCAATTGGACCGCGCCGGCAACGGATGTTGGTCCAGTCACGTTCTACGCTGCCGGGAATCACGCGAACAACGACGGCAACACGTCGGGCGACTACATCTACAAGACCTTCGTCGCTTCAGCTCCAGCTTCGAGCACTCCGGATTTTGCGATCAGCGTCAGCCCTGCCTCGCGTAGCGTTGTGCCGGGCGGCAATGCGGTTTACACCGTCACGATAACGCCGCTCGCAGGGTTCACCGGTCAGGTAAATCTCAGCACGAGTACGCTTCCGACCGGAGTTGTCAGCGCTTTCAATCCGCCCGCAGTCAACATCACAGACGCAAACTCGAAGACGTCGACGCTCACTTTAGGAACCGGACTGAACACTCCGGTCAACAATCACTCGTTCGACATTGACGCGCAGTCAGGCTCTCTATCGCATTCAGCGACGGCAACTTTAATTGTTGTGAGTCCAACGAGTGCTGACTTGTCGATCACGAAGACCGCGTCGCCGAATCCGGGTCAGGCAGGTGTTAATCTTTCCTATCGCATCGTTGCAACGAACAACGGGCCAGCAGCCGCGACGAACGTGACGATCGCAGACACGCTGCCGGCCGGCGTCAATTTTGTGTCGGCAACGGCAACGCAGGGCAGTTGCAACGGAAGTGGACCAGTCAATTGCAATCTCGGGAATTTGGCTGTTGGCGGTAGTGCGATCGTCACGATCGTCGTAACGCCTTCATCACCGGGTCAAATCATCAATTCGGCGACAGTCAGTGCAAGCGAGACTGATTCTGATTCGACCAACAACACAGCCAGCACAACGACTCTGATTCAACCAGCCGCGGCTTCGCCAAGTATGCTGGACGACAATCTCACGGTCAGCACCGTAGTGGCCGGACTCGATCAGCCGACGAGTCTTGCCTTCATTGCTGCAAACGACTTTCTCGTGTTGGAAAGAGCAACAGGCAAAGTGCAGCGAATCGTGAACGGCGCTTTGCACAGCACGCCGCTGGATCTCGCGGTCGACCAAGCCTCCGAACGTGGCCTGCTGGGTATCGCCCTGCATCCGAAGTTTTCTCAGAACGGCTTCGTTTATCTCTTCTGGACGGAAAGCAGCACCGGCGTCGACACGTCAAACATCGATCAGATTCCGCTGCTCGGCAATCGCGTCGATCGTTACCTGTGGAATGGATCTACGCTCGCTTTCGATCGCAACCTCATCAAGCTGCGGGCGCTACAGCAGGACGCCGGACAACCGGCGCGCGGCAATCATAACGGCGGCGTGATTCGCTTTGGTCTCGACGGCAAGCTCTACATCATCTTCGGCGACAACGGCAGGCGCGGCTTCCTCCAGAACCTCGCGAGTGGCGGCCCGGTTCCTGACGATCAGTTTGGTGGACCAGCGCCCGACGACGCACACATGACTGGAGTTATTCTCCGCCTCAACGACGACGGCTCGACGCCCGGCGACAATCCGTTCTTCAACGCGACGACAAACTTGACCGGCGAAGCCGCGGCCAACATCAAGAAAGTCTTTGCGTACGGAATACGCAACAGTTTCGGCATGGATTTCGATCCGCTGAGCGGCGCATTGTGGACGCAGGAGAACGGCGACGATGCCTTTGACGAAATCAATCGCGTGGCACCGGGTTTCAATGGCGGCTGGATACAAACGATGGGCCCGGTCAGCCGAGTCGCGGAGTTTAAATCAATCGAGATGACTTACGCCGCCGGAACTCTTCAACAGCTCCGTTGGCCGCCCGCGAACACTGCGACCACGCCGCAACAGGCGTTGTCGAGAATGTTCATGCTTCCGGGCGCGCAGTACGTCGATCCGGAATTCAGTTGGAAGTATGCGTTGGCGCCGTCGCCGATCGGTTTCGTGAGAGGTCGCGGACTCGGGCCGCAGTTTGAAGGCGATCTTTTCGTCGGCGCTTCGCGCACCACACTTCTCAACGGGTTCTTGTTCCGGTTCAAACTGACTGCGGACCGGCAACATTTTTCGTTCTCCGATCCGCGACTAGCGGATCGAGTTGCCGACAACCTCGACAAGTTTGACGTGACTGAAAGTGAGAGTCTAGTTGTCGGAAAGGACTTTGGAATTACAACCGATATTCAAACGGGGCCGAACGGAAATCTGTTTGTCGTGTCGCTGTCGAATGGAGCAGTCTACGAGATCAAGTCGAAACCGAGCTCACCGCCAACCAGCAGCATTCAATTCAACGCCAGCCGTTATCTGGTCGGTGAAAGTGCGGGCAGTGTAACTGTAACTGTCACGCGTAGCGGTGAAACGTCAAATGCCGTGACCATTCAGTACGCTACCAGCAATGGCAGTGCAACGCAGCCGAATGACTACACCAGTGCTTCCGGGTCGTTACAGTTCGCTGCAGGAGAGACTATGAAGTCTTTCGTCGTTCCGGTAATTGATGATGGTGTGGTTGAGGGTACCGAGACTATTAATTTGTCTTTCAATGTTTCAGGTGACGGCGGCACGAGTACTATTTCTATTCTGGATGATGACAAACCGCTGATTGTGTTGGAGGAGAACACGGCGCGCGCCGCCGCGCTCGAGTCTGTTTGGTTCTTGCGCGATCCGTTCCCGTTGGGAAGTCTGTTTAATTTCAGTTCGGATCAACACACGCGGATTACGGTTTTTGCCACCGGGATTGAGCTGGCGCCCGCCGAGAGTCCTTCGGCGGTCCTGGTTCAGCTCGAGGACAGTCAGAATCATGTTTATCCACTCGTCGTGGAAGACGTGCGAAAGGTTCCGAATCTTGATTCGCTTTCGCAGATCGTGGTGCGACTGCCTGACGCCGTCGACACCGAGGGCGACTTCCGCATCAGCCTCACCTTCCGCGGCCTCACCAGCAACAAACCACCAATAGCAATCGTCCACTAATTCAGCCGCAGATGAACGCAGATAACGCAGATAACGCAGATCTGCGTTCACCTGCGTTGATCTGCGGCTTAACTCCTTTTGAGGTGGAAACTGTTTTGCTGTTCTTGTGGCCTAATCGCGATCGGGTAAGCGCAGTGGCATCTCGGAATTTGCACGGCAGGGATCAGTTCTTCCCGCAGACTTTTGCCGCGCGGTGCGCATTGCAGCAGTGAGTGTCCGTTCGTCGAGTCGTGCTAAAGCGCATTCATCGTCCGCAAGTCGAACTTGCAGCGTCTGAATTTCCGCACGCAAGCGAGCGAGATCTTCCACGCTCAAACCACGCTGACTCCCGGCTCCAAGTCGCGACTGCTGTTCGAGCATACGAAGGCTGTTCTCAATCGAATACATGCGCGTCTCCATTTGGTTAACGCGATTCTCCAAACGAATGATGTCCTGTTGTGGCGTTGCGCTAATCGTTAACAAAGCCAAACCCACGACACACACCAACCACTTATTTCGCATGAACTCCCCCTTTATCCTTTAAACGCTTACCTGTCGCGATGCAAACTCTTCAACTTCAGTCAAAACTCCCTTTTCGAGGTGCATCTGCTCTGAAGCGAAACTCGCGGCGTGCGGATCGTGCGTCACGAGCATGATCGTCTTTTTCAACTCCTGATTCAGAGTTGAAAGTATCTGCATGATCTCTTCGCCGGAACGCGCATCGAGATTTCCAGTCGGTTCGTCGGCGAGAATGAGATCGGGATCCGTAACTATCGCACGCGCAATCGCGACCCGCTGCTCCTGGCCACCCGACAACTGGCGTGGCTGATGGTGCATGCGGTCGCTCAGGCCGACAAGGTCGAGCGCCGTTTCCACATTCTTCCTGCGTTCCGCTTTCGACAGCTTCGTCAGCAGCAGCGGCAGCTCGACGTTTTCAAACGCAGTCAGCACCGGCACGAGGTTGAAAGTTTGAAAGATGTAGCCGATGTGAGCGTTGCGCCAGACTGCCAACTGGCTCTCACTCATCCTCGTCAGACTGGTCCCCATCACTTCGACTTCGCCTTCCGTGACGCGATCGATGCCCGCCAAGAGGTTCAAAAGGGTCGACTTGCCGGAACCACTCGGCCCCATCAAAGCGAGAAAATCGCCTTCGTGCAATTCGAGATCGACACGATCCAAAGCGACGATCTCAAACCCATCGCGATTAAAACGCTTCGTCACATTGCGAACTCGCACTATCGGTTCAGACATGGTTTTCTCATCCTCAAACTAACTTTGGATTTCACGCAAAGGCGCAAAGACAGCAAAGGAAGCCGGCAAAGAAGTTGGGAGTTTTTCTTTGCTCTCTTTGCGCCTTTGCGTGAAAGAAACTATTGGACTTTCACACGATCGCCGTCGCGTAACTTTTCGACTTCCGTTACAGCGACCGATTCGTTGCCACTCAATCCATCAAGGACCACGTAAGCGTCACCGGATTCCTCGCCGGTGCGGATGGTCCGTTGCTCAACCTTGCCACCCTTGACGACGAAAACAAATGAGCTGTTGTCTTTCTTGACCACCGCGGACTTTGGAACGAGCACGCGCGCGATGACTTTGTCTTCAGCGGCCGGCGCTTTGTCGGCGAGGAAGTTGACGCGCGCGTTCATCTCCGGTCGCAGTTGTTCGTTTGGATTCTCGACCTTGATTTTGACCTGCACGGTCGACTTCGCGCGATTAGCTTCGGGCGCGATCTCCTCGATAAACCCGGTGAACCTGAGATTCGGATAAGCCTCGGGAATGATCTCGGCCCTTTGCGACGGCTTTAAGCGCGCGAAATCAGTTTGGCTGATGTCCAACTCGACTTGCAGGTCGGTCAGATCTGCAAGATCGACGACAGACGTGCGCGCCCCCGAACCACCAAACGCAGACGGACTAACCATCTCACCGCGTTCGACAATTCGTTGAAGCACGGTTCCCGATACGGGCGCTTTGATTTCAGTGGCGGCGAGTTGCGTGTTGGCGTAATCGAGTGCCGCGCGCATTTGCTGCACTTCAGCCTCGGCGGCGCGAATCTCTTCCTTGCGTGGCCCGATGTCAGTCATTGCGCTGGACTGGCGCGCCGCCTGAACCATCGCCGCCGCCGTGTCACGATTCGCGAGTGCGCGGTCCAACTCCGACTTTGACGCCACACCTGAGCGATACAGTGAGTCGGCGCGTTGATACTCTGCTTCGGCGTTCTTCAAGTTTGCTTCGGCTTGCAAGACTGCGGCCTTGTCTTTCAACTTTTCTTCCGGTCGTGAACCTGTGCGCAGCTGGTCGAGCCGGGCTTGCGCCGCGGCGAGATTGGCGCGCGCTTGATTGGCCTGTGCGCGAAACTCGCTGTCTTCGAGTCTGACAAGCACCTGGCCTTCCTGTACGGTGTCGCCCTTCTCGACACCGATCCACGCTACGCGTCCCATCACTTTCGCGCCCACGGCGATCTTGTGATGGGCCACAACGTAACCCGAAGCCGAAAGCACACTCTCGCCCAGAGACGCGCCACCACTCTCCACTCTCACCGTCGCAATCGAGATCGTCTTCGCACTCGAAAACAAAAACACGTAACCGAGCGCGAGCAACGCCAGCAACGCCGCGATTCCAACGAGCAACAGTTTCGGGCTCCGCGTACCAGCAGCAGGCGACGGCGCCGATCCACGATCGATCTTCAAGCTCCTCAGCCGCTTGTTCAGATCTTCCTGGTCGTCTTTTGATTTCGGACTACTTACCATTTTTTAGCCACGGATTACATGGATGAAAACCGGATTCTAAGCGCGTAGCGCGTCCACGATCTTATATCGGGAGGCTCGAATGGACGGTAAGAGAGAGCCGATGAACCCGATGATTGCGCCGAAGATTAGAGCAGAGATCATCAAATCGAATGTGACGCGGAAGTTGAACGCGATCTCGCTGAACGTCACCCAATTCGACGTACCGGTGGAAACAAAATTCAACGGCAACGCCAGCAGAATTCCAATCGCAGCACCGATCAAAGCAATCGCGACCGATTCCAAAAGAAACGCCACCAGTATGCTGAACCTGCCAAACCCGAGCACGCGTAACGTCCCGATCTCTTTCGTTCGTCGCGCTACCGCCGCGTACATCGTGTTCATGCCGGCGAAGCCCGCTCCGACCGCCATTATGAAAGAGATGAACACAGCCAGTCCCTTCAACGCTCCGGAAGCAACGCCTTGTTGATCCTCGTAGAAAACGCGTTCCGACACAGCCTTCAGATGAAGCTTCGGATCGTCTGTGATTCGTTTGCTGAGTGCAGTCAACGCATTCTGATCCTTTGCACGCAACAACACTGACGAGTACTCGGTCTGCTTCGTGGTGCTCAAGAGTGAGTTGATGTCAACCCAGATTTCCGATTCAAAAGCCTTGCCCTCTGAGTCGAACAAACCAACAACAGTGTAGTCGGTCGTCTGAATACGGAACTTGTCACCGATGTCGAGCCCCTGAAACCTTTCGGCGATTCTCTTCGACACCACAGCTTCCGTTAGACCCGGCTGAAACTCTCTTCCTGCAATTATTTTGAATCCGGAGTGCAGCTTGAACGACATTGGGCCAACACCGCGCACCGTAACATTCGAGCCCTGACTCATTCCTTTGCGAGCTTTGTAAATCAACGAGATTTGCTCCGCGGCGGCAAGTGGCATGTCCCCCTCGCGCTGGACGCCGTCAAGATAGAGGAGGTCGTTGTACTGCTGGCGCGACACCGAGCTGGTCAACTCGGCGGTACTGCCCTCGCGCAGCACGATCACGTTCAGCGGCTCGCCACTACTCGAGAGCGTCAGATCGATGCCTCGCGCCAGTGCCATCACCATCAAAAAGACCGCGACCGTCAAACCAATGGTGAACGCCGTCGCCAGCGTACTGCCCTTCCTCACAATGATGTTGCGAATGTTGTATTTGAGCGGTAGTGCCATTTTATTCAGTGCTCCGCAAGGCTTCGGCGATGGTCAAACCCGAAACACGATAGGCCGAATAGATCACGCTGATCAAGCCCACTACAATCGATAATACAAACACAGCAATCAGTGTTTCTTTGGTGGGAACAAAGGAGATGAAATTCGGAATGTAAAGACTCAGATCGATCGAGTTGAAGACCAGCACCGCCGCGCCGATTCCAATTCCTGCGCCGATGCAGGCAACGATCAAAGCCTCACCGAGAAACAGTGCCGCAATCGTGCCGCGCTGAAAACCGATCGCCTTCAACGTGCCCACTTCTTTCGTACGTTCACGCACCGTCATCGCCATCGTGTTGCCCATCACAAGCAGCAACGAGAACGTGATTGCAGCCATGATGCCGTAGAGAAAAGTCTTGACTCCTCCGAGCATGGCTTCAAAACTCATAGCAAACTCACGCTCGCTCTCGGTCTTTGTGGGAGCATCAGTGTTCGCGAAGATGGAGTCGATTTCCTGCGAGATGCGCGGTACGTCCTCAGGTGAGTTAGCCAGAATGCTAAACGTGCCGACCTTATCCTTCGCATCTGCCGGAAGCAGCTCGTTTATGTAGTCGTGATGAAAGTAGAGTGTCTTCTCATCGCTGCCGGTGTAAACGCCGCGAATGATGAACTCAACGCTCGCGTTGTAGATCGGGCTCTTCAACGTGATGCGCTGTCCGGGAGTAAAGCCGTGAACCGTGACGAGCTTCTTCCCGACGATCGCTCCCTGCCTGTCGTTTATGAAAGCCTGCCACTCGGCATCTGACATCTTGAGTTCAGGAACGACCTCTCTAAGGTTGCGGGGATCCACCGAAAAGTTCGCAAAAAAATTCCGCTCATCGATGTAAATGCCGCCAAACCAACTGAACGGAATCACTTCTTTAACACCGGGGACCGTCTTGATCTTCTGGAGATGCGCCATTGGCAAAGGGAACATCAGCGAAACCGCGTGACGCGACACGAGTCGCAGCGGGCTCGCCTCACCGCTGCCGCGTTCAAACTCCGTGAGAATGGTGGCCAGACTTATGATCAGAAACAGCGAAACGACGAGGCTCGAGATCGTCAGCAGAGTTCGTCTCTTGTTCCGCAGGATGTTCTTAAAGATCAGTTTTGCATACTTCATAAGCAGTTCACCTTTTCTTTAGAACCAGGTCGGATTTGGGCGTTATGACGATTACGCGTCTCCCATCGAAAGGTTTCATAGAAACCTAATGGTGCAACTGTAGGGGCGGCCCTCCGTGGCCGCCCGTGCGTCGAACATAGATTTCGTGAAACGGGCGGCCACGGAGGGCCGCCCCTACAGTTGCACCCTAACAATTTTTCCGGCTGAGCAACAATAGCGCCGCGCCAAAGGACCCACATCCCCATAGATCTCCAACGGCCCACAACCATGGCATTCCCGACGTGTAATCGATTAAAAAGAAGACGGGCGCAGCCACTAAAAACGAAATGCCATTGAGTATTACGAAAGGGCGAAACCGCTCTACGTTAGAGGCTATAACGAACAAAGAGATTGCATGCATGCCGTAGGTGTATGATGCCTGCCGGATCATAAACATCGTGATTGGCCCAGTTGGCAGTTCGCCAAGGCCAAGCCAAACGTGCGCGATCTCCATCCACGAGCGCGGCATCACCACGGCGATGAATGCGAGTAGTTCGACCGCACCCGCCAGCCGCAACATCCACCCTTGGAGACGCTGAGCATTCATAATCTTTGCGTTTGTGGCCCGACACGGATTATATGATGGCTTTCATGAACATCAACACCCGCCTCGGCTCGCTCTTTCTGTTAATTCTTTTTATAGACACCGCCTATTCACAGGCGATTAAGAATGCCGTTCCCGACGCCGCGCGGCCTCTGCCGTTGTCGTCCGTGTGCGTCACTGGTGGTCCTTTGAAACACACGCAGGATCTCAACGCTGATTACCTGCTGAAGCTCGAACCGGATCTCACTCTCTGACGATCAAACGCGTTCACGCGGAACGCACGCCTTCGCGTGTAACAGCCGGCGAAGTTGCCGAACGTTGGGACTTACGCGCCACACCAGAAGTTTGTTAACGAGCGCGATGCGTTTACCATTCCCCTTGGCCGTTCACCGAAATTGATCGAGATCAGCCACAAAAAGGCATAACTTTGATCCAAGCAAGAGAGGCCTACGAGATGAAACCCATCATCAACATGTTTAGGATAATCTGTCTTTTTGTTCTGCTTAGCATTCCGGTGAGTATCTTCGGACAAACCACAATCATCTTTAGAAGAACTTCCACAGATATAATTCTCGGAGCAGATAGTCGTCAAACTGGCGTTTGGGTTGATCCGCTTGGTGAACGTCACGAGACTGTGACAAGCAATTCCATGTGCAAGATTATCGTTGCCAAAAAGAGAGCTTTCTCCTTTGCGGGTTATACCGGAACAACTGAGGTTGGCCGCGTTGATATTGAAGACATTGGTCGTAAGGCGCTCATTGACGGGACTGGTGTTGAAAACGCTGCCAATCTGTTCACCACTAGAGTCTTCCAGGAAGTTGAAGCCAGCCTGGAAAATTTGCGCCGCACTGACATTGTAAGTTATCGCGACGTGACGATTAGCAAAACAACCAAACGAATCAAGCCACCCTTGAGCGTGTTTTTCGTCGGCGTCGAAAACGGCATCGCAAAAGTTGCGGTAAGAACGTTCAAAGTGTTGAATCCAGAAACTGAGGTAGTACAACTCGCCTTGGACTGGGTGAATTGTCCTGGCCGCGAGTGTCCGAACAAGAACACTATTACAGCGTTTAATGGACACTACAACCAGATCAAAAAGTACAGGGATGATGAAACTTTTTGGAAACAGAATGGAAGCGTGGGCGGTATTCGACAGTTGCTAGAGATTATGATTAAGAGTGATCCCAAGGTTGGTGGTCCTATTGATATTTTGCACTTGGGCAAGGACGGTGTTTGCTGGGTTGAACCCAAAACCCGGAAAGATTGTGATGAACCGGAAATAGAAGTGTGCAAATCGCCGCCAATGGACTCAAGACGATGACGTGGGAAGAGCGGTGGCATCCGCTGCGAGAAGAGTGGGTGATAATTGCGGCGCACCGGCAGGACCGTCCGTGGAGTGGCGGCACGGTGGCGCGTGGTGAAGAGGCGTTGCCGTCGTACGTGCCGGATTGTTACCTGTGCCCCGGAAACTCGCGTGTCAGTGGCGCAGTCAATCCTCAGTACGAGCAGACGTTTGTTTTCGACAACGATCATCCGTGTGTGTCGCTCGAGGCGCCGCCGACGACCGAAGCGCACAGCGACATCTATCGCAGTCGTCCAGCGCAGGGCATCGCGCGAGTGGTTTGCTACAGCCCCAAACACAATCTGACTCTGGCCGAGCTCGCTGTTGACGAGATTCAGCAATTGCTGAACGTGTGGCGCGAACAGTACGAGGAACTCGGGCGCCGTGCGGACATCAACCACGTACTCATCTTCGAAAACAAAGGCGAAGTCGTCGGCGTGTCTAATCCGCATCCGCATTGCCAGATCTACGCCACCAATTTTGTCTTCAAGACAATTGAGACTGAGGCGAGCGTAAGCCGGCGCTACCTCGCTGAGACTGGTCGCGTGCTCTTCCAGGACATCATCATTGCGGAACAACAAGCCGGGACACGAATTATCGCGGAAAATGAAAACGCGATTGCGTTCCTGCCTTACTTTGCTCGCTATGCTTACGAGGTGTTTGTAGCGCCTAAGAAGACGCACCAAAGCCTGGCAACACTCTCAGTTAACGAGATGCGCGACTTTGCGAGTGTGTTGAAAGATGTGCTCGTGAGG
>Ga0114129_10012549_pt1 | contig 12065 bp, 9 predicted proteins | sample RhiMetdeltSRZDD1_FD_80071 | JGI IMG/M metagenome (GOLD analysis project Ga0114129, IMG submission 80071) | Populus rhizosphere microbial communities from Tennessee, USA - Rhizosphere MetaG P. deltoides SRZDD1 (version 2) (version 2) | ecosystem: Host-associated > Plants > Roots > Rhizosphere >... | reverse complement strand
GCGACTCGAAGATCACCTTGTTGACCTTCGCCGCACTCAGAGCGCTCTGCACCGCCGGGCCGCCAGCCGAACGATTGTTGTAGTCGTTGAAGTACAGAGCCGTGACGCCGGCGAGCGCGCCGGAATCGGCCGAGTTCTGCGCCTGCGTCCGCGCGTTCATGAACATCCCGACGTCAATCGCCAGCGTCGTGGCCGCGATGAACGCGGTCAAGCCGATGCCGACGAACACCAATGACATGCCGCGCTCGTCGCGACCGAGATGAAGGATTCGATTCCCCATGGCGACCTCTACTGGTTCCGAGAGCCCCGCTTCGCGAGCTCTGCCTGATAGACGGCTTCCGCCGCCTTGAGCCGCGCCTGCGCATCCTCGAGCGATTTCTGCTGGCGCTTGTCGATCTCCGCTTGCTTTCTCGCCTGCTCGGCCGCGAGCTTGGCCGCGGCGTCGCTGGCCGCCTGGTCGAGCTCCGCCTTCTGTTTCGCTGCGGCTGCGTCGCGCTTGGCCTTTTCACGCGCCGCTTTCTCGTCGCGCTTGGCCTGTTCCTTCGCGGCTTGTTCGTCGCGCTTCGCGTGTTCGCGAGCCGCCTCCGCGTCGCGCTTCTCCTGTACGGCGGCCTCCTTCTTCAGCCGCTCGGACTCACGGCGCTGCTCTTCGGCCGCCTTTTCTTGATGCTTGAGCTCGGCTTTATCCGGCTTCGCGGCCGGAGCCGTCGGTGCCGCGACTGGAGTCGCGGGCGTCTCGGCCGGAGCCGCTGGCGTCACGGCTGGAGCCGCCGGCGTCACGGCTGGAACCGCTGGCGCGCCGGCCGGCGATTGTGCCGCCCCGCGCGGCGCCGCGCTTGGAAACGCTGGCGGGGGCGAGTCGAACGTCTTCTTCGGCGGCCCCAGGTACGGCTCGATGATTCGCGGCAGATTCGGCGTCACGCCGTTCGATCCGTTCGGGAGGATCTCGGGCGTGATCATGACCACCAGCTCGGTTTGATTCTTCTGGGCCGCCTTGCTCTGGAACAGCAGGCCGAGGATCGGAATGTCGCCGATCCCGGGAATCTTCTGCAGCGCGGTGTTCATGTTGTTGTTCAACAGACCCGCGATGGCGAACGTCTGGCCGTTTTCGAGCTCGAGCTCGGTTTCCGTGCGGCGCGAGCTGAGCGCCGGAATCCTGAACCCCTGCAGCACGATGGCGTTGTTGAAGTCGAGCGTGCTCACCTCGGGGCGCACTTTCAAATGAACGCGCGTTCCGTTCACCTGCGGCAGGAAGTTCAGGCGGATGCCGAACTCCTTCCACTGGACGCTGATCGCGATCGTGCCGCCGGAGCCCTGCGCCACCGGAACGGGAATCTCGCCGCCGGCGAGGAAGCTCGCTTCCTTCCCGCTTTCGGCCACGAGGTTGGGCTCGGCCAGGCTCTGGAAGAGACCTTTGGTTTGCAGCGCCTTGATGATCACGCCGAGGTCGTACTTCTCGCTGAAGAGGAACAGGTTCAGAAAGTCGCTGAATGTGAACTTGCCCGAGTTGCTCGTGACGTCCTGCGCCCAGCCGAGGGGTTTCGTGTACTTGATCTCGTCGAAGCCAATGGACGGGAACTGTTCCGTCGAGACCCGGCCGAGCGTCTGCTTGACGCCGGTGGGGCTCGTGAAAAATGACGCGCCCAGCTCGGTCATCGCGGTCCGGCTCACCTCGGCGAAGCGCACGTGCAGGAGCACCTGATTGCTGCGCGCGGACTGCACCTGCAGCAGCGGCACCACGTCGTCCTTCTTGTCGACGTATCCGGCGGCGACGCTCACGGCGCGATCGACGACCTCCTTGCTCGTCACCGTGCCCGACAGCACGATCGATCGCCCGTTGTTCTGCGCCGAGATGGACTCGCCGGGGAAGAGCTCCTGGAGCTGGGTGGACAGCCGCCCCAGATCGCGCTGCACGACCACTTCATAGCGCCGGATCCCGCCCGAGCGGTCCCACACGAACATCGAGATCGTGCCCGGCGTCTTGCCGTTGATCAGCAGCTCGTTCGCCGACGTGACGAGCGCGTCGGCGATGTCGGCGCTGGTGAGCGAGACGCGGGCGATGGGCCGCCCGGTGTCGAGCACCATCGACCGTCCGACGGTCAGCGTGACGTTCTCGCCCTCAGTGGCATAAATGATCGCGTTGCCGACGACGGCGATCAGCAGGACCAGAATGGCAAGCGTGCGCCGCACGCGCGTTGCACGACTCTGCCCCACCTGCCCCGCCCGCCTTGCCTGCCGTGACCGACCTCGCATGGCTACTGCTCCTGGCGCACGACTTCGTGCGCGCGCTTGTCGCCGCGGATCATTTCGACCGTGATTGGCGCCGGCGGCGGCGGTGGCTCGACTTTCGCGGCCTGCGGGGCCGACGGCCGGGGCACGCGAACAGGCCTCACGGCGCCGAGCAGCGCCGCGGGCCGAACGCCCGGGGTGGACGGCGTCGCGCGGTCGAGCGGATTGCGCAGCGCCAGTTGAATCTTGCCTTCGCTCGCCGCGAGCGTCAGCCGCTCGGACTGCTCGGGATCGACGAGCAGCGTGACGACGCTGACCGGGACCGGCTTGTCCTTGTCGGTTTCACGATCGATTTTCGTGCCCGCGGCGAGGACCAGCACGTTGGTCAGGATCACCTTCGACGTCATGTCGCCCTGCGTCTGCGAGGGACTGACCGTCGCCACCACGTCGACGTGCGTCCCGGGCAGCACGTACCCGGCGACGCCGATGACCTCGTTGACGCGCACCGACACTGCGCGAAAACCAGGCGGAATCACCGGCGGCAACCCGGCGCCAGCCTCCTTCGACGCGAGCTTCATGGGCAGAATCGGCTCGTTCTGGACGACCGGCATGATCAGGCCGCGCCCGATCACTTCGTCGGGACTCCCAATCGCCGACGAAGGCACCGAGGCCGCCGGCCATTCGACAACGCGGATGTCGTCCTTCCCGAGCTCGGCGCCCACATCGAGATCTGCGGCGGCCACGACAACCGGCGCGGTCGGAATCGTGGCCCCTCGTGCCGGCGCTCTCTGCACGTAGTTGTACGTCGCGAAGGCGAAGACGGTGCCGACGCCAATCGCGAGCGCGAACACGATGAACACTCTCATGCGAGCCATATTGGGAATCCCTAATCCCTAACCCCTAATCCCTAGCCCTAACCCCTAACCCCTGATTCGCCGTCACTGTTCGTTCCGCATTTCGACCACCGCCGTCATCGTGATGCTTTGGCCGACCTTCGAGCCGCTGACCACGAGACGCGCGACGGGCTGCAGCACCATGAACGAGTACGGATAGGTCACGGTGACTTTCGAGCCTGGCGCCGTACTCCCACCACCGAGCGAGATTTGCGTCGCGGCCACCGTGACGGTGGCTTTCGATGGATTCGCGATCTGACCTGCCGTTAGATATTGCGTGACGCGCGCCTGCACGGCACCAGCCGGCTGCACGGGCAGCACGGCGACGCGCGCGCCTTCGCGGGCCGCGTTGGTGAGCACCTGCTGCGTTTGATAGGCGCGGCCGAACTCGACGATGCCGACCGAGACGAGCAGCAGGAGCGGCAGCGTCAGGGCCACTTCGATAATCGCGGCGCCACGGGCGCTCTTGATACGAGTCATGGTGCGTTCCGTCCTCTCAATTACCCAGCGCGGCGGCGAGCGCTCCGAGCGCAATCGCCGGCGCGTACGCGAACCGGTTGTTGTGTATCGGCCGTTCGATCTCGCGCAGGGTCGCGCCGTCGGCGCCGACCAGGGCGATGGCGCGCTCGATCGTCGTCGCCAGGCGCTTTCGCCTCCACGCGATGGCGAGCGCCAGCGCCGCTCCCACGAGCGCCGCATACAGGAAAGCCATGCCGATTCGCATCGGCCCGAGCAGCGTGCCGAGCGCCGCGAACAGCTTGACGTCACCGCCGCCGGTCGCGCCGATCAGAAACCCGGGCAACATGAGCACCAGTCCTACCGCCATCCCGAAAAACGCACCGCCGACGCCGACATCGGTCGCTCGCGTGAAGGCGAGCCCAACGCCGATCATCGCGATGCCGAAGGTCAGGGCGTTCGGAACGCGGCGGCAGTAAAAATCCACGGCGGCGCTCAATCCTCCAGCGCCCGCCACCAAACCGACAATCAACGAACTGGATGTGTCCAACTCCACATGCCTCATGACGTGAACTGAAGGGTCGGGAGGCGCGGCGCCCCCCGACCCTTGCCGTTTCTTACGCGATGGCAGCCAACGAGTCCGAGATCGCCTGGAAGATCCGGTTCACGCTGGCTCCGGTCGACGTCACCGCGAGCACCGCGACGAGCGCGATGAGGCCGACGAGTAGCGCGTACTCCAGCAGGTCCTGTCCCGAGTCGTCGCGAACGAACGCGCGCATCTGAGCCTTCCAATCCATGACGTCCTCCCGCGCGTCCTTCCGACGCGCAACACCGTGTGTGCGAAATGCGATCACGCGTTGATGCCCGACCGCATGACGTGCCCGGAAGGGGCAACGGCTGTGCCACGGCTCTGCCGGCGGGCGGGCGGGTGCTTGTAAAGCGACGTGCCTAGAGGCAGTTAGCGGCGACGCCGTCCGGCAAGACGGACGCCGGCATTCCGACAGCGCTCACGCGCACAATCCCGCACATTCGTAACGCCGGCCTCGAATTTCGTGCGGCTAAGCTGGTGGCGAAATCGCACACGATGGCGGAATCCTCCGGGAAGGCCGAACAACCCCAAATGATTCAAGTCGATAACACGTTCGGCCCGCCCGCGGCCGGGTGGGAACAGCATTTGCCATAGCAAGGCTCAGTGCTTCCAGTACGTAGGGTCTTGAGCGATTGGTTGCTGTCGATGGTCGCGCTGAGCGTGCTGATCGGCGTGCTCGTTGCGGTCAACGACGGCGTCCGACAGCAGGTGGCGAAGCAGTTGACGAGCGGCCAGGTGGTGACGGAATTGGCGGCCGACGTCGAGGACTTCGCCGACCAGGCCGTCCGCTCAGCGCGGCATCAGACGATCAAGTACGCGCCGCTCGTCCTCTTCGTGGCGGCGGCGGGCGTGCTGGTCGTGTTCATGCTGCGAGTGTAGAGAGCTGAGAGCTGAGAGCTGATAGCTGATAGCCGATAGTTGGCAGTTGATTTATGCCCCTGATCCTCGCAATCGAGCCCGATCGTCGTCAGGCGAACCAATTGACCACGATGATGCGCGGACGACTGCACGCCGAGCTCGTGCTCGCCGATTCGGCAGCTCGCGCTCTCGCCGCGCTGGGCGACCGCGTTCCGGATCTCGTCCTGACCTCCGCGCTGCTGTCGACGAAGGACGAAGCCCTGTTGGCGGAGCGGCTGCGGGAGCTCGATGCCGCCGCGGCCCACGTGCAAACACTCACGATTCCGGTGCTGGACACTCCAGCGCCCCGGTCAGCGTCGGGGCGAGGCCTGTTCGGCCTGCTCGGCGATCGCGAGTCGTCGAATGCAGCGCCGGACGGCTGCGACCCGGCGGTTTTTGCCGAGCAATGTGCGGCGTACCTCGAGCACGCCGCCACCCAACGTGAACACCAGACGACGGCCGTCGATTCGGATCCAACGCCCGCGCCCGCATCGGCGGAGCTCGAACAGATCGAACCCGAAGGGATCGTGGAAGACGCGCCGCCGCCGGCACTTGCCGCAGCGCCCGCAGACGAGAGCGCCGAGGTTGATCTGACGGCGATGCTCGACGAGTCGGTTGTCCATCAGCTCAGCGAAGCCATCGAACGGGTGACGCGCAACGGGATCCGGAACCCCGCTTGGCCCGCTGAAGCCCGAGGTCAAAGCGGCGCGTGGCCACCGTCGAACCGCGCCGCCGCCGACATGTGGCGGCCGCAGTCGGCTGCGGCAGCCTCGTCACCACGGCGGAAGCGATTCCCCGAGCGCAAGCCGATTCAAGACGAGTGGGGTCTCTTCGATCCTGCGCAGTGCGGCTTCGCCGCCCTGCTCGCAAAGCTCGATGAGATCACCGACGTGGCATCGTCGTTGCCTGCCCCCGAGGCTTCGGCCGGCTCGCACAACGTAACTCATTGATTCCACGAGACCGCGCATCGAGGGCGCGGCAGATTCTGCACCGCGACCGGCCGATGCGCGATGCAGTTTTCGCCAACCGAGTCTGAGCAAACGAGCCACGTCCGCGTCGGCCGCGACGTAAGAGCGCGAGGCGCGCGCTGGCACATCGTCGACATCCGTTCCTACGACGCCTGCAGCGTCGTGACGTTATCCGGCCTCTCGCCGCCAGTCGTTGGCGTTGAGCGGCGCATTCTCCACCCGTTCGACGTCATCGAGCCAATCGAGCAATCGGACGCTCCGCAGATCGTCGGCGCGCCGCGATGGCGCGCGGCGTGTCGCGCCGCAATTGCCGCCGAGACGCCACCGGGATCTCTGCGTCGGGGCCGCTCGGCCCGCATCGATTTGATGGCCCATCAGCTCGAGCCGGCGCTCGCGATTGTCCGGGGCGCCGGGACTCGACTGCTGCTCGCCGACGAGGTGGGGCTGGGCAAGACGATTCAGGCCGGTCTGATCCTCTCCGAGCTGCGCGATCGCGCGTGGATCGATCGTGTGCTGGTGCTCACACCGGCGGGCCTCCGCGACCAGTGGAGCCGCGAGCTTTCTGTCCGCTTCGACGTGGAGGCCACCGTCGTCGACGGGCGCGTGCTCCGCCGGCTCACGGCGACGCTCCCGCTCGGCATGAACCCGTGGTCGGCGCCGAGGGTCGCCGTGGCGTCGACGGACTACGTCAAGCGCGCCGAGGTTCTGCCCGCGGTGACGGCATGCCGGTGGGACGCCGTCGTTGTCGACGAGGCGCACGGCGTAGCAGGCGATTCCGATCGTCGTGCCGCCGTGGAAGCGCTGGCGTCGCGCGCGTCGTATGTGCTCCTCCTCACGGCAACACCGCACAGCGGCGACCCCGGTTCGTTCGGATCGTTGTGCGCGCTTGGATCGAGCGGCGCTGAGCCGCTGCTCGTCTTTCGACGCCGCCGGATTGACGTGCGGAACGAGAGTCGGCGGAGAGTGCATGCCGTCCGTGTGCGACCGAGCGCCGCCGAGCACCGGATGCATGCGGCGCTTGCCCGCTACTCCGAGGCGGTCCGGGCGGAACGCGGTCCCGACGCCTGCCTCGCGTTGTCGGTTCTGCACAAGCGCGCCTTTTCGTGTGCGTGGTCGCTCTCGCAATCCGTCGCTCGCCGATTGGCGACCCTCGCGCAGACCGGCGACGCCACCGACGCAGAGCAAATGGCGCTGCCGCTCGGCGATCCCGATGGGGACTTGACGATGGCTGATGAGCCGCCGGAGTGGCCGAGGGATCTCGCGCTGACCGATACGCAGCGGGAGTGCCGCCTTCTCACGGCCGTGCTCGAGACAAGCAAGCTGGCCGCGCTCGCGGAACGAAAGATTGCCGCGCTTCGACGACTGCTCCGCCGATCGCACGAATCGGCGATTGTGTTCACCGAATACCGCGACACGCTCCTGCACGTGCAGCGCGCCCTCGCCGGCTTGCCAGTCGCGGTTCTGCACGGCGGCATGACGCGAGAGGAACGGACCGACGCGCTCGGGGCGTTCGAGCGGGGGACGCTGCCGGTTTTGCTGGCCACTGATGCAGCCGGCGAGGGCCTCAACCTTCAGCGCGCCTGCCGGCTCGTCGTCAACCTGGAGCTGCCCTGGAACCCGATGCGTCTCGAGCAGCGGATTGGCCGGGTCGACCGGATCGGTCAAGGGCGGACGGTGCATGCGTTTCACCTCGTCGCGGATCGAACCGGCGAAATGCAGATCCTCGATCGCTTGAAGGCGCGCGTGGCCCGCGCGCAGGCTGACATCGGGGCGTCGGATCCGGTCAGCGGTCGCGACGAGGAGCAGCGGCTGGCTCGACTCGTCGTGGCCGGCGAAAGGCTCGAGGACCGCGTCGACACCAGCGCGCAGCTTCGGGCGCCGGCACCAGACGGCGCGATTGTGGTCCCGGACTTCCGAGACGCAGCGCTCGCCGAGGTGGAACGTCTGCGCCTCGCTCGCGCAATGGACGCCATGCCTGGCCGCGACGCGCATCAAACTCATGTCGTTCGAGCCTCACGCACGGGACTCCGTTCCGTCATCGGATCGAGGGCCCTCCTCATCTGGCGCGTCTCGTGGGAGAACCGGGCGGGCGTGACCGTCGAATCGCGACTCGTCGCGATAACCGTCGATGGTGTCCCGCCGCAAACGACGAGGGCGGCGATGCGGCAGACGGTCCACGAGCTCGCCAGCGGCCTGCGTTCGAGGATCGAGTCGTTCGGATGCGACTGGCGTGAATCGGCGGCGCACACGATCCGCACGTTCGCCGCCACTCGCCTTCGGCGCGAGCGTGCCATCCTCGAGCGCGTCTCCAGGAAGCCGCCGGCGCAGTTTCAGCCGGGATTGTTCGACCGCCGCGCCGAGCGGACGGTACGACTGTCGGCGCTGCAGGCCGCTGAATCGACGCAACAGGTCGTCGATCGCATTGCACGTGTCGAGCGAGAGGCGGAGATCGTTCCGCGCCAGCCGACGCTGCTCCTGGCCGTCCTGCCGTAAGCACCGAACATGTTGGCAGGCCTCGACGGCCATCTCGTATCGACCGCGTTTCTCGAGTGGCAGCTTCGCGTGTCGAGCGCACCGCCGGCCGCCGACCAGGCCGCCGGCGACCTGCGGGCCTGGCGCATGGCGTGCAGCTTCGGTCCCGCCTCGTCGGTCCGGACGATTCTGGAGGCGGGCGCCGCGCCAGTCGTGGCGGCACTCGGATTCGATCCGCCCTCGGATGTCGAGCCGGTCGACTCCACGCTGGCGGCAACCATCCGCCGGGAGAATCGTCCAATTGCGCTGCTCGTCGTGCCGTGGGGGACGCGGCTCGATCCGCTGTGGCGTACGGCCGTCACGCAAGCCGTTCGTCGGGCAGCGCCCTGGTGTCTGCTGTTCGACGGCGCTCGCCTGCGCATCGTCGACGCCGGCCGGCTGTACGCCCGCCGCTTCGTGGAATTCGATCTCGATCTCGCGCTCGATCATCGAATCAGCTTTGCGGCGTTGTGGCGCAGTGCGAGCGCCGGCGCGCTGACTGCCGGACCGGCGGATCTTCAATCGCTTCACTCCCTTGTGCTCGCGTCGGACCGCCACGCGTCCGGAGTCTGCCGTTCGCTGCGGGACGGCGTCGTCTCGGCGTCGAGGGACGTGCTTGGCGCGCTCGTCGGGAGCCTGCGGATGCCGCAGTCGCCGCTTCTGGCGGACAGTTTCGAGCAGGCGCTCACGATCGTGTACCGGCTGCTCTTTCTGCTCTTCGCCGAAGCCCGCGCGCTCGTTCCGCTGTGGCACCCGATTTACCGGGAAAGCTACAGCGTCGAAGCGCTTCGCGAATTCGCCGAGCGCGGCGATCGGACGGCAGGCCTCTGGGACGCGCTGCGCGCGATGACGCGCCTGGCGCACACAGGATGCCGCGCCGGCGACTTGCGCGTGACGCCGTTCAACGGCCGGCTGTTTTCTCCGGCGCGCACGCCGCTCGCCAACCGCCGCAACCTGGACGACGAGGCCGCACGGCGCGCCGTGCTCGCGCTGTCGACCAGGCCGGCGTCTGACCGCGCCGGCCGCGAGCGGATCACGTACCGTGACCTGGGCGTCGAACAACTCGGCGCCGTGTACGAAACGCTGCTCGATTATGAGCCGCGCCTGAGCGACACAGCGGCGCCGCGCGGCCGCGGCGGCCATCCGCTTGTCACCCTCGAGGCCGGATCCGGCGTCCGAAAGGCCACCGGCACCTTCTACACGCCGCAGCCAATCGCCGATTACCTCGTACGCCGGACCCTTGCCCCGTTCACTCGCGAGGCATCCGCCGATCGGATTCTCCAACTCCGCATTGTCGATCCCTCGATGGGAAGCGGCGCCTTTCTGGTGGCTGCCTGCCGTTATCTGGCGCATGAGTACGAGCAGGCGCTGGTTCGCGACGGCGCGTGTCATCCGAGCGATCTCGACGACTACGGGCGCATCCTCATTCGCCGCACCATCGCCGAGCGGTGCCTGTACGGCGTCGACGTGAATCCGATGGCGGTCCAGCTCGCGCGACTGTCGCTGTGGCTGGCCACGCTCGCCGCCGATCGGCCGCTCAGTTTCCTCGACCATCGACTGCTGACGGGCGACAGTCTGCTCGGCGCCTGGCTCGCCGATCTCCGCCGCGCACCGGCCGCGGGGGCGCGAACCCGCGCGAATCGCGACCTGCCGCTGTTCAGCGACGAGGCAGTCGTCGGCGCCGTGCGGGAAGCGCTGCCGGTTCGGTTCTCGCTGGAATCGACGCCCAACGATTCGCTGGAGCAGGTGCGAACCAAGGAGCGCGCGCTCGCTGCGATGACGGCGCGCGAGACGATGCTCTCGCGATGGAAGCGGATCGCGAACCTCTGGTGCGCCCCGTGGTTTCTGGACGGGGATGACGTCCTGCCGCGGGCGGCGTTCGGGTCGTTGTCCGACTTCGTGATCACCGGCCGCAGCGACCTCCCGCGTCACACCGCCGCTCGATACCTCGACGCGGCCGACACCCTCGCGGCCGCGCGGCGATTCTTTCACTGGGAGCTCGAGTACCCGGAGGTGTTCTTCGATCGCGAGGGACGTCGCCTCCCGCACGCGGGTTTCGACGCCGTCATCGGCAACCCGCCGTGGGACATGATTCGCGCGGACGCCGGCCCCGCCGACGGTCGCGCGCACGCGCGCGCGGACATGGCGAGCGTCGTGCGGTTCACCCGCGACTCAGGCGTCTACAGCGCGCAGTCGGACGGTCACGCGAATCGCTACCAACTCTTCGTCGAGCGGGCGATGGCGTTGACCCGGCACGGTGGACGCCTGGGCCTGGTCCTGCCTTCCGGGCTCGCGACGGATCAGGGCAGCGCGTCGCTGCGCAGACGCCTCTTCACCACGTGCGACGTCGATGCCATCGTCGGCATCGACAACCATCGAAGCATCTTCCCCATCCATCGCAGCGTTCGGTTTCTGCTGGTGACGGCATCCGCCGGCCGGACGACGGAGCGGGTCGCGTGCCGTCTGCATCTCGACGATCCAGCCGAGCTCGAGCGGCTCGGCGACGAGTCCGGCGGCGCGACGGGCTGGTTTCCCGTGCAGCTGACGCCCGCCGCCATCGAACGACTTTCCGGGCCTGGCCTGGGGATCCCCACAGTTCGTGACACCAGAGATCTCGCCATTCTGGAACGCGCCGCGTCGCTGTTCCCGCCGCTGGGGAGCGCGGCCGGCTGGTCGGCGCGCTTTGGCCGCGAGCTGAACGCGACCGACGATCGCGCGGCCTTCCGCGAGTCTGGTCGTGTCGGGCTGGCAGCCGTCGTCGAAGGCAAACATCTCGAGCCTTTTCGTGTCGACGTTGGCGCCGTCCGGCACCGCGTCACGTCTCGCGATGCGGCCCGCCTCCTGCCCGACGGCCGCTATCAACGAGCACGCCTCGCGTACCGCGACGTGGCCAGCGCGACCAACCGGCTCACGCTCATCGCCGCGATCCTGCCGGCCGGCTGCGTCTCGACGCACACGGTCTTCTGCCTGCGGACGCCGCTCGCGTCGCGGGCGCAGCGCTTTCTCTGCGGACTGTTCAACAGCTTCGTTCTCAACTATCTCGTCCGCCTCCGCGTCACGACGCACGTGACGACGGCGATCGTGGAGCGGTTGCCGGTGCCGACGGCGGACACTGCGCCGGGCGCCTTCCGTGAGATCGCGGCGCTGACGAGGGTGCTGATGCGGCGCTTCAGCGCCGACGCCTTCGCGCGCCTCAACGCGCGGGTGGCGGAGCTGTACCAGCTGACGCCTGCGGAGTTCGAGCACGTGCTCGAGACCTTTCCGTTGATTCCAATCGAGCAGCGCAGTCGGGCCCTTGCCGTTTTCGCCACGGAGGCACGTAGGACACAGAGATGAATTTGCCACAGAGTCACCGAGTCACCGAGAACTCGGATCTGAATTCGCTCACATCCCGGATCATCGCGTGTGCAATTGAGGTGCACCGGGCGCTTGGACCTGGTTTGCTCGAGTCGATTTACGAGGCCGCGATGTGCATCGAGTTCGACCAGATCGGCTTGCGATACGAATGCCAGAAGTGTATTC
>Ga0114129_10012546_pt1 | contig 12066 bp, 9 predicted proteins | sample RhiMetdeltSRZDD1_FD_80071 | JGI IMG/M metagenome (GOLD analysis project Ga0114129, IMG submission 80071) | Populus rhizosphere microbial communities from Tennessee, USA - Rhizosphere MetaG P. deltoides SRZDD1 (version 2) (version 2) | ecosystem: Host-associated > Plants > Roots > Rhizosphere >... | reverse complement strand
GTCCCGCTGATCGTGGAGAAGGGCGCCGACTGGTTCAAGTCTTTCGGCACCGAGAAGTCAGCGGGCACGAAGATCGTCTCGGTCTCCGGCAACGTCCAGCGTCCCGGCAACTACGAGATCGAGCTCGGCATGACGGTCCGCGAGATCGTCTGCGGTCTGGCCGGCGGCCCGCCCGAGGGCCGCGAGATCAAGTGCTTCTTCCCCGGCGGCTCCTCGGCGCCGGTGCTCCTTCCGGAGCATCTCGACCTCCCCTACGACTTCGAGAACATGGCCGAGGCCGGGTCGATGCTCGGCTCCGGCGCGATCATCGTGATCGACGACTCGGTGCCGATCGTCGAGGTCGCGCTGCGCCTCGCCAAGTTCTACCGGCACGAGTCGTGCGGGAAGTGCACGCCTTGCCGCGAGGGCACGAACTGGACGGTGAAGATGCTCGAGCGCATCGACCGCGGCGAGGCCACGCCCATGGACGTCGAGATCATCGACCAGGTCAACGCGAACATCATCGGCAACTGCCTGTGCGTGCTGGGCGACTCCATGGCGATGCCCGTCCGCTCGATGATCGAGAAGTTCGGCGGCGAGTTCGAGGAGCACATCGAGCGCCGTCGGCGCGAGTACGCCCAGCAGGACTACGGGCTGTCCGCCCACGAGCTCGCGGCCAGCGAGGAGGCCGGCATTGCCTAGGCCCGAGCAGCGGATGGTCACGTTCGAGATCGACGGGCGCGAGGTCACCGCGCCCGAGGGCGTGATGCTGGTGGACGGCGCCAAGTACGGCGACGTCGAGATCCCGGTGTTCTGTTACGAGCCGAAGATCGGGCCGCCGGTCGGCGCGTGCCGCATGTGCCTGGTGGAGATCGAGGGCATTCCCAAGCTCCAGACCGCGTGCTCCACGGCGGTGAAGGACGGGATGGTCGTCGTGACGACGTCCGATCGGGTCAAGGCGGCCCAGGAGGCGGTCGTCGAGTTCCTCCTGATCAACCACCCGCTCGACTGTCCGGTCTGCGACAAGGGCGGCGAGTGCCCGCTGCAGGACATCTCGTTCGGGTGGGGCGCCGGGCGCTCGCGCATGATCGAGCCGAAGCGCCACTTCACGAAGCCGATCGAGCTGTCCCCGCTGATCGCGATCGATCGCGAGCGCTGCATCCTCTGCTACCGCTGCGTGCGCTTCTCGCAGGAGGTGGCCGAGGACTACCAGCTCGTCTTCCTCGAGCGCGGCGACCACACGTTCGTCGGCACGAACGACGGCGCGCCGTACGTCGCGCCGTTCAGCGGCAACATCGTCGAGCTGTGCCCGGTGGGCGCGCTGACCTCCACGTCGTACCGGTTCCGCGCGAGGCCGTGGGACATCGAGGACTCGGGCTCGATCTGCGCGCTCTGCCCGAGCCAGTGCAACATCGAGTTCACCGTCCGCGACGATGCGCGCATCGTGCGCGTGATGGCGCGCGACAACGAGGACGTCGAGGACGGCTGGCTGTGCGACAAGGGCCGCTACGGGTACCAGGCGGTCCACTCGCCGGAGCGGATCACGCAACCGCTCGTCTCCGACGGCGGCGCCCTGCGCGAGGTCTCGTGGGAGCGCGCGCTGGCGACCGCCGTTACCGGCCTCGAGAAGGCGGGCGCCGCGGCGGCCGCGCTCGCCGGCGGCGAGTCCACGAACGAAGAGGGGTTCCTGCTACAGCGGCTCCTGCGTGACGCGCTCGGCTCGCCGCACGTCGACTCGCGCCCGAGCGGCGTGCTCGACGCCGACCAGGCACGCATCCTGAGCCGGCCGGACCTCAGCGTGCCGGTGTGGGACATCGAGAACGCGGGGACCGTGCTCGTCTTCGACACCGACCTCGTCGAGGAGGCGCCGATCATCGACCTGCGCGTGCGTAAGGCGCGCCGGCGCCGCGGGGCGAAGGTCGTCGTCGCCTCGAGCCACCCGACAACGCTCGACGCGGACGCGGCCGCCGTCGTGCGGTTCCCGCCGGGCGGCGCCGAGCGCGCCCTCCAGGAGCTTGCGGACTCCGACCACTTCGCCGACGGCCCGGTCGTGATCGTGTGGGGCGAGCGGCTCGCGCACGGCGACCGCGGGCCACAGAGCGTCGCCGCGCTGCTCGCGCTCGCGCGCAAGCTGAACCTTCAGGGCACCGAGGGCGCCGGCCTGATCGAGATCCCGTCGGGGACGAACGGGCGCGGCCTGCGCGAGGTCGGTTGCCTTCCGAACCTCGGGCCCGGCCTCGCGGACCCGCCCGCGACCGGCAAGGCCGCCAAGGAGATTGCTGCCGCGCTGGGCGACGAGCTGTCGGCGCTCATGCTGCTACACGCCGACCCGCCCAGGACATATTCCGGCGGCGCGTTCGTGGTGGCGTTCGCCGACCACCTCACCCCCGGCCTCGAGGAGGCCGACGTCGTCTTCCCCGCCGCCTCCTATGCGGAGAAGGAGGGGACGATGACGCACCCTGACGGCCGCGTCCAGCGGCTGCGGCAGGCGATCGGCCATCCCGGCGAGGTGCGCCAGCCGGCGCTGGTGCTGGCGGAGCTCTGCACGCGGCTGGGCGCGGAGGTCGATGCCGTGACGACGCCGATGGTCACCGAGCAGATCGCGGAGGCCGTCCCGTTCTACGCCGGGCTCACGCTCGACGAGATCGGCGGCCGCGGCGTGCGCTGGCAGGAGCGCGACGCGGCGTCCGCGCTCACCGCTCCCGATATCCCGGACGAGCCGCTCGAGCCGCCGCCCGACTTGCCCCAGGGCATGAAGCTGGGCACTGTGCGCACACTGTGGGCCGGGCGCGAGACGCGCCACGCGCCCGTGCTCAAGTTCCTCGAGCCTCGCCAGCAGGCGGAGCTGTCGGCCGAGGACGCGCGCCGGCTGGGCATAAAGCCGGGCGACGAGGTCGAGGTCGCGATGAACGGCACGAGCGTCCGCGCCGTCGCGCGGCTGCGGCAGGCCGTGGAGCCCGGCACGGTGTTCCTGCTCGAGGGCTCAGGCCTCGACGCGGGCGCCGTCGTGGAGGTGCGCAAGCCGTGACCGTCTTCGCCGAGGTCGGCTTCGCCGAGACCACGCTCGTCCAGGTGATCAAGGTCCTCGTGATCTTCGCGTTCGTCCTGGCCGTGACCCCGATCGTGCTCCTCGTCGAGCGCAAGTTCATGGGCCGGATGCAGTCGCGCTACGGGCCGAACCGGGTGGGGCCCTATGGCCTCCTCCAGCCCCTCGCCGACGTCGTGAAGCTGCTCTCCAAGGAGCACTCCGAGCCGCGGACGGCCGTGCCGTGGCTGATGGCGATCGCGCCGATGATCTCGGTGCTGACCGCGGTCGCCACGCTCGCGCTCGTGCCCTTCGGCGACACGCGCGAGGACGGCATCTTCGGCGCCGACTACGGCCTCTACGGGATCGACGTGTCGATCGGGATCCTCTACGCGTTCGCCTTCGGCGCGCTCGCGTTGTACGGGTTCATGCTCGGCGGCTGGGCGTCGGGCTCGAAGTACTCGTTCCTCGGCGCGATGCGAAGCGCCGCGCAGCTGATCTCGTACGAGGTGGCACTCGGGCTGTCGCTCCTCGGCATCGTCATGACGGCGGGCACGCTCTCGCTCACGGAGATCGTCGAGCACCAGGACACGGTCTGGTTCATCGTGCCGCAGTTCGTCGGCTTCCTGATCTTCCTGGTCGCCGGCTTCGCGGAGACGGCGCGCGCGCCGTTCGACCTGCCGGAGGCCGACGCCGAGATCGTCGCGGGCTACAACACCGAGTACGGCGGGATGCGCTTCGGCGCGTTCTTCATGGCCGAGTACATGCACATCATCGTGTTCGGCGGCCTCTGCACCGCGCTGTTCCTCGGCGGCTGGCACGGTCCCGGCCCGGCCTATCTCGACCCGCTGTGGGTGATCGTGAAGATGGCCGCGATCGTCTTGCTCTTCATCTGGGTGCGCACGACGCTGCCGCGGCTGCGCTACGACCAGCTGATGAGCTTCGGCTGGAAGGTGCTCCTTCCACTGGCCACCCTCAACGCGCTCGTGACGGCGATCGTGGTGGTGGCGACGTGACCTGGGATCCGAGTCCCGACATCATCGAGGTGCAGCGCGGGCCTGAGCCGGGTGGAGCCGGCGGCGCGTACCGCACTTTCGCCGCGACCCTGCGCGGCCTGCGCACGACGTTCGCACGCCTCTTCGAGGAGCCCGTCACGGTCGAGTACCCGGAGGAGAAGACTCCTGTGTACCCGCGCTGGCGGGGCAAGCACAAGCTTCACCGGTTCGAGGACACCGGGCTCGAGAAGTGCGTCGGCTGCTCGCTGTGCGCGGCCGCGTGCCCGGCCGACTGCATCCGCGTCGTGGCCGCGGAGAACACGCCCGACAACCAGGTCTCCGCCGGCGAGCGCTACGCGGCGATCTACGAGATCAACATGACGCGCTGCATCTTCTGCGGCTACTGCGAGCTCGCGTGCCCGTTCGACGCGATCACGATGGGCAACGACTACGAGCTGTCCGACTACGAGCGGACCGATCTGATCTTCACGAAGGAGATGCTGCTCGCCGAGCACCCGGACCGGACGCCGCTCAGGCGCGCGGGCGAGTAACCGGAGGCGGCTGGCTTGCTGTTCGAGCAGATCCTGTTCTTCGTCGCCGCCATCGGCGCGATCGGCGGCGCGCTGGGCGTCGTGCTGCTGCGCAACCCGTTCTACAGCGTGCTGTCGCTGATCGCGCACCTGCTCGCACTGGCGGTCCTGTTCCTGCTCCTGCGCTCCGAGTTCCTCGCGGCCGCGCAGGTCGTGGTCTATGCGGGCGCGATCATGGTCCTCTACCTGTTCGTCACGGCCTACGTCGGCGGCGCGGCGCCGTCGGCTTGGCGCGGCGGCGAGGCGGGCGGAATCGGGCAGCTCGGCGTGATCATGGCCGGCGCGCTGTTCATCGTGATCTCGCTCGCGGTACTCGGCTCGAGCCTCGACGCGCTCGACACCCGCGGCGCCGAGCTCGAGCCCGGCTTCGGCTCGCCCGGTGAGATCGGCCAGCTGCTCCTGCAGAAGTTCCTGATCCCGTTCGAGGCGGCGTCGTTCCTGCTGCTCGTGGCCGCCGTGTGCGCGGTCATGCTCGCGCGCCGCCGGCGCGGGCTCGACGATGATCCCGGCGAGGCGGTGGGTCCCTGATGGACGTCGTCTGGTTCGTCGTCCTCTCGGCTCTGATCTTCGCCATCGGCGCCGCCGGCGTGATGACGCGTCGCAGCCCGCTCGTGATCCTGCTCTGCACCGAGCTGATGCTGAACGCGTGCACCCTGGCGCTGCTCGCGTTCGCGCGCATGCACGGCTCGGGTGACGGGCAGATCTTCGCGCTGATCGTGATGGTGGTCGCCGCCTGCGAGGTCGTGATCGGGCTCGGCCTGATCGTCGCGATCTACCGCAAGCGCATGGCGCTCGACGTGGACAAGCTGTCGGAGCTGCGCGGTTGAGCCCCGCCGACTACGGCTGGCTCGTCCTCGGCTTCCCGCTGCTCGGGACGCTCGTCCTCGCCTTCGGCTGGCGCCGGCTGCCCGGGCGCAGCGCGGGCTGGATCGGCTCGGCATCGATCCTCGCGTCGTTCATCTCGGCGCTCGGCGCGCTGCAGCAGCTCCAGGACCGGCCGGAGGAAGAGCGCCACATCGCGTCGTCACTGTTCGACTACGCGGACACGTTCGGCGTCTCCGTCGACCTCGCGATCCTGGTCGACCCGCTGTCCGTCCTGATGATGCTCGTGGTCTCCGGGGTCTCGTTCCTGATCCACCTCTACTCGGTGGCGTACATGGCGGGCGACCGCGGCTACGTGCGCTTCTTCGCGTACCTCAACTACTTCGTCTTCTCGATGCTGCTGCTCGTCCTCGCAGGCAACTTCGTCCTGCTGATCGTCGGCTGGGCGTTCGTGGGCGCGGCGTCCTATCTCCTGATCTCGTTCTGGTACCGGCGCGAGACCGCGACGCGCGCGGGAATCAAGGCGTTCGTGATGAACGTGATCGGCGACGTCGGGCTCGTCATCGGCGCCTTCCTGCTCTTCGACGGCACGGGCGCGCTCGACTACGGCGGCGTCTTCGAGAACGCGCACCTGATGTCGAACGGTCAGGTCACCGCAGCCTGTCTGTGCCTGCTCGTGGGCGCCTTCGCGAAGTCGGCCCAGATCCCGCTCCACACCTGGCTACCGGACGCGATGGAGGGCCCCACTCCCGTCTCCGCGCTCATCCACGCCGCCACGATGGTGACCGCGGGCGTCTACCTGATCGCGCGCACACACCCGCTGTTCGAGCTCGCCCCGACGGCCGCTGACGTCGCGGCGATCCTCGGCACCCTCACCCTCGTCGTGGCCGCGAGCATCGCGCTGGTCGTCACCGATCTGAAGCGCGTCATCGCCTACTCGACGATGTCGCAGATCGGCTACATGGTCCTCGGCGTCTCGGCCTTCGCGTACGGCGCGGGGATGTTCCACCTGATGACGCACGCCTTCTTCAAGGCGCTTCTCTTCATGGGCGCCGGGTCGGTGATCGCCGGGATGGGCGGCGTCCAGTCACTCGACCGGATGGGCGGCTTCCGCCGTGCGATGCCGTTCACGTTCGTGACGTTCACGATCGGCGCGCTCGCGCTGGCCGGCTTCCCGCTGACGGCCGGCTTCTTCTCGAAGGACGAGATCATCGCCTTCACGCTCAACCGCGGTGGCCTCTACACGGTGCTCGGGGTGATCGCCTACGTCGCCGCGTTCGTGACCGCGTTCTACGCCTTCCGGATGGTCTTCCGCGTGTTCTTCGGCGAGCCTGTCGACGAGGCGCGAGAGCTCGAGCGGGGACATCTCGCCCACCATGACCCGGCCAACCCGATGACGGGTGAGCCGGAGGACACGGACGTCGGCTTCCCGGGTCCCGAGCACCACATCGCCGAGCGCGAGTGGCCGATGAAGGCGGCGATGGCGCCGCTGGCGCTGCTGTCGATCATCGGTGGCATCGTCGGCATTCCCGGGGTGAGCGAGACCCTCGAGCACTTCCTCGAGCCGGCGTTCGAGGGCTCGGACTACCTCGACACGGCGCCGAGCGACAGCGACAAGACGCTCGGCCTCGTCATCGGCGGCGTGATCTCCCTGGCCGGCATCGCGCTCGCGTGGTTCCTCTACCTGGTCCGCTCGGCGACCACGCTGCGGCTACGCGACTACCAGCTGCGCCGGGTGCACGACTTCCTCGCGCACAAGTGGTACTTCGACGAGCTCTACGACGCGGCGTTCGTGCGGCCGATGGCGGCGGCGGGCCGCTACGGGCGCACGGTGGTCGAGAGCGTATTCGTGCAGGACGTCATCATCGGCGGCGCCACGTCCGTGGTGCGCGCCGGGTCGTCGTTCGCGCGCGGGCTCCAGACCGGCTACCTCCGCTCCTACGCCGCCCTGCTCGTTACCGGCGTCGCCGGCCTCGCCCTCTACTTCCTGATCACCTCGAGCTGAGCCGATGACGATCCACCTGAGCATCGTTCTCTTCCTCCCGCTCGCCGGGGCCGTAGTCGGCGCGTTCCTGCCGGCGGCGCGCTCGCACTGGGGGGTGCTCGCCGGGTCGGTCGGCACGGCGCTTTACGCGATCGTGCTCGCGTTCGACTTCGACCGCGGCGCGGACGGCCTCCAGTACGTCACCGACGACACCTGGATCTCCGAACTCGGCATTCACTGGTCGCTGGGCGTCGACGGGCTGAACGTCTGGCTGATCCTCCTGACCGCGCTCCTGTGGGTGGGCGCGATCGTCTACGGATGGCGCGCCGAGCGCTTCCGCACCCGCCAGCGCCCGGCGCTCTTCTGGTTCCACGTCGCGCTGGCCGAGACGGCCGTGCTCGGCGCGTTCATGGCTCAGGACCTCGCCGTCTTCGTCTTCTTCTTCGACCTGATGCTGGTCCCGTTCTTCTTCCTGATCGGTCAGTGGGGCGAGGAGAACAGGGTGCCGGCGACGATCAAGATGATGATCTACACGCTCGTCGGGTCGCTCCTGATGCTGGCGGGCGCGGTCGCGCTGGGCGTGCTGTCGACGCCCGAGGGCGGCCACATCTCCTTCGCGCTCGCAGATCTGCAGCAGAACACGCTCGGCGAAGGGACGCAGCAGTGGATCTTCCTCCTGTTCGCCGCCGCCTTCCTCGTCAAGGCGCCCGTCTTCCCGCTGCACGGCTGGATGCCCGACGCGTACCGCGCGGCGCCGCTGCCCGTGCTGGTCGTCTTCTCGGCGATCGTGTCGAAGGTCGGCGTCTACGGCTTCCTGCGGATCGTGCTGCCGATCCTGCCCGACGCATCGGTGCACTTCCAGGACCTGATGATCGCCTTCGCGGTCGTCTCGATCCTCTACGGGTCGGTGATCGCGTTCGCGCAGGACGACACGCGCCTGGTCGTCGGCTACTCCTCGATCGCGCAGCTCGGGTTCATCCTGCTCGGGATCTTCTCGCTCGACCCGAAGGGGTCGCAGGGCGCAGTGATGCAGATGGTGAACCACGGCCTCGTGGCCGCCGGGCTCTTCTTCGCGATCGCCGCGCTCGCGCGGCGATCCGGCGGGTCGGAGCTCCTGTCGCGGATGGGGGGGATTGCGTTCCGCGCACCCGCGCTGGCCGCGCTGCTCCTGATTCTCGCGTTCGCGACCCTTGCGATGCCCGGCACGGCGAACTTCGTCGGCGAGCTGTTGATCCTCTTCGGCGCGTTCGAGGACGAGTTCACGTGGGGCCTGATCGCCGCCATCGGCGTCGTGCTCGCGTCCGTGTACATGATCCGGTTCTTCATCCGGGCGATGCACAACGAGCCCGGCGAGGGCGTCCAGTCGCGTGAGGCCTGCGCGCTCGAGCTCGGCGTGATCGCGCCCGTCGTGGCCGTCATCGTCGCGTTGGGCGTCTACCCGCAGGTGATCCTCGACGGCAGCGAGAAAGGCGCCGAGCAGGCGGGTGCGGCTGTCGAGCAGGTGCAACAGCCTGAGGTGAGCGCGATCCGATGACCGATCTCCTCCTCGCCGACATCCAGGGCCCGGAGATCGACTACGCGGGCCTGTCGCCGCTCTTCGCGCTCGCCGGCGGCACCGTGATCGTCCTGATGGCCGCCCTCTTCCGCGGCCCGTTCGTCCAGCGCACTCTCGTGCCCGCACTCACGCTGACCTCGCTCGGCGCCGCCGTCGGGCTCACGATCTGGCAGTGGGAGACGGGCGACCTCGAGCCGATTGTCGAGAACGCCCTCGCCGTGGACACGCTCGCGCTCGGCGCCGGGCTCATCTTCTACGCAGCCGCTGCCCTCACCGTCGTGATCTCGCTGCGCGACGAGGCGGTGCGCTCCGCGGGCGCGGGCGAGTACTTCGCGCTGCTGCTCGCGTCGGTCACGGGCATGGTCGTGTTCGCGAGCGCCGAGAACCTGATCACGCTGTTCGTAGGCATCGAGCTCCTGTCGATCCCGCTGTACGCGCTGTGTGCGGCCGAGGTGCGGCGCGCGGCGTCGCTCGAAGCCGGCCTGAAGTACCTGATCATCGGCTCGCTGGGCTCCGCGACGCTGCTCTACGGGCTCGCGATGATCTACGGCGCGACCGGTGCGACCGACTACGGCGCGATCGCCACGGCGCTCGACGACACGGTCGGGCTCGACGATCCGCTGCTTCTGATCGGCATCGCGCTCGCGGCAACCGGCCTCGCGTTCAAGGCATCCGTCGCGCCCTTCCACCAGTGGTCGCCGGACGTGTACCAGGGCGCTCCCACCCCGATCACGGCGTTCATGGCGACGGCCACGAAAGCCGCTGCGTTTGTCGCGATCCTGCGGCTGTTCGACCACGCACTCGGGCTCGAGCAGTTGAACTGGGGACCCGCGCTCGCCGCCCTCGCCGCGGTCACGATCGTCATCGGCAACGTCGGCGCGCTGATGCAGCGCTCGCTCAAGCGCCTCCTGGCGTGGTCTGGCGTCGCCCAGGCGGGCTACCTGCTCGCCGGCGTCGTTGTCGGCACGGAGCTCGGGCTGAAGGCGACGTACTTCTACCTGGCCGCCTACCTCTTCATGAACGTCGCCGCGTTCGCGGTCGTCGTCGCGCGCGAGCGCGTCTCCGAGACCGGCGACGACCTCAAGTCGTTCGAGGGTCTGGGGCAGGCGAGCCCGCTGCTCGCCTGGCCGATGACGATCGCGATGCTCGGCCTCGCCGGGATCCCGGCCACCGCAGGCTTCATCGGAAAGTTCTATTTGATCGACGCTGCGGTGGACGGCGAGTACGCGTGGCTCGGCGTGCTGATCGTCGTCGGCTCGATGATCTCGCTCGCGTACTACCTGCGCGTGGTCGCCACGATGTGGATGGGCGGAATCGAGGTCGAGCTGCCATCCGGCAGGAAGGTGCGCCCCGTCGGTGGCTGGTCGCCTGAGGCGGACGCCCGCGCGCAGCCCGAGGTCACGGGCGTGGCGATCCTGTGCGCGGCCGCGACGATCTTCTTCGGGATCGTCCCCTCGCCGCTGTTTGACCTGGCGCGGGACGTGGGTACGTCGTTATCCCACCTCCTCTGACCCGATGAAACCGACCTCCTTCGACCACGTGGCCCTCTGGGTGGCCGAGCGCGACGCGATCGCGAGCTTCCTCTACGCGCACACGGGCGTGCACGAGATCGAGAAGACCGACACGTTCACGCTCCTCGGCGCGGATGCGCGCCAGGGCAAGATCACGCTCTTCGACGCGGACGGGCCGCGCGAGCCTGGCGCGCTCACCCGGATCGTGTTGCGCGTGTCCGACCTCGACGCCGCTTTGGCCAAGCTTCCGGACGACCTCGACATCGGCCGCGAGGATGGCGTCGCCGGCTTCACCGGGCCCGAGGGCATCAGCCTGGGGTTCGTCGAGCGCGAGACCGACCTCGAATACGACCTCGACCACGTGGTCCTCTCGGTGCCCGACCCCGACACCGCGACGGCCGGCTTCGAGGCGCTCGGCTTCGAACGGCGCAATGGCGCACTCGCCATCGACGACAGGGAGCTGCGACTGATCGGCGGCGGGAGCGGCGAGCCCGAGCGCCCGCTCCTCAACCACCTCGCGCTGCTGGTCGACTCCGCAGACGACGTGGAGAACGAGGCGCGCGAGCGCGGGATCGAGATCGCGGACATCAAGGACGCGGAGAACACGCTCGCCGTCTTCGTCTGGGGCCCCGATTCCGTCAAGGTGGAATACGTGGAGCACAAGCCCGGCTTCTCACTGGTCTAGTTGCCGGACCTCGTCGTCGCCGGGGCCGGCATGGCCGGGCTGTGCGCAGCCGCGCGGGCGCGCGAGCTCGGCGCGGATGTGCTCGTGCTCGAGAAGGGCGGCCGGGCAGGCGGCTCGATGCTGCTGTCGAGCGGGTTCATCTGGCGCCACGAGAGCTTCGACAGCTTCCGCTCGGAGTGCCCCGACGGCAACCCCGAGGTGCAGCGCGTCGTCTTCGACCGGCTTGACGAGGGCCTCCGCTGGCTCGACTCGCTCGGCGCTCCCGTCGTCACGCGCGAGACCGGCAATCCGCGCACGCGCGGCGCCCGCTTCGACACCGAGGGGCTTACCCGCGCGCTCGTAAGCGCGGCCGGCAGGATCGAGCTCGGGTTGCCGCTGCGTGAGCTCCCGCCCGACCTCCCGGTCGTGCTCGGGACGGGCGGCTTCCAGGGTGACACCGACCTGGTTCGCACACACGTGACCTCCGAGGCCGATCACCTGTTGCTCCGCGCGAACCCGTGGAGTGCGGGCGACGGGCTGCGGCTCGGACTGGCCGCCGGCGGAACGACGAGCGGCGGGATGGCCGAGTTCTACGGGCGCAACATGCCCGCGCCCCCCGCTCGGGTGACCGAAGCGGACTTCGTGCCGCTGTCGCAGCTGTACGCCCGTCACGCGACCGTGTTCGCCGGCGACGAGACCTTCGCGACGCGCACGTGGTCGGAAGTCGACGTGGTCCAGTGGACCGCGAGGCAGCCGGGCGCCCGGGCCTTCTACCGCGTGGCTAACGACCAGCTTGCCGAGCGCGTCCGCGACCGCACCGTGGCCGACATCGTCGCGGCGGCCGAGGCCGCTGGTCCACCCGTCGAGCGCACCGAGGACGATGTGACTGTGGCGGTCCGCGCGGGCATCACGACCACCGTGGGCGGACTCGCGATCGATCC
>Ga0114129_10012545_pt1 | contig 12067 bp, 9 predicted proteins | sample RhiMetdeltSRZDD1_FD_80071 | JGI IMG/M metagenome (GOLD analysis project Ga0114129, IMG submission 80071) | Populus rhizosphere microbial communities from Tennessee, USA - Rhizosphere MetaG P. deltoides SRZDD1 (version 2) (version 2) | ecosystem: Host-associated > Plants > Roots > Rhizosphere >... | reverse complement strand
TGGGTCGACGTGCTCCGGTACTCGTTGGCCGGTGCGCAAACAGGCGCGGAGACGGTCGTGCCCGGACACTCCGCTTCGTTCGGAGTCGCCGCGGCGGGCGTCACGAGGGTCAGCTTCTCCGCGACTGACGCCGCAGGCAACGAGGAGACGGCGCGCACGCTCGACGTCAAGATCGATGGTGCGCCCCAGGTTCTGAGCGGGCTTCCGTCGGAGGGCTGCACGCTCTGGCCAACGAACCACAAACTCCAACGGGTCGCGGTCCTGGGCGCCAGCGACCTTGCGTCCGGCATCGCCCGCGGCTCCTTCCAAGTGCACGCAACCAGCAACGAGCCGATGGACCCGGGCGACGTGGCCGTCACCGGGGACGAGAACGGCGGACTGATCGTCGAGTTGCGGGCGGAGCGGTCGGGTGCCAGCAAGGCAGGCCGGGTTTATCACCTGACGGCGACGGCGCGGGACCTGGCGGGCAACGGGGTGACCGGGACGGCCAGCTGCATCGTTCCGCACGACAATGACCGTTGACCATCTCCCCGACGGTGAGCCCGCACCAATCAATGACGACGACGACTCCGATGGGGAACGATGTCACCGATGCCACGCATCACGGATCTCGTTCGTGTTCATGCGCTTCTCAGTCGTGACCCTGCGTGGGCCGCATATGCGATTGGCGACCTCAGCCCCGAGTTCATCGGCAACTGCGAGTGGTACGCGTCCGCGGATGGAAGTCCGGCGCTCGTCCTTCTGTATCGCGGATTCGACACGCCGATTGTCTTCGCGATTGGTGAAGCGGCCGACCTCGCGCCCGTCTTTCGAGAGCTCGACGCCCCCGCGCTCTCGATGCACCTCCGTCCGGACGCCGTGGCCGCCCTCTCACCTGCCTATGACCCGGTTCACACCAGCCCGATGTGGCGCATGGTCGTCGAACGGTCGTCGCTTCGTGCCGCTCGAACCGACGATGTGATCGCACTCGACGAATCGTGGCTGGAGGCCGTGACAGCTCTGTATGAGGACGGTCATCGGCACGGCGAGGGGCCGTCGTTCTTCCAGCCGTGGATGCTCGGCCAGGGCACGTTTCGTGGAATCCGGGAAGGGTCGGATCTCGTGGCCGTCGCCGGCTCGCACGTGTTCTCGCCCGGCCTCGGCGTGTGTGCAATCGGCAACGTCTACACGCGTCGCGATCGCCGCCGGCGCGGGCTCGGCGCGCGCGTGACCAGCGCAGTCGTGCAGCACGCGATCGATCGTGAGATACCCACGATCGTGTTGAACGTCAGCCAGGAGAACGACGGCGCCCGGCGCGTCTATGAGAGCCTCGGGTTCCGCTGCTACTGCGAGTTCTTCGAAGGGGAGTGCCGCAGCACGAGCCCGGGCGTTGCACCCGTGTGACGCCCGTCGTCGACGACCACCGTCCCGTTGACCAGCAGCCACCGAACCCCCGTCGCCAGCTGGTGCGGCGCCTCGAACGTCGCGCGGTCCGCAATCGTGGCGCTGTCGAAGACGACGATGTCCGCTTTCTTTCCTGACGCGAGCGTTCCGCGGTCCGTCAGGCCGAGGCGCGAGGCACTCAGGCTCGTCATCTTCCGGATGGCTTCAGCCAGCGTCAGCGCCTTTCGTTCGCGCACGTAGCGTCCGAGCACCCGGGCGAACGTGCCGTAGGAACGCGGATGCGGACTCGATCGGGCGAGAATGCCCTCCGGCGCCAGCGCCGAGCCATCGCTGCCCACCGTGGTCCAGGGGCGCGTCAGCGCGAACTCGACGTCCTCCTCGCGCATACCGAAGAAGATGGCGCCGACGCGTCCTTCGCCTTTGTCGATCAATTCGATGATGGCATCGGCCGGACTTATTGCCAATGCCTTCGCAATGTCCGCAAGCTTCTGACCCTGGAACTTGCGGTGCAGTTCGAACGGAGTACGGGTGACGAGCATGGTTTCGGGCGTTGCGCCGGAGACGCCGCGTGACAGGGAGGTCTCCACTGCGTCTCGAATCTTCGCGCGGGTGGCGGGATCGCGGAGACGTTCGAGAAGGCGCTCGGTGCCCCCGGCCATCGCCCAGTTCGGCATCCTGGTATTCAAAGTCGTCGAGCTCGCCGCGTATGGATACACGTCCGCGTAGATCCGCACGCCCTCGCGTTGCACCTTTTCAAGCAGCGCCGCCGCCTCCCGGATGGTTCCGGCCTCCTCGGTGACATTCATCCGGACCGAGGAACGCTTGAAGTGCAGGACTTCGACCTGAATCGCGGCTTCGCGCCCGATGCGAATCGCTTCGTCGAGCGCCTTCAGCAGCCCGTCGCCTTCGTTGCGAATATGCGAGACGTAGATGCCGCCATGACGCGCCGCGACCTTGCTGAGCGCGATCAGCTCCTCCGTCGACGCGTAAGAGTTCGGTTGATAGATCAGGCCGCTCGACAGGCCCGCAGCGCCTTGCTGCATCGCCTCCTCGACCAGCTCGGTCATGCGCTGGAGCTCCGCAGGCGTCGCCGGCCGGTCGTCGTAGCCGACGACACCGGCCCGGATCGTTCCCGAGGCAACCAGTGAGACGAGATTGACGCTGATTTTCTGCCGTTCCACTCTCGAGAAGTACGAGTGCAGCGTGGTCCAGTCCAGTTTCAGCTCGAGGTCGGCGAGCGATTTCTCCCGCTCTTCCCGCGCCGGGCCGAGCGCGGGCCCCGCCGAATCGGCCTCACCGAGCAGCTCCGTCGTCACGCCCTGCATCACCTTCGACAGGGCTCTGCCGTCGACGAGGAGCGTGTAGTCCGAATGGCTGTGCATGTCGATGAAGCCGGGGGCGACGACGAGCCCCGTAGCGGCGATCGTGCGCGCCGCAGCGGCCGCAGACAGGTCGCCGATCTCCGCGATGCTGTCGCCGCGAACGCCCACGTCGGCGCGCCTGGCCGGACTGCCGGTGCCGTCGATGACGTCTCCGGCGCGAATGATGAGATCGAATCGTGGCTGCGCTCCCGACAGCGACACGGCCACACCGGCTATTGCACACGCGAACGCCGCAGCGATGTTCCATCGTCGCCAATCGCAAATGCTCACCATAGTCCTCGTTTCTTCGAGTCAATCTGACAAACTGCGACGGTAAGGGCAACGATATAATCGCGCCGATGGAAACCGCGCCCGTCTCACGGCGTCAATTCCTCGCAACCGTTAGCGCGTTGATCGCTTCGACCTATGTCCCGGCGTGGGCGGAGATCTGGCAGCCGGGGCCGGAAGATGCTGCGAAGCGTGCTGAAATGGCGGAGGCAGCCTTGGCGCGCGCGACAGCTCTGGGCGCTTCGTATGCCGACGTTCGCGTCAATCGCTACCGTCGTGAATCGATCGCCACGCGCGAGCGCCAGGTTCAGAACGTCTCTCGATCGACCAGCGGTGGCCTCGGCTTGCGCGTACTCGTGAACGGCGCCTGGGGCTTCGCGGCAACCAATCGCCTGGAACCGGCCGCCGCGCGCGAGGCCGCGGATCAGGCCGTGGCCATCGCCCGGGCGAACGCCGTCCTGGCGTCCCGAAAAGTCGTCCTCGCCGAGGCGGAGAAGGTGGTCGCAACGTGGACCAGTGCGTTCACGCGGGATCCGTTCGCGGTGCCGCTCGACGCGAAGATCGCGTTTCTGCTCGAGCTCAACGCAACCGCGCTGGCGGTGTCAGGCGTTTCGTTCGTCAGCTCGCAGGTCCTGTTCGTGGACGAACAGAAGTATTTCGCCTCCAGCGAGGGGTCGCGCATCACGCAGCGGCTGGTCCGGACCTACCCGCAGTTCAGCACGACGGCGGCCGATCGCGCGAGCGGCGACTTCCAGACCCGTGCCGTCGTCGATCGCGCTCAGCTCGTAGGCTACGAGTACGTCGAGAACTATCCGTGGCGGCAGGACGCGGAGAAAGCCGCCCACGAGGTGGTCGAGAAGCTCAAATCCAAGCCAGTGTCCGCAGGCAGATACGACATCGTCGTCGATCCCTCGCAGTTGTTCCTGGCGATCCATGAATCGGTCGGACACTCGACCGAGCTCGATCGGTCGCTGGGATGGGAGGCGAACATGGCGGGCACGAGCTTCCTGAGGGCCGGCGATGCGGGCAAGCTGCGGTTCGGCGCTGCGATCGTCAACCTGGTTGGCGATCGCACGCAGCCGGGCGGCCTCGCGACGACAGGATTCGATGACGAGGGCGTCAAGGCCGACCGCTGGCATCTCGTGCGCGACGGGATGTTCGTGGACTGGCAGACCACGCGCGAGCTCGCGCCGCTCATTGGTCAGCAGCGATCGCACGGCTGCCTGCACGCGGACAGCTGGTCCAGCGTGCCGTTTCCGCGAATGCCGAACGTCTCGCTCGAACCGGCCGCAACGGAGGTGACGCTCGACGATCTGTTCAGCGGGATCAAACGCGGCCTCTTCATCGAAGGCCGCGGGAGCTCGTCAATCGATCAACAGCGTTACAACTTTCAGTTCGGCGGCGCGGTGATCCGCGAGATCACGAACGGGAAACCGGGCGCCATGGTCAGGGACGCGGCATATCAGTCGCGAACGCCGGACTTCTGGGCGTCCTGCGACGGCCTCGGCGGCCGCGCGACCTACCGGCTCTGGGGGACGTCGGCAGACGGCAAGGGAGAGCCGGGCCAGACGAACGCGGTCAGCCACGGCTGCCCGCCGGCGCGATTCAGGCAAATCACGGTGCTCAACACGGCGGCAGTCTGATGCTCGCACGAGACGAGGCGCTGAAGATTTGCGAGACGGTGCTTGCGCACGCCAGGGGCGCCGGCGCCGAAGACGCCGTCGTTTCGCTGCAGAGCGCCGTCGAATCGCACGCGCGCTTCGCCGACAACCGAATCACGACCAGCGGACGGTCCGAGGACCTCGACATCACGGCCACTGTCTGGGTGAGCAAGCGGCGCGGATCCATCACCGGCAACGACCCCGGCGCCGACGCACTGAAACGCATGGCCGAAGATGCGGTGCAGATCGCACGAGTGTCGCCGGTCCATCGCGAATACGTCCCGACGCTCGGACCGCTGACATATCCCGAATCCGCGGGATTCGCGCCGACGACGGCGGACGTCGACTTCAAGGCTCGCGCGACGGCGCTGGAGCAGGTCCTGACCGCGTGCGGCAGCGCCAAGGTAATCGGCGCCGGCTTTCACACCGCGCGGGCGTCGGCCACCGCCGCCGCCACCGCAAACGGCAACCGCCGCTACTTCCGATCGAGCGAAGCCGGGCTCAGCGTCACGGCTCGCAGCGCGGACGGAACCGGATCCGGCTACTACTCGGCCGACCATTTCGATCTCGCCGTCCTCGACACGAAGCAGGTTGCCGCGCAGGCCATCGAGAAGGCCCTGCAATCGCGAGACCCGAAACCAATCGAGCCCGGCACCTACCCGGTCATCCTCGAGCCACAGGCGGTCGCGGATCTGACCGGATTCCTGGTCAACAGCTTCGACGCCAGAACGGCCGACGAGGGTCGCAGCGCGTTCTCGGCGAAGGATGGGAAGACGCGTCTCGGCGAGAAGCTGTTCAACGAGCGAATCAGCCTGTACAGCGACCCGATGCATCGCGAGCTGCCGTCGGTGCCGAGCACCAACGAAGGTGTTCCGGCGTCGAGATTGACGCTGATCGGGTCCGGCGTGCTGGAGAATCTCGAGTACTCGCGATTCTGGGCTCAGGAGCGCAAACGGGAACCCACGCCGGGACCCGTGAACTACATCATGGAGAGCTCGCAACCGCCGGCTTCCGCCGACGACCTGATCAAGGGCATGGAGCGCGGCCTGCTGATTTCACGGTTCTGGTACGTACGGCTCGTCGATCCTCGAACGATCGTCCTCACTGGCCTGACCCGCGACGGTCTCTGGTGGATCGAGAAAGGGAAGATCAGCCACCCCGCGCGCAACCTGCGCTTCAACCAGAGCGTGCTGGCCATGCTGGCGCCGTGGAACGTCGAAGCGATCGGCGCGTCGCGCCGCTTGTCGCCGCTGATGGTCCCGGCACTCAGGCTCGCGGCGTTCACGTTCACGTCGATCTCGGATGCAATTTGAACCCGTGACACGCCGGTAGCTGGTAGGTTGGTGTGCAGCTCGATCCCGCAACTCGAGCTCGTCTGACTTCTCTCAGGCGATGGCTGCTCGGACTGACGGTCTGTGCGTTCGCCTGGACCGTGCTACTCGTCCTCGATGGCGGGTTCTCGGTCAGCCTGGGATCCCTCAGAATCTCTTCCCGCAACCCTCGCTCGCCGCTGTTCCTCGCGCTCGTCGGTCTGATCGCCGCGGCCGTCATCTCCAGAGTCCTTGGAGTGCCGCTGCTCACGTGGATGGAACAGCCGCCGCGCCTTCGACGGTTGCCCAGGCCGCTTCGTATTTTCGCGCGGCGGCTCTGGATTCGCGCACGTCTGCTCTCGATTCAGGCGCGTCCGAGGGTTCCCGCGGCGATGCTGCTCGCGGTCGTCATTGCCGCCGCGGTTCTGGATCTGCATCAACTGTTCGGGGCGGCGCCGTTGTGGCTGGACGAGGAGATGATCGCTCTGAATTTCAGGGATCGGTCATTCTCGGAGCTCGGCGGCCGTCTCTGGCTCCAGCAGAGCGCTCCCTACGGCTGGCTCGTCGTGCAGCGTGCCGTGCTGCTGACCCTCGGGTCGAGCGAGGTCGCGCTGCGCCTCGTCCCGACGCTCTTCGGAATCGGAACCTACATCACCGCGCTCTGGATCGCGAGACGATGGCTGACGTGGCCGGCGGGGCTCGCGTTCGTCTTGATGTGTATCCTTGGCCACGCGCTCTCGCATTATCGGGTCGAGGTGAAGCACTACTCGGGCGACGCGTTCTGGGCGGTGCTCCTGCCGGCGTTGGCGGTCTGGACGACCGAGGGCGATGCAACGGACGCCCGCCGGCGGCGGATGATGACCTGGTGGATGGCGGCCGCGGCCGGTTTGTGGCTGGCAAACGGCGCGGTGCTCGTGGTTCCCGCGTGCGCGCTGCTGGTTCTCGCGACGACGCTGAGACGAGACGGCGCGCGCGCCGCCTCAAGGCAGGCCGCGTGGGGAGGCGTCTGGTTCACCTCATTCGCCCTTCACTACGCGATCTCACTTCGACACACCGCGCACCTCCGCCAGTATTGGGCCCCGGAGTTTCCGCCACGGGCAGCCGGCTGGCTCGAGACACTCCGATGGTTCAGCGACCGGCTCGATCGGATCGGCACCGGCATCGGCGGCAGCGACGCTGGCGTGATCTTCTGGGTACTGGCGGCCTGTGGATTGGTGTGGAGCGCGCGGACAGCGCTGGGGCTGGTCTTCGGCGGGGTTGTGGTGTCCGGCTTCGTGTTCGCCGTGCTGCGGCTCGTACCCCTGTACGACCGCTTCTCGCTCTGGATGGTTCCCGCGCTCTACGCAGCGATCGCGCTCGTGATCGACCGCGCTGTCCGGTCCGCGCGCGATGCGGCGCGCGAGGGCAACCGGGTGCGGTGTGGCTGGACGGTGACCGTTGCAGCTGCGGCGATCGTGTTCTGCGCCGGCATTCTCCAGCGCGGCGCCGGGCGCTTGCACATGGAGCGTCCCACCTCAAAGCAGGGCGTCGACGATCGGACGGCCGTACCCTGGTTGCTCAGCCATCGTCAGCCGGGGGACGCGCTGATCTCGACGCGCCTCGGGCTTCCCGCTCTCTGGTGGTACGGCCGCATCTCGATCGCGGGCGACGGGAGCCAGGGAACGCGCGAGATGTACACGGTCGAGCACCGCCGCCAGGGCGCCGGCTGTGGCTTGGCGGACGCGCTGAAGGATCATCGCCGGGTGCTCGTCTACATCGGCTTTCCCGACATGCCCAAAGGCTTCGACGAGCTGTTGTTCGCCGAACTCGATCGGATGGGCGCAATCTCGGCCTATCGCGAAGACGCGTTGCTGAGCCGGGCGGCCGTCGTGGATATCGGGGCTCCGGGTCCCAACGCTCGCGCCTTCGTCGATCGCGAACCGCGTCCTGTGATTGACGGGTGTGTGGTCATCCGAGCTGCCGTGCGGCGCTGATGTCTCCGCCTGAAGGAGCGTCTCCACGGCGCCACCATCCCCGTGACTCGCAGCGCCGAAGATCGGCAGCCACGCCGAATCGCGGATGAACTCACGGCCGTCAGGTGCGATTGCGCCGCTCAGCAGAACGACGGTTCTGACCTCGGGATGGCGTCGGGCGAGGTGGACGGACTGGTTGGCGCCGCAGCTCGCGCCTGCCGCGGCCATGCGCGTCTTGTCCACTCCTGCCTGCGATGTCAGCCACGCGTAGGCAGCATCGATGTCGCCCGCCATTCCCTGTCGGCGATCCATTGCAGCTGTTGAGGGTCGTCGCCGCGCGTCCCGCCGCTCTGGCCGTAACCGCGAAAGTCCATCGCGAGCACGTGGATGCCGCGCGCCGCCGCCGCCGTTGCCAAATCATTCCACGACGAACGATCGCGGTTGCACGCATGGAACAGGAGAAGCCCGGGTCCTGGTCGTCCCGCCGGAAAGTACGACGCCTTCAGCGTGACCCCGTCAGATGATTTCAGATCGATAGTTCGTGCCTGGGATGATGTCGGGGACGCTGAGGATTGCTGCGCCACGAGCGGCGGCGCCATCGCGAAGACCCCGCCTCCGCTAAAGCTACGGTGGGCAACCTTCGCGTGCAACATGAGCGAAGGTTGGTGGACGGCAGGAGGCTCGAACTCCCGACCTCCGCGTTGCGAACGCGGCGCTCTCCCAGCTGAGCTAGCCGCCCACGTTTTGGATGGTGATTTCCGTCGGACACTTGCCCAGATCGCGATAGCAGTGCGACAGGAAACTCCCAATTCTAACACGCCACTTTCCGGCTCGGCAATGCGAGTGGGTGCGCAGCTTCGGGTTCACGCCGCTGGCTGCCCCCGATGCCGTAAGTACTCCACCAGAATGGGCAGGAGCGAGACGAAGACGATGCCCAGGGCAACCAGTGTGAAGTTGTCGCGCACGATCGGCACGTTGCCAAAGGCATACCCCAACAGCGTGCAGATCCCGACCCAGATGATCCCGCCGGTGATGTTGTAAAGCGCGAACGTCGAATAGGTCATGGTGCCCGCGCCGGCGACGAAGGGCACGAAGGTCCGCACGATCGGTACGAATCGGCCGAGGATGATCGCCTTGCCACCGTACTTTTCGAAGAACGCATGCGCCTTGGCGAGGTGATCCCGGTTGAGCGCCCGATGCAGGAAACTGGTGCGGTCGACGGAGGTGAAGACCCTCGGACCGACGGCGTCGCCAACGGCGTAGTTCACGGCGTCGCCGAGTACGGCGGCGACAATGAGCAAGGGGACCAGAATCCAGATACTGAAAGCGCCGGTTGCCGCCAGCGCGCCCGCGGCGAACAAAAGCGAGTCTCCCGGGAGAAACGGCGTGACGACGAACCCGGTCTCCGCAAAGATGATCAGAAAGAGGAATGCGTAGACCCAGACGCCATACAGGTCGACGAATTCCGTGAGGTGCCGGTCGAAGTGGACGACGAAATCGATCAGTGCTTCCATGACTAATTGACTACGTGAGGACGTCGAGATACTTCAGGGCGCCGCCGGTATTGAACAACACGACCGTCTCGTCAGCACCGACCCTACCGTCGGCCAGGAGGCGTTTCAGTGCCTGCAGCGAGGCACCGCCTTCGGGGGCCGCCGAGATGCCCTCGCGGCTGCCGAGCTCGCGCATCGACGCCACCATCTCGGCATCGGTCACGGCCAGTGCAGTGCCGCCGCTCTCGCGCACCGCACGTAACACAAGGAAATCCCCGACAGCCTTCGGCACCCGCAGACCGTCGGCGATGGTGCGGGCGTTGGCCCACAGCTCGGATCGCTCGGCGCCCTGATCGAACGCGCGGACAATCGGAGCGCAGTGTTCGGCCTGGACCGAAACCATCCGCGGGCGTTTCCCGCGGGCGACCCAGCCAATTCGCTCGAGCTCGTCGAACGCTTTCCACATGCCGACCATGCCGGTGCCCCCACCGGTCGGATAGATGATCCAATCGGGCATGTGCCAACCGAGCTGCTCCCCGAGCTCGTAGGCCATCGTCTTTTTTCCTTCGATACGGTACGGCTCCTTGAGCGTGGAGACGTCGTACCAGCCGAGCGGCGTGCCCTTTTCAGCCGCCACCCGGCCCGCGTCGGTGATCAGGCCATCGACCAGCGTGACGTTCGCACCGTACAGCTCGCATTCGCGAATGAAGGGGACCTTCACGTCCCGCGGCATGAACACCTCGGCCGGCAGCCCCGCGGCGGCTGCGTACGCGGCCATCGCATTCGCCGCGTTGCCAGCCGACGGCACCGACAGGACCTTCGCCCCGAGGTGCAACGCACGGGTCACGGCGGCGGACAGTCCACGCGCCTTGAACGAGTTGGTCGGATTGAGCGATTCGTCCTTGACGAAGACGCGCGACAATCCGAGATCGCCTCCAAGGCGGGTGGCGTGGATCAGTGGAGTCCAGCCTTCGCCCAGCGTGATCGGAGACTCACCGTCAAACAGCGGCATCAGCTCCCGATAGCGCCACATCGTGGGCTCGCGGCCGTCGAGGCTCGACTTCGTCCAGGCCCTGGCCGCGTCGAGGTCGTAGCGAGCCAGGAGGGGAGCGCCGCAGACGCAGAGATGGTGCTCGGCGCGGGGATTGAGGGCGGCGGCGCCGCACGGGGCGCTGCATTCGAGGTGCGTGAAGTACGACACTACTTGCCCAGCAGCTCGCCGTCCTTCTTCTTCTGCAGGTCATCGATCATCGCGACGTGCTGATCGGTAATCCTCTGGACGTCTTCCAATCCACGCCGCTCGTCGTCTTCGGAGATCTTGTGATCCTTGAGCAGCTTCTTCAGGCGTTCGTTGGCGTCACGACGAACCTGGCGGACGCCGTTGCGTCCCTCTTCGGCGTACTTGTGCACGAGTTTCGAGAGCTCTTTGCGCCTCTCCTCGGTGAGCGCCGGGAGGGGAATTCGAACCACCTTGCCGTCGTTGGTTGGATTGAGTCCCAGATTGGAGCTGCGAATCGCCTTCTCGATCGCGCTCATCAGTGACGGGTCGAACGGCTGCGCCACGATCATGGTCGGCTCGGGAATCGACAGAGAGGCGACCTGGTTGATCGGCATGTGCGAGCCGTAGGCTTCGACGTGCACGGAATCCAGGATGGTGACCGAGGCCCGACCGGTACGTACCCCGGATAATTCCCGCCGGACGTGCTCGATCTGCGCGTCCATCCGCTTCTTCACTTCGACGGCCAGGCCTTTCAAGTCACTTACGTCCATAGGTCCTCAATTGGCAAGGAAAGGGGATTACGCGCGCACGGTCGTGCCGACCAGCTCGCCCATGATCACTCGCCGGACGTTACCAGGCGTCCGGAGATTGAAGACGATGATCGGGAGCTTGTTGTCCATGCAGAGGGAGATCGCCGTCGCGTCCATGACCTTCAACTGACGCTCGAGCACGGTCAGGTACGAAATGTCATCGTACTTGGTCGCGCTCTTGTCGACCATCGGGTCGGCGGTATAGATGCCATCCACCTTCGTGCCCTTCAGGATGACGTCGGCCCTCATTTCCATGGCGCGCAACGCGGCCGCGGTATCGGTTGTGAAGTACGGGTTGCCGGTGCCGGCGGCGAACACCACGACCCGGCCCTTTTCCAGGTGGCGGACCGCCCGGCGCCGGATGAACGGCTCGGCGACGGCGCGCATTTCGATCGCGGTCGCCACGCGCGTCGGCACTCCCTGGTGCTCCAGTGCATCCTGCAGCGCGAGGGCGTTGATGACGGTGGCCAGCATCCCCATGTAGTCGGCGGTGGCCCGATCCATCCCTTTCGCGCTCGCTGCCAGACCGCGAAACAGGTTCCCGCCGCCGATGACGACTGCTGTCTCGACACCGAGCTGTTGGATTTCCGCGATTTCTTTTGCGATCTGGGTGGCGACGGCGGGATCGATGCCGAACGGCTGTTCACCCATCAAGGCTTCACCGGAAAGCTTGAGGAGTACACGGCGGTAGGCGGGCTCGGGCATATCCGGACGATTATATCTTTCCGATGGGTCGGGGTCCGGGTCCGGTAGTCCGATCGCTCGTGCGATCCATTCGGACACCGGATCCCGGACCACCGGATCCCGGAC
>Ga0114129_10012544_pt1 | contig 12068 bp, 13 predicted proteins | sample RhiMetdeltSRZDD1_FD_80071 | JGI IMG/M metagenome (GOLD analysis project Ga0114129, IMG submission 80071) | Populus rhizosphere microbial communities from Tennessee, USA - Rhizosphere MetaG P. deltoides SRZDD1 (version 2) (version 2) | ecosystem: Host-associated > Plants > Roots > Rhizosphere >... | reverse complement strand
GGTTTCATCCTTGTCCGTTCGGCATGGCCCTGGTGATGACAACGCCACGCGGTCTGGCCGGCCTGGCGCTTGCAGATCCCGGCAAGGAACGGGGAGCGCTTAAGGATATGAAGGCGCGCTGGCCAAAGGCCCGCTATGTCGAGGATTTCGCGGCCACAGCCGCCACCGCGCGTCGTATTTTCGACCCGGCTTTGTGGCGCAAGAACCAGCCTCTGCGCGTTGTCCTTATTGGCACCGACTTCGAAGTCCGCGTTTGGGAAAAGCTGCTGGATATTCCGATGGGCGGGCTCACCAGCTATTCAGATCTGGCCGCGAAAGCCGGTTCCCCGAAGGCCGCGCGGGCGGTCGGCGCAGCGGTCGGGAAAAATCCGATCTGCTTCGTGGTGCCATGCCACCGCGTTATCGGAAAAGACGGCGACATCACCGGCTATCATTGGGGCATCACCCGAAAACGTGCCATGCTCGGTTGGGAAGCGGGAATGGTCGCAGCCGCCTAAGTCAGGCCGCCAGATCCAGCTTCGAGGCCACTGTAGAATCGGCGTTGAGCCGGTAGATCATGGGGACGCCGGTTTCCAGATTGAGCTTGATGATGCTCTCAGGCGTGTGCTTGTCTAGGACCATCACCAACGCGCGCAACGAATTGCCGTGCGCGGATACAAGCACGCGTTCGCCACGCAGCACGGGGGGAAGTATTTCCGTGACGTAGTAGGGCAAGGTGCGTGCAAGCGTATCCTTGAGGCTTTCGCCGCCGGGCGGCGCCACGTCGTACGATCGGCGCCAAATGTGCACCTGCTCCTCGCCCCATTTTTTTCGCGCGTCGTCCTTGTTCAGCCCCACGAGATCGCCATAGTCGCGCTCATTGAGCGCCTCATCTTTGAAAACGGGAATCGAAGTCTGGCCCAGCTCCTCTAGTATCAGACCGAGCGTCCGCTGCGCCCGTTTAAGCGACGATGTGAAAGCGACGTCGAACTTGATTCCTTGCGCCTTCAATTTGCGGCCCGCGTTGCGCGCTTCCGCGACACCTTTTTCGGTCAGATCAACGTCGCGCCATCCGGTGAATAGATTTTTCAGGTTCCACTCGCTCTGGCCATGACGCACGAGTACGAGAAGCCGATCGGTCATTTCTATCCTCAGAAATCCCTCAGTCCCAGAACATCCATCATCGAATAAAGCCCGGCTTTTTGATCGCGAGCCCAGCGCGCCGCGTGCAAGGCACCGCGCGCGAAGATCATCCGATCCTCGGCCTTGTGCGTCAGCTCAAGACGCTCAGCCGGGCCGGCGAAAATCACGCTGTGCTCGCCTACCACGCTGCCACCGCGCAGGGCCGCAAAACCAATATCTCCCGACTTGCGCGCGCCCGTATGACCTTCGCGGCTTTTTACAGACTGCTTGTCGAGATCGATGCCGCGACCGTCAGCCGCTGCACGCCCGAGCAGCAGGGCGGTGCCAGACGGCGCATCGACTTTCTGCTTGTGGTGCATTTCAAGGATTTCGACGTCGAAGGATTGGTCGAGCGTTCGCGCCACGCGCTTGGTCAGCGCGGCAAGCAGGTTGACGCCAAGGCTCATGTTCCCTGATTTCACGATTACGGCCCGTTTTGCGGCATCCTTGATCTTTGCTTCGTCGGCCGGGCTCAGTCCTGTGGTTCCGACAATGTGGACCTTGCCTTCCTTCGCGACGAGTGCGGCAAAGGCAACGGTCGCGACGGGCGCAGTGAAATCGATGATCGCGTCCGCTTTCGACACCAGCGGCGCAGCATCGCCAACCAGCTTGACGCCATTTGCCGGCATGCCTGCGAGCGTGCCCGAATCCCAGCCGATCAGCGGCGAGCGCGCATCCTCCAAGGCGCCCACGAGCGAAAATTCCTTGCTTTCAGTGATCGCTTTCACCAGCGTGCGGCCCATTCGCCCGCCGGCGCCGGCGACTACGAGCCGCATCTCCGCCATCGGTTTTTCTCCGAAACGTTGGCGTGGGTATAGCGCGCTAGGGCGCAAAAGGCACTATGGCTGGGGGCCGTCATAGCCCTCGATAATGACGATATCGGCCGTTGAATGCGGCTGCCGCACCTTGATGTTTGCCTGGTATTCAGACGAGCGATAGCAGGCTAGCGCGGCGGCGTAGTCTGGAAACTCGATCACCACATTGCGCGAGCGGGCGGAACCCTCGGGGCATTCAAATTTGCTGGCGCGCACGATGAATCGTCCACCAAATTTTTTCAAGATAGATGCGTTGGCCGCGGCATAAGGCTTGTAACCCTCATCGTTCTTCACATCCACGCGTCCGATCCAATAGCCCTTGGCCATTCCTACGCCCTCCCATGAACTTTTGTCTTGTCGATCTCGGCCACGATTGCATCGGCGGCCGCTTTCGGGTCGCCGGCCTCCAGTACTGGACGGCCGACCACCAGATAATCGGCGCCGGCTTCTATTGCTCGTGCCGGGGTCATGATCCGTTTCTGGTCACCACCGGCGCTGCCGGCTGGGCGGATGCCGGGAGTCACCAAAACCATGCCGCGGCCGACAATGTTGCGCAGCGCCGCAGCCTCTTCCGCGGAGCAAACGAGTCCATCAAGGCCAATATCGCGTGCCTGCTCTGCCCGGGCTGCGGCGAGCTCTTTCACGTTCAGTTCATATCCGGCAGCAGCAAGATCCGCATCGTCATACGAGGTCAGGACCGTTACCGCGAGCAGCCGCAGCTTCGATCCCTGCTTGCCCTCGACGGCCGCCTTCATGGTTTGCGGATAAGCGTGCACGGTTAGGAAGGTTGCGCCCAATTGGGCGACGCTTTCGACGCCCCTCGCCACCGTATTACTAACGTCATGCAGCTTGAGGTCGAGAAAAACCTGCTTGCCGGCCGCAATCAGCTCCGCTGCAAGAGAGAGACCACCGGCGAAGGCGAGCTGATAGCCGATCTTGTAAAACCAGGCCGACTCGCCGAGCCGCGACACCAGGGCCTCCGCCGCCGCTGTTGATGGCACGTCGAGGGCGACGATCAGACGTTCGCGGGGGTCCAACGACGCGATCATCCTTTTTTCGCCATTAGTCGCGCCATTTCCACGAGGCGTTCAAGCTGGGCCCGAAACAGATTGGCAATGCCAATGTCTGCAATGTTGTCCATCTCGTCGAAAGCGGTGTCAGCGCGCTGGATCGCGACTTGCTCGGGTATTACCAGCGCGCCACAGCCAAGTTCCAGAATTTGCCGCAGCGCCATGAGCGATCGCAGCCCGCCCGCGCGGCCCGGGGAAGCCGACGCTATTGCGAACGCACGGCCCTTGAAAGCGGCATAGGTAGAATCCCCACGCTCGCGCACGCGCGACACCCAATCGACGGCATTTTTGAGAAGCGGCGTTACTGACGCGCTGTATTCCGGACTGGCAATGAAAATTCCCTGGTGCGCCATGATCATGTGTTTCAGTTTGACTGCATTGACAGGCTGGCCGGCGCGTGCATCCGCATCGGCGTCATAGATCGGCAGGGGATAGTCGGCGAGCGAAATGCGCGTCACGTCGACGTCGAGCAAGGTCAGCTCTTTTGCCGCCAGGGCAGCCAATCTCACGTTATGTGAACCGGCCCGCGTAGAGCCCGGGAAGACAAGAATTTTAGGGATCGGCATCAACAGCCCCGCGTTCGCGGGCATGACACCACAGCATCAGCGGCCGCGATAGACCCATACGCGCGCAGGCGGCAGGTTCATCCAGATCAATTCTGAGGCTTCCGCTCGCACCCCGGATAACCCCTTGGGGATTGGCGGGACCATGGCATAGGTGAATTGTACAAAGGGCGCGCCGGCGGCTAGCAGCGTCATCGCATCGGAAATCAGGCGCAAGCGCGTGCGCAATGGCTTTGTAACAAGCGGAAGGCCCGAGACCACCGCAGCAGCCGGTTCATCCACATAGCCGTCCAGCAGGCGCCGAAGGCGGTATGCATCGCCTTGCACGACCGTCGCCGCCGGATAGCGCGCGCGCAAGAGTCGGCAGAAGTCCGGATTGAATTCGACAAGGACCAACCGCGCCGGATCGATTCCTTGTCTGACAAGTGCCTGCGTCACCGGGCCGGTGCCGGGACCAAGCTCGATGACCGGGCCATTCGATTCCGGATCGACATAGCGCGCCATGGCTCGCGCAAGTACGCGGCTCGATGGCATCACCGCGCCAGTTGAAATCGGCTTCTCGATCCAGGAGCGAATAAATTTAACCTCGTCGTCGAGACGGAGACTCTTTTTTTCGACGCGGGCGAATGAATGCGAAGGCATTGATGCGAGGTCACGCGTACAAAAGCGCGGCGGGTCCCGCCGCAATTACTACGGGTATAGGGACCAAGGCAGAGGGTCAAGATGGCCGACGCGACTGGCTACTGCTCCGACTCCCAAGACCATCCAAAAACTCTTTGACTCGACTGAAGAAACCGGCCGATTCCGGCTGCGTTTCTTCCGAAGACAGCTTTTCGAACTCCGCCAGCAGTTCACGTTGAGGTTTGGTTAAGCTTTGCGGTGTTTCCACCGCTACCTGAACGTACATATCTCCGGTTTGTTTCGCGCGCAGGACCGGCATACCTTTGCCAGCCAGCCGGAAGCGGCGTCCCGTCTGCGTGCCTGCCGGGACCTTGACCCGCACCTTGCTGCCATCGATCGCCGGGACGTCGAATTCTCCCCCAAGCGCCGCGCTCACCATCGAAATCGGCACCCTGCAATGCAAATCGGCGCCATCGCGCTGAAAAAATTCATGCGGCGCGACCTCGAGAAAGATATACAAATCGCCGGGTGGACCGCCGCGCAGCCCTGCCTCGCCTTCTCCGGCCAGCCGGATGCGCGTGCCGTCCTCCACCCCGGTCGGGATATTGACCGAAAGCGTGCGTTCGCGCGTCACCCGGCCGCCGCCGCCGCACATTTTGCAAGGATCTTCGATCACCTGGCCGCGCCCATGACAGGCGGGGCAGGTGCGCTCCAGCGTGAAAAATCCCTGCGCATGCCGAATTTTGCCCGCGCCGCCACAGGTCCCGCATGGCTTTGGCCTGGTACCTGCCTTAGCGCCGCTTCCCGAACAAGCTTCGCATGTCACGGAGGTCGGAATTCGAATTTGCGCCGTTTTGCCAATGAAGGCCTCTTCGAGCGTAATCTCCATATTGTAACGAAGATCGGACCCACGTTCGCGGCCAGAGCTGCGGCCACGGCCGCCCGCCATGCCAAAAATGCCTTCAAAGATATCGGCAAAAGTGGACCCGAAATCGGCGCCGAAACCGTGGGCGAAGCCGCCCGCACCATGCTCGAACGCAGCGTGGCCGAAGCGGTCATAGGCGGCGCGCTTGTCGCCGTCCTTGAGTACGTCATAGGCCTCGTTGATTTCCTTGAACCGGTGCTCGCATTCCTTGTCGCCCGGATTGCGATCTGGGTGATGCTGCATTGCGAGCCTGCGAAAGGCTGCCTTGAGCTCGACCTCGGTGCAGCTTCGGCTTACGCCCAGAATCTCGTAATAGTCGCGCTTGGACATCCGGCTTTAGCTCTGGAACTTATCGCGTCCGGACAGGCGTACTTGATTCGGCTGCCCGGGGCGCGCGCAAAAATACACCCCCGGACCATTGCCCGGGGGTGACACTATCAACGGGTGACCTGCGCATGGCTCACGCCCTGCGATCAGGCAGATTTCTTTTTATCGTCGTCGACCTCGGTGAATTCCGCGTCGACCACGTCGTCCTTTTTCTGGCCCGAAGCCGAAGCCGCACCATCTCCGCCACCGGCTGAGCTTTGCGCTTCCTGCTGCTGCTTGTACATGGCCTCGCCCAATTTCATCGACGCCTGGGCCAGCGCATTGGTCTTGGCCTGGATGGCTGACGCGTCGTCGCCTTTGAGGGCTTCCTTCAGATCAGCAATGGCGTTCTCGATGCCCGTGCGATCGGCATCTCCGATCTTGGAGCCATGCTCGGAAAGCGCTTTCTCGGTGGAATGCACCAGCGCCTCAGCATGATTCTTGGCTTCGACAGCGGCTTTGCGCTTCTTGTCTTCTTCGGCGTGCGCTTCCGCATCCTTGATCATCTTTTCGATGTCGGACTCGGTCAATCCGCCCGAAGCCTGGATGCGAATCTGCTGCTCCTTGCCCGTCGCCTTGTCTTTTGCCTGCACGTTCACGATGCCGTTTGCATCGATGTCGAAAGTGACCTCGATTTGCGGCACGCCCCGCGGAGCCGGGGGAATTCCGACCAGATCGAACTGACCAAGCAGCTTGTTGTCGGCAGCCATCTCGCGCTCGCCCTGGAACACCCGGATGGTGACCGCATTCTGATTGTCCTCGGCGGTCGAGAACACTTGCGACTTCTTGGTCGGGATCGTGGTGTTGCGATCGATGATACGGGTGAACACGCCTCCCAGCGTCTCGATGCCGAGCGAAAGCGGCGTGACGTCGAGCAACAGCACGTCCTTGACGTCGCCCTGCAACACCCCGGCCTGGATCGCAGCGCCCACGGCAACCACTTCGTCCGGGTTGACGCCTTTGTGCGGCTCCTTGCCGAACAGCTGTTTCACGACCTCCTGCACTTTCGGCATGCGGGTCATGCCGCCGACCAGCACAACCTCATTGATCTGTGCGGCCGAGATGCCGGCATCCTTGAGCGCCTGCTTGCAGGGTTGAATTGTCTTCTGAATAAGATCGTCGACCAGCGCTTCGAACTTCGCGCGGGTAAGCTTCATCGTCAAATGCTTCGGACCGGAAGCATCCGCCGTGATGAATGGCAGATTGATCTCGGTCTGTGTCGTGGATGACAGCTCGATCTTGGCTTTCTCCGCCGATTCCTTGAGCCGCTGCAGCGCTAGCTTGTCGCGCCGCAAATCGATCCCCTGCTCCTTCTGGAATTCATCGGCAAGATAGTTGACCAGCCGCATGTCGAAATCTTCGCCGCCGAGGAACGTATCGCCGTTCGTTGACTTCACCTCGAATACGCCGTCGCCAATTTCGAGAATTGAAATATCGAAAGTACCGCCGCCGAGGTCGTAGACCGCGATGGTGCCCGATTTCTGCTTGTCGAGCCCGTAGGCAAGCGCAGCCGCCGTGGGCTCGTTGATGATGCGCAGCACCTCAAGCCCGGCGATTTTGCCGGCGTCTTTGGTGGCTTGCCGTTGCGCGTCGTTGAAGTAGGCCGGCACGGTAATGACAGCCTGCTCGACCTTCTGCCCGAGATTGGCTTCCGCTGTCTCCTTCATCTTCTGGAGAATGAAAGCGGAGATCTGCGAGGGCGAATAGGTCTTGCCGTCGACTTCCACCCAGGCATCGCCGTTCGAAGCCTTGGTAATCTTATAGGGGACGAGCTTCTTGTCCTTTTCGACCATCGGATCGTCGTAACGCCGGCCGATCAGGCGCTTGACCGCAAAGATAGTCTTTTCCGGATTGGTGACCGCCTGGCGCTTGGCCGGCTGGCCGACGAGACGCTCGCCGTCGTCCGTAAATGCAACGATCGAAGGCGTCGTTCTCATGCCTTCGGAGTTTTCGATAACTCTGGGATTTTTGCCTTCCATGATGGCAACGCACGAATTGGTGGTGCCGAGGTCGATGCCGATGACCTTACCCATGGTTCTTCCTCTCAAATTGCGGCAGGCCGGCCGGCCGCTTGGCGCCCGATGGGAATGTCGGCGGCTCATCCGCAGACCCCCGATCCAGTCCCACTGGATACTCGATTCGCCGCATTTTCGCGGCTTACTGGCTCATATAGGAGGGCCCCCCGGGCCCGCAAGTCAGTCGGTCACGAAATCGCGAGCGCAGTGGCCGGCCGCCTTCGCCAATGGATATCGGGCCATTGCCGCGGCAGGCGAGGCCGGCTAGGGAGGCCGTCCATCCGGCATCTTGGTAGGTCTTAAGGCATGTTTCGTCGAGTCTTCGTTTACTTGGTCGCGATCTGGGCCGGGTTTGCAAGCAGCATTCCAATCGTGACCGCTGAACCAATTTTTCCACCAGGCCTGCGGATCGGTCTGGAGCCACCCGGCGATCTGAAATTGAGCAACCGCTTTCCCGGTTTCGAAGATAGCGAGCACAAGGTCGTCATCGCGATTCTCGATCTTCCCGCCAGCGCCTATCGGGAACTCGAAGTGGCCGCGTTCAACAAGGATCAGGACCAGCTTCAGGAGGTGAAGCGGGAGAGCTTTCCGTTTGGCAGCGGCATCGGCTTTTTGGTCAGCGGCATTGCCCGGCAGAACGATGTCAAACTGCACCGATGGTCGTTGCTGGCAATGGGCATCGGGGAATCCGTCCCCAACCTTACGATGCTGGTCAATGTGGAAGTGCCGGAAAGCGCTTTGCCGGTCTACCCCGAGGCTGTAATTCGCAAGGCGCTCGCCAGCGTCACGTTTCGCCCCGCGCCGATCCAGGAGCAGCTCGGGCTGCTGCCTTTCAGCCTTGGCGACCTGTCCGGGTTTCAGGTGATGCAGGTGTTGCCGACGGGGACCGTCATTCTCGCCGACAATCAGTCGGACAACAAAGAGCGCCAACCCTTCATGATCGTCTCAATCGAACGTGGCGGACCGATTGAAGCCACCGACCGCGGCGTGTTCGCCCGGAACCTGCTCACGAATGCGCCGGTGCGAGACCTCACTATGCAATCGGCCGAAGCGATGCGGATCAGCGGCGCGCCTGGTCACGAGATTCGCGCGAGCGGAAAAGGGCCGGCCGGGGACCCCATCTCGGTCGTCCAGTGGCTGCGCTTTGGCAGCGGAGCGTTTTTGCGAGTTATCGGAGTCAGTCCAGCCGAGAAATGGGATCAATCGTTCGGTCGTTTCCGAACCGTACGAGACGGCATCGCAATGCATTGAAATCAGCCGGCAGAGTCCGGTTGCGCGTTGTCGTTGGCAGAGGCCGGAGACTTGGCGGGAGCCTTACTTACCGCGACAAGAGCCGGGCGGAGCACGCGCTCGCCAAGCATGTAGCCCGCCTGGATGACCTGCGCCACGTGTCCGGGAGGCTGATCGGCCGCTGGCACTTCATACATGGCCTGGTGGAAGTTCGGATCGAACTTTTCGCCCTGCGGCGAGAATTTCCTCACGCCGTTTCTCTCGAGAATTTTCATGAGCTCCCGCTCGGTGAGTTCGACCCCTTCGATCAGTGCCTTAACTTTGGGATCCGCGCCTTCCCGCAGATCTGGACCAATCGCTTCCAGGGCTCGATGCATGTTGTCGGCGACCGCAAGAACATCGCGGGCAAAACCAGCGATTCCATACGTGCGTGCATCTAGAACCTCGCGCTCGGTGCGTTTACGCAGGTTCTCCATCTCGGCGAGGGTGCGCAGCAGCTTGTCCTTGTATTGCGCGGCTTCCCGCGTTGCCTCGGCCACCGGATCGGCTGCTTCGGGAGCTGTCGTTTCGACAGTCTCGTCAGCCATGGTTCCGCCCTGGCGGGCTGTCGGGTCCGACATCGTTCTCAATCCATCCTCAGCATATCCGGATCCCCGGGATATCAGGGCTCTGAGAGCAAAAATCAAGCGTTCATGGCGCCAGCAAGCGGCTTACGACCCGCGCGGTGTAATCGACCATGGGAATAACGCGAGCATAGTTAAGCCTTGTAGGCCCAATCACGCCAATTACGCCAATGATGCGGCCCTTGCCGTCGCGATAGGGTGCGACGATGGTCGAGGAGCCGGACAGCGAAAACAGGTTGTTCTCGGAACCGATGAAGATGCGCACGCCCTCGGCCTTTTCTGCCCGGCCGAGCAAGTCTATGACCCCACGCTTGGTTTCCAGCGCGTCAAACAGAGATCGCACACGCTCAAGATCCTCGAGGGCGCGCAGATCCTCCAACAGGTTGGCGTGACCGCGCACGATGAGCTGACGCTCTTCGTCCTCGCCGCCCGACCAGCTGGCAAGGCCCGCTGAGATGACTTTCTGGGTCAGCTGATCGAGCTCGGCCTGCCCTTCCGCCACCGCTTTTTCGATCTCGCTCCGTAACTCGCCCAGCGTCTTGCCGCGAATGCGGGCGTTTAGAAAATTGCCCGCTTCTGTCAGCGATGACGTCGGAAAACCGGAGGGAATATTGAGAACTCGATTTTCGACCTGGCCGTCTTCGCTAACCAAGACAGCCAGGGCCCTCTCAGGTTCAAGCCGTACGAATTCAACGTGCTTCAGTCGAACATTGCTTTTCGCAGTAAGCACGACGCCGGCCGAGCGCGTCAGTCCCGACAGCGTCTGAGATGCTTCGGTCAGTAAGGCCTCGAGAGATTTGGCCGTGCGAGTGCCTGCAAATTGCGACTCGATCGACCGCCGTTCCTGCTCCGACAGGTCGCCAACTTGCATCAGGGCATCGACGAAAAAGCGAAGGCCAAGCTCGGTCGGCAGCCGGCCCGCCGAAGTATGCGGAGCATAGATCAGGCCAAGCTGCTCCAAGTCCGACATTACGTTGCGAACGGATGCGGGCGATAAGGTGATCGGCAACAACCTGGACAAGTTACGCGAACCAACCGGTTCGCCGGTGGCAAGATAACTCTCGACGATCTGCCGGAAAATCTCGCGCGAGCGCTCATTGAGAGCTGCCAGACTCACCTGTGTCGCGCCGATCGGAATGTCGTGTGACGCCAAGACCTCACTCCTCGAAATCAGCCAAGAATTGACCATTGGGCCGGTCTTGTTCAAGCCGGGCGTATGAGTATGGTGTGCAGTTAACATTGAGGAGCATCCGATGCGCCCGAGCCGCCGACAAGCCGATGAACTTCGGGCGGTTTCGCTCGAGCGCGGCGTTGTCAAATATGCCGAAGGATCCTGTTTCGTGAAATTCGGCGACACCCATGTGCTTGTGACCGCCAGCCTGGAGGACCGTCTTCCGCCCTGGCTCAAAGGTCAGGGGCGCGGCTGGGTCACAGCCGAATATGGCATGCTGCCGCGCGCCACCTCCGAACGCACGCGCCGCGAGGCAAGCGTCGGCAAGCAGGGCGGCCGCACGGTGGAAATTCAGCGGCTGATCGGTCGCAGCCTGCGTTCGGTGATCGATCTGCCGGCCCTCGGAGAGCGGCAAATTACACTCGATTGCGACGTGATACAGGCCGACGGCGGCACAAGGACCGCATCGATCACCGGAGCGTGGGTCGCGCTGGCCGACTGTCTCAATTGGATGAAGGCGCGCGACATGATCAAGGCGGGTGTCTTGCGCGACCATATCGCTGCTGTCTCCTGTGGCGTATGCAAGGGCATCGCGGTGCTCGATCTCGATTATGCCGAGGATTCCGAAGCCGACACCGATGCGAATTTTGTGATGACGGGCTCCGGCAATATCGTCGAAATCCAGGCTACTGCCGAAAAAATCCCGTTCAGCGAAGATCAATTCACTGCCCTGCTTGCGCTTGCACGCAGGGGCATCGAAAAGCTCGTCGGTTTGCAGAAAATGGCCGTGATGTGAAGGCGTGGATGGCCGGGAGCCGGCCATAACAGACAATGGCACGCAAACTCACCGGGCCGGTGGTGATCGCCACCCACAATGCAGGCAAGCTTAGGGAAATGCGCGAACTGCTCGCGCCTTATGGCATTGCCACCGAGTCTGCCGGAGATCTTGGTCTTCCCGAGCCACGCGAAACGGGCAAGACGTTCGCGGCGAACGCGCGCATCAAGGCGCTCGCCGCGACGCGAGCCAGCGGGAAAGCATCCTTTGCGGACGATTCGGGTTTGGTCGTTGATGCGCTCGACGGAGAGCCAGGCATTCATTCAGCGCGATGGGCAGGGTCCGACAAGGATTTTCGCGCGGCAATGAATCGCATCCAGACGCTGCTGATTGAGCGAGGCGCCAAGAGTCCGGACCAGCGGCGCGCGCATTTCGTGGCTGCCCTGTGCCTCGCATGGCCCGACGACCATGTTGAGGAGTTCGAGGGCCGGGTAGACGGAGTTGCGGTATGGCCGCCGCGGGGCGACAAAGGTTTTGGTTACGATCCACTTTTTCGGCCCGACGGCTTCGACCGCACCTTCGGCGAGATGACCCCAGAGGAAAAGCATGGATTGCCGCCCAAAGGCCAGGGGCTGTCGCATCGCGCCCGGGCATTTATCAAGCTTGCAAATGCTTGCCTTGCGAGAGATTGACGTTCGTTGCCGATCGTTTCAAGTTTAATCAACTGTTGCTC
>Ga0114129_10012543_pt1 | contig 12069 bp, 10 predicted proteins | sample RhiMetdeltSRZDD1_FD_80071 | JGI IMG/M metagenome (GOLD analysis project Ga0114129, IMG submission 80071) | Populus rhizosphere microbial communities from Tennessee, USA - Rhizosphere MetaG P. deltoides SRZDD1 (version 2) (version 2) | ecosystem: Host-associated > Plants > Roots > Rhizosphere >... | reverse complement strand
TCGAGGCGGCGCGCGCGCTCGCCGCGCGCGTCCTGCGCGAGCCGATATCCGCAACCGACCGTGCGACATTTGCCTTCCGACTCGTTTTATCGCGCACGCCGTCGCCTACGGAGCTCGACCGGATCGTTGCCTCTTACAACAAAGAGCTCGAACGGTTCCGCGGTGACGCGGCCGCCGCCGCGCGCGTCGTCAAAGGCTACGCGGTGGACGAAGTCGACCCGGCCGAACAGGCAGCATGGACCCTCGTGGCGAATGCGCTCTTGAACCTCGATGAAACGCTGACGAAAGAATGATGCATCCCAATATTCTTCGCGCAATCACGCGCCGGCATTTCTTCAAGCAGTCGGGCTTTGGCATCGGCGGGCTGGCGCTGTCCACGCTCCTCGACGACAGGCTCTTCGCCATGCAGGCGGATGGTCCCCTCGCGCCCAGGGCGCCGCACTTCGCTCCGAAGGCAAAGAACATCATTTATCTGTTCATGGCCGGAGCGCCGACGCAGCTCGACCTCTTCGACCACAAGCCCACGCTGCAGGAGCACGACGGTCAGGAGATTCCTGCGGAGTTCATCCCGAAAGGCGAGCGGTTCGCGTTCATCAAGGGAACGCCGAGGTTGCTCGGATCTCCGTTCACGTTCAAGAAGCATGGACAGTCGGGCGCCGAGCTCTCGGAGCTCCTGCCGCATCTCGCCACCATCGCCGACGACATCGCCATCGTCCGCTCGGTTCACACGACGCAGTTCAATCACGCGCCCGGACAGATCTTCATGAACACGGGCAGCCAGGTGTTCGGACGGCCGAGCATGGGATCGTGGCTCACGTACGGTCTTGGAAGCGAGAGCCGCGATCTGCCCGGCTTCATCGTGCTCCTCTCGGGGGAGAACGCGCCGGACGGCGGCAAGTCGTGCTGGGGAAGCGGATTTCTTCCCACGGTCTACCAAGGGGTCGAGTTCCGGTCGAAAGGGGATCCCGTCCTGTTCGTGTCGAATCCTGACGGCGTCAGCGCCGAAGCCCGGCGGGAATCGATCGATCTCGTGGACGATCTGAACCGCCTGCGCCGCGCCGAGACCGGCGATCCGGAGATCGACACGCGGATCGCCTCGTACGAGATGGCCTATCGGATGCAGAGCAGCGTGCCGGAGCTTACCGACATCTCGAGCGAGCCCCCTTCGATTCACGCGATGTATGGCACCGAGCCCGGCAAGGTGTCGTTTGCGAACAACTGTCTGCTGGCCCGTCGATTGATCGAGCGCGGCGTGCGGTTCGTGCAGCTCTATCACCGCGGCTGGGACACGCATGGCGCGTCGGTCGGGACGGACATCGCGAACAAGGTTCCGGCCCTTTGCCTCGAGACCGACCGCGCGGCGACGGCGCTCGTGCGCGATCTGAAACAGCGGGGACTTCTCGACACGACGCTCGTCATCTGGGGAGGGGAGTTCGGCCGAACGCCAATGAACGAAGCGCGCAACGGCTCGCGGCTCATGGGACGCGATCACCATCCGCGCGCGTTCACGGTCTGGCTCGCCGGAGGCGGCATCAAGCCAGGGATCACGGTCGGCCGCACCGACGATCTCGGCTACAACGTCGTCGAGGATCCGGTCGAGGTCCACGATCTCCACGCCACGATCCTCCATCTGATGGGACTGGATCACACGAAGCTCACCTACAAATTCCAGGGACGCGAATTCCGATTGACGGACGTCAGCGGGGAGGTGGTCGAGAAGCTGCTGGCGTGATTAACGCCTCGTTCTTCCCAGAAACTCCAACGACGTGGATACGAACTGTGGGGCCCGCTCGCGGAACACAGGCCCGTGGCCGCCATCGGGCACGACCCAAAGCGCTGACCGCGGAATTGCCTTGTACATCTCGAATGCGATCGACACGGGATACAGCGGATCCCGGTCCCCGAACACGATCAGCGTGTCGGCTGTAATTGTCGAGAGATACGGCGGCGTGAAATTCACATCTTCATAGTTGTCGGCCAAGCCGCGGACCATCGCGAAGAGCTGGTCGATCTGGGCCTCGCCGCGTGCATGAGAAACACGCATTCTGGCCAGCTCGACGTCGCTGACCATGGCAACAGAGAACTGGCGTTGAATGGTGCGCGCCTGTTCCGGGAAGTACGGCGGCGCGCTGACCAGCACCATCGATTCCACGCACGCTGGCTCCGCCGTGGCCATGTGCAGCAGCGCAATGCCGCCGCCGCTCAGACCGATCGCCTTGACGCGCGGGATGTTCAGATGATCGAGCAGCGCGCGGACGTCACGCGCGCATTGCCGGAACGAAAACGCGCCTGACGGATTGGTAGACGCGCCGTGGCCTCGCAGGTCCGGCGCGACCAACCTGTAGCCCGCCGGTGGATCTTTGAAGATGTACCGCCAGTCCGCACCGCACCCGAGGCCACCGTGCAGCCAGAGCAGAGGCTCGCCCTCACCGATCGATTCCCAATACAACTCGATGCCGTTGACGGAGAGAACCATCCCGCCTCCTGAGTTCTGAGGCGATTATTGACATGAGGCTCTGAAGAAAAACAGTCTGGCGCGGCCTGTCTGATAGAATGGAGACGTCTTTCCAAGCGATCTTCCAGCCCCTCCCACCTGCCCTTCTGCGGCGTAGAGCTGCGCGCCGCACGAGTGTCATGCTGAAGTGTGAAATCCGAAAATAGAGCCTCCCCGCGAGCGTTTCGTCCCCGAAAACCAGCGCTCGAACATGGATCGCTGGCGAACGCCCCCACATTCCGCATAGAGTCTTGGTGGCCTTTGTTTCAAGAGGAGAAGCCAGGATGACGAAGCGGTTGATTGGAGCGACGGCAGCGGTGGTTACCCTGTTGACGTTGATAACACTTGCCCAGAACGGCCGGCCGATGAGTCCGCGCGGGACGGCGTCCGCGCAGGTACTCGGCACATGGGTCAAGGCCGAACGCTCGTTCGCGGTAGGCGGTGGAAACTATCAAGGCGGAAAGTGGATCGACATCACGTACGGCCGTCCATTGAAGCGCGGCCGTGAGATTTTTGGCTCCGGCGCGGACTACGGAAAGGCGACGCTGATCGGCGCGCCGATCTGGCGCGCAGGCGCGGATGTCACGACGCGGCTGAAGACCGAAGTGCCGCTGGTCATCGACGGCAAGACCGTTCCGGCCGGCGAGTACAGCCTGTTCGTCGATCTCAAGGAGCGCAATTGGACGTTCGTTGTCTCCACGTGGCCGGCGCAGGAGAAATACGATCCGAACAACAAGCAGGCGCTGTGGGGATCGTATAACTACACGCCCGACAAGGACGTGCTGCGCGCGCCCATGAGGTTCGAGACGCTGCCGCACTCACGCGAGCAGCTGACGTGGGAATTCCTGGACGTCACGTCGAACGGCGGCGCGCTCGCCGTCTCGTGGGACAAGTCGCTTGGCTGGGTAGCGTTCAAGGCCGGCAGCTAGTGTCGGTCGGTGGGGGTTTAACCGTAGGCCGGGTCTTTAGACCCGGCTGACCCGGTCTTTAGACCCGGCTGACCCGGTCTTTAGACCCGGCTGACCCGGTCAACATACCTGTCGCTTTCATGGCTTACCGAGCGATCTACGCCTACGCCTGGGACCTCGCCGACGAGGGCGTCTCGAATGTGGCGGCAGAGGCGTCCGCGCTCGGGCTCAACACGATCACCGTTGCCGGCAGTTATCACGCCGGGAAGTTCCTGCGTCCCCACGGACGAAGCGGCAAGGTTTACTTTCCAGAGGACGGCACCGTCTATTTCAACGCCGACCTGCCGCGCTACGGAGCGATCAAACCGGTGGTCAACAGCCTCGTTGCCACACGCGACGTCCTTCGCGAACTGACCGGGGCGCGACAGGTCGCAACCAACGTCTGGCTCGTTCTGTTGCACAACTCGCGCCTCGGAGAGCGTCATCTCCAGTCGACCGTCGCGAACGCGTTTGGCGACCGCTACATCTACAGTCTCTGTCCGTCGGCTCCCTCCGCGCGCGAGTACGCCGTCGCGCTGTGCAAGAACGTGACTGACGCGTATCCAGTCGCGGGGATTTCGTTCGAGACGCCAGGCTTTCTGCCATTCGCGCACGGCTACCATCATGAGTTCGCGATGGTGAAGCCGAACCGGTGGCTCGAGAACTGCCTTGGCCTTTGCTTCTGCGAGCACTGCGTGAACGGCGCAGAAAAGGCGGGCATCGATGCGGGCCGGCTCAAGACGCGCGTTCGAGACGAAATTCAGTGCTATCTCGAGAATGCCGTGGATTTTCCTGAGGACATGGCCGAAGCGTTCTGGCTGAGCGATGTCGCGACGGATGGAGCGTTGTCGGCGTTCCTCAGATGGCGCTGTGACGTGGTGACGTCGCTGGTCCGCGAAATCCGCACGCACGTTCGTGCGGACGCGACGGTCGCCGTCATTCCGTCGGTGACGCGGCCGACCGGCGGCGCGTGGTACGAAGGAAGCGATCTTCCTACGCTCGCGGAGGCGTGCGGACTCATCGAAGCGTGCTTCTACGAGCCGACCGCGGATCGCATCCGAGCTGACGTTCACGACACGCAGCGCCGCCTGAAGGGACGCGGAAGGCTGCGTGGGATATTGCGTCCGGGCTTTCCGGATCTGCAGCGATGCAGCGACGTGGTCGCCGCGGCTGCGGTCCTGCGCGACGCAGGCATTTCGGACGTTGCGTTCTATAACTACGGACACCTCCCTCGTCCCAATCTTGCCTGGATAGCGGAGGCGCTCGCGGTGTTTGGAGACTGATCGTGGAATTTCAAAACAAGGTGGTCGCCGTTACCGGCGCGTCTGGCGGCATCGGTCGGGAGCTGTGCAAGTACTTCGGCGGCCAGGGCGCGGCGATCGCGGCACTCGACAAGAGCCATGCGGTGACGGACTTCGCTGACGAGCTCCGCCGCGACCGGATCACGGTCGAATCGGCCGTGGCCGACATCGGCGACGCCGCGACCGTGCGATCTGCATTCGAGAAATTTGCCTCGGTTCTCGGTCCCATCGACGTCCTGATCAACAATGCGGGTGTGACGAGGCATCCGGCCCTCGAGCACACGACGCCCGAGGGATTCAGAGAGGATGTCGAGGTCAATCTGAACGGCGCCTGGAATTGCGCGCACGCGGTGCTGCCAGCGATGAAGGCGAGGCGTGCGGGCGTCATCGTCAATATCGGATCGGTGAACGGGCTCTCGGCGCTCGGCGATGCCCCTTACAGCGCGGGCAAGGCTGGTTTGATCAGCCTGACGAAAGCCCTCGCGCTGGAGTTCGGCCGTTATAACATCCGCGCCAACATCGTCTGTCCCGGCACGGTCCGAACGCCGATCTGGAACGAACGCGTCGCGAAGAACCCGGAGGTGCTGACCCAGCTCGAACGCTGGTATCCGCTCCGCCGGATCGCCGAGCCGATCGAGGTCATGCGCGCGGTGGCATTTCTCGCGTCCGATGCGGCGTCGGCGATCACCGGCGTCGTCCTCCCGGTCGACTGCGGGCTGACGGCCGGCAACCTCGTGATGGCGCGTGAGCTGACGCTCGAGGCTTTCTAATGAGCATCAACAAGAAACGTGTGCTGGTCGTCGGGCTGGGCAACATGGGCATGTCGCATGCGCTCGCATACACGCGTATTCCCGAGTACGAGGTGGCCGGCGTGTGCACGCGGCGGATCGCAGAGAAGAAACTGCCGGATGCGCTGAGCCACGCGAAACGCTACTCGGCGTACGAGGAGGCGCTCGCTGAGTTGAAGCCGGACGTGGTGTCGGTCAACACGATGCCCGACACTCACGCCGACTACGCGATCAAGGCGATGGAGGCCGGCGCCCATGTGTTCGTGGAAAAACCGCTGGCGCTGACGGTGGAAAGCGCCCAGCAGGTCGTGGACACGGCAGCGCGGACGCACAGGAAGCTGGTGATCGGCTACATCCTCAGGCAGCATCCGTCGTGGATCAAGTTCGTCGAGATCGCCAGACAGCTGGGCACGCCGCTCGTCTTTCGTATGAATCTCAACCAGCAGTCGAACGGCGAGACCTGGGAGTGGCACAAGCGGCTGATGGATTCGTTCCCGCCGATCGTGGACTGCGGCGTTCACTACGTGGACGTGATGTGTCAGATGACGCCTGCCAGGCCGACGCGTGTTCACGCGCTCGGTGCGCGGCTGACCGGCGAGGTCGCCTCCTACAACTACGGCATGCTGCAGGTCGCTTTCGAAGATGGGTCGGTTGGATGGTACGAGGCTGGCTGGGGTCCGATGATGAGCGAGACGGCGTTCTTCGTCAAAGACGTGATCGGCCCGAAAGGCTCCGTCTCCATCGTCATGGCGGAAACCGCCGGCAGCGTGAAGTCCGACGACATCAACGCTCACACCAAGACCAACCAGATCCTCTGGCACCACTCCGACATGAGCCGGCCCGACGAGCGCATCGATATGACCGACGAGCCGGATCACGACGCCCTCTGCGAGCGGGAGCAGCGTTATCTGTTGAACGCGATCGAGTGGGACACCGATCTCACCGACCACATGAACGACGGGGTGAAGAGCCTTCGCATCGTCATCGCGGCGGACGAATCGGTCCGCACGGGCAGGGTGGTCGAGCTGTGACGATCACTCGGGGAGGCTGAAGCGAGCAGCAGGAACAGCAGTAGGCGCGACGGTGTGTCGAGCCGACCCTCATCGCACGCGTTCACCAGTGGAATCAAGACCACCAGTGCCCCGAGTCCAGCTCCAAACAGGACGATCCCCGCAATCGTCCGCACTACTTCACCTCGACCTCATACACGTAGATGGTCGACTTGTCGTCTTCCGGCATGAAATAGCCGCGCAGGCCGGTTTCGGTTGGCTCGATCCACACGGGGTTGTGCGTCATGTCCAGGCCGTTCGCGGTCCAGATCATCACTGGAACCTGATGCAACGGCCTTCCATCCGCGAGGTCCACAAGATCCATTCCCCCGAGCCGAAACGGCGGACCTTCCGGTTTCTGGCGCATCTCAGTCACGCCGGTGCACAGCATGCGACGGGCGCCAACGTATTTGCAGTCCTGATAATCCACATAGTGTGACGTGTTGAGCGTGAGGATCGGCGCTTCGGCATTCGTGACGCGTCCGGCATTGTCGAGCGTCCAGCGATAAAAGCGACGCGAACCCCAGCTCAGACCGTGGAGCGTGTTGTCGTCAGTGTTGCGGACGATGGCGCCGATGTGATCCGTGAAGCGAAGCACTTCGGTGGCCTTCATGGTGTTCGGATCGACGCGATACACGATCGACCGGCTGTTCGGTCGATACTCGGCCACCGGGACCCAGATGTTCTGATCGTCGTAATCCAGACCGCCGGGGTGATAGATGGCTCCCTCGCCCAGAACGAGATCGGCGAGCAGGTTTCCCGACTTGTCGATTTTGAACAGGTGGCCGGCTCCCGCGCTTGCATCGCGATCGCTCGCGGCGGCGAGCTGCGGCAGGCTCATCGTCAACGCTTTGATCTCGACCGACGAGACGAAGAACGCATCGCCGATCTTCACCATGCCCTGAGGATGGAATGTCCTGAACGCGATCGGCACCGTTGCCGTCAATTTCCACGATGACGCGCGCGTCACTTTCATCACGCGCTCCGCGACGATCGATCGCGTATCGGCTCCGGCGAGGGAGAGCACGGCCGTCGTGAGGGCGATCGCTGAGGTCAAAAGACGAGGCACGAGCGTCGGGAGCGCCAGGAGCGGCGTGCGGCGAGTGTAATGGTTCTGTCAGCCGAGATCGACAGCCATCATGCTCCGGCGGTCGCGGACGTACAGGCGTGTTCCAACGAGCACCGGCGGCGTCCAGGAGAGGCGCGTCAGCAGCGGTGCCTGGGCCGAGATCTTGAATCCCTCCGGCGAAGGGTGGGCGATCATCAGGTTGCCATCCTGGTCGAGCGTGATCAGTTTCTGATCCGCCCAGACGAAGGTCGCCTTTTCGATGCTTCGCTGCTGCCAGAGGATCTTGCCGCTGCGAGCTTCGACCGCGCTCAGGATGTCCTGGCTCCCTTTGCCCCCGCTCGAAAAGTAGATTGCATTGCCAACGCGCATCGCGTTGCCGTGATGGAGGCGGAGCCGGTTTGAAGACCACAGCTCCGTGGCGGTCGTTTGCAACCCGTTTCGTTTCAGCTCGATGACTTTCGAGCCGCCGCCGTATTCCGCGGACACGAACAGCAGGTTGTCGGGACCCCAGAGCGGTGTCGCGACAGCGATGGAGTAGTCTGCCTTGAACGGGACTTGCCATTGCAGATCGCCGTTGTGCGCGTTGACCGCGATCACCGCGCCATCCATCAGAGAGACGAGCTGTTCGAGTCCCTCGACGTCGATGAGGATTGGCGAAGAGTAGACGTTGCCGAAATCGTTCCCGGACCAGACGACCTTGCCGTCGCTCTGCTGGAAGGCCATCAACGCCCTGCCCGGACCGCCGACCGGAACGATCACCATTTCGCGAAAGGCGATCGGGCTCGACGCGTAGCCGTACATCAGGCGCGAGCCTTTGTGCGTGGCCCACAGTTCCTGCGTCCACAAGAGCTTGCCCGACTTCTTGTCCAGACATTGCAGACGGCCTGCAACGCCGGTCGTGAACAGCCTGTCCCCGACGATGAGAGGCGTTGAATACGGGCCGTTCCCCATCTCGGGCGCGTCGCTCTTGAACGTCATGGAGTTGGAAACTTCCCACAGCGTCTTGCCGGTTTCGGCGTTCGCGGCGAGCACGACCTCCTCGCTGGGCTTGCCGTACATCGTGTAGAACACGCCATTCTCGACCGCAGGCGATGAGTACCCTTCGCCGAGCGGCCGCTTCCAGACGACGCGAGGTCCCGATGCCGGCCACGTGTCTTTGATGCCGCTGGCCTCGGTCTGGAAGTTACGATGAGGACCGCCCCACTGGGTCCATGGGACGGCGCGCGACGCAGTTGGCGCCGCTGGTCTCTGGCCTTTGACAAACGCCGGCGCCACGAGCGCCATGGTGAGGAAAGTTCGTCGGTCCATAATGAACCCCACTACAGCTACAAAGGGCGTGCCGACCGGAACCGTCTCGATCCGGCTGATGGTCAGGGACTTAGACTCCGCGTTCGCTGAAGCGGCCGTCCGTTATCGAAAAAATATGTGCGAAGCCGGACGTTTGATCGGCTAACCGGCGGACGTTAGTATCCGACTAACGTGTGATGTTTCACCTCTGGCGAGATCTTCTTTACAACGTTCGCAGCCTCACGCGCACGCCGGCGCTCGCCGCGACGATCGTGCTCACGGTGGGCGTCGGGCTTGGCGCCACCACCGGCATGCTGAGCGTCATCCGAGCGGTTCTCGTCAATCCGCTGCCTTACGCCCGGCCCGAATCACTGGTCTGGATTTACACGGACCACCCGCCGAATCGATTTCGGCTGTCGGTCGTGGACTATCGCGCGCTCGAAGTCGATCATCCGGCGTTCAGCGAGATTGCCGCGTATCAGACCAACCGCGTGACGGTCACTGACGGCGGGTCCGCGGATCAGGTCGTCGCCAAGTCCGTCACCGGCTCATACTTTCCGCTCCTGGGTCAGGCGCCGCAGCTGGGCCGTCTGTTCGACCCGTCCGATGACGCGCGCCGCGATCAACTCGTCGTCTTGACCGATGGCTACTGGATGCGACGGTTCGGCGGCGATCGAACGGTGCTGGGACGCGGCATCACGATCGACGGCGCAAGCCACACGATCGTCGGCGTCCTGCAGAAAACCGTGGGACCGTTCGAGCACGACGTCTCGTTATTTACGGCCGCGCGATGGCCGCCGCCCACTCGCAAGGGACCGTTCCTCACAATGGTCCTCGCGCGCCTGCGGCCGGGAATCTCTCGACAGGCGGCGATCGACGCGCTGCACGCTACGAACGCGCGGCTCTTTCCCATCTGGCGGTCGTCCTACCAGGACGAAAAAGCCACTTGGGGTTTCCAGGATCTCAAGGATCGCGTCATCGGCGATGTCCGTTCGATCCTCGTCTTTATTCTGATCGCCGTCGGATCCGTGCTTCTAATCGCCTGCGCGAACGCCGTCAACCTGCTCATCGCGCGCGCGCTCAGCCGGAGCCGTGAGCTTGCGATCCGCGGCGCGCTCGGCGCCTCGCGCGCCAGGCTTCTTCAGCATCTTCTCGTGGAGACAGGCGTCCTCACCGCTGCGGCCGCGGTCGTGGGACTCGCCGTCGCGTCGGTTGCGGTAAGGCTCGTGACCGCCTACGGCACGGGCTACATCCCGCGGCTCGACGAAGTGGGGCTGTCCGGCCCTGTATTGGGATGGTTCGCCGTCCTCGCGGTTGCGAGCGGACTCATCATCGGGTTCGTGCCCGCGATCCACAGCTCGAGACAGCAAGTCGATCGCGCGCTTGCATCCGGCGGGCGCTCGGCCTCCGACGGTCCGGCCGCCCGTCGTCTGCGCCGTGCGCTCGTCGCCGCGGAATTCGCGCTCGCGACGCCGCTGATCGTTGCCGCCGTGCTCGTCATGGCGAGCCTCGATCGTTTGAACCGCGTGCCGATCGGCGTCGACATCGAGCGCGTGCTCACGGGGGAAGTCTCTCTGCCTCGTTCGGCCTATCCTCGCGAAGCAGACCGCGAGGCGTTCTGGAAGCGCGCGCTGGATCGCTTGAGCGCGCTCCCCGCGGTGGAAGCGGTTGCGCTGGCCGACAGCCGGCCGCCGGAGGGAGCCGGCAACATCAACAACTTCGATCTGGAGGATCGTCCGACGCTGCCCGGCCAGAGCCAACCTGTGTGCCCGTGGATCGGCGTCTCTCCCGGCTTCTTCAAAGCAGCCGGTCTTCCGCTCGAGCGCGGGAGACCGCTCGACGATCACTCTGCCCAGGACAACGTCATCGTCGTCGATCGAGCGTGGGCGAATCGATTCTTTCCTGGTGAAGAAGTCATAGGACGGCGTCTGCACGAAGGTGGATGTTCGACCTGCCCATGGATCACCGTTGCCGGCGTAGTCGGCACCGTGAAGTTCATCGGGCTCGAGGCGCCGGATCAGGGAACGGTCTACTACCCATTCATCGATCCTGCCAGCGGTTATTTCTTCCTTCGTGCTGCCGGAAGTCCGGCGACGCTCGCCAGCGCGCTCCGCCAGGCCGTCCACGAGCTGGATCCGAATCTCCCGCTGACGAGCGTTGCCACCGGCGAGCAGCTCGTTTCGGATTCGCTGGCCCAACCGCGTTACCTGACCGTGCTCGTTGGAATGTTCGCTCTCACGGCGCTGATACTGTCTCTGGTGGGCATCTACGGCGTGATGGCCCACTTCGTCCAGCAGCACACGCGGGACATCGGCATTCGCCTCGCGCTCGGAGGCGATCCATCGGACGTGCGACGGATGGTCGTCCTGCAGGGCCTGCGGTTCGTTGTCGTCGGAGTCGCTGCCGGCGTGGCGGCGGCCTTCTTCACCGCGCGTCTGATGACGACCCTGTTGTTTGGCGTGAGCCCGACGGACGTGCGGACGATGGTGGGTGTGCCGCTTGCGCTGATGGTAACGGCTGCTATCGCGTGCCTCGTGCCCGCGCGCAGGGCCGCCGGCCTCGATCCTGCTGAGATCCTGAGAGAGGGTTAGCCGCCAGCCATTGCGCCGACGACGAGGAAGGGCTCGGCGCCCGACGCAACAGCATCGGGCAGCGGCGTGTCGGGCGGTTCGTGCGACAGATCGTGCTCGCAGGCGAAGAACCTCACGAACGGCCGGCGCTGTTCGGTGACGTGATCGCGAATCGTCCCACGCAGCATCGGATACGTGGCTTCGAGCGCAGCGAGCACCGAGCGCTGCGTAACCTGACCGTCGACGTCGACCGTCACCTCGCCATCAACGCACGCCAGCGTCCGCAGGTGTGCCGGTAGTACGACTCTGATCATTTTCTTACCTTCGCTCGGTGGGGCCCCTTTAACTTTCCCCACCTCGCTGCGCGCTCGCGGCCGCCTTCGGCGGCTTCCCTCCGGCGCTCGCTTGCGGCCGCAGGCGCTCCCCCTTCGCTCGGAGAATACGTACGAGCTACGGCGCGGCAGGCCATTAGGCGCATTCCTCCGGCCGAAGCCGTCCTCTCCAATCATGCCAGAGTCTGGACCTCCACCGACAGCACGGCAGGAAGGTCCCGGACGATCGGGG
>Ga0114129_10012541_pt1 | contig 12070 bp, 13 predicted proteins | sample RhiMetdeltSRZDD1_FD_80071 | JGI IMG/M metagenome (GOLD analysis project Ga0114129, IMG submission 80071) | Populus rhizosphere microbial communities from Tennessee, USA - Rhizosphere MetaG P. deltoides SRZDD1 (version 2) (version 2) | ecosystem: Host-associated > Plants > Roots > Rhizosphere >... | reverse complement strand
TGAACCCACGAAAAGTCTCGCTCCTTTCGCGATTCCTCGAGGAGTCGTTCGTGGGCTGCTCCGTCCACGATCAGGAAGACGCGGACGGTGTCGCGCAGCTCTACCAGATCTTCGACGAGACCGCGGGGAAGCTCCTGCACCGTCTGACCGTCTCGCGTGGGTTCTTGACCGATCACGCCGAGTCCGAGATCGTGTCGTCGCTGCAGGAGCTGTCCCTTCTCGCATGTCTCAGACTCGCCGGGGAGCGCCGCGTGATCGTGAGAAGTCAGATGATCGAGATCGAGGAGCCGGCGCCACGGCCCCGGCCCGTTCGCGATCCGCCGGATCGCCAGTCGACGGAGGCCCGATGACGAGGCGCCGCCGCGGTTGACGAGGCTTCGCCAAGTCGGTAGATTCTCGGGCACGGCCGATTAGCTCAGTTGGTTAGAGCGCGTGCCTCACATGCACGAGGTCGCTGGTTCGAGTCCAGCATCGGCCACCACCCCCTTTCGCTCGGGCAACCACTTTCACAGTCCCTTGTAAAACCTGCGCGATGCATCCCGCCGATGCTGGCGATACCCTTGCTTGAAGCTCGTCGCGATGGACGTCCGATACGCGCTGAACCCAGTCGGCAGCCTCGTCGGCCGGCACTTGCTGGTCGTCGAGGACGACAAAGACGCGCGCGACGTCTTCTGCGCGATGCTCGACTACGAGGGCGCGATGGTGCTCGGCGCCGCGAGCGCCGAAGAGGCGCTGGGCATTTTACGCACGGTGCGCCCGCACGCGATCATCACGGACATCGCGCTGCCCGGCTGTGATGGCTTCTGGCTGCTCGAACAGCTGCGGGCATCGAGCCGCCTGGACAACATTCCCGTCGTCGCGTTGACCGCGGTGGCGCGGCGCGACGAGATCCTCGACGCCGGGTTCGATGCGTTCGTCGCCAAGCCGGTTCGTCCGGAGAGCGTTGCCGATGCCGTGCTCGCCGCGCTGGCGTTGCGCACGGATCCCGACGCCCCGCCGCTCGATTAGCGCGAAGCGCCGCTCGACTCGGGCGCGAAGCAGGCGCTGAAGCACTCGGCGTGGAGCCGCAGGACGATCGCGCCGTCCACGTCGACGTCGTGCTCGATCTCGGCGGCGCCCACGATCTCGCCGCAGCCGTCACACGCGCGGCCCGTGCTCACCCACGACCACGTGCGATAGACGGCTGGCGGCGTCAGCGCCCCGGCGACGACTCGGCGCCGCGTTCGCTCGTACCGACGCGTCTTCCACGCGGTCCGATCGTCGACGGCGAGCGGGCGCGCGGGACGCGGGCGTCGGACTCTCGTCATGTCATCCCTTCCATGCCTGCCCAGTGCATTTCCCGTGCTGGGAGCGGCGCCCGCCGAGCGGGCTCCGAAAGCCAGCAGAGGCTAGGACCCCGTGGTACGATCCCCGCATTATGAAGGTCTGCATTTTCTTTGACGGGCAAAACTTCTACCGGTCGCTCCTGCGGTACGACGAGACGCTCCGTGTCGACTACGACCGCCTCGCCGTGTGGATCACCCAGAAGATCGGTGGCGAGGCCGCGGTGTTCGGCGGCGCGTACTACTACGTCGGTCTCTCCGCGGGCGCCCCGCAGCAGGTCGAAGCCTTCCTCAAGGGACTCGAGCTGCGCCCCGGCTACTTCGTCAAGCGCGAGCCGCGCGTGCGGCGCACGGGCCGCTGTCCGAACTGCGGCACGGAGTACGAGTACACCACCGAGAAGCGGGTGGACACACGCCTCGTCGCGGACCTCATCCACTACGCCGCCAACAATGCCTACGACGCCGCGGTGCTGATCTCCGGCGACGACGACTTCGTGCCCGCCGTCGAGGCGGTGAACGCGCTGGGCAAGCAGGTGTGGGTCGCCACGTGGTCGGCCGAGGAGCTGTCGAGCGATCTGCGCGTGCGTTGCTTCGGCCAGATCCGACTCAGCGACGGCATCCCGGCCTTCCGCGTCGAGCGTCCGCGTTTGGCGGATCGCGAGCGCGGGACGCTGTCACGCGGTCCGCGGTCGCTGCTGCGCGGCTCGGCGCCGCCCGTCGCCGACGACTCGCTCGACCGCGCCCTGTCGGAGCTGCAGCGCGCGGAGGCGCGGCTGCCGCACGTGAGCCGTGGCTACTTCGTCATGCGCTGGAAGTCGCACGCGCTGCCCCCGGTCGGACAGGAGCGCGAGATGCTGGTGCAGCAGCTGCTCGCGGCCGGGCTCATCGAGGAGTTCGACGTCACGGACGGCGAGGGGCGGCAGGTCGTCGCCATCCGCAGCCGCGAGCGTGAAGGCAACGTGCGCGAGCCCGACGGCAACGTCGGGCTCGCACGCTGAGCCGGCTCACCGCGCGAGCATCTTCACGAGCAGGCGCTCGACAGCCGCGGTGGTCGTCGCCTGCACTCCGCGCCGCTGCACGCTCGGCCGCGGCCCGTCGCATTCGGCGTCGACGTCGGGCATCGCGGCCTCCGCCCGCAGGCGCTCACCGGCGTCGGCGGCGCGCACCACGCGTCCCTCCTGCCGCCACACCGTCGCGCGGCCCTGCAGCGGCCGGCGCGTGTCCTCGCAGACGCGCACGACGCTCGGCTCCACCTGCACGCTGACCACGAGCGCGTGGTCGACGCCGACGTCGCGGGCGCGGGCGGCGGCCGCGCCCGCGTTCGGCACACTGGCCGTGGCATCGACCGAGCGCACGTCGCGCACGAGGATCGCGCGCGCGTCGAGCGCTTCGAGCAGCGCGGTCTCGTAGAGGGCCGGCGCCTCCTTGCGCTCGCGCTCGGACAGCGCGACGGCGGAGCCGATCACGACGCGCACGAGCACGACGGCCTGGCGGACGTCGGCCGGTCGAAAGTCGGTGGCCCGCGCGGGGGAGGTTGGTGCGTCGCCGCGGCCGACGAGCGTGCACCCCGCCACGAGGAACGCGAGCAGTGGCGCGCGGGCGGGGACAGCGGGCACGACTCAGGGTACCATCGGCGCCATGACACTCGCCCAGCGCCTCGCCGCGTTTTCCGCCTCACTGTCGTTCGACGCGCTCCCGGATGAGGTCGTGGCCAGCGTGCGCTTGCGCGCGCTCGACGTGCTCGGCATTGCTCTGGCGTCCTCGCGCGGCGATTGGGCGCCGCCGGTGCTCGATCTCGCCGGCCACGCCGGCGGCGAGTGCACGGTGCTCGGCGACGCGAGAACGGCGCCGGTGCCGCTGGCGATTCTCGTCAACGGCACCCTCGCCCACGGCCTCGATTACGACGACACGCATGCCGCGTCGATCACTCACGCTTCGGCGGTGATCGTGCCGACTGTCCTCGCGGTCGCCGAGGCGCGCGACCTCGACGGTCGGACGGCGGTCACGGCCGCGGTGGCGGGCTACGAGGCGATCACGCGACTGGGCATGGGGGCGTCAGGCGTGTTCCATGCGCGCGGCTGGCATGCGACGTCGGTCTGCGGGGCCTTTGCGGCGGCGCTGGCCGCCGGCGTATGCGAGGGTCTGGACGAAACGCAGCTGACGGCGGCCCTCGGCCTCGCGGGGAGCTTCGCCTCGGGCGTCATGGAGCATCTCGAGGACGGCTCGTGGGTCAAGCGCCTGCACCCCGGGTGGGCCGGCCACTCCGGCGCCCTCGCGGCCGCGCTCGCCCGCGGCGGCGTGCCGGGCCCGGCCACGATCCTCGAGGGCCGCTTCGGGTTCTACCGCACGTTCGTGAACACGGAGCCCGATCGGCGGCCGTTCGAGACGCTCGGGCGCGAGTGGGAAATCCTGAACGTCGGCTACAAACCGTACCCGTGCTGCCATCTCAATCTCGCGTATCTCGACTGCGCGCTCGAACTGCGGCGGGAGGCCGGCGTGAGCGCCGACGACATCGAGCACATCGAATGCCGCGTGCCGGCCGGCGAGGTTCCGATCGTCTGCGAGCCCGCCGAGGTCAAGCGCCGTCCGCGTACGTCGTACGATGCGCAGTTCAGCTTGCCGTTCTCGGTGGCGTCCGCGTTCATCGACGGCGCCGTCGGGCTCGACACGTACGCGCCGTCCCGCCTGGCGAATGCCCGGGTCCTCGCGCTTGCCGACCGCGTGACACACGTGGTCGATCCCGATTCGCCGTTCCCCCGCAGCTTCCCCGGCTGGGTCCGCGTGCGGCTGCGTGACGGCCGCGCGCTGGAAGCGCGGGTTCCGCATGGGCGGGGTGGGCCGGACCGGCCGCTCCCGCCCGAGGCCCTGATGGACAAGTTCCGCGACAACGCCCGGCGGGCGCTGCCCCCCGCTCGTGTGGCTGCGCTCGAGCGGATGGTGCTCGAGCTCGACCGGCTGAAGTCCGTGCGCGAGCTCATGCGGCTCGCTCGGGCCTGACGACGCGGCGAGAGGCGGCGACGCGATGGCTGGTATAAGATGGATGCATGCGGATCTTGATCGTTCTCGCCGCGGCCCTGGTGGCGCTCATGGTGGTTCAGGCCGCCCCGGCCGACGCTCAGCAGGTGAAGATCGAGACCACCCGTAAGCCGTCCGAGCGGGAGGCGCGGATCGTGCCGCCGCCGCTGCATTACGAGACCACGCGGCCCCCGGACGCCGATCTCTATCCGCGGGGTACGCGGGTCGAGCATGACCCCGCCTTCATCGAGCCCTTCGCCGGCTCCTATCAGACCTCCACGGGTAGCGGACGCTATGGCCTGTCGGGCTGGACCGCGCCGAACCCGCCGATCGGCGCGGAAGCGACGAACTGGAAAGAGGTCAACGGCTGGTTCGCGCTCGGCTTCTCGGTGACGTGGGACGGGCCGCCCGCCCGCGTCGCGCCCGCCCAGCGGCCTCGCTGAGGCGGTGCTGCTCCGCGGCAACCTCCACGCCCACACGACGTTTTCCGACGGGGTGCGAACCCCGGAAGGCCTGGTGGCGGAGTACGAGCGACTCGGCTACGACTTCCTCGCCATCACCGATCACTTCGACCACGACAACCTCGTTCACCCGGACTACGAAGACACCGTCGCCGCGCTCGAGAGCCAGCTGCTGATCTTTCGCGGGATCGAGCTGAGCTACCGGCGCATGGACCAGCACGTCGGGCGGGTGCACGGCGATACGGAGACGCTCTACATCCTGAACCACCCCGCGCGCTACAAGCTCACCGTCGACGAGACGCTCGACCGTATCGAGGCAATTCGGCGCGCCGGCTGGCCGCTCGAGGCCATGGAGATCACCGACACGGGGCTGTACCGTCCGTTCTACGACACCGACGAGATTCCGCTCGTCAAGATCGCCACCGACGATGCGCATCGGCCGCCGCACTTCGGCCGCGCGTGGATCGAGGTCGAGGCGCGCCGCAACCGCGACGACATCATTCGCGCGATCCGCGCCGGAGACTTCCGCGTGGCCTTCGCCCAGCGCTGAGTCAGCGCGCCCTGTGGTAGCCTTGGCGCGCGAAGATCTCCAGCGCGGCGTCGAGGATGCGATCTCGCGTCGCGACTTTACTCACGGGAGCGCGTGATGGATCGTCTCGTCCGCATCGGTCACAGCCCCGACCCGGACGACGCCTTCATGTTCTACGCGCTGACCGCGGGTAAGGTGCGCATTCCGGGCGTGCGGATCGAGCACGTGCTGGAAGACATCGAGACGCTCAATCGGCGTTCGCGCGAGGCCGAGCTCGAGGTCACCGCCGTGTCCTTCGCCACCTATCTGCTCATTGCCGATCGCTACCGGATGATGGATCCCGGGGCGTCGATGGGGAAGGGCTACGGTCCGATCCTGGTCGCACGCGAGCCGATCCCGCGCGGCGAGCTCGAGCAGCGCGTGACGGCGATCGCGGGCAAGCACACGACGTCCGCGTTGCTGCTGCGCCTCTACGTCGGCGATCCGCCGCTGATCGAGGTGGCCTTCGACAAGATTCCCACCGCGGTGCTCGAGGGCCAGGCCGAGCTGGGTCTGCTGATTCACGAGGGCCAGATTACGTATCAGACCATGGGGCTCACGAAGGTGCTCGACCTCGGCGAGGCCTGGCAGCGGGACACCGGGCTGCCGCTGCCGCTCGGCTGCAACGTCATGCGCCGCGACCTCGGCGACGACCTGCACCGCGCGCTGTCGCAGGCGCTGCGCGAATCCATCGCGTGGGCGCACGCGCACGTGGACGAGGCGCTCGAGTACGCGATGCGCTACGGGCGCGGCATCGACAAGGAGACGTGCCGCCGCTTCGTGCTGATGTACGTCAACGATTTCACGCTCGCGCTCGGCGCGCAAGGGCGCGCGGCGGTCGAGCGGCTATTCACGATGGCCCATCAGAAAGGTCTCGTTTCGGCCGTCCCGCCGATTGACCCGGTCTAGTACACGCGGAGAATCTCGTACTCGGTCGTGCGCTGGGCCGGCGTGAAGCCCGCCTCGCGGATGAGCGTGACGATCTCCTCCACGGAGATCGTGTTGACGTACTCCGCAGCCTTGTGGACGTTTTCCTCGAACAGCGTGCCGCCCCAGTCGTCCGCGCCGAAGTGCAGCGCGACCTGGCCGGTGGCCTTGCCCTCCGAGAACCACGACGCCTGGATGTGCGGGAAATTGTCGAGATAGAGGCGCGCGGCGGCGAGGACGCGCAGGTACATGTTCGGGCCCTTGTACTGCTTGATCCATTTCTCGAGCAGCGTGTTGCCGGGCTTGAACGACCACGGCACGAACGCCGTGAACCCGCCGAACTCGTCTTGCAGCTGGCGAATCGCGTCGAAGTGGTCGAGCAGGTCGTCCACCGTCTCGACGTGGCCGTACATCATGGTCGCCGTCGACTTGAACCCGCGGCGGTGCGCCTCGCGATGGACCTCGAGCCACGATTCCGGGCCGCCCTTCTTCGGCGCGATCCGCGTGCGCACCCGCGTGGACAGCACTTCGGCGCCGCCGCCCGGAATGGTCCGCTGCCCCGCGTCCCACAGCCGATCCAGGATGTCGGTGAAGCGCATTCCGGCCACCTGCGCCATCGTGTGGATTTCCGACGCGGTGAAGAAGTGCGGCGTGACCTGCGGAAACCGCCGGCGCGTCTCGCGCACGAGCGTGAGGTAGTAGTCGAGCGGCAGGGACGGATTGTGGCCGCCCTGCAGCAACACCGTGGTGGCGCCCTTGGAGGCCGCGAACTCCACCTTGGCGAGGACCTCGTCCACGGTGAGCGTCCACGCCTCGCGATCCCCCGGTTTGCGATAGAACGCGCAGAACTGGCAGTCCGTCCCGCACACGTTGGTGTAGTTCGGATTGCTGTCGATCACGAACGTGACGGTCTTCTCCGGCCACCGCGCGAACCGGGCCTCGGCCGCCCGGGCGCCGAGGTCGAGCAACGGCGCGTCGGTGAGCAGGTGACGGCCCTCCTGACGATCGAGGCGCGTCGCGAGCGTCGAGGTCACGACCAGACTTTCACGACGTTGTACAGGGCGTCGCGCTCGACCGGCGTCTTGCCGGCGTCGCGGATCATGCGGAACAGCTGCTCGCGCGCGACGCCGGCGGGCGTCTGCGCGCCCGAGAGATGCTGAATGCGCTCGTCCTCGAGCGTGCCGTTGACGTCGTCGGCGCCGAAGTGCAGCGCGATCGACGTCGTCTCCTCGCCGAGCGTCACCCAGTACGCCTCGACGTGCGGGAAATTGTCGAGGAGCAGCCGCGAGGCCGCGATCGTGCGCAGGCTGTCGGCGGGCGGCGTCTGGCGCGCCACGAGCTTCGTCGTTGCCGTCTGGTAGGCGAGGGGGACGAACGTCGAGAACCCGCCGGAGGCATCCTGCTGCTCGCGCAGCCGCAGCAGGTGCTCGACGCGCTCGGCGAGCGTCTCGACGTGACCATAGAGCATCGTGGCGTTCGTTCTGAGCCCGAGCGCATGCGCGATGCCGTGGATCTCGCACCATCGGTCCGGGTCGGCCTTGCCCGTGTACTTGAGCAGCTTGGCCAGCCGCGGCGAGAAGATCTCGGCGCCGCCGCCCGGCATCGACTGAAGGCCGGCGGCCTTGAGTCGCGAGAGCGCATCCTTCGGCTCGATCTTCCAGCGCCGCCAGAAGTAGTCGATCTCAGCGGCGGTGAAGGCCTTGATCTGCACCTCGGGGTGCGCCGCGTGAATCGCCTGGATCATCCGCTCGTAGTAGTCGAACGGCCAGTCGGGATGATGCCCGCCCACGATGTGCACCTCGCGCGTCTCGTTCTTCACCATCGCGACCATGTCCTCGATGGTGTGCTCGTAGGCGCCGTCCTGGCCAGGCTTGCGGGCGAAGCCGCAGAACGAGCACGAGAGCACGCAGACGTTCGTGGGCGTGATGTGGCGATTGATGACGAAGTAGACGCGATCGCCCTCGCGCTGAGACTTCACGTGATCCGCCATGCGGCCGACGCCGAGCAGATCGTCCGTCTCGAAGAGGGCCAGGCCGTCGGCGCGCGTCAGACGCTCGCCGGCGCGAACCTTCTCCCAGATCGGCGCGAGTCGGGAATCGGCGAAGCGCATGTTCATGGATCGACCAGTCGAATGCTAGGCCGGGGGTATTGCGCTGTCAAGAAACGGATCACGCGCCGGACGTTCCCGCGGGAACGTCCATGGTCGAGCCGTGCCGCTAGTTCTTCACGGCGCCGGCGGTGAGGCCGGCCACGTAGTAGTCGACGAAGAACGAATAGATGATCGCGACCGGGACCGAGCCGAGCAGCGCGCCGGCCATGAGCTGTCCCCAGTAGAAGACGTCGCCCCGGATCAGCTCGGTGACCACGCCGATGGGTACCGTCCGCACCTCGCTCTTGGCCAGGAAGATCAGCGCGTAGAGGAACTCGTTCTGGGCCAGCGTGAAGCAAAAGATGCCCGCCGACAGCAGCCCGGGCGTGCACAGTGGCAGCACGATCCGCGCCATGGCCTGGAACCGGCTGGCGCCGTCGATGCGTGCGGCCTCCTCCAGCTCGCGCGGCACGCTCTTGAAGTAGCCCATGAGCAGCCACGCCGAAAACGGAATCAGCAGCGTCGGGTACGTCAACATCACCGCCGTCAGCGTGTTGCCGAGCTCCAGACGGTTGATGATGTCGGACATCGGGATGAAGAGCAGGGGCTGCGGCACGAGATACGTCGCGGCGATGCCGATGGCGACGATCGCCGCGCCCGGAAAGTTCATGCGTGCGAGCGGGTACGCGATCATCGTGCCGATTACGACCGAGACCAGTGTCGTCACCACCGCGACGAGCATGGTGTTGTACGTCCACGTCAGGAAGTTCGTCTCCCACAGCAGGTCGATGTAGTGCTTGAGAGTCGGCTGATGCACGATCAGCGGCATGATCTTGGCGCTGTAGAGCTCGCGGTTCGGCTTGATCGAGGTGATCAGCATCCAGTAGAACGGAAACAGCATCAGGACGATGAACGCCGCGAGGGGCAGGTAAAGCCGCCGCGTCCTCGAGAGAAGGTCCCGGCCGCCGACCATCATTCGCGCCTCAGGTAGATCGTCAGCCCCACGATGAGGACGACCAGCGCGGGGAGAATGGCGAGCGCCACCGCGGCGCCCATGCCGAGCAGGCCCGCCGACATGCCGATGTCGAACGCCCACGTCGAAAAGACGTGCGTGGCATTCGCGGGCCCGCCGTGGGTGAGGGCGTAGATCAGCTGGAAGTCGCCGAAGGTGAAGATCACCGAGAACATCGTGACGATGATCAGCACGGGCTTGATCACCGGCAGCGTCACGTAGAGGAACCGCTGGACCGTGCTGGCGCCGTCGATGGCGGCCGCTTCGTAGAGGTCCGGCGAGATCGTCTGCAGCCCCGCCAGCAGCGTGATGCCGTAGAACGGCATGCCGCGCCAGGTGTTGACGACGATCAGCGACCACATCGCGAGCGAGGCGTTGCCCAGCCAGGAAAAGCCGCTGCTGATGAGGCCGCCGTGCACGAGCAGCCAGTTCACCACGCTGAAGGTCGGGTCGAGGATCCACATCCAGGCCACCGTCGACAGCGCGGTGGGCACGATGAACGGCAGCAGCAGGGCCGCGCGCACGACATTGCGGCCGCGGAAGCGCTGGTTCACCACCAGCGCCATCGCGAGCCCGCCCGTGAGCTTGAGGACGGTGGTGACGGCCACGTACTTCAGCGTGTTGCCCGTCACCTGCCAGAACACCGCGTCGTGTATGAGGGTGCGGAAGTTCGCGAGCCCGACGAACACGCCCTCGGTCGCCACGCGGCGGTCCTGCAGGCTGAGGAAGATTCCGTAGAAGAACGGGTAGGCGACGAAGGCGAGCAGGAACAGCACGCCGGGCGCGAGCATGAGCCACGAGAAGACGCCCTCGCGCTCGAGCAGACCACGCAGCGTGACCGGCCGGCCCGCGGCGGGGGCCGGCCGGGCGAGCGTTGCGGGGCCGACAGCCATCGTTACTTCGCTTTGTAGATCTGCTTGAGCTGCGCCGCCGCCGTCGCGATCACGTCCTTCGTCGAGTCGCCGCGACACGCCTTGGCGAACATGTCGACGAGGACGTATTTCGCGACGCTCTCGGAAGCCGCCGTTCCTTGCGGGCCCGGCCAGGTGTGGGGCCGGGAGGTCTTGAGCGACTCCTTGAACGGCATGTAGCGCGGCTCCGGCTGCCACATCGGGTGGTTGTCGTAGGCGTGCAGGAACGGCGCGTAGTAGGCGTCGCCGGCGGTGAGCCAGCGCGACATCTGCTTGTCGTCGTAGAGCCAGCGCAGAAACGCCTTGGCCGCCGCCTGGTCGGGCGCGTACGACAAGAGGGCCAGGCTCTGCGCATTGAGCAGGTGGAAGCGGCCCTTCGGACCCTGCGGGTTCAGCGCGTGATCGGTGACCTTCGCGATCTCGGGGAAGTCGCGCTTGGCGACGACCAGGATCGACGACGCGTTGTTGGTGCAGGAGATCTGCTCGCCGAGGAACGCCTTGTTGTTGTTCACGTCCGTCCAGCCGAGCACGTCCTCGAACATGGTCTCCTGGTAGAACTTGCGGCAGAAGTCGACGGCCTTCGCCGTCTCCGACGAGTCGATCACCACGGTCTTGCCATCACGGTCCACTTCGCGACCGCCGTAGGACCACAGCAGCGGGTACATCCAGCCGTGGTTGTCGCCGAAGCCGTGGCCGATCTCGAACCCGAACGGATGGCCCTTCTTCTTCAGCAGCCGGCCGGCGGCGAGGAGGTCTTCCCACGTGTCGGGGAACTTCGTCACGCCGACTTCTTTGAACCAATCGGTGCGGTAGACCTCGAGCTGCCCGATGTTGCCCCAGGGAATCGCCTTCCACTTCTTGTTGACCACGACGACGTCCTGCACGATCTCGTGCCAGCCGCCGAGCTTCTTGCCGACCTCGCCCGCGACGTCGCTGACATCCACAAGTGCGTTGTCGAAGAGGAATGGCCAGTTCAGACCAGTGTGGGCGATCTCGGGCCCCGACTTGGTCTCTGCCATCGTCGTCAGCCGCGTCAGCATGCCACCGACGCTCACGGACTCATGGCTGACCTTGATCCCCGTGAGCTTTTCGTACTCCGGCGCGAGCGTCTTCACGAAGAAGTCGTCGAACGCCTTGATGAACGAGCTCTCCCGGACCGTGGTCAGCGATTTCGTCGTCGCTTTCCCGGCCGCGGTGGCGAGCGAGGGCGCGAGGGCGGCGCCGGTCGCGATGAGGCTGACGTTCAGAAACTCACGGCGAGTCGTCATGGGCAGGCCTCCGTGGATGAGTGGCGGCGATGGTAGGCAGCGCGGCGGACGCGTGTCAAGGCCGTGGCATTCTTGGCTCAATTTCGATTTCCGCCGTCGGCCGTAGTCCGATCTCAACGAGGAGGTAGTGATGCAGACCCGTCGGCAGTTCGTCGTGCGAGGGACCAAGCTCGTCGCCGTGGGCGCCGTCGCCACCGCGGCCGGTCCTACGATCTTCGTCCGTGACGCGAAGGCGGACGGTCAGCTGAAGATCTTGCAGTGGAGCCACTTCGTTCCCGCCTACGACAAGTGGTTCGATCCGTGGGCGAAGGAATGGGGCGCCAAGCGCGGCGTCAACGTCACCGTCGATCACGTCGGCTTCGCGGACGTCGTGCCACGCGCCACCGCGGAGGTGGCGGCGCAGTCGGGCCACGACGTCCACATGTTCCTGGGCCTGGCGTCGGCGTTCGAGGAGCACGTCATCGACCTGGCCGACGTCGTGGCCAGCCTCGAGAAGA
>Ga0114129_10012539_pt1 | contig 12071 bp, 11 predicted proteins | sample RhiMetdeltSRZDD1_FD_80071 | JGI IMG/M metagenome (GOLD analysis project Ga0114129, IMG submission 80071) | Populus rhizosphere microbial communities from Tennessee, USA - Rhizosphere MetaG P. deltoides SRZDD1 (version 2) (version 2) | ecosystem: Host-associated > Plants > Roots > Rhizosphere >... | reverse complement strand
GTCGTCGGCCACGAGGAGGTGTGCACGGTCCTGTCCGACGCGCGGTTCTCGCGGCTGCCGGCCGGGCACAACGGCCACCGCGAGCTGAACATGGACGGCCAGACCCACGCGCAGATGCGGCGGCTGGCGAGCCGGCCGTTCACGGTACGGCGGATCGCCGCGTACCGGCCGCGGGTGCAAGAGCTGGTCGACGGGCTCGTCGACCAGATGGTGGCGGCCGGCCCGCCCGCGGACGTGGTGAGCGGACTCGTCGCACCGCTGCCGCTGCTGGTGGTGTGCGAGGTGCTGGGCGTACCGGACACGGACCGTACCCGGTTCTACCGCTGGCTCGTCGACATCAACTCGGTCGTCGGGTACGGCTCCGACGGGCTGGCCAGCTCGCTCGCCGAGCTGCGCGCGTACCTCGTCGAGCAGGTGGTCGCCAAGCGCGCGGACCCGGGCGACGACCTGCTGTCCGCGTGGGTGACCGACCGGACGGACCACGACTTCACCGACGCCGAGATCGCCGAGCTGGCCATGGGTGTGCTGCTCGGCGGCATCGAGATCAACGCGACGAGCGCCGGGCTGCGGGCGCTGTTCCTGCACCCCGAACAGCTGGCCGACCTGCGCGCCCACCCGGAGCGGCTCGGTACGGCGGTCGAGGAGATCCTGCGGTACACAGCGGTCAGCAGCATGTTCCGGGTCCAGAACGTGCTGGCGGACGTGACGCTCGCGGGTACGCCGATCCCCGCCGGCGACGCCGTGATGGCCGTGCCGTGGGCCGCGAACCGCGATCCGGTGGCGTTCCCGGACCCCCACTCGTTCCGCATCGACCGCGCGCCGAACCCGCACCTCACGTTCGGCTTCGGGTCCCACTTCTGCCTCGGCGCCGCGCTCGGCCGCATGCAGGTCGAGGTGTCGATCGCGACGCTGCTGCGCCGGTTCGCCGACCTTGCGCCCGCGATCCCGCTGGACGAGATCCCATGGCGGCACGACCGGGTGAACGGCGGGATAGCCGCCCTTCCCGTCACGTGGTAGCGGAGGCTAGTAGTTCTCCACCGCGTTCACGCGCCACGGCCAGTACCGCGCCCCCGGCGGCGACTCGTAGTGCGGCCAGCGCGGGGGATTGCCTTCGGGCCGGTCGCCCAGCACGGTCACCCGCTGCGCGCGCCGCTGGTCGGCGTAGTCATTGACCGCGTAGTGCTGCGTCACCCGGTTGTCCCACACCGCCACGTCGCCTTTACGCCACCGGTAGCGGCACGTGAACTGCGGCCCCTCCGAGAACTCCAGCAGGTACGTGAGCAGTGCGTCGCTCTCGTTGCGCGTCAGCTGCGGGATGTGCGAGGTGAAGAGGCGGTTCACGTACAGGGCCCGGCGGCCGGTCTCGGGGTGGACGCGGACGACCGGGTGCTCGGCCCGGTCGGTGAACGTGTCGTCGATTCTGATCACGTGGATCGCGGTCAATCCGTCGACGAGGTCACGAATCGGGGCGGACAGGCTTTCGTAGACGAGGTACTGGTTCGTCCACATCGTGTCGCCGCCGGTCCCGGGAAGCTGCGCCATGTGCAGGATCGAGCAGAGCGGTGGACTCTGCTGGAAGGTCATGTCGGTGTGCCAGACGTCGACCTTTCCCCCCTTTTCGGAATCCACGATCACGATCTCGGGGTACCCGTCGAGGTTGGGCAGGTACGGGTGGGGCGCCAGCGCGCCGAGCCGCCGGCCGAACGCGATGTGCGCCTCCGGAGTGAGGTGCTCCTGGCCGACGAGGAACACGACAAGGTGCTCGAGCAGCAGCCCGTGCACGGTCTCGTAGGTCTCGTCGGTGAGCTCGTTGAGGTCGACACCGTAGATCTCGGCGCCCAGCGCGCCGGAGACCGGCCGGACGTCCAGTTTGGTCGAGACCGACACTGAAAAATCCCCCTCGGTCGGCGGACGATATCCCGGGTCCGGATTCTTTCACGGCCCCGGTCGCGGCGACTAGGCGTACTTGACTGGGCCGAGACGCCGTTGGCACGATGTCGCGCATGTCAATATCTTCGACTGGTCGGTGAACACGCTGCCTGGGGAAAATGCGGAGTCCGTCACCCAGCTCGACGAGCTCACCGACCTTGCCACTCCGTTCGCGGTGCGGGTCGCGGCGACGCTGCGGGTCGCCGATCTCATAGCGTCCGGAGTGGACAGTCTCGACGGCCTGGCGGAGGCCTGCGGGAGCCACCGCGACGCGCTGGGCCGGCTGCTGCGGTTCCTGGTGCGCCGCGGCGTTTTCACCGAACCGGCCGACGGGTTGTTCGGGTTGACCGACACCGGCCGCCTGCTGTGCGACGACGGGCCGGCCGGGCAGCGCGGCCGGCTGGACCTGACCGGAGTCGGTGCCGCTATGGACACCGCCGTCGGCGGCCTGCTGCACTCCGTACGCACGGGCGAGCCCGCGTACGCGACCGTGCACGGCCGTACCCTCTGGGAGGACCTGGACGCGCATCCGGGGTACCGGGCCTACTTCGACGACCTGATGCAGAGCCAGCAGAAGCTCACCGCACCGCAGGTGGCCCAGCTCTACGACTGGGCCGGCGTCGACCACGTGGTGGATGTCGGCGGGGGCAGCGGAGGGTTGCTCGTCGAGCTGCTCACGACCCACCCGCACCTGCGCGCCACGCTCGTCGACCGGCCGGCCCCGGTCCGTACCGCCGAGCGCGCCTTCGCCGAGCACGGGCTCACCGGGCGCGTGCGGCTCGTACCCGGTGACTTCTTCACGAGCGTCCCCGCCGGCGGCGACCTGTACGTGATCTCCCGGGTACTGACCGACTGGAACGACGAGTCGGCGACGGCGATCCTGCGCCGGACGCGGGAGGCGGCCGGACCGGACGGTCGCGTCCTCATCGTGGAGGTCCTGCCCAGCCAGCCGTACGCGCCGCACGAGACCCCGTACGACCTGCAGATGCTCGCGGTCGTCGGCGGCCGGGCGCGGGACGTCGGCGATTTCGCGGTGCTGGCGGGCGCGGCGGGGCTGGCGGTCCGCCGGACGTCGTACGGCGCCGACGGACTGGTCCTGATCGAACTCGGCGCCGAGGGAGAGCCATGACGATCGCCGCCTCCGCGCACAACCCCGCCTTCCTGCACCACCTGGCGAACAGCCGGTCGGCGCGGCTGCTCCACGCCGAGCTCGGCCGCCGGTGGCCGGAATCACCCGATCAACTGTTGTCAATTCTCCGATATGCGTTGTTGCCCGCGGGGAAGCTAGTCCGTCCAATCATGACACTCTATGCAGCGGAGGCGGTCGGCGGTGATCCCCGGCACGTGCTGCCGGCCGCGCTGGGCATGGAGTACCTGCACGTGGCGACGCTCGTACACGACGACATCATCGACGGGGACGACCTGCGGCGGGGGCGGGCCGCCGTACCGGCCGCGTTCGGCATCCCCCACGCGATCGTGGCGGGGGACCACCTCATCTTCAGCGCCTTTCGGTCCATTGTGGAGTGTGGCGGGGCGATACCCGCCGCGCAGGTGGTCGCGGCGGCCGCCGAGCTCGCGCGGGCGGGCGAGGACCTGTGCCGCGGGCAGGCGCTCGAGTCCCGGCTCGTCGGCGACCCGGGCAGCGGAGTCGCGCCCTACCTCGACATGATCCGGCTCAAGACGGGCGCGCTGTTCCGCGCGGTCTGCTACATCGGCGCGGTCCTCGGCGGGGCCGACGACGGGCTGGCCCGGCGCCTGGCGCGGTACGGCGAGCACGTGGGCATGGCGTTCCAGATCCGCGACGACCTGCTGGCGTACGCCGTGCCGGTCGAGCTGACCGGGAAGCCCGCCACCAGCGACCTGACCAACGGCCGGCCCACGCTCCCCGTCCTGCTGGCCCACGCCTCGGGTACGCCGGCCCAGCGCCAACTGCTCGTCGACGCGCTGAACCACGGCTCGGGACGGGACGGGGACCTGGCCCGCCTCCGGGATCTGCTGGTGGAGACGTCGGCCCTGGACGAGGCCCACGCGCGGGCGATCGAGCAGGCGGCACTGGCGCGGGCCGAGCTGTCCACGCTGGTGCCCTCGGAGAGCGTCGAGGTGCTGGCCGGCATAGCCCGGTGGGTGAGCGGCGAGGTGCCCGAGGCCGAGGTGTCCTGACGTGGAGCCCAGCTGGGACCGGCCGGACGAGTTCGCGGCGCAGACGTACGAGTATGAGGTGAACCAGTCGCGGTGCCGGACGCTGGAGCCGGTCGGACCGGCCGGCCAGGTCGACCTCGCCGCGCTCGGACTCGCCGGCATCGAGTTCGCCGCCTTCAAGACCCAGCACCGGGCGGGGCTCGGCAGCGACTTGCTGGGCATGCGTACGGACACTCTGACCGCCGAGCCGGGGACGGTGTACCGGGTCGACGGCGACGCGTACTTCGTCGCGCTGGACGTGACCGAGCCCCTGCCGTTTCGCGACGCCAGCGTCGAGTGGGTGTACGCCGAGCACCTCGTCGAGCACATCCAGCTGGCCGATGCGGTGGACTGGCTGGCCGAGGTGCGGCGGATCCTCGTACCCGGTGGGCTCCTGCGGCTGACCACGCCGGACCTGCGTACCTATGTCGAGGGGTACCTGCACGACACCGGGTTCTTCGACGAGCACCGCCGCCGGCTGCACACGCGCAGCGCCGACATGCCGGGCCGCAAGGCGTACGTCCTGAACCAGATCTTCTACCTGTGGGGTCATCGCTGGATCTACGATCTCGACGAGCTCACGCACGTCCTGACCCGGGCCGGGTTCGCCGCCGGGTCCGTCTCGCCGGTGGCCTTCCGTACGGGGGCCCGGCGGGACGTGGCCGTGCTGGATCGCGCGTCCCGCAAGCACGAAACCATGTACGTCGAGGTCACGGCGTAGCGGGCGAGGGACCTGATGGGTGAGCCCCGGTTGAGCGTGGTGGTTCCGGCATACGAGAACGGCGCCGCGCTGGAGGTGACGCTGGGCTCGCTCACGCGGCAGACGGTGCCGGCCGATCAGTTCGAGGTGATCGTCGGCGACGACGGGTCGGCGGCCCCGCTCGCCCCCATCGTCGACGCGTACCGCGACCGCCTGCGCGCCACGACCGTACGCGCCGACACCAACCGCGGCCGCGCGGCCAACCGGAACGCGGCGGCGGCCCGGGCCACAGCCGCCACGCTCCTGTTCCTCGACTCCGACACGGTCGCGCACCCCACGCTCCTCGAACGGCACCTGGCGTTCCACGAGGCCCGGGGCGGCGGGCCGGGCGTACTCCTCGGTCGCCGCCACGAGGTCGACTGGGCCGGCGCCGACACGCTCGTGCGCGGCGAGCTGCCGAGCGCCGCGATGCTCGACCACTACCGGGGCGACCCGCGCGACTGGGACGGGCGCCTTCCGGTGCACCAGGCCGACCTGCAGCGCGCGCCCTGGGTGCTCGGCTTCAGCCACAACGCGTCCATGGACCGGGCCACGTTCGTCGCGCTGGGCGGCTTCGACGAGTCGTTCGTCAAGTGGGGGTACGAGGACCTCGAGCTGTTCTACCGGGTCTTCCACTCGCACGGCGACTCACCGGACATCTTCGCGTTCGACGACGAGGCGCTCTCGTACCACCTGCCGCAGTTCCGGTCGACGGTCGTCCTGCTGGCCGCGACCGACAACCTGCGCCAGGTGGCCCGCAAGCATCCGCGGTACGACGTGGAGGTGCTCTACAGCGCGGCCGCCTCGATGTGGCAGTACGTGGCGCGCGTACGCCTCTACGGGGACTCCGTCGCCGCCTGCCTCCGGGAGGGCCTGGGCCGGCCGGAGTGCCTGCCCGCCGGGATCCGGGAGGCGTTGGCGACCCGGCGCGTACTCGTCGCGGGGTGCGGGGTCCAACGCCTCGACCTCGGCGAGGGTTCGCACACGTTCGACCACGACGCGCCGCCGTCCGCGACGAATTGGCATTTACTTGGATTGATGTTGCAACCGTTCAAGACCGGGCAGTTCGAGCAGCTCGTCAACGTCGACCTCTGGCGGTTCTTCATGCCCGGCGACCTGAACACGTTCGTGACCCGGGCCCTGCGCAAGGCCGACGAGATCCTGCTCGTGGCGAGCCACGGCGGGCCGGCGCAGGAGTCGCTGCTGCCGCTGGCGTACATCGCGGACCTCGAGTACGCGGCCCAGATGTTCCGACCTCACTTCAAGGTGGAGCTGATCCGGTACGACGACGCCACCGTGATCAGTATCCGTTGACACCGGCCGATACCGGTTGTTCTGATGATTGCCATGCCCGAAGGCGCCTCCGTGTACCAGGTACCCATCTCCTTCGGCGGGTCCGGTGCGGGGACGGCCCCGTTGACGTGGGGCCAGAAGGCGATTCTCAAGGACATGGAGGAGACCGGCTGGACGCACAACGTCAGCGGGGCCCTTCCCCTCGACCCGGACGTCGAGATCGACACGGTCGTGGCGCAGTACCACCGGTTCATGTCCGGTTACCCGGCCCTGCGGCTGCGGATGGGTACGGATGGCGCGGGCCAGATGTGCCAGGTCATCTCCGAGTCGGGCGACACGGTCCTCGACGTGTTCGACGTGGACGACGACGTCAACCCGCACCAGTTCACGTACGACCTGTGGTTCCAGCGGCTGCTGACCCCGTTCGACCACCACCGCGACTGGGCCATGCGGATGGCGGTCGTACGGCACAAGGGCGTACCCCTCTGGCGGGCCTGGACCCTGAGCCACTTCGCGGTCGACGGCGGCTCGGTGGCGCTGCTGATGGGCGATCTCGGCATCGGCGATGCCGTGAGCCGCGGGGACCCGCGTACGGTCGGGCTGCTCGACCTCGCCCGGCGCGAGCAGACCGAGCCCGTCCGGCGGATCAGCACGAACGCGATGCGCTACTGGGAGAGCCAGCTGCGTGGCGTACGGTCGCTGACGTTCGGCGAGCCGACCCATCCGGAGGGCCGCCTCGGCAGCCGGTACTGGCACGGCCGCTTCCACTCTCCGGCCGCCTACCTGGCGATGCTCGCGATCGCGGCCCGGACGCGGACGGATACGTCCCGCGTCCTGCTCGCCATCATCGCCACGGCCATCGGTCGCGCGACGGGGGTGAGCCCGTTGACCGCGAAGGTCATCGTCAGCAACCGGTTCCGGCCCGGGTTCGCCGAGGCGATCGCCCCGCTCAGCCAGAACTCGGTCGTCACCATCGACACGGCCGGGGTGACGATCGACGAGGTGGTCTCCCGGGCGCGGCGCGCCTCGATCGTCGCGGCGAAGAACGCGTACTACGACCCCGACGAGCTCGACGAGCTGATGGCCCGGCTGGACCGGGAGCGGGGGTTCCCGGCCCGCGTCTCGTGCCGCATCAACGACCGGCGCATGACCACGCGGCGGGTGGCCGACGAGGCGGCGCGCGACTGCCACGTGACGATGGAGCAGATCCAGAAGGTCGTCGAGGACAGCTGGATCGTGTGGGACGGTCCGCTCGACCACCTGCCGGAGCAGGCCTTCATCACCGTCGAGGACAACGCCGAGAGCATCGACCTGCAACTGATCTGGGACATGACCTGCTTCACCCAGGCCGAGGTGGAGGCGCTGCTGCGCGGGATCGAGGAGGTCGCGATCGAGTCGGCGTTCGACCCCGACGCGCAGACGTTGGTCGCCCCGACCCGGACCTAGTCCCACGTCACCGGCAGCGTCTCCAGGCTGCGAACGACCAGGCCGGGCTTGAAGCGCAAGTCCTCCTCGGGTACGGCGAGCCGCAGGCCCGGCAGCCGGCGCAGCATGGCACCCAGCGCCTCCTGCAGCTCCATCCGGGCGAGCGCCGCGCCGAGGCAGTGGTGGGGACCCGCGCCGAAGCCGAGATGCTGGGTACTGGCCCGCTGGACGTCCAGCCGGTCCGCCCCGGCGAACACGGTCGAGTCCCGGTTGCCCGACACGATCGCCGGCAGCACGGGCGAGCCGGCGGGTATCAGCACTCCGCCGAGGGACACCTCCTCGGTCGTCACGCGCGGCAGCAGCACGCCGTTGTCGCCTAGCTGGATGAACCGCGACAGCTCCTCGACCGCGCGCGACACGGCCTCGGGGTCGTGACCGTCCAGTGTGGACAGCTGATCGGGGTGCCGGAGGAGTACCAGGAGAAAGAGGTTGATCTGGTTCGTCGTCGTCTCGTGGCCACCCACGAACACGCCCGCGGTGACCGCGATCAGCTCGCGTTCGGTCAACCCCTCCTGGGTGTCCCACGCCGCGATCAGCGCGCTCATCAGATCATTTCCGGGGGTACGCCGGCGCGCCGCGATCATCTCGCCGAAGGCGTCCAGGGCGGCCTGTGGCCCCTCGGGGTCGGCATCCCAGTCGCCGACCAGTGCGTCGGACCAGCGGCGTACGTCGTCCTGGTCCTCGGGCGCGATCCCGAACAGCTCGCTGATCACGTAGATCGGCAGCGGCGCCGACAGGTACTCGATCAGGTCGACCGGCCGCGGCTGCGCCTCCATCCGGTCGATCATCCCGGCGATCAGCTCGGCGACCTTGGGCCGCAACGCCTCGACCCGGCGGAACGTGAACGCGTGCGAGACGACCTTGCGGACCTGGGTGTGCCGGGGCGGATCCATGCCGATCAACGAGTCGGTCGCGAGCGAGCCCAGCTCCCGGGTCGGCCGGTCGGGTCCGGCCGCCGCGGCCCGGCTGAACCGGGGATCGGTGAGCACCTGGCGTACGTCGGCGTGCCGGGTGGCGAGGTACGCGGTCGTCCCGTCCGGCAACGCGATCCGCGGGACGGGGCAGCGCTCGCGCAGGTCCGCGTACTCGGGCGACGGGTGGTAGATCGACTCCGCCGGGGTGAACGGGTACGGCATCGGCTCCTGCTGCTGCGCGGTCATGGACGGCCTCCGGTGAGCATGGGTACGACGTCGGCGGGCGAGGGCATGGCGTGCATGCGGTCGCGCATGACCCCGGCCGCCTCGCGCCAGCGCGGGTTCTCGACCAGGTCGGCCACCCGGTCGCGGATGGCGGCGGCACCGGCTTCGGCCGGGGCCAGCCACGTACCGGCGCCGGTGGCCGCGAGCCGTTCGCCGTTGAAGTACTGGTCGCTGACGTGCGGCAGGATCAGCTGCGGGACGCCGCAGTCGAGCGCCGTCATCGTCGTACCCGCGCCGCCCTGCTGCACCAGCGCGGCACAGGTCGGCAGCAGCAGGCGGAGGGCGAGCGGCGCGGTGATCCGGTGCACGTTGTCCGGTTGGTCGCCCAGCCGCGCGTCGTCGACGGCGACCACGACGTCGACGTCCAGAGTGGACAGTGCGCGGACGGTACCGGGCACGTCCAGCTCGTCGAGCAGTCCGGCGCCGGCCATCATCGTGCCCGCGGTGAGGCAGATCCGGGGCCGGCGCGGCGGTTCGCGCAGCCAGTCCGGGAGCACGGCCGGCCCGTTGTACGGCACGAACCGGATCGGCCGGCTCGGCCCGGCCAGCGGCACCTGCATCGGTGGCGGGACGGGATCGAGCAGGTAGCCGCCGTACCGGCTCACGTCGTCGGCCGCCAGCCCGCACCGCGCGGCGAGCGGGCCGACGACCTTCTCGTGGTCCAGCCGCAGGGTCGTCGACGAGTCCGGACCCCACAGGTGCTGCACGCCGGGCACGCCCAGCGCGGCCGACGCGACCGCGGCCGCCAGGTTGAAGGGCTCCCACACCATCAGATCCGGCCGGTACGCGCGGCCGAACGCGACGAGGTCGTCGAGGATCGCCTCGGCGTACCGGACCACGCCGCCGTCGGCCGTGATCTCGGGTACGAGCGCGTCGCCGTGTTCGGTGTCGTCGAGCTGGCCGACCTTGCCGATCGTCCCGCCGAACACCTCCGCGAAGTCCAGGTCCTCGCCGAGGGGTACGGCGGCCAGCCCCGCGGTCGTGATCGGACCGACCATCGACGGCTGGCTCGCGACGCGTACGTCATGGCCGGCCGCCTGCAACGCCCAGCCGAGCGGGACGAGGCAGTAGAAGTGCGACCGCCACGCCCACGTCGACAGCAGTACGCGCATGCCTCACCCGCCCCACGAACGGCGGACGACGTCGTACGCCTCGACGCCGGCCAGGGCCACGGCCGCGCGCCGCCGGCCTGGTACCTCGAGGTCGGCGAGGCGGTACCCGTCGGCGACCGGCCCGTCCACGCGTACGGGCAGCCCCTCGACCAGGCGACCGCCGGCGGCCTTGACGCGCGCCTCCTTGCGTACCCAGGCGATCGTGAACTGGTCGGCACCACCGGCGGCCTCGGCGGGCGGGAACCAGCGCGCGGCCATGCGGGCCGCCTGCCCGTCGTCCGGCACGGCCTGGACGTCGACCCCGACGGCCCGGTGCGCGCTGAGGGCGAGCAGGGAGACGTCGCCGGAGTGGGCGAGGCTGAGCTGGACGCCCGGCGTGTGCGGCTTGCCGTGGACGCCGTAGGTGAAGCGGACCTCGGCCGGCGGCACGGCGACCGCGCGGCCCACGATCGCCCGGACCGCGGCGTGGGCGGTGGTGAACCGCCGGCGCGCGTCGGGGTCGAGGAGCGTGCCGGCCCGGTGCCGCTCGCGCGCGTCCAGGACATCCGGGGGTACGGGCACCCGCGTGTCGATCGTCCAGACCACCACGGTGTCAGCCGACATCGACGAGGCTCAGATAGCGCAGGCGCTCGTCGTACCCGACCAGCGTCACCGGGTCGGTCGCGTCGCCGACCTCCCAGAAGGAGCCGATGTACGGCCGCGACGCCGGCGCGCGGACGAGCTTCCGGTCGGCCGGCAGGTGACTGTCCACATCGGACAGTGCTACCCCGGCGTGCTGGCGTACCGGCCCGACGCGCCGGCCCGGACCCGGTTCGAGGACGAGCGCCACCCCCGCGTGCCGGGCCGGCAGGGGTACGCCCGGCGCGTCGTACGGCAGGCCGGCGTGCTCGACGACGACCAGCAGGGCGCGCCGGCTCGTCCCGGACCGCAGGTACTCCCGGACGAGGCGGAGCGCCGTGTACGCCCCGGCCGGCCCCTGGTCGCACACCGCGAACGCCATCGGGGTGCCCGGGCACACGTGGCTCAGGTACGTGGCCGTGGCGCGCCCGGGCCGTACGTCGTGGTTGGCGAACGCGAGGACGAGCAGGTCGACCGGGTCGGTCACGGTCTGCGCGATCAGCGCTTCGGCCATCTCGCCGTACGAGTGCCCGAGGTCGGCCGTGACCGCGATCCCGTCGAACACGTCGTCGCGCAGGCGGGTGCCGTACGCCCCTGCCATGTCCGACAGGTACCGGCCCATCTCCATGCGGTGGACCGGATCCGTGAGGAACTCGGCCGGCCCGGCGAACTCCTGGCGCTCGGCGCGGACGAGCCGTACCTCGTCCTTACCGGCCGCCGGAGACCCACTCGCGAACATCTACTGCGGGATCGAGTGCGTGGCGATGTACGTCGCGAGGTCGCCGACCGTGTGCATCTGCTCGTTGTCCAGCTCCTCGACGTCGATCTGGATGGACAGCTCCTCTTCCAGCTCCAGCAGCAGCTCCAGCCCGAGCGAGGAGCTCAGGCCCAGCTCGTCCATCAGCTGCATGCTCTCGGTCACCGGTGCGTCCCGGCGGAGGATACGGACGAGCAGCTCGGTCATCGCGTCCACGACACGTTCCCGGAGCCCGGTCGTCGTCTGCAGGTCATCCATGGGCAGCACTCCTAGTGTTCGAAAACCATGGCCGAGAAGGTCGCGCCGTGACCGGCACCGGTCGCCACGACGAGGTACCGGTCGCCCGGCCTCAGCAACCCCCTCGCCAGCGCGGTCCGATGGTTGACGAACGCGTCCGCGCAGTAGACGTGGCCGAGCGTGCCGACGTTGTCGAGCACGACGTTCCCGATCGGGAAGCCGAGGGCGCGGCACAACCGTTGCCACGACACCAGGTTCACGTTGTGCGGCAGGATCGCGGCGATGTCGCGGATCGTGGTGCCGGCCCGGTCCAGGGCGGTCCGGATCACCGCGGTGAGCAGGGTCCGGTACTCGCGCTGGAAACCGGCGGCCACCTCCGACAGCTCGCCGTCGTACTCGCCGCGGACGTCGCACGCGTACGCGAGCAGCCGGTCGCGGGGCCCGTCCCGCCCGACGAGGCAGGCGGCGGCCCCCTCGCCGAAGATCGACGTCCCCGGCAGGAGCTGCGAGTCGTACGTGAACGC
>Ga0114129_10012538_pt1 | contig 12071 bp, 10 predicted proteins | sample RhiMetdeltSRZDD1_FD_80071 | JGI IMG/M metagenome (GOLD analysis project Ga0114129, IMG submission 80071) | Populus rhizosphere microbial communities from Tennessee, USA - Rhizosphere MetaG P. deltoides SRZDD1 (version 2) (version 2) | ecosystem: Host-associated > Plants > Roots > Rhizosphere >... | reverse complement strand
GCGCTGCGCCCCCCACACCACCCGTGACCAGATGTCGCGGCCGAATTTGTCAGTACCAAAGTAGTGCGCCGCACTGGGACCCTGCAGCATCTCTCGATAATTCTGCTTTACCGGGTCGTAGCGGGCGATCGTCGGTGCCAGCACAGCCACCAGCAGCAAGGTGAGCACCATCGCTGCACCCACGGTGGCCAGGCGATTCCGCCACAGTTCCCAGGCGGCATTTGTGAGGACGTGCCGGACATGTCCATGCGGATACGCCAGGCTCGCCTCAGCGCTATCGTCCAAGTTCCAGGTTGGGGATACAGTCGCGTTCGCCATGCAGGTGCTCCTTTCGCCGCGTTACGCCAGACGAATGCGTGGATTGAGGAGACGGTAGGTGAGGTCGACCAACAGGTTCACCAGTACAAAAGCCGTCGACAAGATTAAGACAGAGGCCTGTACCATGGGATAGTCGCGCCCTAAGATAGCCTCGTAGAGCGTGAGGCCAATCCCTGGCCAGGCAAAAATCGATTCAATCACCACGGTGCCGCCGAGTAGCCGGGCAAACTGCAGGCCGGCCACCGTCACCGTCGGAATCAGGGCATTGCGCAGCGTGTATTTGTAGAGCACCCGGCGCTCGGGGAGGCCGAGCGCCCGCGCCGTATCGACATACTCCTTGCGCACCTCATCCAGCATGGCGGAGCGCGTCAGGCGGGTGGTGATCGCCGCCAGGCGCCATCCCAGCGCCGTGGCTGGGAGGATCAGGTGCTGCAGGCTCAGCCCCAGATTATCGAACGGACTGTAATACTCTGAGGCCGGCAGCCAGCCCAGGTAGAGGGCGAAGAACAGCACACACAGAATGGCAAACCAGAATTCCGGGATCGAGATCCCCGTCAGCGCCGTGGCGGTGGCCGTATAATCCACCAGGGTACGGCGCTTCACCGCCGCAATAGTCCCCAGAGGAATAGCAATCAGCAGCGACACAATGACAGAGGTGACGGCCAAGTAGATGGTGGCGGGCAGCCGCTTGAAGACTTCCACACTGATGGTGCGGCGCGTCGTGATCGACTTGCCAAAATCGCCATGCAGTACGATTCTTCCCAGCCATCTGGCGTATTGCACATAGATCGGTTTGTCCAGCCCCAGCTCCTTTTCCAGGGCTGCCCGGGTCGCCGGGTCGCTCGCGGCATCGGGGGGCACGAGCGCATCGATGGCATCCCCGGGGAGGGCGTGCACAATGGCAAAGACAAAGATGGACAGCAGGAGCCATACCGGCACGAGCTGCAGGATGCGGTACAGAGTGTACTTTGACACGTTAGTATCCTTTCCCTATGCTACGCTTCGATATACGCCGTGCGTACACCACCACCATGGTAGGTAAAGGAGCCTACCGTACAGGGCACGTAGCCTTTCACCTCCTTGGCCGCCACCGAGGTCATGGTCAGTTCGTGCAGGTGGAAGTGCGGCAGCTCGACGTTGACGATATTCCAGGCCTCGGTATACAGCTCCTTGCGCCGAGCCACGTCGAGGGTTTTTTTGGCTTCTTCTACTAGATGGTCGTAGCGCGCGTTGCTCCAGCCAGAGAGAAGCTGCGCGTAGTCGCTCTTGGAGTGCAGATTGCGTTCGAAAAAGCCGTCCGGGTCGAAACGATAGCTGTTGCCCTGGATATGACCGTGGAAGTCGCCCTTGCGTAGCGCTTCACGTTCGGGCACGGTATCGAGCGGTTTGAGGTTGACCTTGAAGCCCACGCTGTTCCACATTTCCTGGACGATTTGCGCGCTCTCGCGGTTGTAGGCCAGGTTGGCATTGCAGGTCATCTCGATAGCCGTGCCCACCGCGCGTGCCTGTTTGAGCAACGCTTTCGCCTTGTCAGGGTCATATTCCAGGCTACGACTGCCCTCCAGGTGCCAGGGATTGCCACGCGGGTAGGGCTGGTCGAGCATGTCCCCATGGCCATAGAACACCGCCTGGTGGATGGCGTGGCGGTCGATAGCGTGCGCTGCGGCGGTACGCAACTGCTTGTCCTGAAACGGGCCCTGGCGAAAGTTGAAGACCACAAAGACCCCACCGAGCTGCAAGTCCCAGGCGTTGAACTTGTCCCCTTGGCTCTTCTTGAAGCGATCAACGTCAGCATAGGCCATATTATCCATCAGGTTGATTTGCCCGGTGCGCAGCGCGGTCAGGCGGACCGAGTCCTCCTTCTTGGGCTTGCCAATGATCTCATCGAGGTAAGGCAGGTTATTGCCGTCGGCATCAGTCTCCCAGTAGTTCTCGAAACGCACCAGTCTGATCTCCTGCCAGCGCGTCCAAGACTCAAATTTAAACGGTCCAGTGCCAATGGGGTGTTCGGAAGCAGACTCAAAGGCCTCTGGCGCCTGCAGGTTGGTGGGATAGTGCATGACGTTGGCCGGCAGGGTGGCGTCCGGCTCGCTCAGATTGAAACGCACGGTGTATTTGTCCAGAAGGTCAACGGTCGCGATGCTCTTGATTGCACCGCGATGCCACTCGTCGCCAATGGCAGGGTTTTTGATGCGCTCGAGGTTCAGCTTCACGGCCTCGGCATCGACTTCACGGCCGTTGTGAAACAGGACGCCCTTGCGCAGCCGGAACACCCAGGCGGTGAGATCCTTGTTCGGTTCCCAGCTCTCAGCAATGCCCGGGACAATGTTGCCCTGCTGATCGATGTCGGTGAGGCCGGTATACAGCGCCGCGATAGGATGGGAGTTGTGATACTGATTGTGCCGATGTGAATCGAGACCGGAGGCGTCGAGGCGCGTGCCGAACTGCAGCACGCCGCCGCGTTTCGGGTGCCGTTTTACCGCTTCACTCTGGGGTACGAGGCCACCCATGGCGGCGCCAAACAGCGCGGCACTGGACGTGGCGAGGAACGTTCTGCGGCTGAGTTGCGTGGTCTGGTGCTCTCTCTTTCTCATTGTCCCTCCGCATACATGAAAATCGCATGCGTCTATGGTGTATGTTTTGTCCCTCACGCCTCGATATACGCCGTACGAATGCCGCCGCCATGGTAGCTGAAGGAGCCCGTTGCACCGGGCTGGTAGCCCTTCAATGCCTTGATCGCCGCCGAAGTAATGACCACTTCATGCAGGTGGAAGTGGGGTAATTCCTGGTTGACGATGCTCCAGCCCTCGGTGTACAGCTCCTTGCGCCGGGCCGGGTCAAGCGTCCGTTTGGCTTCTTCGACGAGCTGATCGTAGCGCGCATTGTGCCAACCCGACAGGACTTGCGCATACCGACTCTTGGAGTGCAGGTTACGCCCGTAAAAATCGTCGGGGTCGAAGCGCAAGGTGTTGCCCTGTATCAGCCCGTCAAAGTTCCCTTCCCTGCGGGCAGTGAGAAAGGGGACGGTATCGAGCGGCTCCAGGGCTACCTTGAAGCCCACACTGTTCCACATCTCCTGGACGATCTGCCCACACTCGTTGTTATAGGGGACATTCGCGCCGCAGACGATTTTGACCTCGATACCCACAGCGCGGGCCTGCTTGAGCAAGGCTTTTGCCTTATCGGGATCGTACTGCAGGCTCTGGCTCTCCAGGTGCCAGGGATTGCCACGCGGGTAAGGCTGGTCGAGCATGTCGCCCTGACCGTAAAACACCGAGTTGTGGATCGCTTGGCGGTCGATGGCGTGCGCTGCGGCAGTACGCAGACGCTTGTCCTGAAACGGTCAGCGGCGGAAGTTGAAGACCATCGCAATGCCGCCGAAATATGTCGGCCAGATGTTATATTGGTCGCCGTAGCTCTTCTTGAAGCGCGCCACGTCAGCAAAGGCGAGGGCATCAATGAGATTGACCTGGCCAGTACGCAGGGCCATCAGGCGTACGGAGTCCTCGCGCTTAGGCTTGCCAATGATCTCGTCGAGGTAGGGGAGATTATTGCCCGCGGTGTCGGTCTCCCAGTAGTTCTCGAAACGCACGAGCCTGGTCTCGTTCCAGCGCGTCCAGGAGACAAATTTGAACGGACCCGTGCCGACAGGATGCTCGGATGCCTTGTCAAAGTTGTCTGGGGCCTGCAGATTGGTGGGGTAGTGCAGCACGTGGGTTGGCACGGCAGCATCAGGCTCAGTCAAGTGGAAACGCACCGTGTACTTGTCGAGGATCTCAACTGTCTGAATGGTTTCCACCGCGCCCTGGTGCCAATCGCTGCCAATAGCAGGGTCTTTGATGTGCTCGATATTCAACTTCACTGCTTCCGCGTCGACCTCACGACCGTTGTGAAACAGCACGCCTTTGCGCAGCCGGAACACCCAGGCCATGAGGTCCTTGCTCGGCTCCCAGCTCTCGGCGATACCCGGGATAATATTGCCCTGCTGATCATAATCGGCCAAGCCGGTGTACATAGCCGCCGTCGGGGTTGAGGTGTGCAGCTGATTATTGCGGTGTGAGTCAAGGCCAGCCGCATCGGTGCGCGTGCCAAATTTCAGCACACCATGCCGTTGCGGATGTTGCTGTGCTGCCTCACTCTGGGGCACGAGCCCGCTTAGGGCGGCACCCGCCAGCACAGCGCTGGCTGTGGTGAGGAACATTCTCCGGCTGAGGTCGGGAGTCTCTGTGGGTCTGCCCATGATCGTCTTCCTCGCACACGCAGGTTACATACCATCACTTCCAGCGTTCTCCAGAGTAGTTCAGGCCATAACACCGCACCGTAGATCAGTGCATGGGCACGGTGTTGGCCTAAGAGCGTCGTCACTCGGATCAATACGCAGAGAGATGCGGCTACCCTGGAACGGGAAGTCCTCCTTGGTGCATGGCGCACCGAATGAGACAGGGTAACAGGGCAACGGTGGCGTGAGTGTGCGGTCGGACGTACATCGGTGCGAGAACGTGAAATCTTCGTATAGTGCTGCCCGTAACTTTCAATATAGGCTCGTAAGAGTTTAGAATTTAAAGCTTCCCCTATTTCCTCCCCCAAAAGGTCTATACCAAAGACTTTACCCGCGACATGCATCCGGGAGTAACGTTGGAAGGATAGGATCTCATTGCTAGCTTTCATGTATCCTGGGAATAAACGTCTCCTTCGACTGTCGCGCGCCGTCCTGGAGCGTGTCTCTTGCTTCAACAACCAGAAAAATTCTTGGTCATAATTGACTTTATAGTCAATTATGACTATATTATGCTTCATATCAGGTATCAAGTGCTCGTGGAAAGGGTCCTCGTGGTCGTACAAAACGATCCGATACTGTTGGCCAACCCACTTCAAAGTTCTAGGTGTACTTTTTCGTGGGGAAGTTTCCTCAGCCTTTTTGCCTTCAAAGAAGGCATGATGGACTCACAAATTTCGGCACTTGGGGGTTGGCCAACAGTATCCGATCCTTTCTCGTCTGTGCCCTGGGCTATTATCTTGTCTGAGCATGCCTCTGCAGGAGTAGTGTAAAAAACGCTGTCGTAGGGCGCACGCGAACAATCTTCCTCATAACACCAGGGCAGGTATGTCGCAGAGGCATGATACATGTCTTAGCCAGGTGCATCGGCCATGGGACCATGGTCTACTCCATGTCAGTGGTGCTCCGTGGTGTTTTGTGCCACCTCGGCAGAATGCCTAACCATGAGGGAAGCGACCAGGCCAGCACTACTCAGGATGCGTGAGCGATACGCCTCACGTCGGAGGCATGATGTGAGGCAAAGGTGAAAGGTATGGCTCCACACAACCAGTCGCTGAAGATAACCGCTGTCTGGGTATGCCTGATACTGCTCCTGTCAGGTGTGGCGCTCGCCGCAGAACCTCAACGTGGTGGTACCCTGACCGTATCAGAGACTCGGAAACCAAGTCCGGCATGCGGCCGTTCTATGCCGCGGTGGATCGCGTCGAGGTCGTGGAGCCGCTGACGGCGCGCATCTATATGTAGGGGCCCTATGCCTTTTTCCTGCATATGCTGGCAGGATATCGCACCGGCCTGGTGCTCTATTCGCCTACGGCGACGCAGAAGTACAGTCTTGAAGACCGCAAAAAAGGCAATCCAGAGGCCGTTGTCGGGTGCGGCCCCTTTCGGCTCACCGAATGGGTCCTAGGTGATCATCTCATCATGGACCGCTAGGACAAATACTTCGAGGCTGGGGAGCCCTCTGTGGACCGCGTGCAGATCCATGTTATCAAAGATCTCATCACGCAGGTTGCCGCCTTGAAGGCGGGCGAGATCGACATGATTCTCTCCTTTAGCCCCGAGCATGTGGACACCCTGAAAGCCGAAGGGCCTGACGCCAAGATCATGACTGGGCCAGAGACGACACCGATGATGGCCATGATGAAGGTCTCCGTGCCTGCGGATGGCACGGCTCTGTCGAAAGAACGGGCGCTGCATCCGATCTTTGGGGATGTCAAGGTACGCAAGGCCCTTGGCTGTTACGGGGCTATGAAGGTCATTATGGCCATTGGTATTGTGCGCATTCCGATATATGCGCGCCTGGTGCGTGGAAGCGTGCTATCGATTAAGGAAAAGGAATATATTGAGGCCTGCCGGGCAGTGGGCCAGCGCAACCCTGGTATTCTCCTCCGGCACATTCTCCCCAACTGCATGACCCCCATTATTGTCACCGGCACGCTCAGTATCGCCACTGCCATCATTGTCGAGGCCTCGCTGAGCTTTCTGGGTCTGGGCACCCAGCCCCCCACACCAAGCTGGGGTTGGGACCTGAAGGCGAATGTGTCCTGGATTCAAATGCACCCCTGGCTGGCACTTGCTCCCGGTTGTGCCATCTTCATTACTGTGTTAGGCTTCAACCTGTTCGGGGATGGGCTGCGCGATGCCCTCGATCCGCGCCTGAAATAAGCGCTTCCGCTTTGCTATGTACCGAGCCTGAGCAACCCGCGCCGGGGACCTGGGAGTGTGCTCGGGTGATATCCTGGAAGCCATGAGGTCCTCTGCCTGGTGTCAGAGCACAAGGCCTAAAGCCTTGGAGTGGGAGGAGGGCCGGAAGTCGTCACGATGGAGTGCACCTGATGACTGCATACATACTGTATGGCCTCCTACTGCTGCATGGCCTGGCAGCCTGTGGTCTCTTCCTCTATGGCATGAATTGTTACGTCATGCTCTTCCTGCACCGCCGGGCATGGAAAAAGGTGCTCCAGCACGAGACGGCAGTGCAGCAGGCCTGGCGGGCAAGTACACCGCAGTTCCCGCGTGTGACCGTGCAACTGCCGATTTACAATGAGCGTTACGTCATCCAGCGGTTGGTTGAGGTGGTGCTGAGCTTACGCTACCCACGCACTCAGTTAGAAATCCAGATTCTCGATGACTCCACAGATGAGACGACGGCTACGGCCAGGCAGCTCGTTGAGCGCTATCGCCACCTGGGTTTCAACATCACGTTGCAGCATCGGCCCCACCGTCACGGCTACAAGGCCGGGGCGCTGGCCGAGGGCCTGGCGCGCGCGACGGGTGAGTTTATCGCCATCTTCGATGCCGATTTTGTCCCCGCGCCGGACTTCCTCCTGCGTACCCTGCCATTCTTCCAGGACCCCACTGTCGCCATGGTACAGACACGCTGGGGGCACCTCAACCGGGCCTACTCCCGTCTCACCCTGGCGCAGTCCTTCGGGATTGATGGCCACTTCGGGGTCGAGCAGGCGGCGCGCTGCGGGGCCGGCTTGTTCCTGAATTTTAACGGTTCTGGGGGGATCTGGCGTCGGCAGGCGATTGATGACGCTGGGGGCTGGCAGGCAGATACCCTGACCGAAGACCTCGATCTGAGTTATCGCGCCCAATTGCGGGGCTGGCGTATGCAGTTTGTGCCGCACGTCGTCTGTCCGGCGGAGCTGCCCGTGCAGATGTCGGGCGTCAAAAGCCAACAGCACCGGTGGGCCAAAGGCTCTATCCAGACCGCGAAGAAACTCCTGCCGCACGTCTTGCAGGCAGACCTGCCGCGCTTCACCAAATGCCAGGCCGTCTTGCACCTCACCAATTACCTGGTCCATCCCCTCATGCTCTGGACGGCTCTGATGATGCCCTGGCTGCCCCAGGACACCTCAGTGAGTGTGCTGCCCACCCCTCTGCTCACGACCGTGAGCGTCGTATGCGCGACGGCGGGACCGGCGAGCCTGTATCTGTACGCCCAGCGCCAGCTCTACCCGGACTGGCTTCACCGTCTGTGGTCTTTCCCGTACCTGTTGATCTTCGGCACGGGCATTGCGTTGAGCAATACCAAGGCGATCCTGGAAGCCCTCTGCAACGTGCAGGGGGCCTTTGTCCGGACGCCAAAGTTCCGCATCGAACACCCCTCGGACACGTGGGTCGGGAAACACTACCGGGGGGCGTTCTCCTGGCTCTGTCTGGGGGAACTCGGTCTGGCGCTCTACAGTGGTTACGGCATGTACCTTGCGGTGCAACAGGGGGCGTATCTCCTCCTGCCGTTTCTCCTCCTGTACACCCTGGGTTTCGCCGCAGTGGCGGGACTGAGTCTCTACGAGGGTTTCCAGACGGTCCGTCTCCGCATACCTTCACGGACTCACATACGTGCAGCAACAGATGCGCACAAGTGAGGCGGCATACCGCATGCGCGGGATGGGTTTGCCCCTTGGTGTGATGGTGCTATTCCTGGCGTTCGGTGAAGGCTTCCTGCAGTTGTGCCCTGCCAGTGTGTTGCCCGCCGATCTCCAGCAGGGGCTCCACACCAAACCGCACGATTTCGGTCTCAGCCATCCCACGATAGGTATTCTGGAGCAACCGTTCTGGACTGGCGTCTTCACTGGGCCAGATTATACGGCCGTCTATCATACCGACAGCCATGGCTTTCGTAACCCTTCGCCCTGGCCCCCAGAGGCCGACCTGGTGGTGGTAGGAAATGCCGTGGCCTTTGGCTACGGTGTGGAGGAGGTGCAGGCGTGGCCGGCGTTGCTCGCCCAGAGACTGGCGCCACGGCATGTGCTCAATCTGGGGCTCATCGATGCCGGCCCACAGCAATATCTGCACGCGTATGAGACCTTTGAGAGCGCGCTCCGCCCTAGGACGGTGCTTGTGGGCTTATCTCTGGCGAATGACTTCGAGGATGCGGAGCTGTTTGACCGCTGGTGGCGGATAGACGGCAGAGAGAATTACAGGATTTGGAAGGCCTTCGAGCCGATACGCCTCGAACATCCTCTTAACCTCTTCCACACGCTCTTGAGCAGGCATAGCTATCTCTTGCATATACTATGATCTCATAGGGAAAGAGTCACCTACTTTCGCTGTCTTGATAGTGTGTGGCTCCACCTGTTTCCAGACCAGTTAGAAGCAGCCAGTGTCAAAGCGCAGCCAGACCAGCCCGCCTTCCACCTGCTGCTGCAGGCTCTGCAACGTCTGCAGGCACTGGCGCAGGAGCAGGGTGCGTATGTCCTCGTCGTGTTCCAGCCGAGTAAGGAAGAAACCTATCTACCGCTGCTTGGCGCCGCCGTGCCCGACCTCCAGCATGCCCTTCAGGCTGCCTTGGCACAGCATGGCATCGCCATGCTCGACCTCACTTGACCGAACGAGCACACTGCCACGCTACACCCGTATCCGCGGGGCATCGCATCCCTCACGCAGGACGTGCCAGGCCTCAGCGGCCTGCGGGGTAATCACCACGGTGAGGCGGTCGCCGGCTTCCAGGCGCGTATGGGTGGTGGGCGTGAGCTCTGAGAGACCTCGATGCAGAGTGAGGAGAACGCAGCCGTCCGGCAGTGCGATCTCGTGGACCATATGGCCCGCGAAGCGGGCCCCCTTGTGCACAGTAAACTCCAGGATGACTGGCGCTTCGAGGTTCGGCAGCCCGGTCTCGTGAGCGAGATCCCGCTCGAGCAACGCTTCATAAATCGGCCGATCCATGACAAAGTCCGCCACCGCATAGGCCGCAAAACAGGCGACGAGGAGGGGCAGCATCTGGGCATAAGAATTCGTCATCTCCACAATGAGCACGATGCCGGTGAGCGGTGCCCGGACAATTGCGGCAAAGTAGGCCGCCATGCCCACTATCGCGAACGTCTCCGGATGCACGACCGTGCCCGGCAGCACTAGGGGGGCAAGTTGACCCACGGCCAAGCCCAGGAGGGCTCCTAACACGAGAAGCGGCGCAAAGATACCGCCTGGGGCACCACAGCCGTAGCTGATCATGGTGAGCCCAAAGCGCAGGAGAAACCACCACGGAATGTGGGCCAAGGGCATGTACCCCTTGAGCACCGTGTCAACGAGAGGTTGCCCGCCCCCTAAGGCAGTAGAGACAAACCAACCCAGAAGTCCTACCGCCGCACCCACGAGGACACCATTGAGACTGGCGGGCCAGCCACGCACCCGGGTAAAGAGCTCGAGGGTTTTCAGGAGACCTCGATTAAATACCACGCCTAGGACCCCGGCGAGCAGCCCGAGTACCAGAAACATCGGTAAGGCGACCAGCGGTGGCGTGGGTGCTGACGCGACGTGGAACACTGGCAGCTGGCTGGTTAACGAGCGGGTGAGCACATCAGCAGTCACGGCCGCGACAAAACGCGGCGCCAAAGACGGCGGGCGCAAAATACCGTTGGAGCTCTTCCAGGACAAACGTCAAGCCGGCCAGCGGAGCATTGAAGGCCGCCGCCAGACCCGCTCCCGCCCCGGCAGCAATCAAGGTCTGGCGCTCGCGCGGAGACACCCGCAACCCGTGCGCCACGGCGGCGCCCAATGCGCTGCCGAGCTGGACGGTCGGACCTTCCCGACCAAGTGCGAGTCCGCTACCAATGCCCACGATCCCACCAACAAATTTCACCAGGAGAATGGCCTGCCCACCGCATGGAGCGGAACCAGTAGAGGACCGCCTTTACATGTGGAATCCCGCTGCCGGCCGCTTCCGGAGCTACGCGGTGTACGAGACCAACCGCCAGACCAGCACCGAGTGCGCCCATCACTACGGGCAGGAGCCAGCCCCAGGTCGGCGCCTGATAGGCCCAGAGAATGAGCCGGTTGCGGAGGAGATCGCCTCCCTCCAGGGCCCAGCGAAAGGCCACGGCGATGCCCCCTGCCAGCAACCCCACCAGTAGGGCACGCGGAAAGAGTTTGCGGCGTTGTCCCTGGATCGCGAAATAGTCACGTACCTGCGCGCGGAGGCCTTGCAGGCGTGCAGTTGTATTGCGGTGGTGCTGTCTCATTCCTGCAACGCTCCCATCGCTCCAGAGCCCCTACAGCCTAGAGACGGCCACTCGTGGCCTTCTCCCTGGGCACATCCCTGCCAGTATAGCATACGCGCTCCATGCGCACCTCAGCGACGACTACCCTGCATCCACGACACCCTTAGTGCATCTTTAACAATCTGATTGTGGAATGGGATCAGTCAGTTTGCACCGGTAGTAGGCATAGACGCGCTGCCTCCGCGACCGGCGCGTTGGACCTATGCTGCATACAGGCCAGCCCATACTCGTCAACAGCGTAGAGGACGTGCTGCACCGTTGGCGGGGCACCATGCAAGGGCTTGGCGATCACCACGGATGTTGGTCTCGCCACACGCGCTAACAAAAGTCGGCAAAAGAGCACCACCAATTTCCCGCTCCTGGAGATACACCGATGAAAAGTCCGGTGTCACATAGCCTGGATGACAGGCGACCTCGGTCCATCCTTCGCTCACCTCTTCCTGGAGTATGCGTTGGAGCGTTGGAACACTGACGTATTCCAGATTCGTGACCATCCACTCCCATTGCGCGTAGAACCCGCCAATGAAATGGACATTGCTGTCATTCCGGAGGGGGAGACCCAGGGGCTCTACCAGTTCTCGAAAGACCGGTAAAATATCGGCACGACGATGCAGATGATGGTGGAAATCAATGTGGGTGGGCATGCGTCCCGTCAGGGTAGAGAACGCGTCAAGCTGGCGCTGGAATGCCTCGCGGATCGCTGCAGGGGTACTCATACGACCAACCTTGTAATCGCCTTCGCCCGAGACGTCCTAATGCAGACCGAGAGAGCCCTGGGCAGTCACGGCTGATCGCAACAGCCTCACACGCCGCCCGCCCTGTCACCATCAGGCTGGTGCTCGTCACCACACCGCGCGTATGGCTTTCGAAGATACCACGGTTTACACCTACCGAGGCGCCAAAATCGTCTGCATTGATGATCAGATATTTGCGCATTCCCCCCTCCCTTTATACCCCTTTGGTGAAAAGGT
>Ga0114129_10012536_pt1 | contig 12073 bp, 9 predicted proteins | sample RhiMetdeltSRZDD1_FD_80071 | JGI IMG/M metagenome (GOLD analysis project Ga0114129, IMG submission 80071) | Populus rhizosphere microbial communities from Tennessee, USA - Rhizosphere MetaG P. deltoides SRZDD1 (version 2) (version 2) | ecosystem: Host-associated > Plants > Roots > Rhizosphere >... | reverse complement strand
GATCAGCCACGGCATGTGGCAGCGCGAATTCGGCAGCCGGCCGGACGTCATCGGACGCCCGCTTCGCCTCAACGCCTCCGAGTTCACGATCGTCGGCGTGACGCCCGAGTGGTTCACGGGCATCCATCCGTTCCTCCAGCCGGCGCTCTACGTGCCGCACACGATGATTCGCGAGGCGACCGGAGCCGGCATCGACGTCCTGACCGACCGCACCGCGCGATCGGTCGACGTGTTCGCGCGGTTGAGGCCGGGCGTGTCGATGGAGCAGGCGCGCGACGATCTGCGCCGTCTCGCGACGAACCTGGAGCGGGAGCATCCTGCCGTCAGCAAGGGACGCGGCGCGATGGTCTTCTCGCAGGTCGGCTACCGGATTGCCGAAGCGCCCGACAACTTCACGCTGTCATGGCTGTTCTTCGCCGTCGCGGCGCTGGTTCTGTCGATTGCGTGTATCAACGTCGCGAATCTGCTGCTGTCCACCGCGCCGGCGCGCGTACGCGAGACGGCCGTGCGCCTGGTGATGGGCGCCAGCCGGAGCCGGCTGCTGCGGCAGTTCCTGATCGAAAGCGCCGTCCTCTCGACCGGCGGCGCGATCGCCGGCCTCGGGATCGCAGCGGTCTGTGCCTCGTTCATCCGGTCGATCGAAATCGCGAGCGATCTTCCGCTGAAGCTCGATGCACGCGTGGATCTGCGAGTCGGACTGGTCGCGGTGGTCGTCGGGGTGATCTCGGGCGTGCTCGCCGGACTGCTGCCGGCGATCCGCGGCACGCGCGCCGATTTGAACACGGTGCTGAAAGCCACGGAGCTCCGATTCGCGCGGTCCCGCGGGTGGATGCGGCAGGCGCTTGTCGTGGCGCAGGTCGCCGTGGCGCTCGTGATGATGGTCCTGTCTGGGCTCTTTCTCGAAAGCATTCGAGTGGCGCGGAATTCCGATCCCGGCTTCAGGGTCGAACGCGTGCTGACCATGGGTTTCGACCCGCGGATCGCGCGGTACGATCTCGACGCGACGCGCGCGTTCTACCGGCAGCTGCTCGAACGGGCACGCGCGCTGCCCGGCGTGCGAAACGCGGCGCTGGGCCAGCACATCCCGCTCGGTGTGTCGAGCAGCACGACCGACATCGGCATCGCCGGCTATGACCCGGGGCCGAACCAGCAGCCGATCTCGGTCGGCAGCTCGGTGGTGAGCGATCGCTACTTCGACGTCCTCGCCATTCCGATCCTGCGCGGCCGCGCGTTCACCACCAGAGATACGCCGGGCGCGCCGCCGGTCGCGATCGTCAACGAGGCGATGGCGAGGAAATACTGGCCGACACGCGACGCGCTCGGTGCGACCATCACGCTCCAATCCGCGCCGCCCGTGACGGCACAGATTGTCGGCATCGCCCGCGTCTCGAAGACGCGCGACATCGGGGAGCCGCCGCAGCCGTTCCTCTATCTGCCGCTCGAACAAAGCCGTCAGACCGCCATGATGCTGTTCGTGGAAACCGCCGGCGATCCCGCGGCCGGGAGCGGCGCGCTCCGCGCGGAAGTGCGCGCGCTCGATCCGAATCAGCCCATCTACGACGTGCGGACGATGGCGTCGCACTTCGAGCAGCAGGCGTTGTGGGGCGTGCGTCTGGTCGCCGAGGTCATCGCCGCGGTCGGCGTGGTCGGCCTCGCGCTGAGCGTCCTCGGCCTGTACGCGGTGATCGCGTACTCGGTCAGCCAGCGCACGCGCGAAATCGGCATTCGTATGGCTGTCGGCGCGAGCGAACGCCGAGTGTTGGCACTGGTTCTGCAGCAGGGACTGACGCTCAGCGCGATCGGCATCAGCATCGGGCTGCTGCTCACGTTGGCATTGAGCACCGTCATCGGCGACATGCTCAACGGCGTGAACCCGCGCGACCCAGCCATCTACCTCGGGGGCACCGCCGTGTTGCTGTCCGTCACGCTGCTCGCGACGTATCTCCCGGCGCGCCGCGCGTCACGCGTCGACCCGCAGGCGGCATTACGATCCGAATGATGCGCGTTCTTGCGATTTCCGGTTTGACGGCCTGCCTCGCCGCGGTCGTGGCCTGCGGCGGCAGCGCGACGACGCCGAGCTCGACGCTGCCCGCGGCCGCGACGATCGGCTTCAACGGGTTGGGCGGTGACGGGACATCCGTCACGACGTACGCCGAATCCGGCTTCACCGTGTCGGCAATGTCGGGCGACTGGAGCGTTCGCGCGACGTACGGCAGCCCGGCGCCGTTCATGCAGTTCTGGGCGCAGGGCGGCACGGCGGTCAGTGGTGAGATTCAGGTCCGGGCCTCGGGATCGCCGTTTTACTTCGCGTCCGTCGATCTCTACTCGAGCACGACACCGATCCCATACATCGTCAAAGGCATCAGGCGCGGCGCCACAGTGTTGAGCGTGAGCGACACGCTGCCGAACACGTTCGGGAATTTCAGAACGGTGTTCAATCCGACGCCCGCCGTCGCCATCGACACGCTCTCGATCCTGCTCACCAACGCCGCCGCCCCGTGCTGCCGGAATCCGATGGGGCTGGACACGATTGTGCTCACGACGACTCCGGGGGCCGCGCCCGCCACGTTCTCGCTGAGCGGACGAGTCACCGACAGCGGGACCGGCGCCGGAATTGCCGGCGCCACGGTCTCGGTCGCGGACGGTCCGAACGCGCGCAAATCGGCCGCGACCGACGCGTCGGGCACCTATCGCCTGACCGCGTTGCAGCAATCGGGGTTCACCGTCACGGCATCCGCGCTCAACTACGTGTCGCAATCGAAGGGCGTCACGCTCACGGCGGACCAGGCGCTCTCGTTTGAATTGACACGTCAGCCGCAGCCGCCGCCACCCCCACCACCGCCCGCCGGCGCGACGATCATCGGCTTCAACGGCCTCACCGCCAACGAGGCGCCTATCAGCAGCTATGCGGAGTCCGGCTTCACGGTGTCCACATCCGGCGAATGGGTCGCCATCACGACGTACGGCAATCCAGCGCCGTTTGTTCAGTTTTTCGCAGCGGCTGGCAGCACGGTGACCGGCGAGGTCCGTGTCACCGCCGGCGGGTCGGTGTTCAACTTCCACACCGTCGACCTCTACTCGAGCACGACAACGATTCCGTACACGATAACGGGCCTCCGGAATTCGTCGGCGGTGTTCTCGCTGGCCGGCACGCTGCCGAACACGTTTGGAAATTTCCGGACGGTCGCCAATCCGGATTCAGCGGCGGCGATTGACACGCTTTCAATCGTGCTCACGAACACCTCGGCCGCCCCCCGCAATCCGATGGGATTGGACACCATCGTGCTGACGCGGTGATTCAGCCGGCTATTTCCTGCCCTCGGGCAGACGGCGATCGCGCGCGCCGTCGTAGTCGTGATCCTTCGGATCGATCTGGCGCATCGGCTGCTGGCGCGTGCGCTCTTCGTGCGCGTGCGCGATGAGGCCGGGCAGGCGTGAGATCAGAAAGATCGCGTTGCCCAGCTCGTACGCGAAGCCGAGGTCCGCGGAGATCGCCGCGATCGCGCCGTCGACGTTGACCGGCATCGCGCGCTCGAAGCGTTCGCGGTAGGCATCGAGCGCCCGCTCGGCGGCGCGAATCAGCCGCACGTGCTCGCCCTCGAGTTCCAGCTCCATCGCCATTTGAAACAACCGCGCCGCGCGCGGATCGCGCGTGTGGTACCGGTGACCGAATCCGGGCGGCACCTCGTGCTGCTTGACGACGCAGTCGTGCACGATCGCGTCGGCCGCCTGTTGAATCGTCTTCCCGCCCCGGACCTGCGTCAGCCCGCTGTCGAGGAACCGCATGCACGACTCGATGTCGCCGCCATGGTGCGGCCCGAACGCGAGGATCCCCGCGGCCACGCAGTCCTTGAGCGGCGCGCCCGACGTCGCCACGTTGCGTGTCGCCAGCGTCGACGGTGGGGTCACGCCGTGATCGATCGACGAGACGAGCACCGCGTTGAGCATCCGTCCGATTGACCGCGTCGGCAGCTCGCCCATCAGTAGCAGATAGACCGCTTCGGCAAAGCCGAGGCGGCCCATCATCTCGTCGAGCGGATAGCCTCGAATGAGAATCTTGTTGGGCTCGATGGCCGTCAGCGACGTCCGCCACCGGTCGGATTGCCCCCGCGCCTGCGCGCGGCGCTCGCTCGTGCTTTGCTGTGACATAAATCAGCCCTCAGCGATGAACGCTCAGCTGTCAGCTTTTCAGGGTTCGATTAGACGGTGCCGTACAGACGGTCGCCGAAGTCACCGAGGCCGGGAACGATGTATTTGTGCGCGTTGAGAAAGCGATCGACGACCGGCGTGTAGATGTGAACGCCCGGATGATGCCGCTCGACGAGCGACACGCCTTCCGGGGCGGCGACGATGCAGATCATGCGGATGGCTTTCGCGCCGGCGTGCGCGAGCAGGTCCAGGCCGGCCACCGCGCTGCCTCCCGTCGCCAGCATCGGGTCGATCATCAGCACGTGACTGTTGTCGAGCCGCGCCGGCAGCTTCGAGTAATACTGCGAGGCGACGGCGGTCAATTCGTCGCGCTGCAGGCCGATGTGTCCTACACGCGCGCTCGGCACGAGCTCGAGGACGGCGTCGAGCATGCCGAGTCCCGCGCGGAGCACCGGCACGACGACGACGTCGGGGCCGACCGTGCGGCCGGGCGCCGGTCCCAGCGGCGTTTCGACGGTGACGTCGTTCGTCGGCAAATCCTTCAGCGCCTCGGCCGCGAGCAGCACGCTGATGCGCGTCGCCGCGCGGCGAAAATGCTCCGGCGTCGTCTGCTTGTCACGAAGGGAAACGAGCGCATCGTGCACCAATGGATGATTGACCAGGTGGACCGGCACGGGCATCAATATACACGAAGCTTTCCGCTCTCAGCTTTCGGCTCTCAGCCTTCCGCTCTCAGCTCTTATAGAATCAAGCGCGCATGAAAACGCTGCGGTCACTGGGCCTCTTCTTCGCCGCGACGGCTCTGATCGCTGCACAGCCCGCTCGACGGTCTATCTCGCTCGTCGTCGTGGGCGGCACCGTCATCACGCAGGATGCACGGCATACGGTGCTGACGCCGGGCGCGGTCGCCATCGACGGCACCGACATCGTCGAAGTCGCGCCGCCGGACGCCATCGCCGCGAAGTACCGCGCATCCACCACCATCGAGGCGCGCGATCACATCGTGCTGCCCGGGTTGATCAACACGCATACGCACGCGCCGATGGTGATGTATCGCGGCCTTGCCGACGATCTCGCGCTGATGGACTGGCTGCAGAAGTACATCTTCCCGGCAGAAGCGAAGACGGTCTCGCCGGAGTTCGTTCGCATCGGCACGCGCCTCGCCGCGCTCGAGATGATCGAATCGGGCACGACGACGTATGCGGACATGTATTACTTCGAGGAGGAGATCGCGAAGGCGACGCGCGAGGCGGGTCTGCGCGGCGTGCTCGGACAGACCATCATTCAGTTTCCGGTCGCTGACGCGAAAACGCCGGCCGACGGACTGACGCGCGCCGAAGCGTTCATCAAGGCGTTCAAGGACGACAGTCTGATCGTGCCGGCGGTCGCCCCGCACGCGATGTACACCAACGATCAAGCGACGCTGCTGGCGTGCGCGGCGCTCGGCCGGCGGTACGGTGTGCCGATCATCATCCATCTCGCGGAAACCGAGGACGAAGTCCGCATCGCCCGCGAGCGGCACCGGATGACGCCCACCGCCTATCTCGAATCGATCGGCTTTTGGGACACGCACACGCTGGCGGCGCACGGCGTCTGGGTGACCGACGAGGACATCGCGATCCTCGCGCGCCGTGGAATCGGCGTGGCGCACAACCCCGAGAGCAACATGAAGCTCGCCAGCGGGGCGGCGCCGGTGACGAAATATCTTCGGGCCGGCGTCGCGCTCGGCCTTGGCACCGACGGCGCCGCGAGCAACAACGACCTCGACATGTTCGAAGCGATGCGTCAGGCGTCGTTTCTCGCCAAGCACGCCGAACGCGACCCGACCGTGGTGCCCGCGCAGACCGCGCTCGACATGGCCACGATCGGCGGCGCGCGCGCGCTGAGCATGGATCGCCTCGTTGGATCGCTCGAGCCCGGGAAGCGAGCCGATTTGATCGCGGTGTCCATCGGCGCCGCGCGCCAGACGCCGCTCTACGATCCGGTGTCGCACCTGGTCTACACCACCCGCGGAGACGACGTGCGGACGACGATCGTCAACGGGAAAGTGCTGATGAAAGAGCGCCAGCTCCGCACGTTGGATCGCGCGGCCGTGCTCGCTGACGCGCGCCGGCTCGCGGCGCGTGTGAAGGCCGCTGTCGCCCGGTGATCTCAGGAACCCACTACGGCGATGTGCGGGAGGTTCCGGTACTGCTCCGCGTAGTCGAGGCCGTAGCCGACGACGAACCGATCCTCGATCGTGAAGCCGATGTACTCGACCTTCACGTCCACCTGGCGGCGCGAAGGCTTGCTCAACAGACACGCGGTTCTCAGCGCCTTCGGATTGCGCGCCCGCAGGATGTCCTGCAGGTAGGTGAGCGTCAGCCCGGTGTCGACGATGTCCTCGACAATGATGACGTTCTTGCCGTCGAGCGTCGTGTCGAGATCTTTCTGCAGCCGAACCTCGCCCGAGCTCGTCGTCCCTTTGGCGTAGCTGGAGACGGCCATGAAGTCGAGCGAGACCTCACCGGACATGTGCCGCACGAGATCCGAGAGGAACACGAAAGCGCCCTTGAGCACCGCGACCAGATGCAGCGCATCAGGGAAGTCTCGGCGGATTTCCGCGGCGAGCTCGGCGACGCGCTTTTGAATCTGCGCTTCCGATAGTAGGATTTCGGTCGGACGCAGGTCGGTGATGGCGGCCATGGCGCACGAATTCTACCTTAATGAAAAAGTTCGAGATAATTACCGAGGCTGACGCTCGTGTGCTGGCCCACGGCGAGACGGTGACGCTGGCGCGCGGCGGCCACGTGACGCCGCTGGCTCAGGACACGTTGAACGAGCGCCGCGTCACCGTCGTGCGCGAAGGGCGCGCGTCGGCAGACGAAACGGCGCTGGCGCCGGCCAGCGAGATCCGCAACGTCGCCGTCGCGAGCGATCACACGGGCATCAAGCTTCGGCAGCTGCTCATCGGGTTTCTTCGAGGCCGCGGTCTCGCGGTGCAGGATCTGGGGACCGACGGCCCCGACGCCGTCGACTATCCGGACGTCGCGGCATCGGTCGCGCGCCTCGTCGCCCGCGGCGAAGCCGACGCCGGCATTGTCATCGACGGCGCCGGCATCGGCTCCGCGATCGCGGCCAACAAGATTCGCGGCGTGCGCGCGGCGATGGCGAACACCGAGACCATTGCGCGATACTCCCGCGAGCACAACGGCGCGAACGTCCTGACGCTCGGCGCGACGCTGCTGTCGCCCGACGAGGCGAAAGCGATTGTCACGATATGGCTGACCACGCCGATGAAGGAACCGCGGTACATCCGTCGCCTGGCCAAGATCAGGGACTTGGAAACCTCGTGACGCGTCCACACGCCGCCAGCGCCGGCAGCCACATATGACTCGGTCAGAAGTGCAGCACCTGATTGATCTCATCGTCAGCGAGATGGCGATTGCCGTCGGGCGGCCGCAGAAGCGCTGTCAGTGCCACTCGGTCCTCGACGACTGCTGTCCCGATCGCCTCCGCGGCGTGATCGACGCCGGCGCCACGCGCGTCGGCGTCCATGCGATCGGCGGCGCGCCTGAGGGCATCGCGACGATGATCGACCACACGCTGCTGAAGCCCGATGCGACCCGGCAACAGATCGAAGACCTCTGCCGGGAGGCGGCGCAATTCAAGTTCGCGACCGTCTGCGTCAATCCCACGTGGGTGGCGGTGTGCGCCCGTCTCCTCGCCGGCACCGGCGTCGGCGTGTGCTCGGTCGTCGGATTTCCGCTCGGCGCCACGACTGCGGACGTCAAAGGCTACGAGACGAGACGCGTGATCTTCGACGGCGCGCGCGAAGTCGACATGGTCATCAACGTCGGCGCGCTCAAGTCAGGGGACCTCCGCCTGGTTGAGCGCGACGTCGAGGCGGTCACCACGCCGGCCCGCGAGTGCGGTGTGCTGAGCAAAGTGATCATCGAAGCGGCGCTGCTGACCGACGACGAGAAAGTCACGGCCTGCACGCTGGCGAAAGCGGCCGGCGCCGACTTCGTGAAGACGTCGACCGGGTTTGGTCCCGGCGGCGCGACCGCGGCCGACGTCGCGCTCATGCGTCGCGTGGTCGGCGCCGACATGGGTGTCAAGGCCGCCGGGGGCGTCCGCGACCTCGAAGGCGTCAAAGCGATGATCGCCGCCGGCGCCACGCGCGTCGGCGCCAGCGCCGGCGTCAAGATCGTCAAGGAAGCGCAAGGTGAAAAATCCTCGACCGCGGCACGCCCTTCAAATTCTTCGCAGGGCAGCTACTGACCTCTCTTTACACGTTGCCGTCCTCAGTCTACGATTCCGAGGCTCATTTCTTGGCCGATGTGGCCAAAGCATCGAAACGTTTTTCTAGGAGGTTCTCTCGTGGCCGATCTCAGCCGTCAGCAGCTACAGCGACTCGCCCGACGCGGCGCACAGGCTCTTCTCACGGAGCTCGAAGAAGAAGCCGCAGCCATTCGGCGGGCATTCCCCGACCTGTTCGGCGGCCGTGGCCGCAGACGCAAAGCAGGCGCGGTTGCCTCGCGTGCCACGGGCGTTCGCCGGCGGCGACGGGGAATGTCGCCCGCGGCACGCAAGGCCGTTTCTGAACGCATGAAGAAGTATTGGGCGGAGCGGCGGAAGGCCAGGTCCAAGAAATAGCGGTCCCCACGTGAGGGGGCACCAATGGGCCATCGGTCCGAGTCAAAAACCGCTGCAGAGGCTGAAACCTCATGCGACGGAATGGTCGGGCCGCAGAGGAATCAGCTGAAGGATTGCAGCGATTTCCCCGAGTCTCCGGCTGGCATCGTGTGTGAATTCTCTATGAGCTCACACCACCGCAACCGGGGGGATCGATGCCAGAGAGCCGTGGGATCCAAGAGGTCGTTCGACGAATTCGTGGAGAGTTTCTCGAAATGCCTGGATTGCGATTGACGGCGCAGCAGGCTCAGCGTCTGTGGCGGCTCGACGAAACGGCCTGCGACGCGGTGCTTGGGGCGCTCGTCGACGCACGTTTTCTCGCCAGAACTCGCGACGGCGCGTTCGTTCGTCACGACGGCAACTCACCGGTCACGCCGTAGCCGCGGCTACGGCGTTTCCCGGTGCAGCGTTTCCGGCGCTTTACAACTGCAACAATTCCTGCCGGGCCACGCGACGCCTGAGGTGTCGTGTATCGTCGCCGCGCAACTCCGAGAGCGCGTAGCGAACGAAGTCGCGTGTGACGCGCTTTCGCCAGTGCAGTGTGTAGTCGGTGTTATCCATCGGGCGGGCGGGCTGCGCTGCGAGATCCGCCGCGTTCGCGATGATTTCGTCGGTGAGCCGCTGACCCACGAGCGCGGCCGCGGCCTGCGGCGCCTCGATCGGCCGTGACGCGACGGCGCCGAGCACGACGCGCGCGGCCTCGACGACGCCGTCGCGATCGAGCTTGAGCGCGCAGGCAACACCCAGCACCGGAAAATCGAACGCGCCGCGTCGCCGAAGCTTCCAGTACGTGCTGCGCCAGCCGTCGAGTCGCGGGAGGTGGACCGCGGTCAGGATCTCGTCACGACGTCTGGTGAGGTAATGGATCCCGTCGTTCTGATAGAGCTCGGCCAGAGGAATCCGTCGCGTGCCGGACGCGCTCGTCAGCGTGACGCCGGCGCCGAGCGCGAGGAGCGCAGGCGCCGTATCGGTTGACGACACCGCGAGGCACTTCGGGCTCGCCGTGGCGACCCAGCACGTCTCGCCGTCCTTCTTCATGCAGAAGTCGATCGCCTTCCGCCACTCGTAGTTCTGGTCGTAGTAGTTGCAGCGCGTATCGAGGCACAGGTTGCCGCCAATCGTGCCCATGTTGCGGAGATGCGGCGTCGCGATTTGCCGCGCCGCCTGCCAGAGGCCTGCGTACCGATCGTGGACGCGGACATCGCGCAGAAGCGCGGTCAGGGTGACACCGGCGCCGATCGTCAGACCGTCTCCGTTGCTGACGCTCTGGAGCGCGGCGATATGCCGGAGAGCGACGAGCGACGTCGGGACCTGCTGGCGACGTTTCATGTTCGGCAGCAGATCGGTGCCGCCGGCGACGATCATCGCGTCACCGTTGGCGAGCAGGCCGGCCGCTTCGTCGATCGTTCGCGGCGCGTGATAGCGAAAGTACGGCAACCGCATCATGCGGGCACGATCTCTTTCTTGTTGATCGCCCTGCCGTCTCCACCCTCCCAGGGCGGCGGCACCTGCAGCGTTTCGGGCCAGGCGATGTCGGGGAAGCGCGCCGGTCCGTAGCGCGGCGCCTTGCCGGCGGCTTTGGCGTCGAGCGCCTTCAGGATTTTCTCCGGCGTGATCGGCACTTCGTCGATGCGCGCGCCGACCGCGTCGTAGACGGCGTTGGCGACCGCAGGCATCACCGGCAGCAGCGGCCCCTGACCGACTTCCTTCGCACCGAACGGTCCGCGCGGATCCGGCGCTTCGACCAGTTCCGTGATCACCTCCGGCATCTCCATCGTTGTCGGACTCTTGTACTCGAGCATCGACGGAAACTTGTGCACGAGCGCATGCGACAGGCGCGGCGGCAGCCGCCGGAACGTCTGTTCTTCCATGAGCGCCTCGCCGAGCGCCATGTAGACGCTGCCTTCGACCTGACCGCGGACGAGCGTCGGGTTGAGCGCGCGGCCGATGTCGTGCGCAATCCAGACGCGCGGCACGTCGATCCACCCCGTCGACGGATCGACGGCGACCTCGACGATCGCGGCGGAGTAGGAGTACGTCGGCGACGGCCCGACGCCGCCGCCCTTGAAGCGCGCGGCGGATCGCGGCGGCGTGTAGGAGCCGGTCGTGCCGATGCTCCCGAACGTAGCTTCGGCCAGGCACACCGCCTCGCCGAAGGTGACCCCTTCGTTTGGATTCGCCGCGTCGAAGACGCGACGGTCCGCGAAGACCAGTCGATCCGTCGGGACGTTGATTTTCTTCGAGACCGCTTGGGCCAGGAGATCGCGCGCGCGCTCGGCCGCTTGAATCGCGGCGTTGCCCATCATCAGCGTCACGCGACTGGAGTACGAGCCCAGATCGACCGGCGTCAGATCGGTGTCGCCGGTCACCGGCCGGATGTCGAGTGGATCGATCCCGAGGATCTCCGCGACGCACGCGACGAGCACATCGTCGGATCCCTGACCGATTTCGGTCGCGCCGCAGAACGCGGTGACGCCACCGCTGCGATCCAGTTTGAGCTGCACGCCTGAATGCGGCATGTCGTTCCAGTAGATCGGCAGGCCGGCGCCGGACAAATACGACGAGCACGCGATCCCGACGCCGCAGCCGTGCGGCAGCTTGCGGAACTTCGCGCTCCAGTCGGCCGCGCGCGTGACCCGCCGGATGCACTCGGCCAGACCGATCGTGCCGACGCGGAGGTAGTTCGCCGTCAACGTGTCGGGTTGTTCGACGATCCGCAGGCGGAGCTCCGCCGGGTCGATCGCGAGCGTCTCGGCAATCTTGTCGAGCTGAATCTCCTGGCCGAAGCGGCTCTGCGGCGTGCCGTGCCCGCGCTTGGGACCGCACGGCGGTTTGTTCGTGAAGACGCGGCAGCCTTGAAAGTGATACGCGGGGATGTGGTACGTGACGGTCTGCAGCGCGCCCGTATAGAACGTGCTCGCCACGCCGTACGATCCGTACGCGCCGCCGTCGAGCAGCGTTCGGACCCGGAGGCCGGTGATCGTGCCGTCGCGCTTCACGCCGGTCTTGAAGTGCATCAGCACCGGATGCCGCCCGCGGTGGCAATAGAAGACTTCTTCGCGCGTCAGGCAGATCTTCACGGGCCGGTCGAGAATCATCGCGGCTTTCGCGATCACCACCTCGTGATTGAACGGATCGCTCTTGCCGCCGAAGCCGCCGCCGTTCGGCGTGGCGATGACGCGGACGTGCGCGGCGGGCATCGCCAGCGATTTCGCGAGCGCGCGATGCACGTAGTGCGGCGTCTGGG
>Ga0114129_10012534_pt1 | contig 12073 bp, 14 predicted proteins | sample RhiMetdeltSRZDD1_FD_80071 | JGI IMG/M metagenome (GOLD analysis project Ga0114129, IMG submission 80071) | Populus rhizosphere microbial communities from Tennessee, USA - Rhizosphere MetaG P. deltoides SRZDD1 (version 2) (version 2) | ecosystem: Host-associated > Plants > Roots > Rhizosphere >... | reverse complement strand
TCTTGAGGGACGCCACGATCGCCTCGACGGCTGTGGCAATGCCGCGTTTGATCGCCATCGGGTTGGCGCCGGCGGTGACGTTCTTCGCGCCTTCGCGATAGATGGCTTGGGCCAGCACCGTAGCCGTGGTGGTGCCATCCCCGGCGACGTCTGACGTCTTGCTCGCGACTTCCTTCACCATCTGAGCGCCCATGTTTTCGAGCGCATCCTTCAGCTCGATTTCTTTCGCGACGGTGACGCCGTCCTTGGTGATGGTCGGCGAACCAAATTTCTTGTCGAGGATGACGTTGCGTCCCTTCGGCCCGAGGGTCACCTTCACCGCGTTGGCCAAGCTGTTGATCCCTCGGAGAATGCCCTGCCGCGAGGAATCGCCGTACACAATTTGTTTTGCCATGACGTCCGTCTCCTAATCGATCGCGTCGAGCTACTTCTTCTTTTTCGTCCCGCCGCCTTCGATGACGGCTAACACTTCATCTTCGCGCATGATGAGGTACTCCTCGCCATCGAGCTTGACCTCCTGGCTCGTATACTTGCCGAAGAGAATCACATCGCCCGCCTTGACATCGAGGGGGACGCGCTTGCCGTCGTCTTTCACCTTGCCGTCGCCCGCGGCGATGACCTTGCCCTGTTGCGGCTTCTCTTTTGCCGTGTCCGGGATGATGATCCCGCCGATTCTCTGCTCGCCCTCTTCAAGCCGCCGAACAATGATCCGATCGTGTAGCGGTCTGATATCCATGGGATTTCGGCTCCAAACTGTAGCGTGAATGATTGGATCAACTTCCAAGCTGGCCTTCGTCTTAGCTTGTCGTCAGCCATCCGGTTCTTGGAGTCGCACGTTGCGGCTTCATCTGCGCCGCCCGGTCCGTGTCCGCGTTCGAGGCACACCGGGACGCGGGAGCGGCTGGCAGGCCAACCACGGCGTCGATCGTTGGTGGTCCATCCGGTAGCATCAATGCGGCGGCGACGCTACGGCGCCGCTCCTGATACTCCAGAAAGCGAGGATGGGGAATCACAACGTTCGCAAGCGAGTCAGTCATACGACCTCCGAATGCAACCGGCCCTCTTGTCGCTTACGGTCGAAATGCGGCCTTATTCGTGATTCGGGCTTTTTCTTGAGACAGGCGAGCGTCTTCCACTTCTTTCTTCTGTCGCGCGATTTCGCGCTGGGGAGCCTCATGCTCGTCCAACCGGATGGCTTGCGCGGCTGCGGTTCGCGCAAGGGCCTCTAACCGCGGAGAAGTCACGATGATCCGGAACTCTGAGCCGTACGACGATCGGTAGAGCACGACCGAATAGTCCGTGTCGCCCCATCGGGCTACGGTCGTGCCGAACTCGTCTTCGACTTGAAAGCCGACCGCTCGGGTTTTCTTCACCGCTGGATTCAATGGCGGTCCGTACGCCGTCGAGATCGCTTCGATCATGTCAGCATCGGTCATGCCTGCCGTCCGATCGCGATCGTAGCCGACGACCATTTTGGAGAGCTGATCGTTATAGAAGCTGAAGACGATCTGGCGAACTGGATCATTCTGCGGCGCGTTCGAGCCGCTCGAGAAGTACGGCGGCCGCCATTCCAGCTCCTGGATCACCGCAGGCCGCTGATGGACGGTTTTAGCGTCCGATGCGGCCACCTTGGCCACTGCCGACACCGACGGTAAGTCGCCCCCGAGTTGGAAGTCACGGTATCGCGACCGATCCTGGCCTTGCAGCGCCTGCGTTGAAACCACGAGTCCAAGGGCAACAATGGTGAGCGTGCGTGTATTGATCATGGAGCTTTCCTTTGACTGTCGGTTGAATGATGTTTCAGGGGCGCTCGATTGATGGCCAAAGTGGGCCTGTCGGCGCGCACCCATCACCAGGAAGGGAGCACTCCTCGAACGCTGGCGGGCTCAGTTCTGGAACTCGACACCGATCTTATGTCCCAACCAGCCGGCCTGGGTGTGCACAATTGAACACCGGCGTTTGCAGCTGTCCTGAGCCCTGCGGGGGTCTCGGCCTCCAGCCCTCACCAACGCATGTCCCTGGAGGCCGATGAAAGTTCCGCCACGATTCGAATCCGCAGCGGCGATGCGTGGGTGTGGCCAGCGCTGAAGGCGACTCGATGACAGACAGGGCTATAAAGGGCAATCCGAGATGGACGACGACATCGCGAACGATCGCGTCGATTTCAATCGTTTTATCGGTGCGATCGCCTTTACACAATCCTCACGTTCTCGCCTCGCGGACCTTTGGGGCCCTGTCCTCGGTCGAAGATGACGGCTTGTCCCTCGTGGAGCGCGTCAAAGGAGGTTTGACTGCAGGCCGAGCTGTGGAAGAAATACTCGTTGCCGTCGCTCGCCAGGATGAACCCGAATCCTTTATCACTTACCAGACGTTTGATCGTACCGTTCAGAGCCGCCATCGTATCCTCCTTGAATCGAGTCGTAAGTCGTGTACTTCATGCCTGCGATGCCAACGCCGCCTGGAGTCGACGAACCAGATCACCCAGTTGCTGCGGCGTCCCATCGATATCCAGCATCGGGTGTTCCGCATCCGGCGCGAGGAACAGCGCGAAGCCGTGCCGCCCAACCTCGATGTGGGCGTTGTAATGCGCGTCCGAACCCGCCATGTGGACGCGCGGCAGATCGACTCTGACGTTCGGCATGTGTTTCACCGTGGATGAGGAAGTAAGTGGTGACCGAAACCCGGGTCGGATGGAGCATGCTGCGCCAGAGCCTCGCGAGGATCGTCGCCTGACGGCTGCCGGCGCGCTCGCTCGGCGCGCGTCTCCAACGCTCCAGGAATCATCACCGGCGAGCCGCTCCGAGCCCCCTGTTGAAGCAACGCAGCGCTGTGTTCCGCGGGTGTCCGCAGCTGGGAATTCACCGTTCAGCCCATTCCACGAATGCCGGCGGAATCTCGTTGCGCACAATCATGACGCGCAGAATGCGATCGTCGCGGAGCAGCGTCACGGTCCCGTGGCGAGCCGCATCGATCGTCGGGTAACGAGCCCAGGCGGCGGCGAGATCGGTCGACGACCCGCGTCTCATCGTGGCTATCAGCTTGAACATGCTCAGGGAGCCTCCGACGCAGTGTCTTCCAACCGTGACGATCCGCGATGTCCCGGATTGCACACCAGCGTCCATCGGTACCGCAATATGGGGAGTGACCGCCGTTGGCGTGCGGGACTGTCCGTTCCAGTGTGGTTGGACGATGAGCTGATTCGCCAGGACCAGGAATTCCTGGTGATAACGGTGATGACGCGCAAAGACGTGTTCGCCGCGTCCGCCCCAGTGATACTGAAAAGGTGGCCTACATTGAACGCGTTGCGCTGCTCCGGCGAGTGCCAGCGGGCCCGCGCGGTCGCCCGGTGTAGAAATGAACGCGAACGTTAGCGAAGCGGAGCTGGCATTCGCCGAGTCCGGGTGGCAAGCGTCGTACTGACTCCGTCGCGCACGGCGCCGATGTGGCAATGCACAGACGTTCAAAAAAGAATCTACCGCCCGACCCAGAAGGCGCTCTTCCTCACCAACTCCATCGTCTTCTGTTCAACCTGCGCGCCGTCAGGCCGACTGTAGACACGTCTGAAGAGCGCGAGGCCGTCGTTCAGCCGCCCTCCGTAGATCATCGAGAGCGCGGGGGCGAGCATGCTGCATCGATAGATGTCAGGATCGCCGGGATTCTCCTCGAGCGCCTTGCGAGCCTCGGCGAGCGACGCATCCACCTGCCGAGACCAGTTCGCGTAGCGCGGTGTGGCGACGGCGTAGGCGCCGTTCGCTTTGTCGTACGCGAACACGACCGTTGGCATCGGCGAATAAGCGAACGAACAGAATGCGTTCGCAAACGTGTCGTCACACGTTTGAAACTCCGGTACTCCGTCGTTGTCGAGATCGACGAGCTCTCCGGGACAATTTCCTGTGGAGACCGACAAAATTTCCCTCGCGGTGGCGTCGACCGAGTAGATGGTCGTCGATTCGCAGCAGTGCGCGCCGCCGGAGTGTTTTGTCACGACCAGTTCGGCCCGGCCGTCGCCGGTAATGTCCACGCCGCTCGACTCGACGCGCGTGATCCCGGAGTCGAGACCGAGGCTCAGAATCTGCCGGTTGTCTTCATAGACGACGGTCGCGCACTCGCACAATCCGGAGGCGGACACGTCCGATGACGCTTCGCTCACCCACTGCTGCACCAGGAATCGATCGACCTGCCGCTCTTCGTGCAGGATGAAGCCTTTGCCCGGCGGCACCTGGAGGGTCTGTGCGCCAGCCGGTGCGGTCGAGCCGCCGCAGAACGTCACAAGCAACCACAGCAGCCGGACGCATCTGATCGTTGTCACCTCATCGCCTGCATGGCCATCGCGACATGACCCTCGGACTATCTCACGCCGGCGCGTTGAAAGTCCGCCTCTGTGGGAAGTTTGCCCTCCAGCAACATCGAGCCTATCGAGTCCCGCTCAACTTTCCACACGCCCTTCAACTTGAATACTCGTTGCGATCGCGGCTGAACGTCCACCCATTGGCTCCACTGGGCGCGAGGCCGGTGGACGATCGGGCCGCCCACCACCAGCGGGAGAAAACCGTCGAAAAAAGCCATGCCCGGGTCGCCAGCCTCGCGGGTGGGGGTTGTGCGGAACGTCACTTCGCCGATCCACTCAAAGCCGTTGAGTCGATCCGCGGCGCCGATCTCGTCGGCGTCGACGCCATCAGGGGTCAACTCGCGGTATTGCCGCAAAAAATGGTCGACGGGAACAAACGGCGGGTTGATCGATGTCGCGAACGCCGTCGTCCACCCATCGGAGGTCTTGAGAAAATGCTTGGCGACTTCCGCCAGCACCGCGTCCCTGGCCTCCCCCTTGGCGTTCGACAGCTGCGCCGCGACCGCGCCGGTTCCGGCGGATGCACCACGTCCGCCGCTCTGTCGCCTTGTCAGAACGAAGCCCGGGGCGATCCCCTTGAGTGAGCCGTTCCCAAGCATCCGCAGGACCATGGAACCGCCGTAAGGCCACAGCAAAGTGACCGTGTCGCCGTCGACTTCATACTTGTATTCGACCTGATTGCCCATGGCGGAAACCAGCACGGTTCCGTCGTCTTTGAACGTGTACGTGCTGACTCCCATGCTGTCACCGTAGGTTCCGTCGAGTGTCTTCCGGTCCACGCCGCTGACAAGGTTCTTCACCGCCGCGAACATTCCCTTCGCGTCCGCGTCTGCGGCGCCGGAATTCCGTCCGCGTCTGGCTGCCTGCGCCACATCGGGCTGCACCGGACCACGATCGGCGACGGTCACCGCGCTAGATGCGTTCGCGCTCGCCGCGTGTGGAGACGACCACCAGACGAAACCGCCGACAGCCACGATCAAAGCGACGACGCCGAGAACTGCAGGAACAAACCAGGAACGCCGCGCGGGCGATGACGCAGCGGCGGCTGCAGGGTGCTCGGGTATGGGCGCCGCTTGAACCGACGCAACGACGCCGGCGGATCTCAACGCCGTGCCGCACTCATGACAGAACCCCGCCGCGTCGTCACTGCGTGTTCCGCACACCGTACAGAAGTTGGCCATTTTGTGCTCACACCAACCTGTGACCACAGCTGCCGCAAAAAACGTCTCCCGGCACGACGGTGGTGGCGCAGGCAGGACACGCGCTCGACAAAGCGGGAATGACATCCGCGATCGGTCCAGCGCCGACGGCAGCGCCGACGACGGCGGGTGCCGGCGCGTGCGCTCGCTGCGCGTACTGTTGCGCCGTCGCCTGCGCCTGGACCTGAAATTCCTTCGCTCTGGCTTGGGCCGCCGTAACTTTCTCCCGCAGCGCCTCCTGCGCGGCAACCAGATCGAGGCCCTCGATGGCGCGCAGATACACACCGCTCGCACCGCGCAGGTAGACGAGACCAGGCAATGTGAGTGCGGCTGCGTACACGATTCCGCCGCCGACCATCGTCGGGATGGTGTAAGCGCCGAGGCCGCCGCTTAGTCCGCCTGACGGGAAACTGCCCAGAAGGCTCGGCGTGACGCCTGCCAGTCCACCCGATCCGCTGAGGACGACAGCCGTCGCCACGAGCGTGGTAAAGGCGGTTCCGCTTGCCAGAATCACAGCGACCAACCCGCCGACCAGTCCGGCCATCAGTCCGACGCCGAACATCAAGAGGACGACGAGCAGCAGACGCTTGCGGGCGACGGCGATCACCTGGCTCACTCCTCCCATTATGCTGGCCCCGTTCCAGATCGCCGGTGCAGATAACGGGACGATCACGGTAGGCACGGCAAAGATCGCGATGCCGCTGACGACTACGCCGGTCGGAAAGAGAAACGTGTATGCGAACGGTCCGAGGCCAGGCACCTTGCAGATGAACAGCAGTAGCGCGAGTGCCACTGCGCCGAGGAGGTAGAGCGCGGCGACGATCAGGAGCACCAGAACCAGCCTGTGCGACGTGGCAAGCGAGCTGATGATCGCCGCTGCGATCGGACGGGACGGGTGGCCGTTCGCTTCGTCCATCATCATCACGCCAACCGCGTTCAGGCCGTAGAACACCATCGCTGCAGCGATGAGTACGAACAACAGCGCCAGCACCGCGCTCTCCTGTGCGACCGAGCTGGCCAGCGCCGCGATCAGCGCCGCCGCCACGAATGTTGCCAGCAACAGCGCCACGGCGTGCACGTTGCGCACGGCGTCGATGCTGTCCAGCAGCGAGCCGCTGCCCGTGACGCCCGTCCGGATCTGGTGTGAAAGCATGATGTTCCTCAGTGCGTTTATTTGAGGTGAATCTGAACCGGCGCATCGATTCTCGTACGCAGTACCGTGCCCTGCGGCAGCTCGACCTGTTTACCCTCGGTTGCGGCAATCGAGCCGCCGCTGCCGATGAGGGTGCCTGCGATCGCGCCTTTGGCGCCGCCGAGCATCCCGCCGATCAATCCTCCGATGCCGGCGCCGACCGCGATCTTGGTCGCTTCGCCTTTGAGGCCCGAGCCGGCCAGCACCTGCGTGACCTGCGCGCGAATCGGATAGGCCCGGCCATCGACTGTGAGCAGATCGAACGCCAGCGTCATCCGCGCGGTCCGATTCGTGCGCGATGCCGCCTCCACCGACGACACAATGCCGCGCATGACGGAGCCGGCTGGCACCAGGGTGCGCCCCGCGATCTTCAGGTCCTCTTGCATGAGTGCATCGAAACGGTCTTCGACGTGAACACTTCCAGAATTGAGCTTCGTCGCCAGGCGCACACTTGCCTCCGTCCCGGCCGGAATCTCGAGCGTCTGCACTGCCGGTTCTTCCGCCGGCGGGCGGCGCGCCGCTTCCGCAGCCGCCACCCACGCGGCGGCGTCGCGACGTTGTTGCCCTTCCGCCGCCTTGTTCCTCTCCGCTTCACGCGCGGCTTCTTCGCGACGCTGCGGCGTCTCGCTGTTCGCTTTCGTCGCGTCGCCTTCGAACGCCGCGGCGAGGCGACGCTGCGCCTCGACCGCTTCGGCCTTCAGCCGCTCGGCGTCGCCCGCAGGGTCCTGCTGGCGACGCTCGCGCGCCACATCCTGTGCGGCCGGCACCGGGGTGCTTCGTTCCGCGCCGTCGCGGCGCGGCACTTCTGTCGATGCGGCTTCTTGAACCGAAGGTTGAACGGCGGGTGTCGTGATGATCGGTTCGCCCAGCTTTTCCGGCTCCGGCGCCGGAGCAGGTTGGACCGCTATCGGAGCGTCGGTCGCCCGAAGGGAAGCGAGGCCTTCATCCGGACGTGAATTGACGGAAACCTTCGATGAGAGAAAATACCAGCCGCCTCCGGCGAGCAGCATTACCACCACGATCACGCTGCCTGCTACCCACGGGCGGCGGTCGCGCGTCTCGGAGACTTCAGCCATCACCTCCGGCGACGAAGCGATCATCCCGCCGAGGTCCTGCTGCCCAACGGTCGCCAATCGGTCGCCCGAATCCCGCGCCATGGGGCGGGCCACCGCTGTCGGTGGCGTGGCGGCCGGTTTTTCTGCGGCGGCCAGAGCCGTCCCGCAAACCCGGCAGAACTTGACGCCCTCCCCTGTTGGCTGTCCACAGGCCGGGCATTCACCGCTGCTGGCAGGCCGGGACGCGCTCGAAGACAACGCCGCCTCCGACAAACGCGAACCACAGCCGCGACAGAACTTCTGTCCGAAAGGATGGTCGAGACCGCAGACGGCACACGGCGGCATGGTGATTTCTCCCGTGTTGAAGTTGTTAGAACTTCGTGACAGCTGTTACCGACGCCTAGCGATGCTCGTTCTTCTTTGGAAGGCCCTGGAGCAGCTTGTTCAGAATGCCCGCACCGGAAGCCGTGAGATTCGGGACGCCGACCGCATACTCGCGCACCGTGCGTATCTGCCGGCTGTCGAGCACTTCCAGTTGAGCAATTGTCAGGTCCAAGGTGAACGTGGCCCCGGCGCGATCGGTTCGCGCGCGGCCTCGCGAGAGTGAAAACGTGACGTCGCCGGACGCGCCAGGACGAAGGACGAACTGCGGATCCGCCTGATTGTCCCTGACGATCCCGATGCCCTTGGCGCCATCGCCGTAACTGGGAGTGGTGCTGGAATAGCGGTTGCCGAAGTTGTCCGTGATCACAGCCGAGCCTGCGGTGTAGCCGAGAATGATCGGCTGGTTCGTCAGATTGCGGAACCGCACCCTGGCCTGGAGCACGTCGACAGGCGTCGAATAGGGCAGCGAAGACGGCGTCAGCCCCAAAATCTCGGCCACGAAGGGACCAGCGCTGTAACACCGCGGTTTAGCACCGCACGCATCCGCCTCCGCCACCGCGCCTCCCCCTGTCACCGGTGCCGAGGCAGTCGGGTTGGCGGATGCGAGGGACAGGTTCGTGAAACCGACGCTGAAGTCGCGCACGGTGCGGATCTGCTGACCTGGCAACACCTCGAGTTGCGCGATGGTCATGTCGAAGCTTGCGGTCTCCCCCACACGATCGGTGCGTGCGCGGCCTCGCGAGAGGCTGAACGTGGCGTCGCCAGACGTCGCCGGGTTGAGGACGAACTGTGCATCCGCCTGATTGTCCCTGACGATCCCGATGCCCTTGGCGCCATCGCCGTAACTGGAAGTGGTGCTGGAGTAGCGGTTGCCGAAGTTGTCCGTGATCACAGCCGAGCCTGCGGTGTAGCCGAGAATGATCGGCTGGTTCGTCAGATTGCGGAATCGCACCCTGGCCTGGAGCACGTCGACAGGCGTCGAATAGGGCAGCGAAGAAGGCGTCAGCGCGATAATCTCAGCCGCGAAGGGACCCGCGCTGAAACACCGCGATCTGCCGCCACATGCATCCGCCTGCGGCTGCGAAGACGGCAGTGCCGAAGCTGGCGGAGTCGCCGGTGACCGGGCGACGGTAGGAGACGGCGTGGTGCCGCCGAGACGATCGAAATGGAGCGCGTACTCCCGTCCGAGCCGAATCTGATTTCCCGGCATCGGGATAACTTCGCGAATCGCAAGATCGAACTGAAAGGTGACACCGAAAATCTCGCGACCGGATGTGTGCCACGTGAGCTCGAACCGGGCGTCGCTCGACTCGTCGGGTTGCAACTGGAACTTGGCGTCTGCCGAGGTGCCGACGATCTCGCCGATGGCCTGGACGGCTCGCTGGCCGGACAATTCGTAGCGGTTGCCACGTTCATCGGTCGCAACCGCCGACCTGGTCACGTAGCCGAGAACGAGCGGGCGCGAAAGCTTGTTCCGAAAGCTCATTCGCACCGTCAACGTCTTGGAGTTGGTGTTCTCGAGAATCGCTCGAAAGTCCGAGACGGTCGCCGCGAACTCCAGGTTTTCGGTGCACAGAGGACTCGCGCACACAGCGCCGGCGGCGGAGGGTCGAGGAGGAGGCTGACGGGGCTGCGCAGCCTGCGCGGCCGTCGCGGTGGGCGAGGCCGGCGCGACTTCCATCGGGTAGACGAGCTGTTTGCGGAACAGCGGCGTTCCTGCCTTGTCTCCCAGAATGATGGTCCCTTGTTCATCGACTGCGGCCAGAGCCTTGTACCCTCCGAACTTCTCGTTCGTAACGGCGAGGGTCCCGAGGACGCCACGGCTCAGAATCGTCGCGATCTTCCCCGCTCTGAGTTCGAGGACCACCAACGAGCAGCCTCCACTCCCGCACGACATCGAGTCCTGAGCGAGGAGAATCATTTCCTTCGAGCCGTCGTCGTTCAGGTCTTCCCGTGCGATCTCGAACGTTCCCGCGACCAGGTCGCGCACCGAAGGGTCGCCGCTGAGGAGTTTTCTGACCGACTCGGTCCCGGGAGCGAACTGGATGACGTGGTGAGAGGTGAAGCTGGGCGGCACCTGTGCGCGCGCATCATGAGCAACCGCCGCGAAAAGGAACAGCACGAGAAATGGGACAGTCCTCATCATGTGATTGACCTCAGTTGTTGACGGCGACTAGAAGAGGAGACGGGGACGCGCGTGAGGCGCTTGCTGACTCTCGTGCGCGTGCGACGTGGGCCGACCCCGAAGGGCCTCGAAGCGGTGTCCGATCGAGGGAGAACGGACTCTATGCGGTTGCGTTCGAAATAGCAATGGATTCCGGCGACCAGTCATGTCGTCCGCGCCCGCCGGCGGCTCCCGAGCGCGTCGGCGTTGAGACTGTTCCGCGATCGTCAGCATTTCGTTGTGGCTTCGCTGTCCATGGGAACCCCTCGCACCACGATCTCTTTATATAAGGTGCGAGCGATGCCGCGTCGCAAGTGCCATTGCGTGGCCGTACCCTCGGTGTTAGGGTTCACCCGCGTTCAATCCCGGTCATCACGCATTGCGCAAACGGAACGAGGAAACCGTCAAACCGTCATGCCGGTTCGCCGCGCGCCGGTCTCGCATGCCTTCGAGTGGGATATTTCTGTTCCGGTCGTCGATCGACAGGCGCTGGACGATCTGTTCAGCGTCACTTATGAAGAACTGCGCCGGCTGGCGTCGAGCGTCAGGCGCCACGATCGCAACGCCAGTCTCAGTCCGACCGCGCTCGTGAATGAGGCGTGGCTGAAGCTGGCGAACGCGCCGGAATTCCGATCGGCCTCGCGCCTGCACTTCAAACGCATCGCGGCGCGCGCCATGCGCCAGATCCTGATCGAAGCCGCGCGCCGCCGGCGGGCGGGCAAGCGCGGCGGCGATATCTCTCGTACTATCACGGATCGCGAACACACCCTGTCGCTGGACAAAGATGCCCCGACGCCGCGACGGATCCAGCACGCAACGGAAGGCCGCGTCGTCGAGTTCGCGGAAGTGGGCGGGTTGCACCATCGCTACGAGCGCCGCGCTGCTTGACCTACGCCGGCGATCACCGTCGCGCGACGCCGTTGCGCTGCGCTTTGACAGCCGGCCGTGTCGGTGGCGAATTCCCAATTTGCTGCAGATAGCACTGAAAAGAACTCGCGTTCTGTCATTCCGCCGCATCCGAATTCCGCGTGGGGTTCACTCTGGCAAAGCCGCATAGGGCGGCAGCCCATCGATCGACACGGCGCGAGATTCAAAAAGGCACCCCACCGCCGTCGTCCACGTCACGCCGCGATCGGTGTCTGATACAGCCCACGACAGTGCACCTGCCAGCGATACGAACTGACGCTCGCACGGGCGCAGCCCGGGCTTGGGTCTGGCGTGCGCCCGGTCAGACCCGCATGCGTGCGGTGACCGTTGTAGTAGCGTTGGAAATCGAGGAGCTTCAGCTCCAGGTCGCCGGTCGTCCAGAACAGGGTGCGGTCCAGGCATTCGCGGCGTATCGTGCCGATCAGCCGTTCAACGAAGGGATGCGAGAGCGGCGCGTACGGGATGGTCTTGATTTCCTTCACGTCGAGGATCCGCAGATTCGCTTGCCATTGGTGGAACCGATACAGGGGATCATGGTCCGAGCTGACGTATGTGGGCGGAATCCTACCAAGAGGGCAAAACACGGAAATGCTCATGATTTAACAACTCGCCATGCACAGCGCTCAGTCTGCTTTCCAATCTATCGCCACATCCAGGTCTTCGCGCGAGACATCGTCGACAGTCAACGTTCCTGGCGGCAATTTGCCTTCGGTCCATAGATAAGCGGACAGCAGGCGTTCGGCCTGTCCCCTCCAGAACGCGCCGCCGGGTTCCAGTCGACGTCGCGTCAGCCGCTCGACGCGC
>Ga0114129_10012533_pt1 | contig 12073 bp, 9 predicted proteins | sample RhiMetdeltSRZDD1_FD_80071 | JGI IMG/M metagenome (GOLD analysis project Ga0114129, IMG submission 80071) | Populus rhizosphere microbial communities from Tennessee, USA - Rhizosphere MetaG P. deltoides SRZDD1 (version 2) (version 2) | ecosystem: Host-associated > Plants > Roots > Rhizosphere >... | reverse complement strand
GTCCCGGTCTCGATCGCGCTAGGGATCGCGGGCGGGAACGAGCTGCTGGTCTTCATCACTTCGGCCGGCGCGATCCTGCCGTTGGCCGGGCTGATCGGGCGTTCGACCGAGCAGCTCGCCCTCCACACCGGACCTCGGATCGGCGGGTTGATCAACGCGACGTTCGGCAACGTGACCGAGCTCGTGATCGCGTTCTTCCTGATCCTTGACGACCAGACAGAGATCGTGAAGGCATCGCTCACGGGTTCGATCATCGGAAACCTCCTGCTCGTCCTCGGACTCTCGTTCCTGTTGGGCGGCCTGAAGCACGAGGAGCAGACGTACAACGCGCGTTCGGCCTCGATCCATGCGACCTCGCTGGTCCTGGCCGTGACGGCGCTGCTCATGCCGGCGCTGTTCGCACACTCGCAGAACACGGACACGTTCATCCAGCGCGAGGTGGTGAGCGGCACCGTCGCGGCTGTTCTGATCGTGCTATACGTGGGCGCCCTCGTCTTTACGCTGGTCACCCACGAGCACCTGTTCCGAACGCCCTCGCCCGAGGAGCATCCGACCTGGTCGCGCAGTCGGGCGATCTGGGTCCTGCTGGCCGCGACCGCGTTCGTCGCGCTCGAGGCCGAGTTCCTGGTGGGCTCGCTGGAGCCGGCGCTGGAGGACCTCGGCCTGTCCGAGCTGTTCGTGGGGCTGATCGTGATCCCGATCATCGGCAACGCGGCCGAGCACTCGTCGGCGATCAGGTTCGCGCTCAAGAACGACGTGGACGTCACGCTTGAGATCGCGATCGGCTCGTCGACCCAGATCGCGCTGTTCGTGGCGCCGGCCCTGGTCTTCATCAGCCTGCTGGTCGGCCATCCGATGGACTTCATCTTCAGCACCTTCGAGGTGGCCGCCGTGGCGCTGTCGACCGTCCTGGTCTTCATGATCTCCACCGACGGCCGGAGCAACTGGCTGGAGGGCGCACAACTGACGGGCGCGTACGTCATCATGGCCATCTCGTTCTTCTTCGTGGAGGCGTTGTGAGGAGATGCGGTCGTCTGGCGTGGCTCGGTCTGTTCGTCTGGGCCGTCCTGGTCCCCGTCACCGCCCGGGCGCAGGGGTTCGTGTTCGAGTCCACACCGCGGTTCGACGTGAACATCGTGATCGACCAGTCGGGCGACCTCGAGATCACCGAGACGATCGTTCAGGAGTTCGGCTCGACGCCCCGACATGGGATCTTGCGATACATCCCGAACCGGCTCCGCTACGACGACGACTTCGACCGGGTGTACCCGATACAGCTGCTGTCCGTGTCCGCCTCCCCGCCCGGCACGCCCGACGACGTGGAGACCAAGGACGAGAACGGCAACTTCGTGATCAGGATCGGCGACCCCGACACGACGATCACCGGGCGGCACACGTACGTGATCGTCTACCTGGTTCAGGGCGCGATGAACGGGTTCGCCGATCACGACGAGCTGTTCTGGAACGCGATCGGGAACCAGTGGGAGCAGGACATCGGCGAGATGAACGTTCGGGTGACCGGCCCCGCGGACATCACGCGGATCGCCTGCTTCCAGGGGCCGTTCGGCTCGACCGTCCCGTGCGACAAGAGCCAGATCACCAAGAAGGGCGACGCGGTCTTCCAGCAGTCGAACCTGCCAGCCCTCCAGGCGATGTCGGTGGTGATCGCGCTGCCGAAGGGCACCGTCGCGAGCACCGCGCCGATCCTGGACGAGCGCTGGTCGCTGGACAAGGCGTTCAGCCGAACCCCGAGCAGCGTGGGGGGCGGGGTCGGGCTGTTCGCCCTCGTCGTCGGCGGGTTCGCCTGGCTGATGTGGAGGCGTGGCCGGGACGTCCGCTTTCGCGGCTCGCAGGTCGACCAGGTGATGGGCGGCCCCCCCGGCGCCGAGACGCAGGCGGTCCCGCTGTTCGAGAGGGGGACCTCGGTGGTCGAGTTCGAGCCGCCCGAGGGCCTGCGGCCCGGTCAGGTCGGGACGCTGGTCGACGAGGTGGCCAACACGCTCGACGTGAGCGCCACGATCGTCGACCTCGCGGTCCGGAAGTACCTGGTGATCGAGGAGATCCCCAAGACGTGGATGCTCGGCAAGGCGGACTGGAACCTGCGGCTGCTGCCCGAACCCGCGGACGACAAGCTGCTCGGATACGAGAAGAAGCTGCTCGACGGGCTGTTCGAGGACGGGGACCAGGTCGAGCTCTCGGCGCTCCGCAAGAAATTCGCCGAGCGCCTGCAGAAGGTCAAGGACGCGCTCTACACCGACATGGTCTCGCGCAAGTGGTTCCTTCGGCGGCCCGACAAGGTTCGGCAAACGTGGGTGGTGATCGGGTCGCTGGCGTTGTCGTTCGGGATCGCGATCACGATCCTGCTGGCCTACTTCACGAAGTACGGCCTGCTCGGCATCCCGTTCGTGATCGGCGGGATCCTTCTCCTGATCGGAGCCAACAAGATGCCGGCGCGCACGGCCAAGGGCACCGCGATGACGCGTCGGGTGAACGGATTCCGCATCGTGATCGAGAAAGCCGAGGAGCACATGTCGAAGTGGGCCGAGCAGGAGAACGTGTTCACGCGCTTCCTACCGTACGCGGTCGTGTTCGGCGTGACGGACAAGTGGGCCAAGGCGTTCGAGTCGCTCGGGCAGCTCCCGTCCGACACCACCTGGTACGTAAGCAGCCGCTCGTTCGTCTACGCGCAGTTCGCGGACAACATCGACTCGTTCACGGTGCAGACCAGCGGCACGATCTCCTCCACGCCGGCCGGCTCCGGTTCGAGTGGGTTCGGCGGCGGCGGCGGCTCGGGTGGCGGCGGAGGCGGCGGGGGCGGAGGCTCCTGGTAGGGTCGGCCGAAGGACGCGCCGAGCGCGCACAGTCGTGATGGACGTCGTCTTCAGCCAGGACCCGCGCGACTTCGCCCGCCGCGACTGGTCGGCGCTCGTGACGGCCGATCCCGCGGGCACGTTCTTCCACACGCCCGGCTTCCTCAAGCTGTACTGGGAGGAGTTCGCCGCCGAACCCGACCATCTGTTGCTTGCGTTCGCCGAGGAGGACGGGGACCAGGTCGGGGCGGTCGCGTTCGAGCGGCTCGACGGGGTGCTCCGGTTCCTCGGCGGCACCGAGGTCACCGACTACATGGGGCCGGTCGCGCTCCCACAGGCGCAGTCCACGGTGGCCAAGGAACTGTTCGCGGCGCTCGCGCGATCGAACGACTGGAACGAGGCCGACCTTCGTGGGCTGCCCGAGGACCGCGCGTGGCTTGGTCTGCTCTCCGAAGCCGGTGCGGCGCAGGGCTTCTCGGTCGAGGTGGCCGACGACCAGAACGGCGTCGCCCCCTTCCTACCGCTGCCGGGATCCTACGACGAGTACCTCGAGCGACTCCCGTCCAAGCTCCGCCACGAGATCCGGCGAAAGGCGCGCAGGCTCGAGGACGATGTCGGCCCGTGGCACATCTGCCTGGCGACGCCGGACACGCTCGAGGCGTTCCTGGACCGGTTCGTCGATCTCCACCGGACGAGCGAGGGGCCGAAGGGCGTGTTCATGCAGCCGGGCATGGAGATCTTCTTCCGCCGGCTGGGGGAGGCGTTCTTGCCCCGCGGCATCTTCTCGCTCACGTTCATCGAGGCGGCGGAGCAGATGAAGCTCGCCGGCTCGATCGGCTTCCGGTTCGAGGGCACCTACTCGCTCTACAACTCGGCGTTCGACCGCGCGTACCAGGCGTCCTCGCCGGGGATGGTGCTCGTCGCCGAGGACATCCGGATCGCGATCGAGGCCGGCTGCTCGGCGTTCGACATGCTGAAAGGCGACTACGCGTACAAGTACCGGTTCGGGGCGGCGCCCCGGGCGATCAAGCGGCTGGTCGTGAGGCGGTAGGGTTTTTTCGGGACGGCGCGATCTCGCTTCCGATATCGGAGCCGGCTGGGGAAGTACGCGGTCGCCGCTACTCCACGAAGGCCCGCAACAGCTGCAGCACCAGGATCGCGAGCGCCTCGTCGCCCCCCACGACCAGGTCGCCGTCGTCGAGGTAGACGTCCGCCGGCACGCGTCTGCCGGCCACGAGCGCGAACGCGGTCCCCCTGCCGTTGATGAACGCGTCGGGCTTCTTGTCTCCGCCCGGCGTCGTTCGGGGCTCCAGGCCCCAGTGCCAGTGGCCCTCGCCCACCCCCTCGAGGTCGACGGCGACGCTCTTGCCCAGGAACGACACGCCGGCCTGCCCGAGCGTCCAGGGCAGCATACGGATCGCCAGGTCGTTGGCGAGGTAGACGGGCCAGTGCTGAGGGTTGTGGTCTTGACCCGAACCCTCGCGGATGTCCTCGCCGTGGAACCACCATTCGATGATCCGGGACTGGATCAGATACCGAACGGCGATGTCGCCGGCGACCCAGTCGATCTTCCTGGTCTGCCACTGGTCGTCGGTCAGGCGCGAGGCCAGGACCAGGAACGCGCGCGCCGCCTGCCCCCAGTCGGTGATCATCTGGCGCGTCGACTGCTCCTCGCGCACTTTGACCGCCCACTCGTTGAACCCGTTCACCCACAGCTCGCCGTCGTTGGCCTCCTTGAACGCGTCGAACTCGACCGCCGGCTCGCCCGCGAGCCGCTGTGCCGCTGCGATGTCCTGCGCGGCCAGGTGGGCGACGATGTCACGGTTGCGCCAACCCTCGCAGACGCTCGGCTTGTCCCAGGCGGCGGCCTCCGTGAACTGCATCGTTCGGCCGAGGCGCTCGCGCTCCGCGTAGGCGACCCCCGCCAGCCGTATGCGGTCCAACGTCACCGACTCCTCCTCGCCGAACGTGACGACGGCGCCGACGGTCCGCCGGCGCCCGACTCGCCGTATCGTACCCGGCCGGATGCAGCCGATATCGTTGCCGTCGTGAGCAAGGCGATCGAACGATTCCTCGGCGCCGCCGAGGTGCTGGGCCACCCGGTCGAGGTTCGGCGCTTCCCCGAGGGAACGAAGACCGCGGAGGACGCCGCCCGCGCGATCGGCTGCCAGGTCGGCCAGATCGTGAAGTCGCTCGTGTTCGTGGCCGGCGACGAGCCCGTGCTCGCCCTGACTAGCGGCGCCAACCGCGTGGACCTCGACCGCCTGGCCGCGCTGGCGAGCGCTCCGGAGGCTCGGCGCGCCAATCCAGATGAGGCGCGTGCGGCGACCGGCTTCGCCGTGGGCGGAACGCCGCCGTTCGGCCATCCCGAGCAGGTCCGGACGTTCCTGGACCGGGACCTGCTCTCGTTCGAGGAGATCTGGGCCGCCGCGGGCACGCCCGACGCCGTCTTCCGGACCACACCCGAGGAGCTTCGGCGGACGTCGCAGGCCGAGGTGGCCGACCTGAAGGAAACCCCTGGCGGGGGATAGGAAACGCAGGGCCAGCGGGTAAGATGCCTTGGTCGAGTCATCCCGAGAGGAATGAGGATCCGAAGCGATGATCCAACTCAGCGAATCCGCAGCCGGCAAGGTGAAGGAGCTCTTGGCCGAGGAGGGACGCGCCGATATCGCGCTCCGCGTGGCCGTGCAGCCCGGCGGGTGTTCGGGTCTGCGGTATGCGATGTACCTGGACGATCAGCTCACCGAAAAGGACCTGGCCGAGGAGCAGTTCGGCGTCCGGGTCGTCATCGACAAGATGAGCGTGCCGTACCTATCCGAGGCCAAGATCGACTTCGTCGACTCGCTGGAGGCCTCGGGGTTCACCATCGACAACCCGGTCGCGACGGGCTCCTGCGCCTGCGGGCATTCGTTCCACTAGCCGCCCGCCGTAGCGCCGTTCGGATCAGATCGCGTCGAGCGCGCCCGCGATCCCCTCGACCAGCTCGCCGAGCTCGGTCCGGTCCATCACCAACGCCGGCGAGATCTGCAGAGCCCCGATCCCGAGGGCCCGCGTGAGCACCCCGTGCTGCCGGCACGCGATGACCAGCCGAGCGGGGATGGTCGGGTCGGACGCGAGCGTCTCAGCCTCGACCTGCACCGCGGCCAGGACCCCCGTCCCCGAACGCACCTCGCCGACGAGCTCGTGCTCCACGAGGGGAGCGAGCGCCTCTGCCAGATCCTGCTCGAGCTCGAGCGCGCGCTTGGGCAACGCCTCTTGCTCCATCACGTCGAGGTTGGCGAGCGCCGCCGCGGCGGCCGCCGCGTGGCCCGAGTACGTGTACCCGTGCCGCCACATCCCAGCGTTCGGTCCCCAGAAGGGTTCGGCCACCCATGGGGCGGCCATGACGGCACCCATCGGCAGGTAGCCGCTGGTGATGCCTTTCGCGCACGTGATGATGTCGGGCTCGAGTTCCCATCGCGTGCTGGCGAACCAGTCTCCGGTCCGGCCGAAGCCGGTGATGACCTCGTCCGCCACGAACAGGACGCCGGTCTCGCGGCAGATCGCGCGGACCTCGCTCAGGTAGCCCCCGGGCGGCGCGAACACGCCACCGGCGCCGATCACGGGCTCGCAGAAGAAGGCGGCCACCCGCTCGGGGCCCGCGAGGTCGATCGCCTCGCGTAGCGCCGCAGGCGAATCCCAAGCGACCTTCACCACGTCGCCGACCAGCGGGCCGTGTCCGGCGGCGTTGGCCTCGATGCCGGCGAGGCTCGTCCCGGCCACGTGCATGCCGTGGTACGCGTGTTCGCGCGTGATCAGCAGCGTGCGGTCGGGCCGGTCGAGCAGTTGCCAGTAGCGGCGGGCCATCTTGGTAGCCGTGTCGATCGAGTCCGAGCCGCCGCTGGTGAGGAAGACCTTCGAGCCCTCGACCGGCGCCAGCGAGCCCACGCGTTCGGCGAGCTCGATTGCGGGGCGGTTCGAGAGGTTCCCGAACGTCGAGTAGGCGGGGAGCCTCGAGAGCTGCCGGTGGGCTGCCTCGGCGATCTCTTCGCGGCCATACCCGACGTTGCAGTACCAGAGCGCGGCAGTGGCATCGACGTAGCGATTGCCGTCCTCGTCCCACACGTGCACGCCCTCGCCGCGTTCCACGACGAGCTCGCCACCGGTCTCGACGGCGTTCATGTCGGCGAAGGCGTGCCAGAACGTGCTCACGGGCTGTCCACGGTAGCAGCAGTATCGGGCGGGACCGGGAGGCTCTTGAACGTCAGTCCGGTTCGTACGCCAGGTTCGGCCTGAGCCAGGTCTCGGTCTCGCGCCGATCCATCCCGCAGCGGTCGGCGTAGTCCTCCACCTGGTCGCGGCCCAAGCGCCCCACGTTGAAGTACCGGGCCGCGGGGTGTGCGAGGTACAGGCCCGACACGCTGGCTGCCGGGGTCATCGCGAAGTGCTCGGTGAGCTCGATCCCCGCGCTCGGGGCATCCAGGAGTTCGAACAGGCTTCCCTTGCGGGTGTGGTCCGGACACGCCGGGTAGCCGAACGCCGGCCGGATGCCCCGGTAGCGCTCGGCGATGAGCTCGTCGTTGGTCATGGCCGGGCCGGTCTCGTACCACTCGCGGCGCGCGCGGGCGTGCAGCCACTCGGCGAACGCCTCGGCCAGCCGGTCGGCCAGCGCCTTGACCATGATCGCCTGGTAGTCGTCCTGGTCGGCCTCAAACGCAGAGGCGAGCTCGTCGGCGCCGAGCCCCGCGGTGACGGCGAACGCCCCGACGTGGTCGGCGACCCCCGTCTCCGCGGGCGCCACGTAGTCCGCCAGCGAGCGGCTCGGTCGGTCGTCGCCGTGATCGGCCTGCTGCCGCAGCATCGGGAAGCGGGTGTCGCCGATCAGGATGTCGTCGCCCTCGGCGTGCGCGGACCAGAAGCCGTAGACGCCCCTGGCCGACAACGACCCTTCGGCCACGATGCGGTCCAGAAGGATGTTCGCCGCCTCGAACAGCTCACGCGCGGCCTGGCCGTGGCGCGGGTGCTCGAGGATCTGCGGGTAGCGGCCCTTGAGCTCCCACGCAGTGAAGAAGAACGTCCAGTCGATGAACGGCCGGAGCTCGGCCAGCCCGGGTTCGGCGGTCCGAACCCCGGTGAATGCCGGTTCGGGCAGGTCCTCGGCGCGCCAGACGATCGGCGTCCGGCGCTCCTGGGCGATGCGGTAGGGGAGCAGCGGCTGCGCCACGCGTTCGGCGTGCAACTGTCGGAGTCGCTCCTGGTCCTCGCGGTTCAGGTGATCGAGCTTGGCCCTGCGTTCGGGGTCGAGCAGGTCGGACACGACCCCCACCACGCGCGACGCGTCCACGACGTGGACCACGGGTTGGCCGTATTCGGGCGCGATCCGGACGGCCGTGTGCTGCCTGGACGTCGTGGCCCCGCCTATCAGCAGCGGCAGGTCGAGCCCCCGGCGCTCCATCTCCTTCGCCACGCCCTCCATCTCCATCAACGAGGGCGTGATGAGCCCAGAACAACCGACGACGTCGCACCCCTCCGCGATCGCGGTGTCGAGCAGTTGATCCGGTGGCACCATCACGCCGAGGTCGATCACCTCGTAGTTGTTGCAGCCCAGGACGACGCCCACGATGTTCTTGCCGATGTCGTGGACGTCGCCCTTGACGGTGCACAGGACCACCTTGCCCTGGGCTCGCGAGCCCCCGGGCCCGAGCCGAAGCTTCTCCTGTTCCATGTACGGCTCGAGGTAGGCGACCGCCCGCTTCATCGCTCGGGCGCTCTTCACGACCTGGGGTAGAAACATCTTCCCGGCGCCGAACAGGTCCCCGACCACCTGCATCCCGGCCATCAGCGGGCCCTCGATCACGTCCAACGGCCGCTCGTAGCCCTGCCGCGCCTCCTCGGTGTCCTGCTCGACGAACTCGTCGATCCCGTGCACGAGCGCGTGCTTGAGGCGCTCCTCGACCGGGGCGTCGCGCCAGGAAAGGTCGATCTCCTTTTTCATGGCGCCGCCCTTGACAGTTTCGGCGAACGACACCATGCGCTCGGTCGCGTCGGGGCGCCGGTCGAACACGATGTCCTCGACGTGCTCGAGCAGGTCCTGCGGGATGTCCTGGTACAGGGCGATCTGGCCGGCGTTGACGATCGCCATGTCCAGGCCGGCGGCGATCGCGTGGTACAGGAAGGCCGAGTGGATAGCCTCGCGCACGGCGTCGTTGCCGCGGAAGCTGAAGGACAGGTTCGACACGCCGCCCGAGACCCTGACGCCGGGGAGCCGCTCCTTGAGTTCGCGCGTCGCGTCTATGAACGCCTTCCCGTACGAGCTGTGCTCCTCGATCCCGGTCGCGATCGCCAGGATGCACGGGTCGACCACGATGTCCTCGGCCCGGTATCCGGCCTCGTCGATCAGCAGCCGGACCGAGCGCTCCAGGATCTCGACCTTGCGCTCGACCGTGTCGGCCTGCCCCAGCTCGTCGAACGCCATCACGACGACTGCCGCGCCGTACCGCTTGATGCGGCGCGCCTTGTCGAGGAAGTCCTGCTCACCCTCCTTGAGGCTGATCGAGTTGACGATGCCCCTGCCCTGGATGCACTTCAGGCCGGCCTCGAGCACCTCCCAGCGCGACGAGTCGACCATCACCGGGACGCGCGCGATCTCGGGCTCGGTCGCGATGAGGTTGAGGAACGTGGTCATCGCCTTGGGGCCGTCGAGCAGGTCGGCGTCCATGTTCACGTCGAGCATGTTGGCGCCGCTTCGAACCTGGTCGGCCGCGATCTCCACCGCGGCCTGGTAGTCGCCGGCCTCGATCAGCCTGCGGAAACGCGCCGAACCGGTGACGTTCTGCCGCTCGCCGATCATCACGAAGCCCGTGTCCCGGGTGATCGTGAACGGCTCGAGCCCGCTGAACGATGTGACGTTCGACGGCGCGGGGACGCGGCGCGGCGGTAGGCCGTCGACGGCGGCGACGATCGCGCGCACGTGGTCACCGGTGGTCCCGCAACATCCGCCCAGGACGTTGGCCAGGCCGCTCTCGGCGAACTCGCGCAGGTACTTGGCGGTGGTGTCGGGCTGCTCGTCGTACCCGCCGAACGCGTTCGGCAGCCCGGCGTTGGGGTGGCAGGTGGTGTACACAGGCGCGATCCGCGCGAGCGACTCGAGGTAGGGCCGCATCTCGGCGGCGCCGAGCGCGCAGTTCACGCCGACGGTGAACGGCTCCGCGTGCGCCACAGAGAGCCAGAAGGCGTCGATCGTCTGGCCGGAGAGCGTGCGGCCGCTCCGATCGGTGATCGTGACCGAGATCATGAGCGGCACGTCCGGCGCCGCATCCGTGGCCGCCGCGATCGCCGCCTTGGCGTTCAGCGTGTCGAAGATCGTCTCGATCAACAGGAGGTCGACGCCGCCGTCGACGAGGCCACGGATCTGCTCCGCGTAGGCCTCGGCCATCCGGTCGAACGTCACCGTCCGGTACGCGGGCTCGTTCACGCGCGGCGACAGCGACAGCGTCTGATTGGTCGGGCCGACGGACCCGGCCACGAACCGCTCCACGCCGAACGCTCCGACCGCCTTCCGGGCGATCCGCGCCCCGGCCACGTTCAGGTCGTAGACGGCCTCCTCGAGCCCGTAGTCGGCCTGGGCGATCGCCGTGGCCGTGAACGTATTGGTCGTGACGATGTCGGCGCCGGCCTCCAGGTAGGAGCGATGGATCTCCTCCACGACGTCGGGGCGCGTGAGGTTCAGCAGGTCGGGATCGCCCTTGACGTCGCGCGGGTGGTCCCGGAAGCGCTCGCCCCGGTAGTCGATGTCGGTCAGGCCGCGGTCTTGGATCGCGGTCCCGTACGCCCCGTCGAGGACGAGGATCCGTTCGGCGAGCAGCGCCTCCAACCGGTCCCGCATGCCTTCACGCTAGCGGTCGGCATCGTGCGTGACCAGCAACCGGCGGGCGCCACGCCCCTGGAGTAGGCTGCGCTCTCGGCGCGCGACGGAGGCAGGGTGGGCAAGGACGTATTCGAGCCGTTCACGGGGTCGGTCCCCGGGTCGGTGGCCAGAGGCGGGATCTCGACGGCCCCGGTCGCAGGCCGCCGGCGGCCCGACCGGCCGCTCGGGCGACGCGGCGCCGACCTGCTCGCGCAGGTGCCGCTGTTCGAGGGCCTGTCCCGTCGGCACCTGAAGAAGATCGCCGAGCGCGCCGACGAGATCTCGTTCCGGGAGAAGGAGACGATCGTCGAGGCCGATCAGCCGGGGGGGGCCTTCTTCGTCATCGTGCAGGGCGAGGTCCGGGTGGTGCATGGGGAGCGGACGATCGCGCGCGCCGGGCCCGGGGAGTTCTTCGGCGAGATCTCCCTGCTGGACGGGGGACCCCGGACCGCGTCGGTCATCGCCGACACGCCCGTCCTCGCGATCCGGCTGTTCAAGGCGTCGTTCGACAAGGTCGTCCGGGAGGAGCCGGGCGTGGCCGGCAAGATCCTGGCGGTGGTGGCCCGCCGGCTCCGCGAGGCCGAGAAGACCGTCACGGCGTGATGCTGGCGTTCCCCGCGTACACCTGGTGGAAGTTCCTGCACGTCGCCGGCGTGATTGCGTTCGTGATGTTCCACGGCGCCTCGATGGTGGTGGCGCTGCGCGTCCGCAATGAGCGGGACCGGGCCAAGCTCGCGGCGATCCTGCAGCTGTCGGGCTCATCGCTCATGGGCATGTACGTCTCGCTGCTGTGGCTGACGCTGTTCGGGGTGATCGCCGGGATCCAAGGTGCGTGGTGGAACGACGGCTGGTTCTGGATCTCGATCGTCTTGCTCGTGGTGGCGGTGGGCGAGATGTCCGCCGTCGCGCGCCCCTACTACCAGCGCGTGAAGGAGGCCATCGAGGTTCGCCCCTCCGGGGTCCCGCGCCGGAGCGACGAGGAGCTCGAGGAGATCCTGCGGTCGCGGGTCGGGCTGTGGAACACGGCCTTCGGCCTCGCCGTGCTGGCGACGATCGCCTGGATGATGATCTTCAAGCCGTTCGTCGTGGTCTGACGAACCCTACAGGTCCGTGGGGGCGAGCGGCTTGGGAGCCGGTCCCGCGACGACCTGGCCGGTGGCCGAGTACCGGGATCCGTGGCAGGGGCACAACCACCCGTGTTCGGACGCGTCCCACTTCACGGTGCAGCCGGCGTGCGTGCACTTGGCCGACATCGTCGTGAGGTTGCCCTTCTTGTCACGGTAGACGGCCACCTTGTGGTCGCCCATCTTGACGATGCCGCCCTCGTCGGGACCGATCTCGTCCAGGTTCTGCGCGATCGTGCGCGCGACCAGCACGT